>Ga0116126_1000861_pt1 | contig 20441 bp, 19 predicted proteins | sample June2015DPH_16_5_FD_89730 | JGI IMG/M metagenome (GOLD analysis project Ga0116126, IMG submission 89730) | Peatland microbial communities from SPRUCE experiment site at the Marcell Experimental Forest, Minnesota, USA - June2015DPH_16_40 | ecosystem: Environmental > Terrestrial > Soil > Wetlands...
CAATATGCCACCGCGGCACTGAGCGCGACCGATCCCACCGTCACCATTGGCATGCTCAATAGCAACGAAACTGCTACGACCCAGTACTTCAACATCGACCTGACGGGCTCCTGGACTCCCGTGGGGCCGAACGACCAATTACTCTGGCTGCTGATGGACGCCTGCGACATCATGGATGCCACGTCCCCCGCGGGAACGCCCCAGCAACGCTGGGGCCCCATGTTCTCCGGGCTGCACATCATGACCGGCTGGAACTCGGAAGAACAGCTCGCCGACGGCAGTTTCGAACAGGACTTTGCTGAGAACATCCTGGGCGTCAACGGCGCGCCGCAGACCATCCTGCAAGCCTGGTTCAATGCCGCGCAGACGGCTGGCATCGGACCTCCGCCGGCTCACGGACTGCCCGCGGCGATGGGGCCGATCACAACCGGCAACGTTACCGATAAAGACGACTATTACATCGGTAAGGGCTCGCAAGGCCCCACCATCATGCCGGCCAACGTTACTGGCTGGTGGTACATCCACGATTGACCGGGCAGCAGATTCGACGGGCTCACGATAGCGCGGAACACGTGTTTCGACACCGGGTCGGGGCGCCAGAAGTATGGGATTCAGAGTTACTACGGCCGGCTGGACGACGGCACCCGGATCACCGCCGGCACATGGTCCCGGGTCTTGATCACGGGCAACGACCTGAGCGGCAACCGGTATCCTCTAATGCTGCTCAACGGAACGACCGCCGTGGTTCGGGGCAATGTGGCTGACACCAACGACCCACGCCGGTGAGCGGTGCGCGGAGAACCACAACCTAACCGCTCCGCGCGGTTCGAGCGCGTCCGCCATCGGCGGGGACCCACTAACTCCAAACGTCGTATCGGCGGGCGTTGTGCGAGATTCGCGGCAACTGTGGCCCGACGCCCAGGAGGGGAGCGAGATCGAAAGCGCCCGCCGTTCGCGGCGCCGGCGTCGCGTTATCTGGTGATATTGGTAGCTTGTTGCTCGGCGCTAGCTCGGCACATCACGGCTCGATTCCGGCTATACGCGCGCGGTCATCTGCCGATCAAGATGGGCCAGCACGTCCAGCCAGGCCGCCTGAGGTCGCGCGATTCCTCGTCTGGGAGACCCGCATGGCTGAGCCGCAGTAGCGTCCCGCCGTTATCCGGATCGGCAAGGGACGGCCTGACGAACCGTCGTATAGATTATTGGCCATGCAGCGTCTTGAGGGCAGAATCTTCCATTGTCTGGATGCAGTCTTCAAACAAATTGGCGATCTTCTCAAGCAGGCCGAACGTTTCATTCAGCATCAACAGCCGCCGCGGGTCGCTTTCCTGCTCAGCCAGATCGCGAATGGCGGCAATGCATAACCGGTCGGCTTGGTTTTCCAACTCCCCCATCTTCATCATCTGTTCCAAGAAGTGCTGCCCCTCCCCAAATGCGCGGAGTGCATCCCCCAGCACGTCTGCGCACGACTCGATGATCGCCATAAACTGAATCGCGGCGCCCGGCAGTTCCCCAAGTCGGTATGCGGCCAGGCGCCCTGCGAGATGCTCAATCGCGTCGAGGACGCGGTCCTGCTGACAGAGCATTCGCCTGGTGCCCTCCCGCGGTGGGTAATCGCTCAACTGACAGTCGAGCTGCTGGATAGCGCTGCGCAGGATCTCGTCACCGTTCCGCTCCAGGTTCTGGATCTCGGCGAAAGCGGCTGATCCTTCGGTGGCGTAGCGAGTGCAGTCTCTCAGTGTGTCCAATGCGCATAGAATCAGGTCGAAGTGCTTCTGGAGGCTGCCAAAAACTTGGAAATCCTTGAGATGAATCTGCATGTCCGAACCTCCCCCTAAGATCCCAAACCGATGACCCGTTCGACCTCCCGCACAACGAATGGCTTCTCAAGCAAGTCATAACCGCCGAGATTGAGGACCTCAGCCCACAGCACGACGTCGGCAAGTCGGGATACAACGATCAGCGCAAAGTCGGGAAGGGCGCCCCGCCATTTGAGCAGGTCGCGCCATGAGCCTTCGCCTTCAATCTCCGTATCACACACAACCAGTCGCGGGCGCAGCTTCTCAATCACCGCCCGGGCGCCCCTCAGGTCGGGAACATTCACTACCAGCCAGTTGCCGCGCCCGACGATGTCCCGAAACGCCCGCGCATCCTCGGCCGATGCCGAGACGAACACGATCGTGGCGCGCTCGGTTCCCGACCCGGCGAATTCCCGATGAGAGCGGTGTTGCTCGTGTTCAGGCACCGTCGAAACCGAGGCGATACCAGCAGTTTTGAGACCACGCGCCATGACTCGGACCGGTCCGGACAGGACTCGCCGGCTGGCTCCGGGCGGACTGGCCAAGCCGGTTTGTGGGTGGCCCGCGACGTGCTGTGGTGCGGAAGAGAGGGAGGGAGAAATGACTGTTCGCGACGGAGTAATCGAAGGTTCGACGATCACCTTTCTCCTGTCCGGGCACATCTCCCGGGGTTCTACTCCACTCCTCGATCTCCTCATTCGTCGATCGCGCAGGCTCGGACTTTCCGTCACGTTCGCTCTCGACCAGGTCACTGGGGTCGAGCGTGAGGCACTCAGGCAACTCTTGATCTGGCAGGCAGAGGGTGTGACGCTATCGGACGCACCAACCGCGCCGGAACGTTCCGGCTCCTGGACCATCGTCTCTCTCCGTGGTCTGGGGGTATGGAATTAGCGCTGCCGAGGTCGGCAGTTGCCATTGGCACTTGCCCTATTCGGCACCTGCGCCGCCGGCCCGCCAGCGGTCGCCCAACTTCTTGGACACGGCAAAGACATCCGAAACCTTCAATAGCCCAGCCAGTTTAACCTTGCCGATGGAAGCGAGCCCGGCTGCGGCGATGCACCCACACTCCGAGCATTCGGGCTGGCCACCGATTTGACACGGGGTCACCGGCGTCGCGAGGTCGGCCGAGACGCAGCTTGTCGTTTGCGCGAATATGCACTCCGATGGCGACCCAGGCGGGTGACGGTAACCGTGAATGACCACCGCTGGCGCGTACACCTTCGGGTATAGGGGTCGGAGCGCCGCAATTCGATCGATCGCGGTGGTGCGGTCCGCGGCAGAGAGCCGCTCGGGGGGGTGCTCACCAATCTGCGGCGTGAAGAGACTGAACCAGATCTTGCGCACGCCTTCCTGGCACGACCAAACGTGCGCGAACTCCTTCAGGTAGTCGGGCCGTACGAGAGACTGCGGCGTGACGGTGCAGTGCACGATGATCCGGTGACCCTCAACGTGTCGGAGTATGTGATCGTACGTTGCCGGAGCCCGGCGGGCGTCGTGTTCGGGCTGAAGGCCGTCCACCGAAACCACGAGGTGCAGATTCGGGAATTCCGTCCATTCGGCCGGAATCGGGCGGACTGCGCTGGTCACGATCTGCACCTCTATCCCCATCGTATTGAGCCGCCCGATAAGACAGGTCACCTCGCGGTAACGCACCAGCGGCTCGCCGCCAACGATGGAGACGTGCAACGGGCGGAAGCGCCCGACCAATCCGAGAACCCTCTCTACCAGTTCCGCGCTCTGCGATTCGATCAGAGCACCGACGGGGTGCCCGTTGTTCAAGTGCCCCGGTTCGTATACATAGCAGCCAGGACATCTGAGCGGGCACTCCTTCGTGATCTCGATGGACAAGAAAGGCCTGTATCCCCGCAGGATGCGACCCCATGCCGGGAGTATCGCCGTCTTGCGCATGGAGCCTAGTCCTCAAAACCCCCCGTGGTGCCCTGGAACCCTCGAAGAGCCTGCTTGAGCGTCCACCGGATGGCGCGGCTGGCCTTGTAGCAGTACGCCAGGTTGTGGTTCAAAGTCGAGAAGCAATGCGGCTGGCAACCGCGCTTGATCTCGCTGAGTTGCTTCGGGTCCAAGCGAGGTTTTTCCACCACGCCCCAATCGCAGGCGGCGGAGTACATCGGAAAACAAGGTGCCAGGGTTCCATCGGTCCGGATGATCAATGAGTTCTGGCTGGCCCTGCAATCCCACTCTTGCAGCTTGCCTCGCATGAACGCTTTCATTTCCCCGAGCCGCCGGACCGAATTCACCATCTTGTATCCGCGCCGGTTTCGCTCAATCAGCCAGTCGATCAGGTCGTCGACCTCCGGCCAGTCCTCCTCCGTGATGAACGTGCTGTTCTCGTCCTGGTATCTAAAGCTGGGCTGATCCAGCATGGGAGATTCGTTGATGTGATAGTCCGTGGCGATGCCCACGTCGTGCGCGATCTCGGTGAGTTGCCTCACATCGTCCAGGTTGATCCGTGTGATGTTGATATTGAGGAAAACGCTGAAGCCGTAAACGTACTGTTTCTTGACCAGGTAATCGAAATAGGGGCGGATCGGATTCAGCGCCTTCGGCAGTTCTCTGCGGTCTTCGACCGAGTCCACGGCCAGATTGAAAGTGGCCACGCCGGCGTCGCCCAGCCGGTCAATGACCTCTTTACGCATCAACCGTCCGTTCGTCGGCACGTACACCCAGAAGCCCTTTTTAGCGGCGTAATAGGCCACTTTGTGCACGAAATGCGGGCGCAGCAGAACTTCGCCACCCATCAGTGCGAGAACGCGGCAGCCGGTCTCGTGCAGCCAGTCGATGGACCGGCGCGCAGTGTCCTCCGTCATGCCTCCCACCCGGTTGTCGAACGCCCAGCAGTAATGGCAATCCAGATTGCACTTCCACTCGGTGAACAGGTACGCGATGATCGGATGGAGTTGGCCGGGCGCCACGCGCGAACGGATATAGGGGTAGAGCCAACCCCGCAGGGCGCGCCGGATCATGGGTATCGTGACCCGGGTCCTGTACGGGTTGCCGTTTTTGGGAAGGAACTTCGGATCCGGCTCGACGTCGCCGAGCTTCTTCGCGTGTCGCGGGAAGACAGGTTCCGGCAGAGAGCGCGGTTCGCCCCTGGGTGCGAGAGGCGCGGGCTTAGGCCCCTGCATCAAGATTTCGCGAAGATCCACGTCTACACGAAAGCCGCTGTCTGCGAGACCGAGCGATGAATGTTCCTGGCTTTGCATTGCTGTATCCTCCTGCCGGGCGCGCTCAGCAAGGCGCGCCGGAATGCTTTGGCGCGGATGCATCGAACCAAGGGATGTGCACGGCGGGTGCCACAGCCGCGCGACTCACCGGCACAGGCCGCCAAGCCGCAAGAGTCGCGGCACCCAACCGGCGTCGCGCGGCTTGCGCGCCGTTGCCATCGGCACGCCCATAGACTGCAGGAACTCCTCGGATTCCGCGGGTAGCGCGGCGGTCAAATGGTCCCCTGACTCCCGCATGCGAGACAGCAAGTCCGCGCCCGCAGGGTCGGCATCCGCAATTCCAGAGAGGTCGATGACGAGCTCCTTTCCCGCAAGAATGGACCTCGCAGTATTCCAAGCGTCTTCGAGATCCTGTACTCCGTCGCCGATCAGTTTTCCGCGTAGGACGAATTGGAACATCCTTGCGCTGTCATGCTGATACATGTTCATCGGCGTTCAGCCGGAGCGGGCCTCAACTGAGTTCCACGCGCGATTGGATTCATAGCTCTCACCTCGTGGGCTCCTCGGGGGAGGAGTTCAGCGACCCCTTGCCGGCCGGGGCGAGCGTTCGAACAAGATAAGACGTATAGACGCCACTGGCCAGCAGCCTTACACCTTTGGCGGCGAGACGGCACAGCAGGGCGCGGCCCGCCCGGTCGACTGTCGAGACATCGCGCAAGAAGAGGCGGACCGGCTTGCCGATTGATATCGCCTGATCGCAGCAGCTCTCGACGACCTCGATGGTATCGCTCGAGAGTTGTCCGTCTATGGTGACGATGGTATGCGACGGCTCCTCTGCCCTGCTAACCCGGAACATCGCGATCACCTCCCAATCGCTCTTCGTGCTCACGGGCTTCCTGACAACGGAGGCAATATGGAGTCCATGGCACTGATTGCAGCCGCGCTGGCGAGATTTCAACCCCACAGCCGAGGCACCAGCCATACTCGCCTGCGCTCAAACGGATGAGCGCCTCCGTTATCTGCCGAACGAGTTTGGATTTTCGCTCCAGGTCAACTGTGGCGAGCTCACGGTCGGCGGCAAGAGTGATGTCGTCGATCTGGTCGGGGGTGCGGACCGCCGCGATACCGTCGTGAGCGGCAAGCGCAGCCGCCAGCTCCCGGCGTTCCGCTTCCAGACTCCTTCTGACTGCTTCGGGCGCGAACGATACTGACATCAGCGACCTTTGATCCGTGGTCCGACCTCCCACTGAAGAGCACTAACATTCGACTCGGTGCATTTCAGATTCCACGACTGTAACCTCCTCTAGCGGATGCTCCGGCGCCAACCAGGCTCGATGCCGACTTTCGGCAGTTGCTTGGGCAAACGGCGGGCACTCGGCACCGGGAGCAAAGGAAGGTGGCGCGTGTTCATGGAAGCCAAAATGCACGCATGTAATGCCGTTTGACGCAAAGGATAAGCAGACATGTGGGTCGTGTGGTGTCTGGGGGCGCTGGTCGGAATGTGTCTGCTTCTGTCGCTAGTCGGCGGCCTTCCAGCCAGGCGAGGAACGCGAGGACAATGGAGAAGCTGAAGTGCGGTATTGGATTGTGATTCTACTGGCGAGCGCTGGCGCGGGTTCGGCCGCTACGGTGTCGGCGAGTGCCGACACCGTAGCGCAATGGGAGAGGGATGGCCGGTCCTTCTTCTTCCTGTGTGAGTTCAAGCAGGCGACACGAGCCTTTGAAAAGGCCTTGGCGCCGCAGCCCGAGCGGGCTGCCTTGCACTACTGGCTCGGTAAATCGTACGCTCGATTGGCCGAAGTATCGAGTCCGCTGTCCGCCGCGAAAAATGCCCGCAGGGCCCGCCGCAGCCTCGAGCAGGCTGTCAAGCTTGCTCCGCGTGACGACGAATACTTGCAGGAACTGTTCGATCTCTACGTGGACTCGCCGCAGTGGTTCAGCGGGGGCTTAGAGCGAGCCGCAGCACTCCTGGAACGCCTCAGATCCGGGGGGTACGGTGCGGAACTACAGTCTGAACGACTCGCCGAGTCACGGAAAGAGCACAGCGGCGCGGGGTGGTGGGCGGAACGGGCTGTCCTGTGGATGTCGGGCGCCGTTGGACACGTCGTCCCACGACCATAGTTATGCGCCTCATGCCCGAGAGCGTCGCGCTAGTCCTTCTGCTTCCAGGATTCTGTCGGGCGCAACCATTGGCGCCGTGGGAGGCGCTCGATCGGTACCTGGCCAGATCGCACGACTGGCAGCCTGGATGTGCCGACTCGGTGTTCGCCCTGCGGATCGATGCCTCATTGGCGAAGCTCAGGAAACAGGGAAGCATGAGCGGGCTGAGGTTGATTTCTCAAGCGGGGCAAGTGGTCTATCGGGGTCTCCGATTCACAGGAGACGACCTCGTCAAGACCGCCGTGATTGCCCGCTTTCTCACCAACGACGCGGAGCCCTCTAAACAAGCCACGGGCGCCGGTGTGACGCGCCAGAACTACTCGTTCGTCTATGACAGAGCGGCAGACTACAACGGTGAAATCGCCTATGTGTTCCGCCTTGAGCCAAAGTGCAAACGCATAGGGCTCTTCAAGGGAGAGTTGTGGCTGGACAAGTCGACCGGCGCGCCACTGCGGTTATGGGGCGATCTGGTCAAGTCGCCCTCGATCTTCATACGGAGCTTTCGTTTTGTGCAGGACTATCAGGACGTTCATCAGTGTACCGTGCCACTCCGGCTCTTGCTGACGGTTCGGACTCGAATAGCAGGCGAGGCGAAAATGGCCGTCTGGCTGCATTCCGTTGAGGGCCGGCCCACGGTCACAGGAACCGGCGCGTGTGGCTCTGAGAGCGTAACGAGCGAAGATCCCGCGTGCCGATCGACCCAGGAAGGAGATTGACCACCGACATGAAACAAGGGATTGAGGGTAGTAGCGGACGGACGGCAGGAAGCTCCGAGGTTTGAGTCATGCCGACGGCCGGCATTTGCCAACGCCAATTGCCGATTTCGGCACCCCGTGATAGCATCGTCCCTATGCGGAGCCCGGAGTCGGAAATCTACAGGGCGCTCTTCGACCTTTCCCAATCGATCGCCGGGCACACGGATCTGGAGACTCTCTGTAACTCGTTGGCAGGCTCGCTGCGCCACGTGGTCTCGTTCGACTTTCTGGCACTGATTCTCCACGATCCTGTCCATGACCAGCTTCGAGTGCATGCGGTCAGCGCGAGCAGGCCGTACAAGGACAAGAGAATCGTCCTTCCGGCGGGCGGCGATCATGTCGGTGGTTGGGTTTGGCGCGAGCAGAAGCCGCTCGTGTTGTCACCACTCGAAGAAGAGGCCCGATGGAGCGGGGTGATCCAGGAGGCGCTGAAAGAGGGCATTCACGCTTTGACCCTGGTGCCTCTTTCGAACGGCAATCGCCGGTTGGGGATCCTCGGGTTCGGGTTTGCCACGCCTTTCCAGCCCGATGACGAAGCCTTGGCGTTCATCGAGAGGGTCGCGTCGGAAGTCGCGGTGTCGGTGGACGGTTATCTCACCAGGCAGGCGCTGCTGCGGGAACGCGACCGGATGCAGGTGTTGTTCGAGATCACCAACGCCCTGGTTTCGAAGCTGCCGATGGAGGAGCTCTTCTCGGCCATCTCCGAACAGCTCAACCGCGTTGTAGCGCACGATTTTGCGGTGATGACGCTGCTGGACAAAGCTACAGGAGAGATACACCTGAACGGGCTGCATTCACCGGGAAGTCCGCAATTCGAGCCTGACGAGACTTCGGGCCGGCCGGAAGGCCTCCCCGCAGGCGAGGCCATGGTCACGGGGAAGCCGGTCGTGACCGCTGCACTCGACTTCGAACGCTTTTCGTCTCCGCTTTATCGCAAGTACGCAGACCTGGGGCTCCGTTCGAGCTGCTCCATTCCGTTGGCTGGCGCGAACGGAGTGGCGGGCGTCTTGGACCTGGCTCGGAAGAACGGCGAGCCGTTCACCGCCGACGAGGTCGATCTGCTGGTCCAGGTGGCGCGCCAGATTGCCATCGCCACCGAAAACGCGCTCGCTTACCGCGAACTGTCGCAGATGAAGGACGCGCTGGCCACCGAGAAGCTCTACCTCGAAGATGAGATCCGCTTCGATCAGAACCTGGGAAGCATGATCGGAGAGAGCCCGGCGTTTCAGGCCGTGCTCAGAAGCATTCAGGTGGTGGCCCCGACCGATGCCACCGTCCTGGTCCAGGGCGAAACCGGAACCGGCAAGGAACTGGTCGCACGCGCGATTCACGACCTGAGCGGGCGCAGCAAGCGGTCTTTCATCAAGGTCAACTGCGCGGCCATACCGGCAACTTTGCTGGAAAGCGAGTTGTTCGGCCACGAGAAGGGCTCGTTCACCGGCGCGTTCGCGCAGAAGATCGGCCGGTTCGAACTGGCTCACCAGGGGACGCTGTTCCTGGACGAAGTCGGTGAGATCCCGCTAGAACTGCAGTCCAAACTCCTGCGCGCCATACAGGAGCAGGAACTCGAGCGCCTCGGAGGTAACCGGACCATCCGGGTGGATGTCCGTTTCATCGCCGCGACAAACCGTAATCTCAAGCAGATGGTCGACGAAGGGAAGTTTCGCAGCGATCTCTATTACCGGCTGCACGTTTTTCCGCTGACGGTTCCTCCGTTGCGAGAGCGCAAGGAAGACATCGCGCTGCTCATCCGCTACTTCACACAGAAACACGCCAAGCGGATGAACCGCCCCATTCAATCGATTCCTTCCGCTGCGATAGAGGCCCTGACGAACTACGAATGGCCGGGCAACATTCGCGAGTTGCAGAACGTGATCGAGCGCTCCGTCATCCTCACCTCTGGCCAGGTCCTTCAGATTGCGCTACCGGAGATTGCGAAATCGGCTGCATCCTTTCCCAGGACGCCCAGGCTCGAAGAATCCGCCGAGCGCGAGCGGATTCTCCGAGCTTTGCGGGAATCCGACGGGAGAGTCTCCGGCCCGAACGGCGCTGCCGACCGTCTTGGTCTTCGACGCACCACTCTGCAATCCCGCATGAAGAAGCTCCATATCGAGCGCCAGTATCGCTGATCTCGAAAGTCGGCCGGCAAAGCCCGAGGTCGGCCAGCCAACCTCTATCGCCGTACAAGGTGCCACTCAGGACGGAGGATGAGCCACCAGAAATGTCCAGGCGCCGCGCGCCCTGCGGTGGGATCGTCCGGATCGGTTCTGAAGCGCTCCCGGCCTATGTAGTCGTCGCCCTCTTGCCAGGGAACAGGGTGCATCCGGCGCCATCCGATGGATGCATGATTCCGGGCGCGATGAGATGGAGTCTCGGCAGTTGATCGGCAACTGCCGATACTGACGAAGAGGAACATCGGCAGTACACGCATAAGTTATTCATTCTAAGTACCCAGGCCATGGCGACCCGGTTGCGCTTTCTTTAGGCCGACACCGAAACGCGAAATGCACACACATCGATCACTCTCGAAACTCCTTCCGGCGCTCCTCTTTCTCACGGAAGCGTGCGCGCAGACCGCCGTTCCGCCAGCGGGGCTCACTCTTGCACAGGCCGTCGAGCAGGCGCTCAAAAGCAACGTACAGGCCAGGCTGGCCGGGGAGCGGATCGCCGAGTCGCGGGCGCAGCGCGGCGTCGGGCTCTCGGCGCTCCTGCCGAACATCGGCGGCGCGGCTTACCAGATGAATCTCACCACCAATCTCGCTCCGCAAGGACTGACGGCCGCTGTCTTCCCCGGGATCCCGGCTTTCATCGGACCCTTCAACCGCTTCGACGCTCGCTTCGAGATGGTGCAGAGCCTGTTCAACCTGGCGTCGATCCGGCGCTATCAGGCGACGCGCTATGGCGTCCAACTCGCCGAGCAGCAGCAGCGGCTGGCGGACCAGCAAGTCACCACGATCACGGTCCTGGCGTATATTGGCGTGCTCGAAGCGAGGCAGTCGGTCGCAGCCGCGGAGGCAAACGTCGAACTCGCCCGGAGGCTTCTCGATCTGGCAGTGAACCAGAGAAACGCCGGTATCGCGACCGGGCTCGATGTGGCCCGCGCCGAAACGCGCCTCGCCAGCCAGCAGGTGCAGCTTGCGCAGACCCAAACAGACCTGGATACGGCGGGGTTGAACCTGCTTCGCGTCATCGGCTCGCCGCTCGCCTCGCGGCTGTCTCCGGCCGAGGAGATGCGGTTCGAGCCGCAACCGCCGCCGGAGGCAGCCGAGGCCATACGCCAAGCGCTGGCCGACCGGCTGGAACTGCGCGTAGCGTCCGCGGAACTGCGGATCGCCGAAGCGGAGCACAAGGCCGCGGTCGGAGGCTGGGTGCCCTCGGTTTCGGCTTTCGGCGATTACGGCAGCAGCGGCCTGAAGCCCAACGAAGTGGATCTGCCCACGCGAAGCATTGGTATCCGCGTCGACGTTCCGATCTTCGACGGGGGGCGCACAAGGTCGGAGGTGCAGGCTGCGGCGAGCCGGGTCCGCCAGGCCCAGATGCAGTTGGCGGACCTGCGAGCCGCGGTAGAGAAGGACGTGCGACAGGCACTCGACAACCTGGCAACGCGAGAGGCACAGATGCGGGCTGCTGAGAAGAACCGGGACCTGGCCCAGCGGGAGCTTTCGTTGGCGCAGGACCGGTTCCAGAACGGAGTGGCCGACAACATCGAGGTGACCAGCGCCCAGACCGCGATCGAAAACGCCCGCCAGATAGCGGTGGCGAGTCTGGCCCAATTCAACATCGCCCGCCTGAACCTGTTTTCGGCGCTCGGGCGTGCTGAAGGTTTTTCTTTCTAGAAGGCAGATCCGGAGAACAGGATGGCTAACGAGACTCTTGTCGACGAAACAGTAAAAGCCAAGACGCCGCGCACGCGCGCGGCCAGGTTGGCGAGCATCGGACTCGGCGTAATCGCCGCCATGGCCGCTGGCTTGTATTACTTGCATACACGGGCTTACGAATCCACGGACAACGCTTTCATGGAAGGAAGCGTGATTCAGGTGAGTCCGCGGGTTGGGGGCCAGGTGCGGCAGGTGTATGTGCAGGACAACCAGCATGTGAACCGTGGAGACCCGATCGCGGAGATTGACGCGCGGGACTATGAAGCGCGCGTGGTGGAGGCGCGTGCCCGGTTGGCCGACATCTCCGCGCGGGCCGAGGGCGCGCAGTCGAACCTGCTTCTCTCTTCGACCGTAACCAGCGCCGTGCTGACGCAAGCCGGCGCCGGGGCGGACGCGGCTCTCGATCAGGTGCAGATCCTGCACGCGCGGGCCGCGCAGGATGCCGCCGCGATTCGCGCGGCCGAGGCGGGCCTGGGGCAAGCCGAAGCGCAGCGATCGGCAGCCGAAGCGGAAGCCAACCGCGCCGCCGACGATGCCGTCCGCTACCGGGCGCTGCATGCGAGAGACGAGGTCTCCCAGCAGCAGTTGGACCGCGCCGAAACCCAGGCTCGGGCGACCGCTGCGGCCCAGGAGGCAGCCCGCCAGGCTACCGAAGGCGCGAAGGCGCAACTGTCGCAGGCCCAGGCGGCGCAGGCGGCGAGCGAGGCCGCTTTGCGGCAGGCGGAGAGCCAGGTAGTACAGGCGCGGGGCCGGGTGAGCGAAGCCCAATCCGCGCCGCAGCAAATGCAAGTGCGCCATGCCGAGGTCTCGTCCTCTCGCGCGCAGGTCGAGCAGCAGCGCGCCGCCTTCGAGCAGGCGGAACTGGCCCTCTCCTATACCCGGATCTCGGCCCCCGAATCCGGGTATGTCACGCGCAAGTCGGTCGAGCCGGGCAATTTCGTGCAGCCTGGCCAGCCGCTGCTGGCGCTGGTGCCCGATCGGCTCTGGGTCGTCGCCAACTTCAAAGAGACGCAATTGACCCACATGCGCCCCGGGCAGCCGGTCACGCTGAAGCTGGACGCCTACCCCCAGCTTCGGCTGTGGGGCCATGTCGAGAGTATCCAGAGTGGAACCGGTGCGCGCTTCAGCCTCCTGCCCACCGAGAACGCGACGGGCAACTACGTCAAAGTCGTCCAGCGAGTGCCGGTCAAGATCGTGCTGGATGAGGCGCCGCCGGCGGGATATCGGATCGGACCCGGCATGTCCGTGGAACCGGAGGTCAAAGTCCGATGAGTACGCACTCCCAGGATGGCGGGTCCGAGTGGCTTCCCAGTGTCAACCCGTGGATCATCACCCTCACAGTGATGCTGCCGACTTTCCTGGAGGTTCTCGATACAACGATCGTCTCCGTAGCGCTGCCGAATATCGCGGGCAGCATGGGGTCTACCAATAACGAGGCTACGTGGGTCCTGACGAGCTATCTGGTGGCGAATGCCGTGGTGCTCCCAGCCAGCGGCTGGTTTGCTTTGCGCTTCGGCCGCAAGCGGTTTCTGCTGGCCTGCACCGCCTTGTTCACCGTGGCGACGTTCCTCTGCGGGTTGGCCTGGTCCATGCCCGTGCTCATCCTGGCTCGCATTCTGCAAGGAGCCGGCGGCGGCGCATTGATGCCGCTCTCCCAGGCCATTCTTCTGGAGAGTTTCCCGCGGGAGAAACAGGCAATGGCGATGGCGATGTTCGGCCTGGGCGTGGTGGGAGCGCCGATTATCGGTCCGATTCTGGGCGGATGGCTGACCGACACCTATTCCTGGCGTTGGGCCTTCAATTTCAAAATCCCGTTTGCGATGCTGGCGATCTACATGATCGCGAAATACATCGAAGATCCGCCTTACATCCGGAACGCCAGACCGGGCCCGATCGACCGGATGGGATTCGCCCTGCTGGCACTCTGGCTGGCGACTCTCCAGATTGTCCTGGACAAAGGGCAACAACAGGACTGGTTCGCCAGCAGTTGGATTCTGTGGTTCAGCGCGATCTCGGTTGGCGCGTTTGTGGCCCTGATCGTTCGAGAGTTGCGAACCTCCCACCCGGTCGTCGACCTGCGCGTGTTCCAGAACCGCAATTTCTGGGTGGGGAGCGCTTTGACCACCATCGTCATGGCCGGGATGTATAGCTGGCTGGGTATGTTCCCGCTGTTTCTGCAAACGCTTCTGGGATACACCGGCCAAACCGCCGGCCTCGCCATAGCGCCCCAAGGGATAGGAGCGATGATCGCCATGCCGATTATCGGCGCCATGCTGTCTTACGTGGACGGCAGGTGGCTGATCTCGTTGGGCGTCGCCCTTCTCTCCCTGGCAACGTTGATGTTTGGGAACGTGACCCTCGACGTCTCGATGGCGAGCATCGTTCGGCCAGACCTTCTTTACGGTTTCGGGATGGCCATGGTGATGGTGCCTCTCATGACCCTCTCGATCGGGACGCTTCCCAAAGAGAGGATCGGGAATGCCAGCGGGATCTTCAACCTGATGCGGAATCTGGGCGGCAGCATCGGCATCTCCATCTCCACGACGTTCCTGGTGCGCATGACACAAACTCATCAGGCGAATCTCGTGACTCGCATGACGCCGTACGATCCGGTGTTTCAGGAGAGGCTCTCGGGAATCGCATCCGGGCTGAGCCGGTACTGCGGAGAGCCACAGGCCCACATGCAGGCGTATGGCCTGCTTCACGGCATCCTGCTCCAACAGGCGAACGTGAAGGCATACGTAGATATGTTCTGCTGGACAGCCCTCATCCTGGCCGTGTGCCTGCCGGGCGCGTGGATGCTGAAAAAGGTGGCCGCGAAGGCGAGCGTGGCAATCCATTGATCGGGGAGAGGTCCACATGACGGAAGCCGGAATAGTAGGTTCTCAGGAGTTCGGAGGGCGCTCTGCGATCGTTTTCGTCTCGGCATCGGCCGAGGATGCGCGCGCCTTCCGGGGAATCGCCAGTGGCAGCCGCTGGCTGGTGGTGAATGTCCCGGACATGATCGGCGCCGAGGCAGTGATTGACAAGGTGCGCCCGCGACTGGTGGTGTGTGACACGGAGATTGAAGGCGTAGGCACGTGGCGCGACCTGCTTTCAGGGCCGGACGCCCGTCCACGCTTCGCGCTGATCGTTGTATCACGACACGCTGACGAGGCGCTCAGGACCGAGGTCCTCAATCTCGGGGGCTCAGACGTGCTTGAGAAACCATTCGCTGCAAATCACGTCGAGCGCGTCATCAACGCGGGGGCTGGCCATTAGCTACTCCAATCGCACCGAGCTGATTCCCAAAGCCACCTGGAAGGCACAGCTCGGCATCAGCTACGACTTTGACTCGTTGTTCACAAGGTAGGTCGGTGCGCTTGGGGGATCAGAGGTATTCGCCGGCCAGCTCGTGGCGGAAGGTCTGGTCTGATTGACCCACCAGTAGCGCATGGGCGTCGGAGGCCGGCGGGTGGCTGCATCGAGGAGCACATGCGTGGCGTTATCGCGCCATATCGGTAGCCATCCCGCCAGCCTGCGGCCGTATTTGGGCTTCTTCAAGTCGAGTCGGACCCGCTTGGCGAATCCCTCCTTTCGTGCGAGGGCGCGGGCCTTCCGCAGGACGCGCCGAAGCATGGCATGCGCGGGGCTGTCGGCTGTTCGGGAGCGTGGCGCGCCGAATCGAATCGCTGCCCGTGCATACCGGTTAGGCCGCGGCAGGGAAGCAAAACCGGCGAACAAGGGAGGCGTCGGATAGGTGTCTGAGAAACCGCTTGAAATGGGCACTTCCAAGTTCTTGCGGTGCCCGGAGGAGCCAGAGTGGACCGCAGTCGCTCCAAACGGAGAAAATGAGAAAAACAGCTCTAATACGGGCGGTTGGATGTACAATCGATGCCGGACAGGACGGCAAAACGGAAAGCCTGGGTGATGAGTCTCGGCGGATCTGGCCAGCGCTGGGCGGGTGCCGCGGTGCCGATCCGAGAGGTTCCAGCGATGAGGGAAGATCGTAATGCCGAACGTGACGACCGCGGGCACGGTGCTTTGTCGGGGCTTGGCAATGCTCCCGAATCGGAAAGCCAGCTCATGACCCACCAGAAAGCTTTCGTTGTCCGGTGGTTAATGCTCCTGTTTACCGTAACCGCGCTTGTCGGCTGTCGGCAGGCAGTTTGGGAACACCTATCCCCGGAATACACTGAGCAAGACCCCCCACGAATAAATGCGTGGCCAGCCCATACCATCGCCAACGCGAATTTGAGTTCGGTGTTCGCGACCGGAGACGGGCAGCGGGTGTGGGCGGTTGGCGACAAAGGTGCAATCCTGGACTCCAGCGACGGCATACACTGGAACCGGCAGGACATCGGCAACGCGGACCTCAATTCGGTGTTCGGGGCCAGCGACGGAACAGGCCTGTGCGCAGTTGGTAAGGAGGGTACGATCCTATGGTCGAGCGACGGAACGCACTGGACGCAACAGACCATTTCTCCCAAAGTTGAGCTCCATGCGGTTTTCCGAGCGGGCAAGGGGAGGCCCCTGTGGGCGGTCGGCGACAACGGCACGATCCTGGAGTCCAGTGATGGCGCACATTGGAACCAGCAACACATCGGCATCGGTGACCCTGACCTGAATTCGGTGTTCGCGACCGGCGACGGGAAGCGGTTGTGGGTGGTCGGAAATGGAGGCACAATCCTGGATTCCAGCGATGGCACGCATTGGAACCAGCAGAACATCGGCACCGCGCACCTCAGTTCGGTGTTCGGAACGGACGGTGGGAAGCGATTGTGGGCGGTCGGAAATGGAGGCACAATCCTGGAGTCCAGCGACGGAGAACAGTGGCACAAGCAAAGCAACACCGACCCGAATGACCTGGAATGGGTGTCTGGAACCAGCGATGCGAAGCGGCTGTGGGCGGTTGGCGATAAGGGCACAATTCTGGAGTCCAGCGACGGAGAATACTGGAATGCGCAAAGCCCCCCTCCCCCGCCAGTTAACCTCTATTCGGTGTTCGGAACCGACAACGGGAAGCGGTTGTGGGTGGTTGGCGACGAAGGTAGGATCCTGGAACGTGCGCAGCGGGGAATCGCTCCGTTCATCCGCGAAGCTCACTTGTACTCCTCATTGGAGATTCAATTGGACCCCGCGGACGGGCGAGTCGACAAGATCACCGTTCAAGGCCGTAGCGACTATGTTGCCATTCATGGCTGGGACTGGCAGAGTCAGTCCGTTTGCAAAACCGACAACCGATCAGGCCTGTGGCGATGCGCCGTCAGCCCGAGCGCGCTGGATGTCAAGAGCGGTCAATCGGTCCACTTCCTCATCAGCGTGCATCGTGAGGGTGGTTCCGATGCTTATGAGTTCGTGACAAGGTACGATCCCTGGGCGCTAATCACGGCACACCCCTATCGGTTCAGCTTGGCGGGGACCATCTTCGTGTTGACGGTCTGCCCTACCGTGCTGCTGTTCGCCCGCCCGTTGTGGAACCTCAGACTCTACAGATTACTCAAGCTAAGTCCCATTGAGAAGATCGACACCCCAGTGATAGGTGACGTCCTTCGGCTGGCTGCAGTGCTGCCTTGGTTTGTGAGACATCCCAGGACCCTCGATGCATGGGCTCGGGAGAACCGGGCGAACCTCAGGCAAGCGTGGGAAAGTGAGGCAGGCTTCGCCACACATTCTGATGGCAACTTATCTACTCATGTCGGGGCCTATGTCCCTTTGCCAATTCGAATCGGTGATCCGTTCTCCGGCACGCTCGTCAGCGAGCCAGCCGCGAGCGAGATCAGGAAACTTATCAGAGAGCCACGGTCGACTCTACAACTCATCGGTCCGGGCGGAGCCGGAAAGACGACGCTCGCGCGCCAAATAGGCGAGTGGGCATTCGACGACGGACCGCAATCCGGACTGTGCTCACACCCCTTGATCCCGGTATGGGTCGACGAGGAATTGGACCCAGAAAAGAACCCCCTGACGACGGCAGTGAAGGGAAAACTCACGGCCGCCCTGCCAAACGAGGATATCGAGGACATATTATTTTACGCTCTGCTCCGGAAACAGCGTTTGCTGGTTTTCGTCGACCGCATCTCCGAGCGCTCCCCTGCCACACAGCGCCATATCGAGACGATCTATAGGGCGGCCAGGATCGGACTATTGCTGCTTACGTCCCGCACCGAGCGAGTGCTGGATGGAGTGCGGACCGTGAACCTATATCCCCAGCCGCTGAACTCGTCAACGCTGCTGCACTTTATGACAAGCTTGCTGTCGACGCTTCTGGCAGCCGACGGCGCATCAAGATCGTTTTCCACGATCCAGGAGCAACTGGACCTTGGGAAGCGGCTTGCGGCACTTATTTGCCTACGCACCGACACCGGCGAGGAGGATACGTCGCTCGTTCCCCTTCCGGTGCGGCTCTTTGTCGAGCAAGCTGTCCGCCTTATTGGCGAGGGCAAGGGACTCGATGAGTTGCCAGTGTCTTTGCCGGAGGTTTATCTCCGTCATCTGCGGCTGGTGAATCCGCAAGATCCGGGTGTGCCTCATTTTCTGGACAACGACCGCATGCTCAAGATCGCGCGAGCCCTCGCGAAGCTTGCTCTGGGAAAGGACTTCTTCCCGAAGGAGTTCTCGCGGCAGGACGCGCTCGGCGCGCTTCAGGCTGTGGGCGAGTCAGCCAGTGTGACTTGTGACCCGATGGAGCGATTGAAGCTGAACGGAGTTTTGATCGGGAAGGAGGGTGGGATGTCTGTGCGGTTTCGCTTCGCACTCGACCCGATTGCAGAGTTCTTGGCGGCAATCGCATATGCCGAAGAATTCAGGCTCGACAGCCGGAAATGGGAGATAGCATTGTCGGATAGTGCGCAGGCAGCGGCTTTTCAGTCAGCCCTCAAGCTGGTGCGGCGGGCCTACGGATGGTAGAAGTGCACGCTAGTTGTACACACGAGACACGCCAAGTGCAAATCGCATTGGTGCTATTTGTTATTTTATGAACTGCGGTGATTCCCGTTCCGGCCCCGAAACCCCGCCTATTTCGGCCCGGCGGCCGAAGGCGTTAAGACCTGATATCGGAAGCCCACTCCGCGGGTCCACCATGACCTTCAAAAGCGTCGAGACCGCGGCGCTGGTCGCCTGTTGCAGGCGGGCGACGGATTGGTTGTGAGCGGCCCGTCGGGCCTCTCGGTACGCCTTCTGGAACTCGGGCAGCTTCTGCCATCGCATGAGCGTGGCGGTCGAGACGTCGACCGAGCGGGCCGCCTCTTCGATGTTGCGCTGCGTGAGCATCGCAGCAACGGCTTCCTCCAACTTGCGCTTGAGTTTTGTGCCGTGGCCACTCATCTGTTCTCACCTGTAATCATCTGGCCGCCCGCCCTGAGGACCATCGCCGTTCCATCGCCCTGAGCGATTCCCTGCACAATTGCCTTGCCTTTCAATCGCTTCGGAGTGATCCATGTCATGACCGCGCAGAGCGTGGCACCAAGGAGAACGATTATGACGACGTTCACGATTGACAGCGACAACAACATCACGGCGTTTGGCTCGGCAGAGGAAGCCGCCGCCGCAACCACGCCATCGCCCAGCTTCCCGAGCGCACGAACGGCAAAGCCCCTATGCCCGCATGGTAGTAGAAGGGGCCGCCGGGCGACGTATGGCTGCATGCGCACAAGCCGGCCTCACGAGATTTGCGCAACAATTGGAGGGAGTTCTCGATGAAGCGCCCGCCCATAATTTAGAGTTCATGCCCCTGCTAATTGAAAGAGCCCCCTCTCATGCGGCCAACCTCGGCCTCCCATCGGTTAGTTCCCTTGGCGGTTGGGCCGAGCGGCACGCCCGCACGCTGGCGTTTGTCCTGGTGATTGTCGCCACTGTCCGGATCGTCGCAACCTGGTCCGTTTTCAGCCCGACGGCGGACGAATGCGCGCACATCGCCTGCGGGATGGAGTGGATCGACCACCATACTTACGAGCTGGAGCCCCAGCATCCGCCACTGGCTCGCATCGCAGTCGCGCTCGGGCCATATCTCACGGGAGCCCGCGATCCCGGCAAGGGCAGTCCGAGCGAACTGGGGGCGGCCATCCTGGCCGACCAGGGCCGCTTGGGGCGCAATCTCGCGCTGGCGCGTGCGGGGACCCTACCGTTTTTCTGGCTGGCGTGCGCCGTCGTGTTTTTGTGGGCCCGCCGTTTGCTGGGACCGACGGGCGCTCTCGTTGCGCTTCTTTTCTTTACTGCCCTCCCGCCGGTTCTGGGCCACGCAGGTCTGGCCACCACCGACATGGCTCTAACTGGCGCGCTCGGGGCGGCGGTGCTGGCGACCCTGATTTGGGCGGAGCAGCCGAACGTCAGCAACACCGTTCTGCTCGGATGCGCGGGCGCTCTCGCTGTGCTCTCCAAGTTCTCCAGCCTGCCGTTCTTCGCGTCGTCGATGCTGTCGATTGCTGCCTGGCAGGTTGCCGCCGACTGGCGGATCGTGCGAAAGGTCACACGCCGCCACATCTTCGGGCTGGCGGGTGCTTCGGCTCTGGTCGGGGTCCTGGTTTGGGGCGGATACTTCTTCTCCTATGGAACGGCGATCGGGACCGATTATCGGCGCCCCGCGCCCGAATTCTTCAACGGCCTCTGGGCCGTGCGGTTGCACAACAGCAGCGGCCACCTTGCATACCTGCTCGGACGCTTCAGCCAGACCGGGTTTCGCGAGTATTA
>Ga0116126_1000866_pt1 | contig 20377 bp, 19 predicted proteins | sample June2015DPH_16_5_FD_89730 | JGI IMG/M metagenome (GOLD analysis project Ga0116126, IMG submission 89730) | Peatland microbial communities from SPRUCE experiment site at the Marcell Experimental Forest, Minnesota, USA - June2015DPH_16_40 | ecosystem: Environmental > Terrestrial > Soil > Wetlands...
AGGGAGGCGTCCGGGTCGTCATGCGGGAGGAAGCTCGCGTGAATGGTGATGTCCATGGCAGTCAGGCTAGCTGCGGCTCGATGACCGGCGCTTCTCGATTCCTGACCGGTCTGGTCACCTGTTCCGCCACGCACGGCGGCATCCCCGCGCGCCGCTGGCGAGCCCCTCCACGTCCAGCGGCTGCGCGTACTCCCGGTCGATCCGGTCGCGGACCTGGCGCAGTCGCGCGAGGTCGCGCAGGGCCTAGCGCAATGGCAATCTTGGCCAGCTCCCGTGTCTTGCGCGCGAGTGGTACTTTCAATGTATGAGTGGGACGTATCAGGTAGTCATGGGAGACCGGGGCCGGCTGGTCATCCCCGCTGACCTGAGAGAGCGGGCTGGGCTCGCGGAGGGTACCACCCTGATCATGCTTGAGACACCGACAGGACTGGTGCTCCTGACCCGTCCGCAGCTTCAAGAATTGGTGCGGACAGATCTTGCTGGCCTGGATCTGGTGAGCGAACTCCTCTCTGAGCGCCGCGCAGAGGCGGCCGCCGAAGATGTGGCGTGAACGTCTTCGATGCGTCTGCGCTGCTCACCTTCCTGCAGGGCGAGCAGGGGGCAGGTCAAGTCGAAGAGGCACTCCGGGACGGTGGCGCCTGCGGCGCCGCTAACTGGTCGGAGGTCGCCCAGAAGATCCGCGCGCATGGTCGCAACTGGGACCTGTCCCGATCGCTACTGGTCAGCTTTGGAGTCCAGGTCGAGGCGGTGACAGTCGCCGATGCTGAATGGGCGGCCCGCAAGTGGGTGCCTGGCGAGGGGCTATCTCTCGCCGACCGGCTGTGCATGGCGCTCGGTGACCGGCTGGATGCCGACATATGGACAGCTGACCAGGCCTGGGGAACCAGTGGGCGGATACGGCAGGTCCGCTGAGCTACGCAACGCTACCGGATGATGGCCAGGGCAGCACGATGGTCGATCCGGCGATGGACGACGCGCTGGTTCTCATCCTCTTCTTATCGCCGATCTCATACGGCCCTGGTAAGAGCCGCAGGACGAGCGCTGAGGGGAGTTTCAACCCCCTGATCCTCTCGATGCGAACTCCGTCCGCGTAGGTCGATGCCGCTCCTGGATCAGCGCCACGCTTCCATTGTCCGTTGCTAGCGAGTCGGCAGGGAGTTTAAGGGGTGAGCCATAGCAGAGCCGTCTCGCCGCGCCGCCGAAGCCAGCCGTTGACAGCTGTACTGGATGAATCTAAAGTCTTAACTCAATAGTACTTTGAGGACGTGACCGTGATCAGCTTCAGGCTCGATGGCCGCTCGGTCGTGCCGCCGTACCTGCAGATCGTCCAGCAAGTCCGGCAGGCGCTCCGGATGGGCGTGCTCGACGTGGGCGACAAGCTCCCCACGGTGCGGGAAGTCGTCGCGGCGACGGCGGTCAACCCCAACACCGTGCTCAAGGCCTACCGCGACCTGGAGCGCGACGGCCTGGTCGAACCCCGGGCCGGTCATGGCACGTTCGTGGTACGCCGGCCGCCCGGCCCGCCTCCCGGCACGCATTCGCGGCTGGCCCGCAGCCTGGCCCACTGGGTGCGCGGCGCCCGCCAGGCCGGACTGGACGACGAGTCGATCGAATCGCTGCTGCGCGTCACGCTGCAGGCAGCGGCCGAGGAGGAGATCGCGTGATGGATCCCCAGGATGCAGCCCCTCCCGTGATCGAGACCCGCGGGCTGGCGAAACGCTACCGCAAGGTCACCGCCCTCGCCGATTGCACCATCACCGTTCCCGAGGGCCGGATATCCGCGCTGATCGGCCCGAACGGCGCCGGCAAGACCACTCTGCTGCGAGTGCTCAGCGGGCTGGCCAAGCCGACCGGCGGCGAGGTCACGGTGCTCGGCGGCACACCGCGCCAGGACCCGGCCTTCCTGGCCGGGATCGGCTTCCTCGCCCAGGAGATCCCGCTGTACCGGCGCCTGTCCGCCGAGGATCACATCGCCGTCGGCGCGCACCTCAACCCCCGCTGGGACGCCGCGTCCGTGCGGCAGCGGCTGAAAGGCCTGAACATCCCGCTTGACCAGACGGTGGGCACGCTGTCCGGAGGCCAGCGTGCCCAGCTGGCGCTGTCGCTGACGCTGGCCAAACGGCCCCGGCTGCTGCTGCTCGACGAGCCCGTCGCGGCGCTCGACCCGCTCGCCCGGCGGCAGTTCCTGGCCACCCTGGCCGACGCGGTGGCCATCGGCGGGCTGACCGTCGTGCTGTCCTCGCATCTGATCGCCGACATGGAACGGGTCTGCGACCACCTCATCCTGCTGGCGGCATCCCGGGTCCAGCTGTGCGGCGACATCGACACGGTGCTCGCCGAGCATCAGGTCCTGGTCGGCCCGCGCAAGGACACCACGGCGATCGAGAAGGCCCACACACTCGTGCAGGCTACCCACACCGCCCGGCAGAGCACCCTGCTCATCCGTGTAGCCGGCCCGGTCGTCGATCCCGCCTGGGAGGCCGCCGACGTCGGCCTCGAAGAACTGGTACTCGGTTACCTTGGCCAGGGCGCCCCGCCAGCGTTCGCCCATCTGACCACGGTTGGAGAAGATCAATGACCTGGCTTGTCTGGCGCCAGCACCGCAACCAGGCGTACCTCGCCGCCGCCGCCCTCGCCGCGTTCGCGGTCCTGCTGCTGGTCACCGGCCGGCAGATGGCGTCGCAGTACCGGTCCGCCCTCACCTCGTGCGCCGCCAGCCATACCTGCGGCAACCTCGCGAATACCCTGACCCTGGGTACCCCCGTGCTGTCGCTTCTGGCCACGCTGACCGTGGTGGTGCCGTGCCTGCTGGGAGTGTTCTGGGGCGGACCGCTGGTGGCCCGGGAACTCGAAACCGGCACCAGCCAGTTCGCCTGGATGCAGAGCATCACCCGCGGCCGCTGGCTCACCGTCAAGGCCGGCTGGGCCCTGCTCGCCGCAGCCGTCTGGGGCGGCGCCGTCTCGGCCCTCGTCACCTGGTGGTCCAGCCCGGTGAACGCCCTCAACCACCAGAACTTCCAGCCCGGCCAGTTCGACATCCAGGGCATCGTCCCCGTCGGCTACGCGCTGTTCGCGGTCGCCCTCGGCATCGCCGCCGGCGCGCTGCTCCGCCGAACCCTGCCCGCGCTGGCCATCACCATCGCCGTCTTCACCTTCCTGCGCCTGGTGATCGGGCAAGACCTCCGCTCGCACTACCTGACCGCGCTCAGCAAGACCTACAACTTCCTCCACCCCCCGGCCCCGCCAGCAGGGTCCTACTGGCTGGTCTCGGGGGGCCTCGTTGGCCCGGGCGGCCAAGTACCGAGCAGCCAGCCCCACGGCGGGGGCATTTCCGTCAACATCAACGGCTTGCCCATCAGCATCAGCAACATGCCGTCCGCATGCCGGGCGCTCGCCTTCCAGAGTCCGCTCAAGACAGCTTCCTGCCTGACTGCTCACGGATACCGCGGGTTCATCAGCTATCAGCCCGCCAGCCGGTACTGGGCATTCCAGGGCATCGAGACCGGCATCTTCGTGCTCCTCGCCGCCGCCCTCATCGCCGTGACAGCGATCGTGGTCCTCCGCCGCGACGCCTAGCAACCAGCGGATCCCCCCCCGGAGGGCATCACGCAGTGACGGTGATCTTGATCGGCTCAACACTGGAGCGCGCGCCGGATAAGCGAAGCGCTGCGCCAGGGCTGACTTGGGCCCGTATTGGGCACGGCGGCCTGCAGCTGGCCACCTGTGGCCGCATACGGCAGCACACAGGAATGGGCAAGCAAGATCACGAAGGCCGAGCGTTCCCGCAGGTCAGGTGCATCGGAGCAGGACTTTCACACAGTGGGGCGGGTGAGGCTCGAACCCACGACCGGCGGATTATGAGAACGCTGACCCGCCTGCCCGGGTTCGCTACCTGCGCAGACGTCTCTCCAGCTGCGCCAGGCTTCCCGCTGCGCGGTCGTTTCGCAGGATCGCCATTGGCACGGCCCGGCCAGCACGACTCCCCCGGCGTCCCTGAGTCGATCACGCTGAGCTACATGACCACCTAGCCCCGGATGGCTTGTTGCAGCCGCTTCTGCTGACAATCCGCATTGCCTGGGTAAGGCTGAGCGATGGGAATGGACGCTGGACCAGCGCTCTCGCGCCGACCGAGGAATGCACCACGGTCGGAGGCGACCCGCTGCCGATGCATCCACGCAGCTCAGCAGTCAGGAATACGGCGCGATCAGCGGCGCGGGCACGCTGGCGCTCGTGCCGACACGGTGCCGTGGAGAAGAGAGTCAGACCCGGAACGGGGCCTGGAGATCTTTGATCATCGGGTAATGACGCACGTTGAGGGTCGCGAGATCCAGCCCTTCCACGTCCGCTGTGGCCGCGATCAAGTAATCGCCGAGCCCGATCCCCTGATGCGAGCGCCGATGCTCGCGCATGAACTCCGCGGCGCGCCATGCGACCCGCTCCGTCACCGGGAACGCGCGCATGCTGGAAAGCAGGCGGCTGACCTGCCGCCGCTCCGCAGATCTCATGCCGCCGGCCACTTCGGTCAGGCTGACCGCGCTCACCGCGAACGGGCCGGTATCCCGCCGCGCTGCCAGCAGCCAGTCCTGCGCTGCGGGAATGCCGCGCAGGTTCGCGATGAGGACGTCGCTGTCGACCAGGATCACAGCTCAGCCATCCGGTCCAGGTGCCGCGAGCGCTCGTCGGACCCGCGGCCGAGAAAGATGTCCTCGTCGCGAGCTATGCCAAAGGACTCCCGGATGGCGTCCAGGTCCGCGTCCAGGTCAGCCGCCCCTGACGCGCCAATACTCCGATCAATGAGCTGCCGGATCAGCTCAGCGCGCGAGATGCCCTGGGTGCGTGCGAGCCGCTCCAGAGCGGCAGACTGGCCCTCATCCAGATAGATATTGGTCCGCTTCATACACCACATTATACATCAGTAGCCGCCGCAGCGACTACTGAAAGCTCACGCAGCGCCGGGGAGCCGGAACTGAGGTAGCCAGCGGCCCACCATGGAATCAGGGTATCCGGAACACGGCCACTTCTGCGGCGGCAGCACCCAGGGAACGGACTCATCCCACGACCCCGCCCCTTGCGCTACAAGGTGCCTGAGCAGCAGCTTCACCTATAACAACCGTTCCTGACCGACGATAGACGCGCAGGACAACGTCCACCACCAGGTGGCAGGCGGGCATCGTGAGGGCAGGTGAGGTAGCCAGCGGCAGACAGACATACTGGCGCACCAGCGGCCAGCGGCCTTACATGTCACTGTCACACCCACTTGACGGCCCGTAAATGCACTGAAGGTGTGGGAATTCGAACAGTGGGGCGGGTGGGGCTCGAACCCACGACCGGCGGATTATGAGTCCGCTGCTCTGACCGGCTGAGCTACCGCCCCCGGACGGCACGGCATCGCCTCGGTGCCGCCAGGCTCTCCCTGCGTCCGCCGGCCGAGCGGCAGCTTCAGGGCGAGGCTACGAAGACTACCGCGTGGTGAGCTGCATCTCCATGGCGTGCTCCACGAGGGCGATGAGCGTCGACTTGGTCGAGCTCCTCCCCCGCGCATCGCACTGCACGACAGGCACCCGCGGGTTGATCGACAGCGCTTCCTGGACATCGGGGATCGAGTGCGGAAAGTCACCGTGGAAGCCGTTGATGGCCACGATGAACGGCAGTCCGGCCGACTCGAAGTAGTCGACCGCCGGGAAGGAGTCGGCCAGGCGGCGGGTGTCGACGAGGACGACCGCGCCGATCGCGCCCTGGATCAGGTCATCCCACATGAACCAGAAGCGGTGCTGGCCGGGAGTGCCGAACAGGTAAAGCACCAGCCCGGCGTCCAGGGTTACCCGGCCGAAGTCCATGGCAACCGTCGTCGTGGTCTTGTCCGGTGTATGGGACAGATCATCGAGGCCGTCACTGGCCGTTGTCATGACAGCTTCTGTCGTGAGCGGCGTGATCTCTGACACTGATCCGACAAAAGTGGTCTTGCCCACGCCGAAGCCGCCCGCAACGACGATCTTCACAGACGTCATCGCGGCGTCTGCGGCCTCGCTGGCGGCGAGCTTAGAGCTTGCGAAGTCCACTGAGTACCCTTTCAAGCAGGTTAAGGTCCGGACGACCATGTTCGTGGTCGATCTGATGGACCCTGACTAGCCCATCCATCGCCATGTCGGCGATGAGGACACGGGCTACGCCAAGTGGCATCCTGAGCACCGCAGAGATCTCCGCGACTGACCGCCAGTCGCGGCAGAAACCCAGGATGGCCTGGCATTCCGGTCCGAGCGTCGACAGGTCGCGCGCCTCGTAATGCGAGGCGGCGACCATGGCCTCGATCTGCAGTTGATATCGCGGCTTCGTCCGCCCGCGGGTGACCGCGTAGGGACGCACGAGTGAGCTTTCGCCAGGTGCGCCCTGCGGGGGAACGAGATGACGCGACCCAGGGTCAAAGGGATCAGAAGCGAATCCACTCTGGAATTCACTTCCCGGCCCAGTCTCTACGCCGTTCCCGGCGGGATACGTATCGGCGGCCGGCTCCCACTGATCGCGGTCAGGGCCGGGCACCGTACCCTCCTGTCATTGTCGGCGGCTCTCTGGCCAGTCGGGCGCCATCAGTCCGCGCACGTCCGGCGTCAGCGCGCTGCCTACGCGCTCGACTAGCAGCGCCATCTCGTAGGCCACCAGGCCCATGTCACAGTCGGCAGCAGCCAGCACGGCGATGCTCGATCCGTCGCTGATCGACATGACGATCAGCAAGCCGCGCTGCATCTCGACGACCGTCTGGGTAACAGCACCGCCCTCGAAGACCCTCGACGCACCCTGGGTCAAGCTCATAAGACCCGACGTCACCGCCGCCAGCTGATCAACCCGGTCAGCCGGGAAGCCGTGCGAGAACGCCATCGGAAGTCCGTCAGATGAGACAACAATCGCGTGTGCGACGGCTGGCACTCGCTCGACGAAGTTCGTGATAAGCCAGTTCAGGTCCTGCGCCGGGCGCGCAAGCGGACTCACGGGCGCTCCTTCCTCTCCCGGCGAGCATCCTGCGGAGCGGTGCTCGCGTCCAGGCTGATCATCCTGTTGGCCGCAGGCCGACGAAATTGCATTCCGACACTTAGCATGACCATCCCAGGCAACTCGCGCCACCCGTCATCACGAACTCTGGTCCTCTCCGTCCGGCTGCTCGTCCGCGCCGGTAGCAGCACGGCCTTCCCTGAGCCCGCGCTGGAAGCTAGCGAAACGCTCCCGCGTGGCCGCCGCAGACCTCGCCGGCGGGGTCGGCTGCGTATCGACCGCAGCACTGCCTGGCACGAGGTTGGCCTGCGGTACTCGCTTGGGCAGCCCGGCCGTGGTCACGCCGGCCGACGAAGGTGAGCTGACTGCCTGAGCCGCTTCCCAGCCCTCGTCGGCGGGCGATTCCCAGGCCGGAGTCTCGGTCGTCGTCTCCGCAGGCTTCGGCGACTCCCAGCCGGCGATGCCCTTACGTCCGCGGCGGAACCAGTCCGACTCGACCGCTTCGAAGATGGGAAGCCGGTTCTCGGTGCCGGCCGGGCCAGCCGGCGGAACGACAACCTGATTCCCGGAGTCACCGTTCCCCCAGCCGAGGTCGGTAACCCGTCTCGGCTGCTGATCGCCATCTTTGCGGTTCCCACCACCATTAGGCGCGACCAGCGGTGAGCCGAACGAGGGGCGCTCGCCGGAAGCAGGTGCCCGGCTCGCGTCAGCGCGAGTCTCATCGGGGATGACGACCGGCTGATCGGACTGCTCATCCGGGCTTGCATCCGCGGGGCCGACCTCCGCGGGGCCGACCTCCGCGGCCACTGGCGGCTCACGATCCTGCTCCAACGCGGGTCGCGGGCTAGTGCGGAATACCGGCAGCGGGCTGGTAGCAGCGGCTGCCTCACCGGGCCGCGGGCCCGCTCCGGGCACTCGCCGCCCTAGGTTGCCGGTGTCCTGCTGGTCGTCGCTCAGAGAGGCGAACTTCGGCGCGCGCGCCGCGTTGACCTCCTGCTCCATGAAGGACCGATCGCCATTCACTGGCTCGCCGTTCCGGTTACCCGTGCCGATCTCTGCCAGCCCTGGGATAGCCGCAGCCTGGGCGTCTCCGGCTCGCAGGCCGGTCGGGCCGCCGCCCGCGCCATCGTGACTGATCACCTCATCGGGTAGCCAGACCAGCGCAGTGAGGCCGCCCGACGCGGCTGGGCGCAACCGGACCCTGACACCGTGCCTGGCAGCGAGCCGCCCGACCACGAACAAGCCCATTCGCCGGGAGACGGCCACGTCCACGACGGGGGGGTTATCGAGCTGCCAGTTCGCATGAGCCAGTTCCTCGGCGCCCATGCCGACGCCCTGGTCGGTGATGTCCAGCAGCACTCCGCCGCTGCTCAGCAGGTGGCCAGTGACAGCCACCGGCGTCTCAGCCGCCGAGAAGGAGGTTGCGTTCTCGGCGAGCTCAGCCAGCAGGTGGACCACGTCATTGACAGCCTGCCCGCGGACGGCGATGCCAGGCTGTACGTTCAGGGTGATCCGCTCGTACTGCTCGATCTCCGATACCGCGGCGCGCAGGACGTCGATGAGGGCCACCGGCTGGTTCCAGCGCCTTGATATCGCGTGACCAGCAAGAACGAGAAGGTTCTCGGAGTTACGCCGCATGCGGGTAGCAAGGTGGTCCATCTGAAACAGGCTCGCAAGACGCTCAGAGTCCTGTTCGCCCTGCTCAAGATGGTCAATGAGGCCGATCTGCCGCTCAACCAGTGACTGGCTGCGGCGAGAGAGGTTGACGAACATCGCATTGACGTTGCCGCGCAACGCAGCCTCGTTGGCTGCCAGCCGCAGTGCTTCTCGGTGAACCTGATCGAAGGCGCGGGCAACTTCACCGATCTCGTCCGAGGAATCCACGTCGATGGGTTCCACCTCGAGCGAGACGCCCTCACCGTCAGTCTCGTTCATCTGCCGGACGGCTTCAGGAAGGCTAATACCGGCTACCTCCAGCGCCCCGGTCCGGAGCTTGCGCAAGGGCCGTACAAGTGACCTGCCGACCACGGTGGTGAGGATCAGCGCGACCGCCAGGACGAGAAGCACCGCGATGCTGACGATGATCACGTCGGCGATCGCCCGGTCTCGCAGCGCCTTGCTGCGGGAGATGACCGAGTTGACTAGCTGCTTTTCGACGTTGCCGAGGCTGTGCACCACATACGAGCTTCCAGAAACAGCGTCGGCGAGCGTTGGGTCCGTCGCGATAGGCTTCACGCCAGTGGCATCGGAGATGGCTTGCTGCTCCTCAGCCTGCGCCGTTGCCACCGTCGTTCCCGAGACCCCGTTGTCGTACAACTGCCGCTGGCCGGGCGTGGCAGCAGCGTCGAACTCCGCGAGGTCCCCCTGTTGCTCTGCCTCTGCGTTGGCGATTGCTGACAGCTGGCTAGCGCCGAATTGGCCCAGGCCGACCAGGCTTGATGAGAGCCCAGATGTCAGGATCGCTTGCTGCTCTGATGCCTCCTCCTTGATCTGGGAGACCAGGCTAGCGACACGTACGGTGTCGGCAAGTGTGGAGTCGTTGCTGCTCACGGCGACCTGGTTGTCAAGCGCCAGAAGCGCAGTGATTGTGCTGTCGTACTTCTGGATCACGACGAGTGCAGGAAGATTAGTTTGGATTGCAGCCGCGCTCAAGGCAGGCAGCCCGCTGATGGCGGCGGCAGCACCTTCCGCGTCTAGCTGGGCCAGCGCAGGATAGTCACTGCCGATCCCTCGCAGCTGGCGGTCCACCTGCGCCGCCAAGCCGGAAGTGACATGAGCATCCTGCTTCAGCACACCTAGCTCGAAAGTCGCCGAAGTAGACGCCTGCCCGGGCGCGGCTGCGGCGGCCCGGCCGCCATTCGCTCCCAGGACAATGTAGGTGACAATGTCCTCGCGCTCGTTTTGGACTGCCTGAACCAGTCCTGCGACCTTGTCGTACAGGTTGGCGAGGTTCTCGACCCGGTGATAAGCAGCGGCACTCTCGACCGACGACGTGATGCCGATCCCGCCCAGGACCACGGCGGCGACGGTCGGTGTGATGATCAGCATCACCAGGCGCGACCGGACGCGCCAGTTTTTCAGCGACCGGCGCGAGGTCCTGCGGGGTGCTGGCTGCGTGTCGCCGGATTGCACAGCGCGATCGGCCAACGGGTCTGCGGCGTCAGGTGTGCGCCTGACCGGGCCATCTTCTCGCGCTGCGGCCAGGTCGTCGCCAGGATCGGCCGCCACTTGCCCGGTAGCCTCAGGGCTGAGGCTGCGCACGTTCTCGCTGCTGAAGCGCACAGTTCTCGCACCCCTCACCATGTGACCGTAGGGAGCCAACACTGATCCAGGCTCGGGGGCAGGACAGACATGCTGAACCCTTCCTGGCAGACGATTCGTATGTGCAGCGTCGCGGCACAGCCGGGCCAACTCTAACGCCTTGACGGCCAACGCACATCAATACCTGCATCCGCGACAATCGGTATTGACCACAGTGCGGGCTCAACCAGGCGACACTAGGATAACTTGTCACGCTACGCTTGTGTCCCCGAACGTCCGATTCGACACCATCCAACCGCGTCGAGGGAGCCTTATGCGTCTTGTCCGGGCTGGTGCCCGTCTTTCGGCTCTGAGGTTGACGCTTGCACTTGCGTTGATCGCCATCCTGGCGTCTGCCTGCGGCAGCTCCGCGAACGCAGGCTCGCCGGGGAGCCACACCATCACTGTGGCGGTGGTCCCCGGCCCAGGCAACGCCCCGCTGTACGTCGCTGTCCGGGACGGCCTCTTCAGCCAGCATGGGCTCACTGTCCACATCAAGAGGTACCCTGCACTCGCCCCGGTGGTGCGGGCACTCCGTAGCGGCCAGGCTCAGGTCGCAGCTGGCGATTACACAGACTTCTTTTACGAGCAGGCCAACAACCAGCTGTCGCTGCGGTTGGTCGCGGACGGATATGACGCCACACCGAACATGACGGAGATCCTCACCCTGCCCAACTCGAAGATCACTAGCCCCCAGGCCCTCGAGGGCGCCACTGTCGCCTCTCCGGAGCCACAAGTCATCACCGCCACCGGCAGTCTCCCTTATGACATCGAAACGCTAGCGGCCCAGGCAGTGCTGGAGAGCGACGGCGTCAGCCCGACGAGCGTGAAGTGGAAGCCGACTCCGGCGCAGGACATGATCAGCGAGCTCCGCAACGGCCAGGTTAGCGCCATCCTGGCCACTGAGCCTTATGTCTTGAAGGCTGAGAGCCAGGTTGGCGCACAGGAGCTGATCGACGCCAACTCGGGCGTCGCCTCTGCGTTGCCGCAGCTTGGCTACTTCAGTTTGTCCTCCTACGCGCTCGGGCATTCCGCCACTGTGAGCGAGTTCCGAACCGTGCTGTTCCAGGCCCAGGCTGCCTCTAGCATGCGCGGGCCGATACAGCGCGTCCTTCCCAAGGCAACCGGCATGAGCGCCTCGGACGCCGCACTGATTACGCTGGGCGCCTACCCGACCTATCTGAGCGTTGGCCAGGTCCAGCGAGTCGCACAGTTGATGTTCGAAGCCGGGGTGACGGACAATCTGCTCAACGTCAAGGGCTTGGTTGCAAGGTAGATCTAGGCCACCAGCGTAAGCCGGCGCTTGGCCACCCGCATTCCCCGTAGCCCGCAGCCTTCTCGATCGCATTTCTTATCCGGCACCCGCGATCAACCTAGCAAGATCGAGCGCGGGACTGCCGCTGCACACCGGCTAAGATAGCCGTTGGCTAGCGGGCCATTCTGGCAGCCGAAACGTAACGCGCCCACGCCAGTTACGTCCCTCAAGCCCGCCCTAAACAACAACGATCACCAAAAGATAACCAAAGCAGCGCCCGTCGATTTCCGGTCGGCCTTTGGTGGGGAAGCTCACGGCTCGATACTGACCCGTGCCCCCCGCACTCGCTAGCTAGATGAACGACAGATGCTCGAAGTCCCAGTTGGAGATCGACTCGCCTACTTTGGCGGTGGTGTATCCAGTTATCTTGTCGCTATAGGCGTCGAGCGTGTCCATGAACGTGGGAATAATGTAAGCTCCCTGAGTGAAATCGTACTGCTGCATCTCGTACACGATCTGCTTACGCGTCGAAAGATCGGCTGTCGCGTTAGCCTGGTCGTACCAGGATGTGTACTGGGCATTGTTGGTGTGCGTCTCATTGAAGGGCGAAGCTGAGCCCAGGAATGACTGCGCGACCTGGTTCAGGTAGGCCGCATAACTGTAGTAATCCTGAGAGAACGACCAGTTGAGGTACTTTCCCGTCGCGAAGAAAGTGCCGGGGTCTACCTGATTAAGCTTAATTGTTACGCCCGCGGCGGTGGCCTGCTCCGCCAGTACTGTTGCCATTGCAACAGTACCGGTAGCAATGGCGGACGTCGTAAGAGTCACCGTCAGGTTGTCCATGCCAGCTTTCTTAAGCAGGAATTTGGCCTGCGGAATATCCTGCTGCCTGTGCAGCGAGCTGTCAAAATCAGGATCGTACGGCGCGAAGACGTCGCTGGCCACCACCCCGTACCCGTTGAGGGCTGATTCAATCAACTGCTGGCGATCGACCAGGAGCCGCAACGCCTGGCGAACATTGACGTCATTGAACGGCGCCTGGTCCACACGCATCGTAAAGGGCTTAAACTGCCCAGTCTGTGACACGACCGTCTTCACTCCGCTGGTGTTTGCCAGCGCAGGGATCTGCGGCGGGTCAAGCTGGCCGGCGGCCTGGATGGCACCGGTGACCAGGGAATCCTGGACAGCCGTATTGTCGCTGAAGTCGATGATCGTCAAAGCATCCACGTACGGAAGCCCAGACTTCCAGTAATTCTTGTTCCGGACGAATACGCTGCGCTGGCCGGGCGTAAAGCTCTGGTAAACGAACGGTCCCGTTCCATCTGGAGTCTTCGGGTTGAAGCCGTTCGGCACTACGTAAAGGTAGTACCAGCCACCTGCGAGCGAGTCGACGAAGCTGCCGAAGGGCTTCGTCATGGGCACCAGCACGGTCCGGTCATCGAGCGCCTTGACGCCCTTAAGGTCAATCGGACCGAAGAAGGTGGTGCCGCTGAAACTGTTCGAGATGATCCTGTTGATAGTAAAGACGACGTCGTCGGCCGCGAGGTTCTTCCCGCTATGGAAAGTGACGCCAGGCCGCAGCCGTATGACCCATGCCGACAGCGAGCCGTTGTAAGGCGTAATCGACTCCGCCAGCACGAACTCGTTCTTCGCCTGCTTGTCGAGCTTGACCAGGGGCTGGTACAGGGCCTCGAAGCGGCCGGTATCAAGATAAGTAAGCCCTTGATGCGGGTCGAGAGTATCCGAACTCGAGCCGCCGGCCAGGCCAACCTTCAGGTTGCCTCCCCGTTTCCTGGGCGCGCTCGCGGCATCGGCTGTCGAGCTCTTGCTCCCGCTCCCGCACGCGGCTAGCAAGCCGCCCGCGCCCGCGATTGCCCCCGTGGCCGCTATCCCCCGAAGGAACTGGCGACGCCCAAGACCCTCACCCAGCAGGGGCGTCGAGCGCTCATCCGATCGGTCCACAGAATTTACCTCCACTGACGCGGCAGCATGTCCCTGGCCCCGACGTGCCAGGGACAGCTTCCTACCCAAGGGAAAGTCTCAGGCTGAGACGGCATCCCACCTGAGACTGGGCGTTTGGTTCAGAGCAAACGTCATAGTCTCACAAGCCGTACGCACGCGCCAGCCAGACCTAAAAGGTTCATCACGTCGCTTTTTGTCCCAGCTTGGTACCATCAACCCAGACACTCTGCCATGAGGGCAACTCGTCGCGGATGGCGCTAGACCCCCCGGCCGCACCTGCTCGGCTCTGCCTCGTACCACCGGGCGGAGGCTCAGGTCGGCCGGTCAAACCCTTGGCGTGGCGCATGGGCTGACGCGTGATCCTTCTTGGGGTCAGGCGCTGAGTGCTGGCAGGTCGCTGGTGTGATGCACCTCCGCGGATGAGTCGCAGCTGGCGAGGCGGGACCGGACCAGGGCGCCGAGCTAGCGGCGGCCTCCGGCCCCATTCCCCGTGCTGCTAGGCCAGGAGCGCGCTGACGAACCGGATCAGGGAGTTGCGGTCTGGCTAGATGCCGACAGCCGGTAGCGGCGGATCTCCCCGTTGAGCAGTTCCTGAGGCGTTTTGGGCCAGAACTGCCGCCAGATCTCTTTGGGGAAGCTGCTCAAGGCCAGTAGGTCCGGACGGACGGCGTGAGCCCGCGGTGGGCGTCATAGGTAACCAGCGTGACGCCGTTCAGGCCGCCGGGCGCTCAGCTGGCCTGCCCTGCCGACTCACTCCCCCACTTCGTCGTGGAACGTCAGCTGACTGCAGCAGCCGTGCTCCAGACCGGCTTGCCCTGATATCCTCGCGCAACCATCGTGACGAAGTTGTACACCCCGTCTTCGCTCGGCGCGAGCGGCCCAGGCATCGCGTGCTCCGAGCTAAGTCCGCGTTGCACCGACTCGCAGGCGTTGAAGTCCTGTCGGTTAGTGATGTCCCAGAACTCAACCGCGTATCCGGGGTCAAAGCCGGGCCTATCCAGCGCCTCAGGGGGGAAGGCCCAGGTGCACTCGATCATGGTTCGATCAACGGCAAGCGGCAGCAGTCGGTGCGTCATAACGTAATCGGGGTGCAAGCTCAGCAGCACGTTGGGAAATATGTTGGCGTAGATCACAGTTCGCAGGCTGTCCGCGTCAAGTCCGCGCAGTGGCTTCCCAAGGCTGGCGCCGTCCAGCGACATAGTCTCCATGCCTTCGCGGAGGTACATCCAGCCGCCGACCCAAGCACCGCTCATGGGGAAATTCACGCCGCTCCTGGGCGGGCTGACCCGGCACAGCTCAGGGTGGATGGCAGGGCAGTGGTAGCACTCTTGGTAGTTCTCGCTGACCACCTTCCAGTTTGAGGCGGAGTCGTAAACATGCCGCCCTGCGATCACAAGCCGCTCCGGCTCGTATGGAGTGACAGCGTCGTCTAGCGCCTGCAGGGACTCGACGAGGGATCCGGCATTCTGCGAGCGGTTCACGAAGATCAGCCCGTGCCACTCCGTCACAGGGATCTCGACCAGACCCCAGCCGGACTGATCAAATCCATCGTTACCGGTAAGGCCGGAGGCGAAATGCAGGCCGCCGGACAGGGCGTAAGTCCATGAGTGGTAAGGGCAGATTATGGAGTGGCGCTGCGCGGTTACGCCATGGGGCAACAACTCGTGACCACGGTGTCGGCAGGTGTTGGCGAACGCCCTGAGCGTTCCGTCCTCGCCACGCACGAGCAGGACGCTGCCTTCGCCGACCGGCTCCGCCCGCTGATCTCCCGGTTGTGCGAGTTCTGAGCCGAACCCGACGCAGGTCCAGCCGGAGCGAAAGAACTCCCTCTGCTCCCAGGCGAACACTTCGGGGTCGACGTACGCGGCTCGGGGCAGCATCCTGCTCTGGCCGAAAGGCTGCAGGGTACTTGCCAGGTCGGCCAAATCGATGGGTGCACCACGATTTCCACCTGTATCGCCCATGTCAGCGAGAGTAGGTGAGGCCGTGCCGGCTGTCTAGCGGAGTCAATCTGCGCTCGACGCTCTGCGCTCGCCGATCACTATCCGTTAACAAGCATGTGCAGTCCGCCGGCCACCAGCGGTGCGGTGGTGGACCCTGGCGAGCGTGCCACGGGCAGGAAGATCCGCCGATGACACCCAGGTCAACAGGCTGGTACAAGCAGGCGATCTTGTTGCTTGCCCGTCAATCCGCCAGTTACGTTAGATATTGTGATGACGTCCCAGTAGTGACGACATCGCCCGATCGCAACGGGCAGTCGGCACCGGTTCTGCCTTCAGCCGACGACAAGGCTGGCGGCCAGTCCGGATCGGACATCCACCGACAGGCCGTCAACCGCTGAAGGGAAGAAGCCGAACGTGGCAGGCCCATGTGCCAGGTTGTTCCGTGGGTGAGGCGCTTGTGGACACAAGCCACGAGCCTGTCCACCGGGAGACTGCCCGCCGCGACGCTCACCCCATCCTGCGGCTGGTCCAGCGGAGAGTCGCCTCAGGCGTCCTCACGCTGTTCCTGGTGTCCGTCGTCATATTTGTGGCGACGGAGATACTGCCGGGCAACGCAGCGGAAGCCATCCTGGGCAGAAACGACACCAGTCCTAGGCGTCTGCACGCTCTTGAGCTTCAGCTGCACCTCAATCGTCCGGCGGTTGGCCAGTACTGGACCTGGCTCTCCGGACTGTTCACCGGTCACCTAGGCCGTTCTCTGCTCAACCATCAGCCGGTCTGGAGCCTGGTTGAGCCACGCCTGGTCGATTCTGCCGCTCTGGTGCTGGTCGCCGGAGTGATCGGCTCGCTGCTCGGCGTCGCGCTCGGTGCCGCCGCCGCCTTGCGCAAGGACGGGAAACTCGATCACGCCAGCTCCGTCATCGCGCTAGCGGTGACTTCATTGCCCGAGTTCGTCGTCGCGGTTGGCCTCATCATCCTGCTCTCGACCACCATCTGGCATGTGCTGCCAGCTGTCTCGCTGCTCCCCCCCGACACTTATCCCTGGAACAGCCCGCAATTGCTCATCCTGCCGAGCGCTACGCTCGTCATCGTCATCGTCCCGTACACCATGCGTATGATGCGGGCGTCGATGATCGAGGCCCTCGGGTCTGACTACGTGGAGATGGCGCGGCTTAAGGGAGTGCCCGAGCGGCGAATCGTGCTCGTGCACGCTCTGCCGAACGCCATAGCGCCGACCATCCAGGTCATCGGCCTTGGCTTCTTGTACCTCGCCGGCGGGATCGTGGTGGTGGAATACGTATTCAACTTTCCCGGCATAGGCCAGGAACTCGTCTACGCGGTCAACGGTCGCGACATTCCTGTGATCCAGTTCGTCGTCGTGATACTCGCAGCCTTCTATGTATTCGTGAACATCCTGGCTGACGTGGTCGCCTTGCTGGCCACCCCTCGGCGGAGAATCGCAAGATAGTTATGGCCGTCAACGCTCCCGCCAACTCATCCGCTGCCAGATCCGCGACAGAAGGCCTGCGCCGACGCCAGTGGGCGTCAGCGCTGTCCGCTGCCATCCGCACGCCGCGAGGAGCCATCGGGCTGACGCTAACGTCGGTCGTAGTACTCATAGCGGCGGTCGGCCCGCTCATTGCACCGTACTCGCCTACCCAGCTCATGACGGTCGAGTTCGCCAAACCCTCAGCCCAGCATCTGCTGGGCAGCGACTTCCTGGGCCGAGACGTGCTGTCCAGGGTCCTGAACGGCGGCTGGCTCATGCTGGTCATGGCCATCGCCGCTACAGCAATCGGGCTCGCGGGCGGCGCGGCAGCAGGCATATCGGCTGCGTACTTCCGTGGTCGGTCCGACGGAGTCATCATGCGGACCGTCGACGTCGTCCTAGCGTTTCCCCAGATCGTGTTCGCCCTCTTGCTGCTGAGCATCATCGGCCCAAAGCTATGGCTAATAGTGATCGCTGTAGGCATATCGCATGCGCCGCAGGTCGCCCGGGTGCTGCGGTCAGCCACCCTCGACATTTCCGAGCGCGACTATATCAAGGTCGTCGAACTGCAGGGAATGCCACCGGCCAAGGTCATGCTAAAGGAGATCCTCCCCAACCTAGTCAGCCCGCTCATGGTCGAGGCAGGGCTTAGGCTTACCTATTCGATCGTCATCATGGCCGGGCTTTCCTTCCTCGGCTTCGGCCAGCCGCCCCCCGCACCGAGCTGGGGAATCATGATCAACGAGAACCAGGTGGGCCTTTCACTGAATCCCTGGGCCGTGATCATTCCCGCCGCGCTCATCGGCCTCCTTACGATCGGAACCAACACGTTCACCGACGCAATCGCCCGGGTGGCCATAGGAGTCGATCGCCGGCCGGAGGAATCCGCGCTAATCTCCCGCCTCGGCCAGTCGGAGGCCCAGTGAGACACGAATCGGCAGTCGGCGCGCTAGCCGCATCCTCCCGGCTGCCTGTACGCCCGCGACTCGATGTAAACGGCCTCGAGGTACGTCTCGGCAGGTCGGGACCTGACGTGGTGAGCGAGGTCTCGTTCTCGGTGCAGGCAGGAGAACTGCTCGGTCTCGTTGGGGAGTCAGGGTCTGGCAAGACCACCGTAGCGCTCGCCTTGCTCGGCCATGCACGTGGTGGCCTGATGATCACCTCAGGCGAGGTTCGCCTCGACGGCGCAAACATCCTGGGACTCAGTCCGAAACAGCTGCGGGATGTTCGCGGAGCGAGAGTCAGCTACGTGCCCCAGGATCCGTCATCGTCGCTGAACCCGGCGCTCCGGGTGGGCACCCAGCTCCGGGAGGCACTGCGAGTTCATCCAGGCGTTGTCGGAGATCCTGACGCGCGCATTGCTGAGGTCATGCGCGAGGTACGCCTCGATGCGACGCCGGAGATGATGCGCCGCTATCCGCATCAGCTCTCCGGCGGCCAGCAGCAGCGCATCGGCCTGGCCATGGCCTTCGCCTGCAGGCCCTCACTCATCGTGCTGGACGAGCCGACGACCGGCCTGGACGTGACGACCCAGCGCCACGTACTCGACACCGTCCGCAGTCTCTCCCGCTCCTACGGCGTAGCGGCGGTCTATGTGAGCCATGACCTGGCCGTCGTCAGCGGCCTGGTCAACACCGTGGCCGTGATGTACGCGGGCCGAATCATCGAGCAGGGACCGACCGCCCGGCTGTTCTGCGAGCCGCTGCATCCCTACACCCGCGGCCTGATCGGCGCGGTCCCGTCGCCGGACCGCACTGAGGTGCTGACCGGAATCGAGGGTCAGCAGCCGCGGCCCGGCAGGCGGGGATCCGGCTGCACGTTCGCCGCCCGCTGCAGCCTGGTCACCGAGGAGTGCAGGTCGCAGACGCCGGAGCCGGTCATGATCGGTGGCCAGATGGTCCGGTGCCTGCGCGCCACCGAGGCCGGGACCACGCAGGGCATCCGGCGAGCCGCCGTGCCGCGTCCGGCCGCCCCGGCCACGGAGCCGGTCCTGTCGGTGCGCGACCTGCGTGCCAGCTACGGTCACAAGGCCGTGCTGTTCGATGTCGGGCTCGACGTGCCGCCCGAGTCGTGCGTCGCGGTCGTTGGGGAGTCCGGCTCGGGCAAGACGACACTCGCCCGCTGCATCTCCGGGCTGCACGCCAACTGGACCGGGGCGATCAGCTTCCGGGGAGCCACGCTGGCTCAGCCGGCGCGCAAGCGCCCCGCGGACGTGCTGCAGCGCGTGCAGTACGTCTTCCAGAACCCCTACACCTCGCTCAATCCCCGCAAGACGGTGGGCCAGATCGTTGCCCAGCCGCTGGAGCAGTTCTTTGACCTGCCCTTCCGGGAGCGAGCCGAGCGCGTCGCCGCGGTGCTCGCCGATGTCTCGCTCGGGCCTGACTTCGTCTCCCGCTACCCGGACCAGCTATCTGGCGGGGAGCGGCAGCGCGTCGCCATCGCCCGTGCGCTTGCGGCCGAGCCGGACCTGCTGATCTGCGACGAGGTCACCTCATCGCTGGACGTCTCCGTGCAGGCCATCATCGTGGAGCTGCTCCGGCGGATTCAGCGCGAGCGGCATCTCGCCATGCTGTTCATCACCCACAACCTGGCCCTGGTCCGCAGCATTGCCCAGTCCGTGGTGGTGCTGCGCGACGGCACGGTCGTCGAGCAGGGCCCGGTACGGCAGGTCCTGGAGCACCCGGCCGACCCGTACACCGTGGCCCTGATGGAGGATGTACCGAAATTGCGCACGACGGCCGGAGTCACCGCCGAAGGGCCGCCGGCTGGCCGCCACAGCGCTCAGGGGCATGCCGCCGGGCCGGATGCTCAGCAGTAACCTGCTCGCGGGCGGCCGGAACGCAGCCGACGGCGGAATGACCCTCTCCCCGGCGCCGACGGCGACACCCTGCTGTCGGCCGACGCCCTGCTACCGGTCCTGGTCCAGGCCGAGCTGACGGGCAATGACCATCCGCTGGACCTCGGAGGTTCCCTCGCCGATCTCCAGCACCTTCGCGTCGCGGTAGAACCGCGCGACCGGGTAATCGTTCACGAATCCGTAGCCGCCGAAGATCTGGGTCGCGTCACGCGCGTTGTCCATCGCCGCGTTTGCCGCGGTCAGCTTGGCGATCGCGGCCTCCTTCTTGAACGGCTGCCCGGCCACGAGCCGGGCGGCCGCGTCATACCAGGCCAGCCTGGCCAGCTGTGCCCTGGCCTCCATATCCGCGATCTTGAACTGGATGGCCTGATAGTGCCCCAGCTGATGACCGAAGGCGGAGCGCTCGCCCGCGTACCGCAGGCACTCGTCGACGCAGCCCTGCGCGAGCCCTGCTGACAGCGCGGCGATCGCGATCCTGCCCTCATCCAGTGTCTGCAGGAACTGGGCGTAGCCGCGGCCGGGCTCGCCCAGCAGGTTCGCTTCCGGCACCCGGCAGGACGAGAACGACAGTTCCCTGGTGTCGGAGG
>Ga0116126_1000871_pt1 | contig 20314 bp, 21 predicted proteins | sample June2015DPH_16_5_FD_89730 | JGI IMG/M metagenome (GOLD analysis project Ga0116126, IMG submission 89730) | Peatland microbial communities from SPRUCE experiment site at the Marcell Experimental Forest, Minnesota, USA - June2015DPH_16_40 | ecosystem: Environmental > Terrestrial > Soil > Wetlands...
CCCTTGCCGGCAATCTTTTCGGATGCCTTGGCGGCGCGCGTGTTGAAGACTTTCAGGCCTGTCTCAGGGTCGATACGGACTGCCGCGTTCATTTAAGTTCCTTGTGAGTTCCTTGTTGGTGAGAAGGGTTCTAGCGAAGATCACGTACCTCGTATGGCACTGTGCGTCAAGACGGGTGTGTTGCAACTTTGGCGGGGCTACCTGGTAGGCTGAAAACGACCGTGAAGAACGCGACCCGACCGGCAATCTTCAAGTGGCGGCAGACGGCGCCAGAGCTGATTCTGTGTGCCGTGCGCTGGTATCTTCGCTACTCGCTGTCGCTGCGCGATGTCGAAGAGTTATTCGCCGAGCGCGGTCTGGAAGCGGATCACACGACCATCTGGCGTTTGGTGCAACGTTACGCCGAACTGGATCAGCCCTCCGTCACCGTTTTCAAAGTTGCAACACTTCCGATTTCCCACAAATCAAGAGGTCCCCGCGATTCTCGCGACGAGCTTGTCCTGCGTTTTAGTATCGAAATCGCTGCTATCGTGGCGCTCGTGCAACTGACTCGACGGCTCGCCGTAGACGCGATTGACCATGGTTCCCCGCTTTACGGCCGGCCGCTTGAGGAGCGCGTCAGCCCAGCGCTGGACGTTCTTGTAGTCTTGAACGTCCAAGAACTCAGCGGCTCCATAGAGCCAGCCTTTCGCCAGCCAGCCATACCAGGGGAAGATGGCCATGTCGGCGATCGTGTAGGCGCCGCCTGCGATGTACTCACTCTGCGCCAGGCAACGGTCGAGCACGTCGAGCTGGCGTTTCACCTCCATGGCAAACCGATCGATTGCGTATTCGATCTTCTCCGGAGCGTACGCGTAGAAGTGACCAAACCCGCCACCAAGATAAGGCGCGCTTCCCATTTGCCAGAACAGCCACGACAGGCATTCAGCGCGTGCGCCCACCTCCGTTGGCAGGAACTCGCCGAACTTCTCGGCGAGATACAGCAGGATCGCGCCGGACTCGAAGACGCGGATCGGCGAGGGGCCACTCCGGTCCACTAGAGCGGGGATCTTGGAGTTCGGGTTCACGGCGACGAAGCCGGTGCCGAACTGCTCGCCGTCGCCGATCTTGATCAGCCAAGCATCGTACTCCGCGCCGCCATGCCCGAGGGCCAGGAGTTCCTCCAACATGACCGTCACTTTCACACCGTTTGGTGTGCCAAGCGAATAGAGCTGGAGGGGATGGCCGCCCACCGGCAGTTCCTTGTCGTGAGTCGGCCCTGAGATCGGACGGTTGATGTTTGCGAACCGGCCGCCGCTCGACTTGTTCCAAGTCCAAACTTTCGGGGGAACATATTCAGATGAACTGGCCATCGTCTACACCCGCCTTTGTTGTCGTAGTATAAACAATTGCGGTTCCTCTGCTAGTGCGGAGAATGATCGTGCCCAAGCGCGCGTGAAAGGGCTGCATCGAAATGTAGCTCACTGCATGCTTCCTCATCGGAGCCCTTCTCCATCAACTCAAGCCGACGTAGCGGCCTCGAAATCTACCGGTTTGAGCTGGAAACAAGCAACTAACCGGAATTTCTTCGAGATCCTCACGCATCAACGCTAGGGGTCGCCATCGCGACGGTGTCATTCGGCTCGACATAGAGCGGAGAGCGGATGCCCGGTCGGCGTCAGCGAAGTCTTATAGCCAGGGAGTTGGCAAAACACCCGCACCGAAGACAGTGAATCGTCAATCGAGACCATCGCGCACGGGGACTTCGGCGACCCCAAGCAAAGGTGGTCCGTGCCGCAGACGGATATATATTTAGCGATTCAGCGCGCCCCAGGTGGGAAGGGATTCGTTGCGGGCGATCGCGTTTGCCAACAGCTCGCCGGCTCGGACACTCAGTGCGACGCCATGTCCTGCATAGGCGCCGGCGACCAGGATCCGTTCACAGCCAGGGACAACGCCTAACAGCGGCACCGCATCTTCGGTAAAGGCGATCGGACCTGCCCACGAATTCGAGAACTCGATCTTGGCGAGCGCCGGATGAAGGTTGCGTACGCGAATCTGAAGTCGATCGATCTCGAGCTTGAAATCGCGAGATCGAGTGCCGATCCCTTCCAGCTCACTTGATGAGGCGAATACGAGGCCGGTGCCGAAAATGATTCGGCGATCATCGGTCACGCGTCCCCACAGGTAAGGACGGTCGCGCGTATAGAACGGAATTCGCTCGGCCAGTCCCAGCTCGAGTAACGCGGGTTCTGAAAGGGGCTCGGTTGCGCAGGCGAACGTGAGAGAACTCGTGATAGATGGCGCGTTCTCCAACAGCGAGTCGATCCAGGCGTTGCAAGCAACCACCACCCATCGTGGATGAAGCCGATCCTGATCGATTTCCAATACGGGATCGCGAGTAGCAATGACCTTTGTAACGCGAGCATGATCGCAGATCACGGCACCGGCGGCCGCGGCGGCATGAGCCAGCCCGATACTCAGCCGCGCTGGCTCGACCGTTCCACCGCCGACCACCTTGGCAATCGCGATACGTGCCCCGGCATCGGACCATGGGAGCATGGATGCCGAATCGTCGCGGCGATGCTCGATCTCCCAGCAACCCGGAAGATGTAAGCCACAGTCAATCTGCTCGACCTCAACCAATTTGCGGAGGCCGGCGACACATGAATCGACCCGCTGCAGGATGCCGGCTGCCGTGCCCTCCAGAACCAACCCGCCAGTTCTGCCGCTCGCTCCGTCGGCGATCAGACCGCATTCGAGAACGACGCTTCGTACACCCAGCTTCGCCAGATGATAGGCCGTCGAGAGGCCGGTCAGTCCGGCGCCGATTATGACGACGTCCGGATCCTTTCCGACGTTGCGAAAATCGGTCACCGCAATCGGACTCGTGCGATTCCAGGGCGACACGCCCCATTGGTTTCGCAGGCCGCGCACTTCAAGTCTCATTCTTAAGGTCTATTGCCAACCGAATTGGTACGCAACGCCGATCTTGCATCCGCGAAAGAGCCACGAAACTCACCCAGCCGTTAATACCGCGTATGCGGACGGTGGCGGCGTGGCCCAATCCTTGGGGCCGCCGACGTCGGCACAGGTGAGTGCGATCCGCTATACGAAACGCGCCATACAGTACCGTGCGCGTCTTCGGTGACGAAGAGCGAGCCGTCATGGCCAACTGCGACACCCACTGGGCGTGCCCACACGTCGCTGTCGTCGGCAACGAATCCGGTCATGAAATCGTCGTATTCGCCGACCGCTCTTCCGTCACGGATGATCACGCGAATCACCTTGTAGCCAGTGCGGCGCGATCGGTTCCACGAGCCGTGCTCGGCCGCAGAGACGTCGCCAGAATAGTCGGGCGGAAACTGCCTGCCATTGTAGAAAGTCATCTCGAGTGTGCGCTTTCCCTATCGCAACGGCGACCTCATCGCGCGCGGCCCACGACAAACGATAGTCGCCGCCATTCCAGCCGGTGGCCGTCTCCGCGGGGGCGGCCATTGGACGCGCGATATCGTCTTCTCCAAAGACGGCTCGCGGATGTTCGTATCGGTCGGTTCCCGGACCAATGATGCGGAAAATCTTACCGCGCGCGATCAGCCTGAAATTCCGGACGAACAGAGGCGCCCAATGGGCTATTGGGACTCGATCGTCGCCTTTGGTCAGCGCAATGGTCGTTGAGTTTTTGCGGAGCACAGAAGTAGCGCGGACGAGTTTCTTCGCCTTTGAGCCGCATCGTGTTGCGCGACACCTTCAGCATTCGCGCGATGTCGCGAATGCTATCACGGAATCGTCTGCATACCGTCGGTGCGCGGCGAGGAACCTGCAGTCGAGCTGCTGAAGGCGCCGCTGGCCGGAGCGAAAAATCAAGCTGGCAAAGGTTGCGCGAGCTGGCCCGGTGGGATGGATCTCGACGACTGGCTCCGCAGAGGTTGCGAAACCCTGAGATGCCCGGTTCTCAACGGTCTCGTAACGCGGCTCTGACCAAGCGGAGGCTATCAGCCAGACGATTGCGGACGGTCATCGCCCAGCCGACGAAGCGAAGGGTGCCTCCACGAATTGATCAGACTGGCACAGTTGTGACACAGAAGATTACTCGACGAGTCATGTACCGCGAAAAAAGGGCTTGAATCACCAAGCTTTTTTGGTGGACGCACCAGGACTTGAACCTGGGACCCCTTGCATGTGAGTAGTGGGATAGCCGTTTGCAACGGTATCGCTTGGTAGCGTTCGGCATGCATCAACATCAACGGAGACACTGGTTTTCGAGTGTTCCGGCCGTGCCCACGCTGCTATCGAGCGATGCCGATATTTGTCTAGGGTCCCCACAAAAGTCCCCACAGCGAAACCCCGCCGTGGGGCAGGGGCGGCCCCCCGCGCGGGTCGGCGATTGGTTATGATAAGTTGCGATCAACGCGAAAAAAATTCCGCAAGCGGGACGCCCGGTGGCGCGGCAGGCTAAATGGCGTGCTTCGGGCCGGGAAGGCCCGCCCTAGAGGTTCCTGACGCAAGCGCAGGGGCATTTCTGCGGCATCGCCCGATGACGGGTGCTTTCCTTTAAATTTGCCCGGCCAGGTCCTCAGTTCAGGTAGGAGTGGCTTACTTTGCTAGACGTGAATCATCACTCTGGATGCAAGCCGACAATATGGCAGCTTGAGTAAAAGTTTTGTCGTCGTAACGCCCGCGCTGAATGGCGATGCGCGCCTGCTCGCATTCCGTCGCGGAGTCGAACGACTTGTACACATGCCACTTGGCTAGGGGTGCAGAAGAATTAATCGCCTCTCCGCCGCCTGAATATGGCGGCACCATTAAGTACCAGCCCACAAGCGCGAGCGCAGCGGCGTGCCGCAATGGACGTGCGACCATGCTATCGAGGTTCCCTTCGGCGCAAAAGCAGAATGCCGGTTGTGAGGAGTCCGAGTGCGATTCCGACCACGGCAGAGGCTACCGCCGATTCGATATAATCTGCAACGAGAAAAGCCAGCGCCACGGCGACCGGGTATCGTAACCACACCTGCTATTATTAGAACCTCGCCGGTCTTCACGGCCGAGGGGTCCCTCGAATCGCGGCACTCAGCTCGCCGATCCTGCCAAGCAGAAAATACCAAACACGCGGCAGTGACAGGGCGACCGCAAGAATCAGCGCCCAAAAAGAAGTGTTCTCCCAATTCTGTTGGCGGCGGTTGAACGTCTGTTCGATTTCATCCTGGATGCCGGAAAGCGGCTCAATGCCGGAAAGCGGATGTTCGTCCGCGAGCCGATGGAGTTCTTCACCGTCGCACACGAAGTCCCAGTCAGTAATTCGTTTCGCGTCGGCCAGAGGGTCGATGGTTGCCCCGACCGGAATGGGAAGATCGACGCCACGCGCCTGGAGAATTTTCGTGCTGGCATTCAACTGATCGGCAGGAGATAGCTTTGCGAAATCCTTGTCTCTCGTAGCAAGGATTCGCTGAACCGCTATTACCTTATCTTGCGGCGAGAGCTTGCCGAAGTCGGGGTCTTTGAGCGGCGCGGCGAGAATGTCATTTTCGGACGGACGCGAACGTTCCGCCGTACCCTTTAGCGACATAACCGGCTTGTCAACCTTGAAGCCCGGGGGTGGAGACGGCACAAACTTAACGCCCGGAGGGGGCGGCGGCAAACCTTGCGCTTTGCACGTGGTCTCAAGCGCTTCAAGTCGGCCCCCTGCTCGCCACCACTCGAAACGGCCCACCGCGAGCACCACGCCGGCGCAAAGCAGACCAAGGACCATCGCGTATGTGGAAATCCGCCTTCTCCGTTCCATTGCCGTTTCTTTCCCCCGCAATCGCCAGCACTGTCCCAATGGGCTGAGATATAGCAGAGGGCGTGCGAAAACCCACGTTCGGTTCCGGGTGCTCAAGGAAAAGTCGAGCGTGGGCTTGACCCTGACGCGGAATATGGCGCGCACATGTGCTAACTGTTCAATATGCCACCGTTTACGTCAAAGACGGCCCGGCGGGCGCGGTGTCGCAAGGCAGGGCTCAAGTCTGCGAGTTACTGGCGGCCACGGGGTTTCGCGAACTTGGTACGCGCTCGGGAAGCGCGAAGCCGCAACGCGGCGCGGCGTCGGGAAGAGAGGCGCCAGCATGAGGCGGCAAAGCAACCGCCACTCGTGGTCATTCTCAAGTGCCCGTGCGAGCGCATCCATCGCGTCGAAAACTTGAGCGAGTTGAGCCCCGCCGAACTGCGCATCGTCCGCGGCTTGGCGCGGGGTCAAAGCCAGAAGTGAAGCTCATCACCCAAAGGAGGACGCGGGCAGTCTTGCGAGAATTCCGCGAGTTCGCAATCCGGGGCGATCGTCGAGCGGGTCCAGTAGAGCGGGCTAGTTTCTGCTGCCTGACCTTCGCCGCGTCCACGAAACGCTGTGCTGCACGCCCTCGATGGCGCTCGGCGCAACCGATCACATTTAGACGATCGGGGAGCTTATCGAGGCGTCGCTAGAGCCGTCAGATGTGCCGCCAATGCCACGCCCAACGTTGCCGACAGCGCTTCGCCCCGGCTATCGCCGATTCAGGCCGATCGTGATTCGGGGCGGGAAGATGGGACCGCGTTAATAAAGATTCTTTCGCTGGCTTGTATGGGGGCTTACAATGGAATACAGAGATTGTTTAGAGGGCGATTCCATGCCTACAGAAGAAGATATCCGCGCCTATGATCAAAGAAAATCCGCATTAGAGCAGGACTACGCGGGCAAATTCGTGGTCTTTCATGGCGGTCAGCTTGTGGGCGCTTATGACGATTTTGATTCAGCAGGAAAAGCGGCCCTTCATTTCGGAGATAGCCCATCCCTCATCCGCAGAGTCGGCGAGTCTATTCCAAGGTACAACTCCATCTCCACGGTTCATTCGCAGTAGAACGAGGAGCGCCCGAAATTGGCCAGCGTGGATTGTGGCCACCGGACCTTTGATCTACTGATCCTAAAAGGGCCCGCCCTTGAAGTAATTATCAACAATCAGCAGTCGTCAAATCCTGTAAATCGTCAACTAGACTCGATCCTCGATACTGGCTCGGAATGGAACTTGATCGAGGATACACTCGCGGTTGCTGTCCTTTACCTGCCAGTCATTGATTGGCAGGTAATTCGAACTGCGACCGGATCGGCAAGGCGCCCCGTATATATGGCACAGATCACCATTCCACAACTCACCTATTCGAAATTACATCGCTTTATCGGGGTCAATTTGGGATCGGACCTTGCCATAGTGGGGCGCGAAATGTTGGCTGATTTCCGGCTCGTTTATTCAGGTCGAACTGGTAGCGTAACGCTTGAATACTGATCAATTGTCCTAAGTGTCCCGCAAGTGTCCTAGCTCCCATCACCTAGGACAATACCGATTAGCGCTTGTTAGCTTGCATAGGCCGACTGTTGGGTGAATACCCGCGTGTTCTTCCCGTCTAACTTACGCGACGGACTTGCGCGGCATGTCGGCCTTCAGCGTCCAGCCCGCATGAACCAGTGCCGCCACAGGCTCAAGGTGAGCCTCTAGCGCGATAATTAAACTGCGCCATGGTTGTGTCGGTTCGTGTGCCGTGGCGCCCGCCTTGCCGATTACTAGATCACCTGTCGCCGAATCCAGGCGCATTGCCACGCCGTAGCGCTCGCAGGTTTCGAGAATGCTGTAGGCCGCATGCCCAGGCTCGGGCGGAGATTGCCAGCCGTCAGCGCTAAGGTAGGCAAGCAGGACGGTTTTAGCCGCGCGGACGCGCTCAATCAGTGCGGGCGTTAAGCGGGCCTTAGGCGCAAGGTACAGGTTCCCGTTTGGCCGGGGTTCAATAACCCTAATACCGGCCGCGCGAAGCTCGGTTACTAGAGCTTCAGCTTTCATAGCTCGGTCCCTTCGTCGCCGTCGTCGGCCAGCCGGTCAATTTCGGCCTCATTGGCGCTCGAAAATGTCCGATCAGCATCCATCATGCCGCTCCGGTCCGCCACACCGCCACAGTCCTTCTCTCCGTTAGGGAAACTGCCATTTTTGGAAGCGCCACAAGCATCCTTTGTTGCGCTTTGAAAATCGGCACTTCCCCCTTGTACGCGTTGGGTTGTGGCGTTGTGGCGGTTGGAATTGCCAGAAATGGGGGCCTCAGGGTTTTTTGAGTCGGGCAGGTAGCGGGTAAAATCGTCCTCGAAATCGCTGCGCGTGTAGCCCTTCGGGGTCGATCCGTCCGGAAGCCGGATCGTGTGCGAGACGATCAGGAAGGACTTGAGCAGGCGTGCGAGTTGGTTCTGCGTGACGGGCTTTTGCGCCTTGCCGTACTCGCCCCACGGCCGGCCTTCGAGCGCGGCAAGCGCCTCGCAAAGTGCCTTCGACGAAAATCTGTCGGTAGCCATTTCGTCGAACAGCCCGCTAATGTCCGCGAGGAGCGCAATGCCGAGGGGAGCGCTGTCGTCTTCGCGGGCACCCGAGAGCTTAACCGCAGCCGCGCGGGCACGTTCGCCCCAGTCCGGCCCGATCGCATCTGCGATTGCGACGAGTGGCTCCCACTTGTCTTGTTCACGGCCGCTCATCTGATCTGGCAGTGTCGGGCGAGCAACATTGTTCAGCGTGTCCAGATTATCGGCTGCCCACCGCGCGCATTTCCCCGCCAGCGGTTCCAGTACCGCCTTCAGCTCGCGGCGCCGGCCCTTTGCAAGTTGCTTTAGTTCCGTAGGCGTCGCTCGTTTCAGATGAAGCGCGATGCTGCGGTCCTCGACCGTGTGCATTTTGCGCAGACGGCCGATGCTCGCGATGGCGATGGGCACGTATACGTTGAATTGAACCGGAGCCCAATCGTCGCCCGACTTGACTGACAAGGAGTGATTCGCCGTGTCCGGATCGCTGGCCGCGTCCAGCACGTTGCGCATCAGTTCGTTCTCGTGCAGGAACGCATCGCCTTCATCGAGGAAGAGGGTGTGCCGCTCGCGGTCCATGGTCCTGGTGAACGCGCTGGGCGTGATACTCGCCACGATCCAGCCGCAGCGGGCAAGCCGTGAGAGCACCTTAAACAAAGTGCTCTTACCGCACTGCGGCGTAGGCGAGATCACTCTTAGAAACGGATTGGTCTCCGCCGTGTGCTCGAACACCCAAGTAAACAAGACCCAGAGTGACGCCACAAGGGCCGCAGTCTCATCGAGCATCACGAAGCGCCGGATCGTTGCGATCATGTCTGCAATCAGCCCCGCGCCGTCAACTGGTTCGAGCGACACTTGGGGCGGCGGTGCCCACTGCGGCAATGGCTTAGGCTCAGGGTGCTCGGCCTGATGCCGCTTGCGCTCCTTCTCGACCTCCGCATCGAGCGTATCGACACGCACGCTCAAGCGCTTGGCTTCCTGCTTGCGGATCGTGTCGTATTCCAGCGCAGGCAGCGCTGCCAGTCGCTCGACATCGGGGTTGCCTGAGGGTGCTTTGAAGTCCGCGCGGTCTCCCTGCTGATACGCATTCGTGGCGATCTTCTGAACCTCAGAGGAATCGAGAGGGGGTCTACACCGCTGTTGGTTCACCGCGATGAGGAGAGGGAGAAGCTCGTTGTAACTTAGCTTGTGACGCGCGTGCTGCGAGCGGGCGAATCGATAAAGATAGTCGTTGCGCGTGCCGTCCTCGAATGTAGCGGGAGCGTCGACGCGCTCCACTGACTTGCCGCTTGGCTTATGCCGCGTTAGCAGTTCGAGCAGCCATGCGGGCAGTTCGGGGAGCGGTACTTCGTCGATGCGCGACGAAACTTCCCAAAGATATTCTTTCCCGTTCGGGTGAATTGATGGAGGAGCGATTACATAACCGCCATCGCCCCGGATATCGAGTCCGGGCCCGAGTGCTGTGCCAGCGCTGTTATGGATCACGTCGCCGGGATGCTTGAAGTACTGATGCAGCCCGCCGCCGCCGGTTAGTACCGTGGGAGCGTCGGGGAGCTTGCCGTGTCCTGCTTCGAGCGCCGCGAGCGTTTCATCGCCGCCGTGCCGGGGGTCCACGTCGAGCACCACAACACCTGATGCTGCTCCGGTAGCGATGCTGACATTTGCGCTTGGCCAGCGTTTCCACGATGCATCGATCTGTGCGGGACCGTTCGTCGCGTCTTTGAATCCGTGTGGTGTAAGCGGTTCTTTTCCGCACGGCTTGCAAGGGAAGACTGCGAAGCCGAAGCGCTCGGCATAGGCCAGCGCCGCGCGGAGCATGCGGCCGTCAGTGCTCATCTCGCGTCGCGCGACGGCAGAGCGGGGATCGTAGATGATTCGATGAGCCGTTCAACTTCGCTTGCCGGTATGAGTACTCGCCGACCGAGTTTCACTCGGGCCACTTTGCGGGCGTTCGCCCATTGGCGGATTGTGACCGCTTTGAGCCCGAGCCGGGCCGCCACATCCGCAATTGACAACAGTTCAACGTTATTCTTAGCCATACATGTAACTCCGTTACACTTGATATATTCAGGCATCTCGATTAACATCCAGTATTATGCGGACTGTTCGAGCGCAAACCAAGCGTCCAAGTGGGACTTTATCGACGGCAGTAGCAGATTCCTCCAAACACATCTATGACGAAAGTAGCAGTCGAAATGCAACTACCGTAAAGGAGGTTACAGTTTCAGAGCGAGATTCGCCGCTAAAATGCAACGAACGGCTCAAGCCATGGCTGTCGGTTGCAAATTTGGCGAGCGAGGGTTCGCCCTTGCGCCGGCTTGATGGCCGCCTGAAAGCACCCGAGGCCGCTGACGATGAAGACCGCTTAGCGGTGAGCACATCGCTTACCTTGGAAGTCCAGCCGGGCCGTCAATGGGGCAACGTACTGGCCGACGTTTATGAAGTTGTTGAGCTTCCGTCCAAACGCTTCGGTGCCGATCCAGAAAAAGTTGACGAATGGGCGTACTGCTTTGTCTACAGCGTTGCTGCCGGCTTCGAGTTTTTTACGAGCGGGACTGGCGTTAGGACGATTGAGATTCCTGGTTCATTTGTCGAATTCGCCGAACAAGACGGCCGAATCGCAATAACGACTCGCGATCCGTACCACAATTTTATCGCCGCGCTTGAAAGAGCCGAGATTGATCGGATCCGCAAATGTGAAATCTGCGGCGCCTTCTTTTATGCCGTCCGCAAGGACAAAAGGGCTTGCTCCAAGTCCTGCAATGATGTGCGGCGTATGCGGAAATCGCGCGCTAAACAAACCGAGTACGAATACAACCGCTACCTCAAGTTGGAAGGGAGAACAAAGAAATGAGCGTGTTTCGACGCGGCAAGGTGTGGTGGTACGAATTCAACTTCAACGGCGCGCGCATCCGCGAGTCCGCGCGCACAACCTCGAAGACGATCGCGAAGCAAGCAGAGATGCAGCGTCGGCGCGAATTGGAGATTGGTATCAATCGCATCTCGCAGCCGAAGCGAATACCCCTGTTCAAGGTCGCGGCTGAACGATTGCTCGAAGACAAGCGCGCCCGCCGCGCCAGGAACACGGCAGAGCTATACCGCTTCGCGCTCAAGCCCGTAACGGAGGAATTTGGGGGGAGGCTGGTCTCTGATATCACTCCCGAAGATATCGCAGCGTACCAAGCCAAGCGCCTTCGCGAAGGCATGGCGGCTCGCACAATCAATCTCGAAGTCGGAGCGCTCCGCGTAACCCTAAAAGCGTACCGGCTATGGGGGACGATTGCCGATGGCGTCGAAATGCTCAGGGAGCGGAAGGACGTAGGCCGCGCGCTCAGTCGCGAGGATGAAGAAAAGCTTACAGACGCGATTCGACAAAGTCGTTCACCCGCACTCTTCCCTCTCTTCGCGATCACGCTCGACTCTGGCTTGCGTGCTGCGGAGGTGCGCGCGCTTCGCCGCCGCGATCTAAACCTCACGTGGCGCGATGGCGTGGTCGAAAGAGGATTTCTCACCGTTCCGAAGTCGAAGACGGAAGCCGGGACCGGCCGAAGTATCCCGCTCACGCGGCGGGCATGCGCAGCGTTGACGCTTTGGCTCTCGCGCTTTCCCGATGCTGACCCTGACGCCTACGTATTCCCGCGTCATGCGATAGGCATGCTTGGGAATAAACGCAAGCCCCACCTTTACAATGTCGATCCTGCTCAACCGATAGGCGAGTGGAAAAAAGCTTGGAAGGATGCCTGCCGCTTAGCGGCGGTTACCTATCGATGGCACGATCTCAGGCACACCTTCATCACGCGGCTGGCGGAAAATTCGACCGTGAGTGAGCAGACGATTATGAGCCTCGCAGGCCACGTTTCGCGTTCGATGCTGCAACGCTACTCGCATATACGGAATCAGGCCAAGCAGGCGGCAATTGCGACACTCGAACAGTCGCCCAATGGGAGCGTTTTTGATGGAGACTCCCCACAAAAGTCCCCACAGTCGGACACCGATACAAAGGCTGCTCTCAACTAAAGTACAAAAAACTCTTATCTTTCGCGGGGTTTATCTGGTGGACGCACCAGGACTTGAACCTGGGACCCCTTGCATGTGAGGCAAGTGCTCTAACCGGGCTGAGCTATGCGTCCGCCGAGGCTGAAATTATTGCGCCGACGGCGAGTCTCCGCAAGAGTGTCGGGCAAGGGAGGTCGTGGCGATGCGGGCAGAAACGAGCCGGCGACGCGGCGCGCAATCGGTCGCGCGCGAGTCGCGGGATTCGTGCGGACCGCAGGCGCATAGCGGTCTCAGCGGATGGCCGCGCATGACCACGGCGGAAACCGGGGAAACAATTGACGCTCAACCGGCATACTGATAGCTCGATTCTCGAAAAAGTAGAGCGTCGCTTGAAGCCCCTGGTTAGAATCAATCGCCGGCCGCGTAATCGTGGGTGCGCGAGGCCGCGGTCGAAGAGCGCGATGAAAGCCGCATGAGCACGTTTATCACCAACCACCACCCCGACGGCCAATCAATCGTTCATCACGACGTTCTTCAGTACCGCGAATACAAGCTACTGCTGCGTGCGGATCAGTTCAGCCATTCGCAGCAGTTTCACAAGTTCTGGAAGGTGACGCGGCGCGCCGCGAAGTCATTGGGGATTGCGATCCGCAAGCGCGGCAAGCCGATGGAGACGCACCTGCGCGAAGTGATCTTCTTCGACACGCCGAAGTTCCGGCTCTACAACAACGGCTTCATCCTGCGCCGGCGGACATTTTACGGCGATGGAGTGCCGCAACCAGAATACGAGTTGACGCTTAAATTTCGCGGTCCCGATTTCAAGGCGGTGGCCGAGGTCGATGTGCGGCCGCTGCTGCCGTGCCTCAACGTGGTCAAGCTCAAGGAAGAGATCCTGCTACCGTACGACAAGCTCGGCGGCATGCGCACTATCTACTCGCACGGCTGCGAACTCGACACGCCGAACACGATGATCACGCAGAGCTTCGAGACCATCTGCGAGGTCTTTCCGGCGCTGCTGCGCACGGGCGCGAAGGCCAGGACCGCGCTCTCGGTGGTCAATGGAATCGCAATCGAAGAGGTGCTGGTCAACTTCGGCGAAATCGATTTCGGCGGTAACCTGACGGCCAAGGCCACGCTGGCGATCTGGCGCAACCGCATGACGCAGGAATACTTCATCGGCGAGTATGGCTATCAGCTGAAGTTCCATTCGCCGGAGGATTTTCGAGGCAAGCCCAAGGAATTGTCGGAGGCCTTCTACCTGGGATTACAAAGCCAGGCGCCCGAATGGATAGAGCTCGGGACGACCAAGACTGCGATGATATATCGCATGGGAAAGACGCCGGTCGTCAGCCATGAATGACGCGGGTGCAATGGATGATGCCGGCGCGACAGTGCGGAGCCGTCCGCAACTCGGCGAACTCTTCAAAGTGTTCCTGACCGCGGGCGCAATCAGTTTCGGCGGTGGCGTGCTCGCGTATCTGCGCGAATACCTGGTGCGGGACCGCGGCTGGCTCGACGACGACGATTTCCTCGATGCGCTGGAGGTGAGCGAGACGCTGCCGGGCCTGAACTCTGTCAACATGAGCGTGATCGTGGGCGATCGGATGCGCGGCGCCGTCGGCGCGACGGTCGCGGTGATCGGGCTGATGCTGCCGGGGATGGTGGTGATGATGACGCTCGGCGTGCTGTGGGAACAGCAGCGCCACAATCTCAGCCTCGATCATTTTCTGGTGGGCGTTGCGGCATCGGCGGTGGGTCTGCTGCTGACGGTGACGCTGCAATTGGGGCATAAGCAATTCGTGCGGCCGGTCGATCTGATCATCATCGCGGCGACATTCATCGCGGTGAGCGTTTATGGGATTTCGCTCGGCTGGGTGCTGTTGGCACTGGGGCCGCTGGCGATCTGGCTTTATCGGCCGCGCGGCGCGGTCGAAACCGCCGACCGCTTTTCGCATCTGCGCGATCGGTTTCTTTCGCATCGATCGCACTGGCGGCATTGAGGGGCGATGCACAAGCTGATCAGCCTGGCATGGGTGTTTGCACTGCTCTCGATCCTCGCGGTCGGCGGCGGCACCGCGGTGCTGCCCGAAATGCAGCGGATGACGGTGAGCCAGTATCATTGGGTTACCGACAAGCAATTTCGCGACATCTATAGTTTGGGCCAGGTGGCGCCCGGGCCCAACATGCTGATGGTGATGGTGATCGGGTACCGGGTGGCTGGATACCTGGGATCGGCGATTGTCGCCTTCGCCTTCTTCGTGCCGGATTGCATCCTGACGTTGTTCGCCAACCGGATGTGGTTGCGCTATTCGGGTTCGCCGTGGCGCCAGTCGATTCAGCGCGCGATGGCGCCGATCGCGATCGGGCTGATGCTCTCCGGGACCTACGCGATCGCGCGTCTTTCGATCCACAATATTATGAGCTTTGCGATCGCGGTGGCCACCCTGAGCGTGCTGATGTGGCGGCGGGTGAATCCCTTGCTGCTGATATCGGTCGGCGGCCTCGCTTATCTGATCTACTTCAGCGCGACCGCACAGCCGGTAAGCTCAGTGATCCCACATTAGCGATTCTCGCGCCGCGCCTACGGAGAGCGGCGATCGTCGATGGTGACGAGTGCGGCGCTCACGCCATCGTGTGAGGTCCCGGACATCAGGCCGACCGCGTAATGCGGGTGTGCGCGCGCGCACCTCAGGCTAATCTTTTTCGTCATCGTCGATTTCGTCCGTTTCATCTCCACGGTCCCGCGCGTGCGAGTGCTCGTCATCGCCATCGCGGCGGCTCAGGCGAAAATATTGCATCGAAGCGAGCACGAGGCGCCAGCCCGACGGAAACTCGATCGCACCCGCATTGGGGTCGGGCTCGGCGTCGATTAGCACTTTGCGCCCGCGATGCCATTGCACGAGCAACATCTTGTGACCGACCTGGCGGCCGGAAACCGGGTCAATCGCGAAATCGCCAAACAGTGTCGTTGTGCGCAGGTTCGACAGGGCGCTGCGCAGGAGTGCGTGGTCGAGTGAGCCGGTCGCGCGCAGGGCGGCCAGAGTGACCAGTCCCGCAGCATACGCTTGTGCGGCGGGATAGTCACAATCGCGGGCGCCGAGCGTGCGCATCCGGTGGGCGAAGTCACGGCTGGACTGTCCTATCTGAGGAATGATTTCGGCGTCCGCTTCCCATTGGCTGGGGCCGACGATGCCCTCGGCGTCGTCCCCGAGATCGGCGCCGAAGCGCGCAACGCCCGCGGCCACGCATCCGAGCACGGGTATGTTGGCCTCGTGCGCGGCGCACAGCCGCATTATCGCGAGGTCATGTTCGTAGCTGCCGGCGCTGATAACCGCATTGATGCGATTGCGGCGCAATGCGCTTCTGAGCGCGCCGGGGGTGTGGTCGGAATCGAAACTCGTCGAGTATTTGAGACGCAGTCGCACGCCGTGCAGCCACATGCGTCGCTGCCTGGATTCGCGCTCGGCGCCGGTCGCGACCGCACGCGCGAAGGGGGTTTTTGCCGTGACAATGGCGAGGCGCTTGCGCCAGAACTTGAGCGTCGAGAGCAGGCGCACAAAGCCCATCATGTAATCGCTTGCGGAGCTCAGGATGCCGACGATCATACGTCGATGCGCGCCTGCGCGAACGCCGTTGTAGAGGTCGTCATTGTAGAGATCGTCGACGGCGCCGCCATGGTTGATGAGGAGCATCCCGGCTTCGTCGGCGACCTTCGCGGCGACCCGGGTGAGAGCGGTCGAGTAGGGACCGAAGATGAGATCGACGCGGCGCTCGAAGCAGAGCCAGCGGTAGATTTCGCGCGTCCGATCGCGGCGGCTGGCATCGTCGCGATACTCGAACTCGAGGTCGCAGCGTTCACCCGCCAAGTCGATACCGCCGGCCGCGTTGATGTCGTTCGCGAACAGTCGCAGCGCCGCCTCGATTTGCAAACCGGTCGCGGAAAATTCGCCGCTTAACGGGAGCGAGAGGCCGATGACGATTTTTCGCATCGCGGAGTGCGCGGCTGTAATGGCTAGGGTGTGACTTCGGCGACGCCGCCGCGAATCACCGCGAGACCGTCGGAATTGCTGGTTTCGTAGGCAAACAATTGCCGCCCGTCGCGATCGCCGGCGGCCCAGACCCGGGTGGTGATGGTGTCGCCGGGCAGGACCGGGCGCGAGAAGCGCACGGCCAGCCGCTTGAGGCGCGTGGGGTCGCCGCCGCAAAGCGCGTCAACCATGACCCGCGCGGTGAAGGCCATAGTGCACAGCCCGTGCACGATGATTCGGGGCAAGCCCGCCATTTTGGCTATATTTGCGTTAACATGAATCGGATTGCGGTCGCCGGAAGCTTCCGCATAGCGCATGGTCTGATCCGAGTCGATGGTTTGCGCGACGGTCACGAGCGGGGCGCCGCGATCGCCGCCATGGTCCGGGCTTGCTTCGTCCACTTTTGCTTCGGCTGCCGGGCCGGCAGTGCGCCGCCCGCGAATGAAGACCGTGAAGACGATGCGGGTGACCGCTTGGCCACGAGTGTCGCGCGCTTCGAGTTCGAGCGCCATCGTCTCGCCGTTCTGATGCGTTTCGATCGACGCGATCTTGCCGGTTGAAGCGATCGAGTCGCCCGCGCGAATCGGCGCGAGAAATTCGATGTCCTGGGCGACGTGCAGCAGGCGGAGCAGGTCGGCATGCAACTCGGTATCGGTCATTGCGGTGATGACGGAGAGCCAGGTGACGACCACGGCGAACATCGGCGGCGCGACGATTCCGCCGGGCACGCTCGCATCGAAGTAGCGTGGGTTGTCGTCGTTGCAGGCGCGCGCGTAATTTTGCAGCGCGTCGAGCGTGACCTCGGTGGTGATGGGCGGATAAATTTTGCCGAGGCATGCCTGGTTGAGCGCCATGGGGACTCCGGTCGATTCGGTGAAAGGGATTGGAGTGCGCGCTGTTGCGGCGCGCGCCGAAACTCAGTCGAGTTCGCGGCCTCCGACGAACACGGCCTTTAAATTCAGATCGCGGTCGAGAACAATCAAATCAGCGCGCCAGCCGGACTCGATGCGGCCGCGGTCGGCAAGGCCGAGGATCGCGGACGGCCCGAACGCCGACATTTCGCCATATTCCGCGAGCACGCCGTTGAGCGACCAGCCTTTGCCGAGCAACCGCTTTGACGTGAGATGCAGGCCGTCGAGCATCGTGATCACGCTGCCGGCGAGGGTGCCGTCGGGAAGTCGTGCGGCGCCGCCGGCAGTATGCGCTTCTTTAATCAGTCCTCCGAACAGCGGCATGGGGGCGCCGTCGGTGCCGGCGAGAGCAACCCGGTCGGTGGTGATAACGGGATTGAGGTTCGGCGTGTCGAACAATGCCGGATGAAGGTGCACGCCGTCCGGAATAATCGCCGCACGCGCCGTGGGCATCGAGAGCGCCGCGCCCACCGCGCCGGGTCTGCGATGGTGCAGCGGCGGCATCGCGTTGAAGAGATGGGTAAACATGCGGGCGCCTGCGTCGATCGCGGCCAGGGTTTGTTCATAGGTCGCGTCGGTGTGGCCGATGGAGACCACGATTCCATTGGCGGTCAGAGCACGGATCGCGTCGAGCGCGCCGTCAAGTTCGGGGGCGAGCGTGATCAGCTTCAGGGTCTGGAGGCGACTGACGCGCTCGAGCGCCTCGCCCTGCGGCAGCAGATTAAGCGGCGGATGGATGCCGCGCCGCGCGGGTGAGATGAAGGGCCCTTCGAGATGCATCCCGAGGATGGTCGCGCCGGGAAGATTCCGGACGCCACGCTGGGCGGCGTGCTCGGTCTCGGCTTGCACGGCCATTGCGGCAGCGATGATCCCATCGATTCGTTCAATGGTTTCGAGCGGCGACGTGATCACTGTCGGCAGCCATCCGGTGGTGCCTTCATGCGCCAGGCAATGCGAAAGTTCGAGCAGATCGTCAACGCTGGCGGACATTACATCGATGCCGCAGCCGCCGTTGACCTGCAGATCGATAAAACCGGGAATGATGTAGTCGTCGATCGCATGTGTCCGCTTTTTGATGCGCACGATGCGATCGTCGAAGCTCAAATCGCCGTGATAGGCCGCGCTGCCGAATTTCGTGCGGGCCAGGATGAGGCCCGTAAGCTGGCTGATGGCGACGCGCTTGCGGCGCTGCGGTGTCGCTCTTACAAGCCTGAGCGTGGGCGGTTTCCTAGTTGGCACGGAAGCGTTCGGCCAGCAGTCGGGAGAAACGCGGCAGGTAGAGCAGGTCGAAAGTGTCGTCCTTGCCGGGGAACATCGCGACCGCCGCGCCCTTGAGTGCGTGGACGTGATCCCACGCTTGATCCAGGGTCATCGACTGGTCTTGAGCAATCGTAGCGAAGGTCAATTCGACCAGAAAGCGCAGCCGCCGAATCAGCTTGTTTTCGTGCTCAATGCGAGCCGCCCGTTCGTTGTCGGTCATGGCGTCCCTGTCCCGCATGCGGAAGTCGCCGGAGCGCGGCGCATTCGAAACTATAGCGCATCCGCGCACAGCTTGCCGCATCGGGCGAGCGGCGGCATCGGCGCCTTGTGTTAGCCGCTGCGCGATGGCAACCTCGATGCGTTCGTTCAATGCCGACGCGGATCAAGAGCAGTTTCATTTATCTCGCCAACGCGGTTAACGATCTGCGCGGCAACTGGGCGACGCTCGCGTTGGCGATGGCGCCGCTGGTGCTGCTCTCGGCGCTGTGCGTACTGCCCGACGCGCTGACTCTGCAGCATGAGCTGGTGCATAGGTTCGAGCCCGGCGTGCACTCGATCGGATGGATTCCCGCTCAAACGCCCTACGCGCCTGCGCCGCCACCGGTCGTGAATTGGGTGATTCGTGTGCACCTGCTTCGTATCGTGCTCACCCTGATCGCGTCTCTCGTAATCCTGGTGACGCTGTGCACGATCAAGCGGATCGAGTCGGGTCAGCGCAAGGCGCGCATCCTCAACGAGGCGATCGAAATCTACCGGGATGCGATTGCGCTCGCGCCGGCGTTCCTCTGGATTCTGCTCCTGCAACTGATCGCGGTCGTGGTCGGATTCATGCTGCTGCTGATACCGGGGTTGCTGGCGATCGTCTGGCTCTACTTCGCGCAGTACGCGCTGGTCTTCGACAATCGGCGCAGTTGGCCGGCGCTGTTCTACAGCCGCGACCTGATGCGCGGGCGGTTCTTCAAGGTCGCCGTACGCATCGGAGTTTTCCTCGCGGTCTGGTCGGGTTTCAATTCATGGGTCGGCGGCGCCTTCTTCGGTATCAGCCTGTTGATCGGACCGATCGGCATCTGGACGGGCGCGCTATGGGCGACGATCTTCGTCTTTGCTCTGATCGGCTCGACCGTGGCGTACGCAACGATCGCGTTTTTTATCACGGCGGGCGCACGGCTCTATCAGGATCTCAAGGCGATCGCGGCTGAAGAGCGCGCCAGCGTTGCGGCATCGTCGCTGCCGGCGACGGCACCCCTGGCTAATCTCAACGCGACCGCCACCGACTGAGGGACACCCCAAAGCAACTCGCGTTCAGGTGCGCGATGGCGGCGAGTTTCGTGCCGGTGGCGCGCCGTCGGCAACGCCGCTCGCCAGTCGCGAGAGCGCGCGCACGGTGACCTGCAGAGGCGGCAATCCGATCGACGTCAGCGTGCGCAAATCGCGCATCAGGCGATCAACCTCGGCCACGCGGCGTTCGCGTCCCGGCGGATCCAGCTTGTTCGGCGCCAGCGCCCCGTCGCCGGCGCTATCGAGTACCTGGCGGCAGAGTTGGAGGCGCGCCCAAGCGAGTTCGGCGGCGAGATCGCGGGCGGCACGGCGCTCCCAGCGATCGTCGCTGCTGATCGCGTCGATGGCCCCTTCGAGAGCCGCGAATTCGATGCGTTCACTGAGGCCGAAATAGATGCGGGCGACCGCGGATGGATCGCTGCCGCGGGCGAAAGCGAGACTGAGCACGTTGAGCAGATGATCCGCGAAGGCGAGCCGCGCGAGTTCATGAGCGAGCTGCTCGTGATGGACCGCGGCGC
>Ga0116126_1000879_pt1 | contig 20211 bp, 7 predicted proteins | sample June2015DPH_16_5_FD_89730 | JGI IMG/M metagenome (GOLD analysis project Ga0116126, IMG submission 89730) | Peatland microbial communities from SPRUCE experiment site at the Marcell Experimental Forest, Minnesota, USA - June2015DPH_16_40 | ecosystem: Environmental > Terrestrial > Soil > Wetlands >...
AATATCGACCACAAGGGCAGTGCAACTCTCACCTGGAAGGTCGCAAATGGTCCTGTTCCCGATTTCTTCCTGATTGAGCGGGCGGATCGCACCCTGCGCTTAATTACGAACAATCCGTATTTTCAACAACCGCCTCCCGGCGCGCGATTCGGCGCATTTGGAACAAATCGCCCGCCTTTCGATCCGCGTTTTGGTTCGCAAGGGACAAACCGCTTGCCTCCAGGTGCGCGCTTTGGGGTGTTTGGAACTAACCGTCCGCCTCCCTATGCACGGTTTGGTCCCAATGGATCTAATCTTCCGCCAAATTTTCGTCCCATGTATGGTCGCCCCCCTGGCTCACCGCGTGAAGACCCTTTGGTGACGGGACCATTTGTCGTGATTGCTCGAATTCCGGGCCGTCCGGGCGTCAGTGATTATCGCTATGTTGAAACCAATGTTGATACTTTCTTTCAGCCGATTTATCGAATGAATGCGCATTATTCCCCACCGCTTCATGCCCACCTTGATCGAGTTGATACAGCATCCATACGCGCTACAATCCTGTCGGTCACCTCACTGCAAACGACCAACGGCTACGCTCTGACTGCATTGAAGCCCATTCCTTACGGTCGGTATTTGCTCTTGGTGCGCGACAAAAATAATCCGCAATGGCGGGCCAGCGGTTATTTCGCCTCCGGCACCAATCGCGATCCGGTTTACATTCAAGTTGATAAAAAGGGCATGATGTCCAGCGGTCAAAGTCCAATTGCCCTGCCCGAAGTAAAATTTCTGCCCGAAGTCGTCGAGCCGGAATTCACAGCCGGTTGGGGTGAAGACAGTGACGGTGATGGTTTGCCGGATATTTACGAAGTTCTCGTCACGCACACCAACCCCGACAACGCTGATACCGGTGACACGGGAACTCTGGACGGCGACAAAGACATGTCGGGCGACGGTTGGAACAACTTGGAAAAATTCCGCCGCCGCGCCGATCCAACCCGGAAAGCACAGCCCCCGGCAGCGGTCGAATTAATCAAGCCGAACGACATTGAAATATGGCAGGCCCTTTTGCCAAAAAGTGATTTGCCTTTTGACGTAAAACTCGAAATCCGGATAGCTGGCAGCGACAGCTACCAGCCAATCGAACAAATCCCCTCAATGATCCACCGGATAACGAATCCCCGTCAACGCAATGAACGTCGTAATTTCGATTTGCTGGTGGCCTGGCGATACCCAGACCCCAATTCCAATGAAACGATGGGCGCTTCGTATCCGGGAATGCCAGCTTCACTCCTGACGCTTGCCTCCTTGGAGAACAAGGCGGACGTTCAAGTAGTTGAATCGTTCAGGGCCAGTCTGGCAGCCAGACCACCACTTTCGCATAATGACCTGACCAACTACATGACGTCCATTGATCATGCTTTTCGTCAGGATGACATAGACCAAAGTGAGTTAATGGGGGAATCAATGGCATTGCAAGATAACCAGTCCCAAGATTTTTACGGCAAGGTGATTGACCAACACGGTCAACCAGTTATTGGGGCTGATGTCACAGTTCAAGTAAATTTGGGAGTTGGTCGGGGCGGCACACAAAAAGCCCAAACAGATGCGGCAGGACTGTTTCAATGCACCGGGTTAAGAGGCCAATCTTTGACAATAACGCTGGAAAAAAAAGGGTTTCAAATTGAAGGACACGGCTTGGGCCAGCATAACGGCACCGATACCGCCCCGGACAATCGTGTGGTTTTCACCATGTGGAAGCTGAAAGGTCCAGAACCGATGCTGCACAATGAATTAAATACACGCAAAATCCAGCCAGACGGACGGGTTTTCACAATTGATTTCTTGAAAAATGAGATCACCGAAGGAACGAATGTTGCCGGTGACATTTTGGTTCAAATTAAGCGTCCGCCGACAGTCAAACCTAGAGAAAAATATGACTGGTCGTTCGTGATGACCGCAATCGACGGTGGTTTCATTGAGGTGACCAATGATATTTATCTTAATGAAGCGCCCCAGAGCGGCTATCAACAGCAGTATCAAATGAACAGATACGCGACCAATGTGGTAAATTATTCAACGTATCCGTTGTATCGAACCGACCGGACATTTTTTCTAAAAAGCCGGGGCGGGAAGGTTTACGGCCATTTCCATATCAATGAATTAGACCCCGATTACAGAGGAGGAATGGCCTCCTTGCGAATTGAATCATACATAAATCCCGCTGGTTCACGGAATCTGGAATTCGATCCCGCAAAGCAGACTGAATATACCCCAAAAGCAGAGGCCGTTGCTCCGTTACCGCCGCCTGTGACACCAAAAATTTCACGGATTGCATCAACAAACGTAAGCGGGCAAATCGTTGGTTGGGGATCAATAGTGTTGCCATTGGTCAATCCCGGAACCCGTTTTATTGCCGTTGCCGCCGGGGGCGAACACAGTCTGGCTCTCAAAGCTGACGGAACGGTTGTCGCCTGGGGGCGAAATCTTTCCGGCGAGGCGACGGTGCCGGCAGGCTTGAGCAATGTGATTGCAATAGCTGCGGGCGGGCGTTCCGGTAGCGGATTCAGTTTGGCTTTGAGGAAGGATGGACGGGTCGTTGCTTGGGGAGATAATGCTCACCTGCAAACTTCAGTGCCTAATGGATTAAGCAATGTCGTATCAATCGCTGCTGGGACAGAGCATTGCCTCGCGCTCAAGAAAGACGGAACCATAATCGGTTGGGGCATTAACGAAGAAGGCAGGACGCGATCACCCGTCGGGTTAAGCAATGTGGTGGCGGTCTCAGCAGGAGAAGAACACAGTGTGGCACTCAAAAGTGATGGAACCGTGGTTGCATGGGGACGAAATCAACATGGCCAGACAAACGTACCTGAAGATTTGAGCAATGTCGTTTCGATATGCTCTGGTTCTTATTTTAATTTGGCACTGAAAAAAGACGGCTCAGTTATTGGCTGGGGCGGCACATTTAATAACGAATCAGATGTGCCAAAAAATTTAACCAACGTAACCGCTATCGCCGCCGGCCCCTGGCACGGTTTGGCGTTAAAACGTGATGGAACGGTTGTTACGTGGGGAAGAAGTCTGTTGGGAGAGACACAAGTTCCACCGGGGCTGAGCAATGTCGTGGCTATCAGTGGAGGCGGCGAGGACAATGCAGGTCATAGCCTGGCCTTAAGAAGTGACGGCACACTGGTTTGCTGGGGGCTTAACAATTGTTGTCAAGCTATCCCGCCCGGTGAACTCACCAATATTGTTTCGGTTGCCGCCGGTTTGCTCCACTACATTGCCATCAGAAGTGATGGCACAGCAATTGGACTGGGTACGGGAGAGCATCAAGGAGATGGTCAAGCATGGGTGCCGGCAGGATTGGGGCCTGTATCACACGTCGCGGGCGGGTGGTATCACAGCTTGGCCGTGCGAAGCGATGGGACGGTAGCTGGTTGGGGGTTTGGCGCATTTGGGCAGACTGCTCCACCAAGCAATTTGACAGGTGTTACTGCTGTTGCGGCTGGGTATAGCCATAGCCTGGCACTCAAAGAGGATGGCACCGTCATCGGCTGGGGAAATTCATCATCAACTCCAGCATCCCTCAGCAATGTCGTTGCCATTGCAGCCGCAACATCGCACAGCATCGCTTTGAAACATGACGGGACGGTGATCGCTTGGGGACAAAATGGCTCATTTCTGAAAAATGTCCCTGACGACTTGACCGGTGTTGTCGCCATCGCGGCGGGTGGCGAATATGCCGGGGATCACGATCTGGCCTTAAGACGTGATGGCACTGTATGTGCATGGGGAAGCAACAACGCAGGACAAACGAACGTGCCCGCAGGTTTGACCAATGTCATCGCAGTCGCGGCCGGTGCTAATCACAGCCTGGCACTCCGAAGAGATGGGACATTGGTTGCTTGGGGAGCGAATAATGCAGGACAAGCCACAATTCCCCCAGGCCTCAGCAACGTTGTCGCAATTGCCGCCGGAGGCTTGAGCAGCATTGCGATTGTTGTCCAGCCGCCTGCATCATACACCCAGCACGTTTCGCAGCTTCGACACGAGCTGATTGCCTTGATCGCGGTATTCGTCTTTTGTCTTGCGGGTCTCTTCTGGTTGCTGGCTCGGCGCATTGGTTCACGGACTCAACCGCATAGTTCCGACCAATAATCTAACCTGAACTCGAAAAACGGTAACGATTCGTCATCCGCATCGCTTTGGCGCTTTGACTGTCCGGCTTTCCTGCGGGCACTCGGAAACCGGACAGACAAAGCGCCTCGGAATGAACCTATGCGGTGACGCACTCAGCGACCGTTCCTAAACCACGCTCCACTGCGCTGTCGTCCGTTCATGCCACTTCCGACCTGCTCCGTTCCGCTTCCGGTTTCAGGAACGCTCGTTCAGTGCGTTCACGTCATCATCACAGGACACGCAACCGCGTTCCAAAGCAGACTGGCACGCTGCACGACTGCCGCATCAGATACTGCGTGAGTGTTCACACAATTCGTGTGAATTCAGGGAAGGACGCCTCACCCCTTACTTCGTTAAGGCATTCATGTCCGCCGAATATCCGGCGAATTGCCATGCAATTCCCACGCAACATCCAGTGGGACGACCGGTGAGACAACCGACCAACATCCGCTGAAATTTCCGGGCAACTTCCGAGCAATTGCCACGCAATAGCCAATTAATTTCCACGCAACTTCCGAGCAATTTCCCGGCAACATCCCGGCATTTCCACATGACAACCACGCTCATGCAACGGCCATGAACTTTCCACGAATATTCCACGGTCTTTCCATGACCGCGATTTAACCACGCTTTTTACGCGACCACGCACAATCCACGGTCGAAACCGATCCGCAAACATGTCCGTGTCCAGTCCGGGAGCTGACCGTGACCGCGATTTGTCCGCGTCCAGTCCTTAAACAGTCCGTGGTCGCAACTTGTTCGTGACCGTGTCCAGTCCACGTCCGCGCACAGTCCGAGTCCTTGGTCAGTCCGTCTCCAGTCCGTAGCCGTGACCAGTCCGCGTCCGTGCTTAATCCAGGGAAAATCCGGATATGTCCACGGCGATTTCCGCCGTCTGTCCGCGCTGGCCTCTGCGGAGGGTGGTGTTCACTCATTTTTATTGCGTCGACCGTCAACAAATGGAATGAGGCGTTTTATTTTCACCAAATCAATCAGTTTGAACTGGCGGAAAGAATTCTGCATGATGGCATCAGCTTATGCCAAATTCGCTTAACCATTCTGACATCAGGGGCGACGGTGTCTATGAACACTGGCACGCAAAACAAATTTTCCTTCTAAAATAGACAACTCCATGAGCACGCGATTCTTTACCAACCTCGGCGAGCAGACGCTGTTCAAAAAGTTTCGTGGCGTTTTCGAGAGCAACCCGGACATCGAAAGATTCGATGCTCTCGTTGGTTATCTTCGCTCATCCGGCTATTTCGCGCTCCGGCCGTATCTGGAAAAAGTTCCCCACATCCGCATCCTCGTTGGCATCAACGTGGATGCGATCATGGCCGATTACCACCGGCGCGGTTTGCTTTTCCTGGCCGACCCGACCAAGGCCCTCGAAGAGTTCCGCACCTGGCTGCGTAACGACATCCAAAGCGCGGAATACAAGCGCGACGTTGAGACGGGAGTCCTACAGTTCGTTGATGACGTGATTTCCAAAAAGATCGAACTGCGCGCCCACCCGACCAGGCGCCTTCACGCCAAACTCTACATTTTTCGTCCCAAGGGATTCAACGAACACAAGCCCGGCGCAGTCATCACCGGTTCATCCAATCTCACCGCCGCCGGCATCGGCGTCGAGGATCAGGTCAGCAACTACGAGTTCAACGTCCTGTTGCACGATTTCGACGACGTGCAGTTCGCCACCGACGAATTTGACAGCCTTTGGAAAGAATCCGTCGAAATCCTGCCCAAATTCCTCAAGGAAGTCCGCGATAGTACCTACCTGGCGGCGGCGGTCACGCCCCACGAACTGTATTACAAGCTGCTGCTCGAATACTTCGGCCAGAGCATCGAATACGACCCGAACGCAATCACGGATATGCCGGAGGGTTACAAACGGCTCACCTATCAGGTGGACGCCGTGACCAGCGGCTTCAGGTTGCTCGAAAAGCATGGCGGTTTTTTCCTCGCGGATGTCGTCGGTTTGGGCAAAACGATGATAGCCACACTCATCGCCAAGAAATTCTTTTTCTACAACGGCTTCCCCGAGCATCGTTCTCACACGCTCATTGTCGTGCCGCCCGCCATCGAAGATAGCTGGCGCGAAACGGCGAAAGAGCAATTCCGCCTCGACAACTGCGACATCATCACCAACGGCAGCTTGCACAAGGTCAAGCACCCGGATAAATACGACCTCATCATCGTTGATGAAGCGCACAAGTTCCGCAACGACACCGCTGATGCGTTCGATGACTTGCAGCGCATCTGCAAATCACCCACGCAGCATTTCCTGCCGGATGGCTCGCGGGCATCCAAGCGCGTCATCCTCGTCAGCGCCACCCCGCTCAACAACCGGCCCGACGACATCCGCAATCTGATTTCACTGTTCCAGGATTTGAAGGACTCCACGCTGAGCATCGCCAACCTTCAGCATTTCTTCGCCCGCTGCCAAAAGGCATATCTGGAAGCGCATCGTGAAACCGATCCCGAAGTGGCCCGGCAAAAGGTCAAGGGCATTTACGAACTCATCCGCACCAAGATCATTTCCGAAGTCACCGTGCGCCGCACCCGCAACGACTTGATGGAGCATGACGACTACAAGCTGGATCTCGCTACCCAGGAAGTCATCTTCCCCCATATCGAGCCACCCCGCAAAATCCTCTATCCCTTGTCGCCCGCGCTCGAACAACTTTACGACCGCACCATGCTGCTGCTGTCGCGGACGGATGGCAACGGGCTGACGTACAATCGCTACCGCGCCATTGGCTTCTTGAAACCGGAGAAAAAGCGCAAATATCAGAACGCCGACCGCATTTCCACGCAGCTTGCCACCATCATGCGCACGCTGCTGGTGAAACGTCTCGATAGCAGCTTCCATGCGTTTAAGGAATCGTTGCGTCGTTTCCGCGATGCCACCAGTGTCATGCGCGACATGTTCGCGCGCGGAACGATTTACATCGCGCCGAATCTCAACGTTACCGAGTTTCTGCTGGAAGGCCGCGAGGAGGAACTCATCGCCAAGATTGCCGAACGCCAGCCCACCGACCCGACCATTGAGATTTGCTCGCCGTCCGATTTTGAGGCCGGCTTTACGGAAGGACTGGAACTAGACTGGCAGCGCCTCGACGAGCTTTACGCTGAATGGAAGCGGGTCGAGGCCGACCCGAAACTCGACGAATTTCTGCGCTGCCTAAAGGACGAATTGTTCGATCCGAAGATCAATCGCCAGCACAAGTTGGTCATTTTTTCCGAATCCAAGGAAACCACCACTTACCTCCTCGGAAAACTGATGCAGGCCGGCTACAAACGTGTCCTCACCGTCAGTTCGGAAAACCGTGCCGAACGCATGCCGCTCGTGCGTGCGAATTTCGATGCCAACTTCAAGGAACAGGCGAACGACTTCGACATCCTGATTTCCACCGAAGTCCTCGCGGAAGGCGTGAACCTCCATCGTGCCAACGTCATCGTGAACTACGACACGCCTTGGAACTCCACTCGCCTCATGCAGCGCGTGGGCCGTGTGAACCGCATCGGCGCAATCGCGCCCAAAATTTACATCTACAATTTCTACCCCACGGCCAAGGTGGACGACGACATTGAGCTGAAAAAGAAGGCCATCATGAAGTTGCAGGCGTTCCATACCGCGCTGGGTGAGGACAGCCAGATTTATTCCGAAACCGAGGAAGTGGACAATTTCGGCCTGTTTGAGCGTTCGCCCGAGGAGGAGGAGCGCGACCAGCGCCTGGCACTGCTCATGGAACTCCGCCAGTTTCGCCAGCAGAACCCGGAGGAATTTCGTCGCATCAAGGGATTGCCGTTGCGCGCCCGTGTTGGCCGTGCCGATAAATCGCGCGTCGGCGGTACCGTCGCCTTCATTCGCAGCCAGCGCCGCGATGCCTTTTACCGCGCCAAGCCTGACGGCACGCTGGATGAAATTAGCCTGCTCGAAGCCGCCGACGAATTTCGCGCGCCCGATCCCAGGGAAAAAGCCGTCCCGCTCCATACCGCGCACCATGACCACATCAATTCCGCGCTCGTCAAATTCAAGGAATCCGTCGTTGCCGAGGCATTGCAGGCCGAGACGGTGGATGCCACCCAGGGTCCTAACGAACAGCGGGCACTCCGTTATCTCGACGGTTTTTCCAGCCTGCCGTTCGTGAACGAGGAAGAACGCGCACTGATTCAAGCGGCCAAGGCGGCCATTCGCCGCGCCCGTTTCCAGAATTTGCAGCGCCAGATCAACCAGCTCCAGCGTTCAACCAAGACGGTCAAGATGACGCCCGCCGCGCTCGCGGACAAACTCATCCAAATCCTCCGCACCTATCCGCTCCAGCAGGCCAGCGAAGCGCCCGTCTCCGCCGCCGCGCGTCCGCTCGACACCACCCCGGACATTATCCTTTCCGAATCATTCGACAAATGACACTATGACCCGCGGCGACATCCAACTTCAACTCCAGTTACCCTACGACCGCGACCGCTGGTTAAAATTGCTCAAGGCACTCCTGCCTAGCACGGAAGTTTTCGGCTTGGCCCAGGTGCTGACCCAAAATGATTTTAAGGCGAAATCGGCGGCACAAATCGCCCGTATCCCGCTTGCCGACGGCCGTATCGTTGCCGTGTTGGAAGTCGAGGTTGCCGGGCAGGTGGATTTGCAGCGCAATCGCGTCGGCCTTCGCAATCTTATCGCCCGGTTTGTTGACCAGCAGCAGGCGCACGCCGTTATCGGGCTGTTCCGTGGTGAGGGTGAGGATTACCGCTTTTCCTTTGTCGCGCGCTCCAGTGAAATCGGGCCGGATGGCGAATTATGCCGAAGCGAAACCGCACCGCGCCGTTATACTTATCTCCTGGGACGCGGCCAGGCATGTCGCACGCCAACGGAAAGGCTCGTGGGTCTGGGCGAGCGTGGCCGTTCCGCCACGATGGACGACCTGCTCAAGGCATTCAAGGTCGAGCCGCTGTTCAAAGAATTCTTCCACGAATACGGGCAGGTTTTTGACAAAGTTGAAGACCTCATCCGCCCGACGCTTCCCGGCAAGGAGCCGCTTCGCATGTTCACTCAGCGGCTGTTTAACCGCCTCATGTTCCTGGCGTTTATTGAACGCAAGGGCTGGCTGCGATTTGGGCAGCGCACCGATTATCTGAATGCGCTTTGGGACGACTACCAATCCAAACCCCGGCGGGAGGACCAATCTACCTTTTACCAGGAACGGTTGTTTCCGCTCTTTTTTCTCGCGCTCAACAATCCGTCTGAACGGGATTTGATGAGCATCAACCGCGGCGGCTACCTCGCGACGCTCGTCGGCAATGTGCCCTACCTCAACGGCGGCCTGTTTGACAAGGATGCCGCAGACGAGCCGCCGGGCTTGGTAGTTCCGGATGAAGCCATTGCCGCCATCCTCGACCCGGACAACGGTTTGTTCTGCCGCTACAACTTCACCGTTGCCGAAAGCACGCCGCTGGAAATTGACCTAGCCGTCGATCCCGAAATGCTTGGCAAAGTGTTCGAGGAACTCGTTACCGGCCGGCACGAACAGGGTAGTTACTACACACCCAAGCCCATCGTGTCATTCATGTGCCGAGAAACCCTCGTCGCCCATCTCGCCGACCGGTGTCCGAAGGAAGACCGCGCCGCTTTGGAGGCGTTCGTTCATGATCATCAGCCGGGGCGCCTCCACGACGCGGAAGCCGTGCTTGCCGCCCTGCGCTCCGTTACCGTGTGTGACCCTGCGTGCGGTTCCGGCGCCTATTTGCTGGGTATGTTGCATGAGTTGCTTGACCTCCGCACCTGCCTGTTTGCGGCAAACCAGAAACTCGATGCGCTCACCGCCCATGAACGCAAGCTGGAGATCATCGAGCGCAATCTCTACGGCGTGGACCTCGACCCGTTCGCCGTGAACATCGCCCGGCTCCGGCTCTGGCTGTCACTCGCTGTCGAGTTTGAAGGAACAGTCCCGCCCCCGCTGCCCAACCTCGATTTCAAAATCGAACAGGGCGATGCTCTCGCCGCGCCGGCTCCGCAGGACCTTTTCCAACGTCCCGCCGTCGTGGAATTGCAGAAGAAAAAGGCGGAATTCCTGCGCTCGCACGGGCGCGAAAAGCAAAAGCTCCGTGAGGAAATCGAAAAAGCGCAGGCTGACCTCGCTCACTGGCAACACGTGGACGGTTCAGGGCACGGCTTCAATTGGGGCATGGAATTTGCCGAGGTGTTCCTCGGCCAGACGGCCACCACAACCATCGGCGGCGACCTCAATCTTGGCCACGAACTCGCCTCCACTTCGCAGCGCGGCGGCTTCGACATCATCGTCGCCAATCCACCCTATGTGCGGATGGAACTCATCAAACCGCAAAAGCCGGTTCTCCGAAAACGTTTCCCGCTCGTCCACGCCGAGCGCGCCGACCTCTACGTTTACTTTTACGCCCGCGCCCATGAATTGCTCCGGCAGGGCGGCGTGGCAGCTTTTATTTCATCCAACAAATGGCTGCGGTCCGGCTACGGTGAATCGCTCCGGCAGCACTTGCTCGATGCTCAGCGTTTCCGGCTGGTCATGGATTTTGGCGAACTTGGCGTTTTCGAGTCTGCTGCCACTGATGCTGCAATTTTCATCTGGGAAAAGCGACCGCGCGAGGATGTAGCTACGCTTTGGGCGATGGTGAAAGATTTGCAAGGCTGTTACGCGGAGGGCGTCCGCCAACATTTTCTCCGGCTCGCGGTGAATGTTCCCGCGAGCCAGTTCGGCGAAGGCAAGCCACGTCTCGCTACAAGCGCCGCCGCCGATTTGCGAGGAAAAATGGAAAAGAGTGGTCCACGCATCGGCGAACTATGCCGTGGTGTGCTTGGCTGGGGAGTTAAAACTGGCCTCAACGACGCGTTTATTATCAGCAAAACCAAACGCGACGAACTCGTGTCGGAAACCCCGGCTGCCGCTGAAATTATTAAACCCTTGCTAGCTGGCGATGATGTGCGCCGTTACGAACTCCAGAATCGCGACGCATACCTGATTTACACTTTTCACGGTGTGGACATTCACCGTTACAAGTCCATCGAAAAGCATCTTCATCCATTTAAGGTTCGGTTGGAAGATCGCGCCACACAACAAGAATGGTTTGAGCTGCAACAGCCGCAGATGGCTTATCAGAAGTTTTTCGCCGCACCAAAAATTGTTTATCCTGATTTCGGCAAGGAATTACGCTTTGCAATGGACAGCTCCGGCTACTTCAGCTTGAACACGTCCTATTTCATTGCTCGCGAAGATTGGTATCTGCTTGCCGTCCTCAATTCGTCATCGGTTTTCCAATACTTAAAAGGCACTTGCCAATTACTTGGTGACGAGGATGACGGCGGGCGACTCCGTTTCTTCGGCCAGTATCTTGAAACATTGCCCATTCCTGACGCGAGCACTGCCGACCGCAAAACCGTTGGCGAATTGGCAAAGAAAGTTCAGGCATTGCACTGCCAGCGTCGGACACGCGTCGAGCGTTTCTTGAGCGACCTTGGCCTCGACCCCGCGCAAAGCACCAGCCGCAATCCGTTGGAGCAGCCGTGGAATCTCTCCGCCGCCGAGTTCGCCAAGCGCGCCAAACGTCAGCCGGCAAAATTTTACGAATCCGCCCGCGACGAAACCGCCGCGTTCACCGAACAGATCGCCAAACTGGAAGCGGACATTGACGCCCGCGTCGCCACCCTCTACGGCCTCGACGCCGAGGACCAGCGCTGGGCCGCCCAGGCGTCGCCGTCCGCAAAATCGGATGACAAGCAATCGCTGTTCTTCCGGGTACTGGGCCGGCTCAAAGAACGCCGCCCCTATTTCCGCCTCGATGAAATCCAGACTGCCACCAACGACGAGGAACTGGCGCTGAAAGATTCTTCCCTGAATGTTTACCTCACTGAGGCAGTAAAACAGGGTCACATTTACGACGCCGGCCGTGGCTGGTATTCCTCGCTGGCCAATGCTTTTGAACTGGACGCGCGTCCGGTCAAACCGTTGGTCGCCAAACTGGAGAAAAAATTCCCGCTGCTGGATTTCACTTGCTGGTCCACCGAGCAGATTCGCGCCTATGGCCATCATCTCCTCGCCCGGTTCGTCCCGTTCGTCCATGTGGATCGTGATGCCCTGCCCAGCGTCGCCGAATTTCTCCAGGACGCCGGCTACGATGTCCACGCCAACCCCCGCGCCGAGGCCGCCCGCCAGTTCACCATCCGCGAGCGCACCGTGGTCGTCCGGCCCCAAAATTCCGCCCAACCCCACGCCGGGCATCTCGTCACCATCGAAGGCTTGCTGGTGGAGTTGTTTGTGGAGAGCCGCGCCCTGAACCTCATGGACACCGGCGAGTGCTATCGCATTTTTGTCAACCTTGCCGGGCAGTCGCGCATTTCCATGGCCACTGTGCTGGATTACGCCCGGGAACGCCGCCCGGCGGCATTGGAATTTATTAAGTTAATTAACGCGGAATTTTTAAATAAATCCATTTAGTTTAATCCATTTATTTCTAAATAAGTTTGTTTTGGATTGTTGATAATCAACGATTTATGCAACAAAAGGGTACATCATGCTCTCGCCTAAATGTCTGAGACCGGACTGGATTCGCACAAAGGCAGCCGAATTAAGGCCGGTTGACCCGTTGCTGCTGGAAAAGTGCATCCATGCACTGGCCCTGCTGGGCCATCTGTCCGAATCCGGCCTCGATTTCCTGTTCAAAGGTGGCACGAGCATGTTGCTCTTCCTGAATCCAATCCGCCGGATTTCCACGGACATTGACATCATCAGCGCGGCCACGCCACGCCAGCTTGGGGAAGTTCTGGAAAAGATCAGCCGCCTGTCGCCATTCACCGGCTGGCAGGAAGATAAACGAGGTCATCGTGGCCTGCCCAATCGCCGGCACTTCAAATTTTTTTATCCTTCCTTGGATGCAAATTTCGGCGGTTACATTCTGCTGGATGTCGTCGAAGAGCCGCGTTGTCCGCACGTTACCCAGAAACGCATAATCCATGCGCCGTTTATCGAGGTGGAGCGGGAAGTGAAGGTGACGATGCCAACCGTAGAAAGCCTGCTGGGCGATAAACTCACCGCTTTTGCCCCCACAACCGTCGGCGTTCCGTTGCATCCCGATACCGGCCTGCCCGCAGACTTGATGCAAATCGGAAAACAATTCTTCGACGTGGGCGAATTATTCGACGCCTCGACGGATTTTCGGGTCGTGCGGAAAGTTTACGATGCCGTATTTGCCCTTGAAGCCGAATACCGGGATCATCGCTTCGACCGGGAAGCGGCCTTGCGCGACACCCTTTGGGCCAGTCTCGGCATCGCCAGCGAACTGTTGCGAGGCGACAAACCTTCGGCGGACACCCAAGCTTTGCGTGCCGGCTGGCGGCGGGTCGGCAGCCATCTCATCCAGCACCAATTCGGTCTGGATGAAGCGCGGGTTGCTTCTGGCAAAACCGCGTTGCTCGCAACCGCCCTGCTAATGAACGCGGACCCGCTCGACCTCGCCCAAATGCGCTACGTCGAATCGCCAGAAAGCCTGCAAAAAATCAACTCCTTGAAAATCATCAAGCCGGAGTGGCAGGGTTTGAATCGAATCAAAGCCGCCAACGCCAGTGCTTTTCACTACTGGTACGCGGCAGATGAACTGGCCCGCATCAAACCTGGAGGAGCATCATGATGCCCATGACACATCACCTGCCCATGTTGCCGCCGCTGCTGTTGCTGCTGCTGTTTGTCATCGCGCCGCCGGTATCCACCACCACATGGATTGGTAACCCATATGACCATCAACGAATCCTTCTTTGAGCTCATCCGCCGGATTCAACCGACCGAGAGTGAGCTTCAGGCCGCGAGGCAGCACCTCGCCGCCATCCGAACGCGTCTCGAAACCGAATTCGACGTGTCCAAGTGCATGTCCATCGGCAGCTTTGCTCGCGGCACGTCCATTCATGGTTTTAGCGATTCCGACCTCCTTGGCGTCTTTCGCAAGACCGTCTTTACTTGGGGCGACAATCTCATCAATTCGGATACCGGCTTGGAAAAGGTGCGGCTGGCACTAGTTGAACGCTACCCGAACAGCGATGTTTACAAAGACGGCATCGCCATCGCTGTTTCATTCACGGATGGTCGCCAGGTGGATGTCGTGCCCGGAGTTTTCGGCTCGATGTATCACGATAAATGGCCGATTTATCTGATTCCTGATTCTGCCGGTGGCTGGATGCAAACCTGCCCTAGTCTCTACGATGCATACCTTTCAGATGCTAACAAGGAAAGTGGCAGCAAGCTGATTTATGTGGCCGAACTGATTAAATTCTGGCGGGAGTGCCGGGAACCCCGCATTCCACTATCATCATTTCACATCGAAATGGTTCTGGCTTACGAGGAAGTGTGCAAAGGTGTAAAATCTTACGCCGGCTGCATATTGGAGATTTTGCGAAGTATTGCGCGGCGCGAGTGTCGGGCCATGCGCGACCCCTACCAAATCGCCGGAAATATTCCCGCTGTCAAAACGGCGAGCCAGCGTGAACGGTCGCTGGCCTCTGTCATCAACTCGCGCAATCACGCACAAAGCGCAGTTGAAGCGGAGCAATCGGGTGACATCAATGAAGCTCGGCGGCAGTGGGACATCGTGTTTAATGGGAGTTTCCCATGGTAACAGGTTGCCACATACCGGCGAAACAGAACGAGGAAGCCCAGATGAACATCCTCGCTGCCGCCAGCCATGTCTATGCACAGGCTAAGCGCCTCATGGGCGTTCAGTTCATTCTCACGGTTCCTGCCGCGCTCATCAGTTCGTTGCTCATGGCTTGGCGGCCCAATTGGAAAATCTGGCTGACATCGTTTTCCGTAACGGTCGCTCTGGTGGATGCATTGTGGCTCAGTCGCGCGCAGGTTCGTCTGAAAAGACGCGGGGCGAAACTCCAGCAGATGTTTGATTGCGCACTTTTTGAGTTGCCCTGGCGCCCGCTCCGGTGCGGCTCACCAATTGACTCGACGGATGTATTTACTCACGCCAAAAATCACCTTGCCATTCCTGCCGTCAAAGATGGCCTGCTCGATTGGTATCCTAAATCGGTTGGCAACCTGCCGTTGCCGCTCGCCCGCCTGGTATGTCAGTGGGTCAGCCTCTGGTGGGATTTGCGCCAACGCGACCGGGTTCGCGGTATGCTCACCCTGATATTGAGCGTGTTGGCAGCAACTGTATTTTTAATCGCGCTCGCACAAGGGGATACGGTTGAACAGATGATTCTCACGGTTTATGTGCCGCTCGCACCTGCGGTTCTTTGGATCATCCGTGAGATGCTGGCACAGCGGGATGCCATAAAGGCCGACGAACGTGGGCTTGCTTATGTTGCGGCGCTCTGGAAACGGGCGTTGACCCAGGGGATCAGTGATGCCGATTTATCCTCCGAAACCCTCATCGTTCAGGATGCGCTATTCGACGCTCGTTCTCGCAGTCCGATGGTGTTTAACTGGGTTTACAACCTGTTGCGACGGCGTCATCAGGAACAGATGGAACATAAAGCCGCCGCACTTGTTGACGAAGCAACCGCAAGCTTTTCAAAAACCAAATGAAACCGCTTTCCCATCTCACCATCCGCGTTGCCTGGCATGACAGCAAATGGAACGGTGCAGTTTGTGCCAATCCAACAATGAATTCATTCTGCGCGGCGCTCTCCCGTATTCGGGAGACTAAAACTCTCGAAGAAGATAAGCTGGCAAAGCGGGGTTTCGATAAATTGTCGCCGTTCGAGTTGCCACCCTGCAAAGCCGAGTCTGGATTTTTCATGAGTCCGCATCCCTGGGTTCGTGAATTTGACCATCCCTACCGGCAGAATAAGAACTGCGTTGAGACGCATGGCAACATGGTGAAACGGTTGCTTACAGTGCCGGCGTATTCTGCCATTGCCGTGCCGTTCAACTGGATGCTGCGACGGAGCCAGAAAGCAATTGATGATAAATTGCTGCAACCGTTACCGGTGGATGCCAAGCCCCCATTTTCAACGCCGTGGGTTTTTGGCAGCCAGCGTCAGGAAGCCATCATTGACCTGGCCTTCGGGCGCCTCACGGAAGAAAAATCACTCGTCCTGTTTTACACAAAAGAAGGTCATCCGTTGGGCGATGGTCTCCGCCGCCTCGTCGTCGGCATCGGCTGTATCACCAAGGTTGGCATACGTGAGCATTACGATACGGTGGATAACAAAAAGGGGTTTCCCCTTTGGGATCGCGTTATCAGTCATTCCATCCGGCCCGATGGTGAAGAAGGCTTTTTATTGCCGTATCACGAATACTTGGCTCCCACCGGCAACCAGAAAGAGGATGAATTGCGCGCGGAACAGCTTCGTGAAATCATCGTCACGCCGCCAGCCGCCCACCACGTGGATTTTTCCTATGGCTCGGAAGTCACCGATGCCGATGTCGCCCTATCGGTTCTCAGCCGGGCGCTGGCAGCAGTCCGTAAAATCCGCGAGCATGGTTTCGTTAAGGGGCCATGGCAAAAGCGGGAAGAGTGGCTGAATAAACAGATTGATCTGGCTTGGAAGGATCGCGGTGCCTTTCCCGGCGTTGGGCCGATGCTCGAAGCGTTGGGTATGCGTTTGGGCACGGCGTTGGTGCTGGAATTGCGCGGCAGCGGTGTTTTGAAACCGGAATCAGACCCGTGGCCGGTGCTGGATGAAATCTTTCAAGGAAAACGAAAAGCGCCGGACCAGGCGTTCAATCCAGATATTCAGTCGGTGGCTCCCACTTGGCTCGGTTTGCCGCCGGAGCGGCGCAAGTTGATGCTCTTGCTTTCCAGATTCGATCTCACCACGGCGCAGGCCAAACGCGTCTGGGAAGAATCACGGCGGCGCGCGGCTTTTACCCGGCTTACCTCTGACCAGGAAATCATCGCCAATCCATATCTCATTGCCGAACGCGATCTTGGAGGCGGCGAAGACTCTGCCGTTTCATTGGAGCTAATTGACCGCGGCTTGTTGCCGGATGAGTCGCTGGCTGCGGCTCCCAAATTGCCCGAACCCAGCCGGGTGGATTCTGCCGCCGACCGCCGCCGCACCCGCTGTGCCTTGGTTACAGTGTTGCAGGAAGCAGCAGAAGCCGGGGACACGTTGTTAAGTTTGGAAGAAGCGCTTGGACAACTCCCGGCCCTCAGCGCTGCTCATCCCATCCTCATCCCTGCCGATTGGATCGAAGGGAACGCCCAGTTTTTGGAGGGCGTCATCAGCCGCCTTACTCTGGAAGTAAATGGCGACCCGCCGAGGCATGTTCCCGCCCTGCAACTTTCGGAGGTCAAATCACGCGAGGAAAAACTCGCCAAAGTCCTGCGGGCGCGCTGCGCCAAAGAGATTGAATCACCTAAAGTTGATTGGAAAAAACTGATCATCGAAGCTATTGAGGCTAACGAGCAAAAAATAAATCTGGGAAATCCCCGCCACTCCAAGGCTTTGGCAGAACAGTCTGAAGCCTTGGCAGCCATCTGCTCGCGCCGCCTCTCCATTTTGACCGGTGGCGCAGGCACCGGCAAAACTTCCGTCGTTGGGGGGTTGGTCCGATGCCCCATCTTGCAAACCGAGGGCTTGCTGCTCCTCGCGCCCACCGGCAAAGCCCGGGTGCGTCTCCAAGATGCCACCAAAGGCGAAGCCATGACCGTGGCGCAATTCCTTCATAAATTTAAGCGTTACGACGGTGCTCGTCAGCGCCCTTTGTTCGAGGGCAAAGATATTTATCGCAGCGCCAAAACCGTGGTGATTGACGAAGCGTCCATGCTGACTATGGATGATCTATATGCCGTCATCCAAGCCCTCGACCTAACCCATGTGCAGAGGATTATCCTCGTTGGCGATCCGAATCAATTGCCGCCGATAGGCATTGGCCGCCCGTTCGCAGACTTAGTCACTTGGTTGACCGCAGCCGGTAAATCGGAAAAATCCGAAGATGTCCATGTCAGCAAAGCCCTCGCTCGTTTGAGCGTGGAAGTTCGCTCGGTTCGCTTGATCGGAGCTGACAAGGAAGACATGCCGTCAGATACCTTGCGATTGGCGTCCTGGTTCACGGATACACCTCCGGGCGGCTTTGCGGAAAATGTGTTGAGCCGTGTGACACTGGGCGAACCGCTCAATGACCTCGAAGTCGCCTACTGGTCAACCCCTGATGAGTTGCGTCACACGCTGCTGGGGCAGTTCCAAAAACATCTTGGTTTGAAAGGTCCCGACGATGTTGAAGGGTTTAACAAGTCCTTCGGATTTGCTGATGAAGGCTGGGTAAAACGCGATGACCCTGATGGAATTGAGAATTGGCAGCTTCTGGCCCCGACTCGGATGCATCCCCACGGCGTTGCGGAATTGAACCGTTGGGTTCAAGGGCAATTCCGGGCCAAAGAAAAACAGGCCGTCCACCAGTTCCGGGGTATCCAGATTGGCGACGAAGGAATCGTCGTCAATGACAAGGTCATCCAACTCACCAACGGCGAGCGCGATTGTTACAATTGGGCCAAAAAGGAAAAAGGAGCCGATTATCTTGCCAACGGAGAAATCGGCACCGCCGCATGGGGAACGAATGGATTCATGAACGTATTTTTTGCGGGACGTCCTATGGTCAGCTTCGGCTACCGTGGAAGTGATTTTGGAGAGGACGGCGTTCCGCTCGAACTGGCCTATGCCCTCACTATCCACAAAGCACAGGGCAGCCAGTTCCGAACAGTTTTTATTGTGCTTCCGAAATCATCACGGCTGCTTTCTCGCGAATTGGTTTACACGGCGCTGACCCGCTCGCGCCAGCGGCTGGTGCTTTTGATTGAAGGCAACAGCGCCGGCCTCCTCTACGATTTAAGCCGGCCGGAAAAGTCAGACGCTTGTCGCCGGAATACTAATTTGTTCGCCGGCATCATTCGCGAACGCACGGACGAGCCGCCTCATGCGGAAAACTTGATCCATAAGACAGACAAAGGCCACATGGTGCGCAGCAAGTCTGAACTCGTCATTGCAAATCTGCTTTATGATCAGGGCAAGGGAATAAATTACGAGTATGAGCAAATTTTGGATGGCACCAAGGTTTTGGGACGGTTGCATCCCGATTTCAGTTTCGCCGATGCTGCGGGCGACCGCGTCATCTGGGAACACTTGGGCATGATGCACGACGATGAATACGTGCGCGGCTGGAAGTGGAAGCTCGAATGGTATCAAAAAAATGGCTACGAACTGGGCAAAAACCTGTTTATCAGCGAAGAACGTAAAGGTGAAGGCTTGAAAATGGATGTCCTCCGGGGTATTGCCGCAAAAATTAAAGACTCCGTCGCATGAATCGTCATGACCGTGAAAGGGTATGAAATTTGATTTGGTCATGGTTTCTGTGTGGCTTGCGGCGTTTGCACCGATGGGCGTTCTGCTTCTGGCAATGGTCATTGACCGCCGCCGCCGGAAACACATCGAAAAACCGCCCCAAGCAGAAAAACTCCTGCGCCCGCCTGGTTATTCACTTTCCATCCGTCTCGACGAGGCACTGGATAAAACCCAGAATGCCATGCTTTCGGCTTGTGCCCTTTGCAGTTTTGCCGGGGTTTCGGTTATTGCCACGGTCCAATTGCTGGCCGCACACGCTCCGGTTTTATGGCTCGCTCCGGCCGTCGCGCTTCTCGCGGGATTTTCCGTTGCGGGTGTGTTGACCACGATCCGGGCGTTTCGCCATTTCGGGGAAGCGCAGAACATCCGTCTCGGCTTGCGCGGCGAACAGGCCGTGGCCGAAGTGCTGCACGAGGTTGCGGACTCCGGCTTTCGCGCCTTCCACGATTTGCCCGGCGACGGCGATTGGAACATTGACCATGTAGCCGTCGGCACTCGCGGGGTCTTTCTGATCGAAACGAAAGCCCGCCGCCGGCGCCCCAGCCGCAACGGACAACCGGAACACGTTGTCATTTACGACGGGAAAACGCTTCAATTCCCGGCCGGCTACGACACCGACGCCGTTCCTCAAGCCGAACGAAACGCCCGTTGGCTGTACAACTACCTCACAAAAAAGACCGGTGAAAATGTGGCGATTCAAGCATTGATCGTTCTGCCGGGCTGGTATGTTGAGC
>Ga0116126_1000882_pt1 | contig 20186 bp, 15 predicted proteins | sample June2015DPH_16_5_FD_89730 | JGI IMG/M metagenome (GOLD analysis project Ga0116126, IMG submission 89730) | Peatland microbial communities from SPRUCE experiment site at the Marcell Experimental Forest, Minnesota, USA - June2015DPH_16_40 | ecosystem: Environmental > Terrestrial > Soil > Wetlands...
CACCCGCGCGCGCGAGGACCGGGAACCGCGCAACGTACAGTACAACGTCAGCAGCAGGAACAGGCCCATCAGCGATTCGGTGCGCTGGACAATGTAGGTGACGCTTTCCGTTTGCAGAGGATGCACTTCCCAAATGAGCGCGATCGCCGCCGCCAGCCAGACGGCCGCGGCGCCGAATCGGTCACGAAGTTTCTCGCCCTCAAACGTACGCCGGAGAATCCCAAACAGCACCAGTGCGGACAACAGATGCACCGCCAGATTGAATGTGTGGTAGCCCCAGACATTCAACCCGCCCAACGCGTAGTTCAAGGCCAGGCTCAGACAGGCCACCGGGCGTCCAGTGACCGTGCGATCCAAGGGCGCAGACATGGCTTCGCGGAGAGGCCACAAATGACGGATGTGCGGATTTCCGGGGATGGAAGTCACGTCGTCAAAAATGAATGGCCCCTGAAAGCTGTTGTGATACGCCCAGGCACCGGCGGCGACGATCAATACGGGGATGAACTGACGCAGTTTCAACAGTCTGGGAGTTTATCCCAGCTTGCCGCGCGCGACCAGCCCCGACTTCCGAAGTCGGGGCCAGCGTTTACTGCTCTACGCCTGTCCCCGCTTTGGACGGTTTGCGAGCCTTGCGGTTTGAACTGCCCGACTCTGCCTCTCACTGAACAGCCCGTGCTCGCGCCAGAGCATTCTTGGCTTGGACAAAATCGGGCTTGATCCGTAGGGCCTGCTCGTAATGCTGGATGGCCTCCGGCGTGCGCCACAGCTTCTCCAACGCGACCCCCAAATTGTAGTGCGCGTCGACATTCTCGGGTTTGATCCGTAGCGCTTGCTCCCAATGCTCAATCGCTTCCCGGGGCCTGTCCTCTTGGACCAAGGCCATCCCCAGGTTGTACTGCGCCTCTGCATTCTGGGGGTTGATCTGCAGCGACTGCTCGTAGTGGCCGATGGCCTCCGGCAGCCGGCCCTGTGTCATAAACGCTGCTCCCAAGTTATTGTGCGCCTCGGCGTAATCGGGTTTGAGACGCAGTGCTTGCTCCCAATGACCGATCGCCTCCGGCAGCCTGCCAAGTTGAGCCAAGGGGAAACCCAAGTTGTAATGTGCCCGAGGGTTGTTGGGACACTTCTCCACAGTGTCCTGCCAAATGGTCATCTCCGAGATATAATCCCGATTGCGTTGGATTGTCAGAATCGCCAGCACCAACACCAGCGCTCCGGTCCCGCCCCATTCAAGCACTCTCCGCGTCTGCGGCTGCCTACTCAGGAGATTTCTTCCAAGCTCGAACCCGCCGACCGTCGCCACCGCCACTACCGCCGCCAGTGACAAGTACATGCGATGTTCGTACATTGGGCTATCAAGGGGAAAGAAACTCGATGTGGGCGCAAGGATCAGGAAGAACCACGCGCTGAGGAATCCCCAAACGGAGTTCGCTTTCCATGCCCAGACGCTCGCTACCAGTAAGATCGCCATCGCCAACGCCGACGGCAGAATGCTCGACCATGTCGTTGCGGTTGGCCCGTAGTAGTCAAAACATAACCGGTGCGGCCATACGGACAATCGCAAATAACGGAAAATTACCCCGAGCTCGGTCAGCAGGTACTGCTCCCTACCCAGATTAATAAACCGATTGCTGGATGCGCTGCTAAATGCCCCACCGGAGGTCACGAGATAACCCAGCAGGATCCAGGTGGCGGCCAACGCCAGATACAGCTGCCACCGTCGCCGCCACGCCTCGGTAAACGAGCCGCACAGAAACGTGCGATCGTACAGCAGTACCATCAGCGGCGCCGAGACCATCACTTCTTTGCTGGCCATGCCCAACGCGCAGGCGGCCGCGCACAGGCCGTACCACAGGCGGGGTTGCGGTGAGTCGGCTCCACGGATGAAACCGTACAGCGTCAGCAAGTAGAACAGCCCCATCATTGACTCGCACCGTTGGGAGAGGAACGTCACCGCCTCGGTCTGCAACGGATGAACCGTCCAGAGTACTGCCATGGTTAGCGCCAATCCGTTTGCAGCGGCACCGAAACGCTCACGAAGCCTTGGCTGCAACAGCGTCCGCCGCACCACGCCGAAGAGGGTCAAACCCGCCAGAATGTGAATAGCCAGATTCAGCGCGTGGTAGCCCCACACGCGGGTGCCGCCAAAGGCGTAATTGACGGCCAGGGAAAGATTGACGAGCGGACGCCCGGTGATGCCACGCTGGGACGGAGGCGACAAAGTTACCCAGATTGGCCAGACATGGCGGATCGTCTGGTTTTCGAGAATGTTGGGTACATCATCATAGATGAATGGGCCCTGAAAACTGTTATGATACGCCCAGACGCTGGCGGCGATGATCAATACGGGGATGAACGGACGCAGTTTCAACAGTCTGGGAGTTTATCCCAGCTTGCCGCGCGCGACCAGCCCCGACTTCGGAAGTCGGGGCCAGCGTTTCCTGCTCTACGTCTCTCGCCAAGTGGGACTCGAACCGTTCGATACCTCATCACGGTTGGTGAATTGATCAGCCAGTACGGCCGTGTAGGCGTCCGCCAGGCGCTACGGCAAATCAGTCTGACCCATCAGGTAGCGATCACACTCGCGGGCCGCGCCACGACCTTCATTGAATGCCCACACCACGAGGCTTTGGCCCCGGCGACAGTCACCGGCCGCGAACACGCCGGGGATGCTGGTCGTGTACATCTCGTGTTGGGCCTTGACGTTGGAGCGTTCATCCCGTTCCACGCCCAGCTGCTGCACGAGTGGGTCTTCGGGGCCGAGGAACCCCATGGCCAGAAGGGCCAGCTGGCACGGCACGATCTTTTCCGTGCCGGGAATTTCCTTTGGAACGAACCGGCCCTTGTCATCCGTCTGCCACTCGATTTGGACAATCTCCACCTGTTTCAACCGGCCCTGTTCGTCGCCAAGAAACCGCCGCGCCGTCACGCAATACACGCGGGGATCGTCCCCGAAGGCCGCGGCAGCTTCCTCCTGGCCGTAATCCAGCCGGTAGACCTTCGGCCACTCCGGCCATGGATTGTTCGCCGCGCGTTGGAGCGGCGGCTTCGGCAAAATCTCCAATTGGACGAGGCTCTGGCAGCCATGCCGCATCGCCGTGCCCACGCAATCAGTCCCCGTATCGCCACCGCCGATGACCATCACGTCCTTGCCCTCGGCAGAAATGAAGCGGCCATTGCGGGTCCCGTCCAACACGCTCTTCGTGTTCGCTGTCAGGAACTCCATCGCAAAATGCACGCCGTGAAGTGGACGGCCTTCAATGGGGAGGTCGCGCGGCTTGGTCGCGCCCGTGCACAGCACGGTCGCGTCAAATTCCTCCAGGAGCTTTTTCGCAGGATAATTCCTGCCGACTTCCGTGTTGGTGACAAACCTCACACCCTCCTGCGCAAGCAGATCGATGCGGCGCTGGACGACGCCCTTGTCGAGCTTCATGTTGGGTATGCCATACATCAGCAACCCGCCGACCCGGTCCGCCCGCTCGAACACCGTCACCGTGTGGCCAGCTTTGTTCAACTGCGCGGCGGCGCACAACCCCGCCGGCCCGGAACCAACCACCGCCACCTTCTTACCGGTGCGACCCTTCGGCGGTTCCGCCGTTACCCAGCCCTCGTCCCAACCGCGATCGATGATGGCGACCTCGATGTTCTTGATGGTGACGGGCGGCTCGTTGATACCCAGCACGCAGGAGCCTTCACACGGGGCGGGGCAGACCCGGCCAGTAAACTCGGGGAAATTATTCGTGTTGTGCAAACGGGCGAGCGCTTCCTTCCATAGCCCGCGATACACAAGATCGTTCCACTCGGGGATCAGGTTGTTGACGGGACAGCCCGACGCCATGCCGCTGAGCAACGTGCCGGTGTGGCAGAACGGGATGCCGCAATCCATGCAGCGTGCGCCCTGCTGCTGCAGCTTCTCCACCGTCATGTGTAAATGGAATTCTTTCCAGTCGCGCGCGCGCTCCGTCGGCGAACGGTCCGCCGGCAACTCGCGTTTGATTTCCAGGAATCCAGTTGGCTTGCCCATGGTCAATATGCGTGCGCCGTCAGTTTCCGCCGACGCGGGCCAAATCGCGGGCGTTTTGTTCAAATGCGGCCATAATCGCTTCGTCGCCGCTCAAGCCGGCGGCGGTGACACGCTGCGTTGCCTCAATGACGCGCTTGTAGTCCTTCGGCATGACCTTCACGAACTTCGGCACCATCTCCTCCCACAACTTCAGGATGTTGCGCCCTCGTTCGCTGTTGGTGTATTCCACGTGACGTTGAATCATCGCCCGCACTTCCTGAATTTCCTCGGGATCGGTGAGCTTTTCGAGTCCGACCATTGCCAGGTTGCAATGCCTGGGGAACGCGTCGGCGACATCGAGCACGTACGCGATACCGCCGCTCATGCCCGCCGCAAAATTGCGGCCGGTGGAGCCCAGCACGACGACGCGGCCGCCGGTCATGTATTCGCAGCCGTGGTCGCCAACCGCCTCCACAACCGCGCGCACGCCGCTGTTGCGGACGCCGAACCGTTCGCCCGCCATGCCGCCGATGTAGGCCTCGCCGCCGGTCCCGCCGTAGAAGGCAACGTTGCCGATGATGATGTTCTCTTCGGGAACAAAAGTTGACCCCACCGGCGGGTACACAATGATCTTGCCGCCACTGAGTCCTTTGCCCAGGTAATCGTTCGCGTCACCCTGAAGCGTGAGTGTCATCCCTTTGGGGATAAACGCCCCGAAGCTTTGCCCCGCGCTGCCTTTGAAATGCAATGTGATCGTGTCCTCGGGCAGGCCTTCGGGTCCGAAACGGCGCGTCAGTTCGCTGCCCGTAATCGTGCCGACCACGCGGTTTGTGTTGCTGATGGGCAGCGTCGCGTGAACTTTCTGGCGACTTGTCAACGCCGGCTCGCACACCTTCAACAGCAACTGCTTGTCGAGCGACTGCTCCAACCCGTGGTCCTGGTCGATCTGGCGATGACGGCCCACGTCCGCGGCGACTTGCGGCTGATGAAAGATCTTTGAGAAGTCGAGCCCGCGTGCCTTGTAATGCTGGATCGCCTTGTTTACGTCCAGGCGATCGACGCGTCCGACCATTTCTTCGATCATACGAAAGCCCAGTTGCGCCATCCACTCGCGCACTTCCTGTGCGATGAACAACATGAAGTTAACCACGTACTGCGGGTCGCCGCTGAATTTCGCGCGTAACTGCGGGTCTTGCGTCGCCACGCCCACCGGGCAGGTGTTGAGATGGCACACGCGCATCATGATGCAACCGAGCGTGACCAACGGCGCCGTGGCAAAACCGAATTCCTCGGCGCCGAGCAGCGCGGCGACGACGACATCGCGACCGGTCTTGAGCTGTCCGTCGGCCTCGACGTAAATGCGGCTGCGAAGATCATTCAACACGAGCGTCTGCTGCGTTTCCGCCAGACCAAGTTCCCAGGGTGTGCCCGCGTGTTTGATGCTCGACAGGGGCGACGCACCCGTGCCGCCGTCGTGACCGCTGATAAGCACGACGTCCGCGTGCGCTTTCGCCACGCCCGCCGCGACGGTGCCCACGCCGATTTCGCTGACGAGCTTCACGCCGATGCGGGCGTGCTCGTTGGCGTTCTTGAGGTCATGGATCAATTCTGCCAGGTCCTCGATGGAATAAATGTCATGGTGCGGCGGCGGAGAAATCAGACCGACACCGGGCGTGGAATAACGCACCTTGGCGATCCACGGATACACCTTGGCGCCGGGTAGTTCGCCACCTTCGCCGGGTTTCGCGCCCTGGGCCATCTTGATCTGAAGTTCTTCCGCTTGCGTCAGGTAATGGCTGGTCACTCCGAAACGGCCGCTCGCGACCTGTTTGATCGCCGAGTTCTTGCTGTCACCGTTCGGCATCGCATGGTAGCGCTCCGGGTCTTCGCCGCCTTCGCCCGTGTTGCTCTTGCCGCCGATGCGGTTCATGGCGATGGCCAGCGCCTCGTGCGCTTCCTTGCTGATCGAACCGTAGCTCATCGCGCCCGTCTTGAATCGTTTGACGATGCTCCCGACCGATTCGACTTCCTCGATCGGAATCGGTTGTGGCGCGAGTTTGAACTCGAACAGCCCGCGCAACGTGCAAAGCGTTTTCGACTGATTGTCCACCAAGGCTGTGTATTCCTTGAAAACCTTGTAATTGTTGGTCCGCGTCGACAGTTGCAGATTGTAGATTGTCTCGGGGTTAAACAGGTGATATTCGCCATCGTGCCGCCATTGGTACTGTCCGCCGGGATCCAATGCCGCTCCGTTGACGGCCCGCGCCGGGAATGCGTGTCGATGGCGCAAGCGCACTTCTTCGGCGATGACATCGATCCCCACGCCTTCGATTTGGGATGCCGTCCAGGTGAGATACTTGTCGATGACCGAGTGATTGAGGCCGATGGCTTCGAAAATCTGCGCGCCGCAATAGCTCTGGATCGTTGAAATCCCCATCTTGGCCATGGTTTTGACGACGCTCTTGGTGACCGCCTTCAGGTAGTTCTTGACCGCCTTCTTGTGTTCGATGTCCTTGAGGATGCCCTGGCGAATCATGTCATCCAGTGTCTCGAACGCGAGATACGGGTTGATCGCTGCAGCACCGTAACCGATCAACAACGCAAAATGATGGACCTCGCGCGGCTCGCCCGACTCCAGCACCAACGCGACCTGCGTGCGGGCGCCTGTGCGGATGAGATGGTGATGCACGCCTGACACCGCCAGCAGGGCAGGGATCGCTGCCCGATGGTGGTTGATGCCACGGTCGGACAAGATCAGGATGTTATGGCCTTTCTTGATGGCCTTACTGGCTTCGACGAACAGATTGTCGAGCGCCCGTTCGAGCCCCGCGCCACCTTCGTCTACATTGAAAAGGATCGGCAGGGTAATTGACTTGAAGCCCGGCCGACTGATATGGCACAGCCGCTCGAATTCCTCGTTGCTGAGGACCGGGCCCTTCAGTCGAATCTGGCGGCAGCTTTCCGGCTGCGGATCGAGCAGGTTCCCTTCGGGACCGATGGTCGTGTGCGTCGACGTAATAATTTCTTCGCGGATGCAATCGATCGGTGGATTGGTGACCTGCGCGAACAGTTGTTTGAAGTAGTTGTAGAGCAACTGCGACTTGTTCGATAACACGGCCAGCGGCGTGTCCGTCCCCATGGAACCAAGTGGCTGGACGGCGTCGCGCGCCATCGGTGCCAGAATGATCCGCAGGTCCTCGAACGTATACCCAAATGCCTGCTGTCGAAGAAGTACCGTCGCGTGATCTGGTTCGTGTACATGTGACGGTTCGGGCAGATCTTCCAGATCCACCAAGCTCTGCTTCAACCACAGGCGATACGGTCGCTCGGCGGCCGTCTTCTGTTTGATCTCTTCGTCGGCGACGATCCGTCCGAGTTCGGTGTCCACCAGGAACATGCGGCCCGGTTGCAGACGGCCTTTCTGCAACACCCGTTCGGGTGGAACATCGAGTACGCCGACTTCCGACGCCATGATCACCCGATCATCCTTCGTCACATAATAGCGAGAGGGACGCAGCCCGTTGCGATCGAGCACGGCCCCGATTTTCACGCCGTCGGTGAACGCGATCGAGGCGGGTCCGTCCCAAGGCTCCATCAGGCAACTGTGATACTCGTAAAACGCCTTTTTCTCCTCGGTCATGCTCTCGTGTCCCGACCACGGCTCAGGAATCATCATCATCATCGCGTGTGGAAGCGAACGGCCGCCCAACACGAGAAACTCGAGGCAATTGTCGAACATGGCCGAATCGCTGCCGTCCTCGTTGATGACGGGCAGCAATTTCTTGATGTCATCGCCAAAGAGATCGGACTTCAACAACGATTCTCGCGCATGCATCCAGTTGACGTTGCCGCGCAGCGTGTTGATCTCGCCGTTATGCGCGATATAACGGTACGGGTGCGCGCGGTCCCAACTCGGAAAGGTGTTGGTGCTGAAGCGCGAGTGCACCAGCGCCAGCGCGGATTCGATCGCAGGATCGCCCAGGTCGGGAAAGAACGGGTCGACCTGCTCAGGCGTGAGCATTCCCTTGTAGACGACAGTCTTGTAGGACAGGCTCGAAATGTAAAATCGGTTGCCGCCTTTGATGCCGGCGTAGCGGATGCCGCGTTCAGCCAGCTTGCGGACGACGTACAGTTTGCGTTCAAACGCCATGTCGTCTTTGATCTTCGGATCTCTGGCGATAAACACTTGGCGAACAACAGGTTCGGAAGCGCGAGCTGTGTCGCCAAGGGACGCGTTGGAGGTGGGAACGGTGCGCCATCCCAGCAAGCGATGCCCTTCATTTTCCACAATCTCTTCAAAGAGTTTCTCGCATTTGTAGCGTTCGGACGCATCCGGTGGCAGGTAGACCATGCCGACGCCGTACTCGCCATAGGAGGGCAACGCGATTGACTCCTTCGCACACACCTTTTTGAAAAACTCGTGCGGGACCTGCATCAGAATCCCGGCGCCATCGCCTGTGTTCGCTTCACAACCACACGCCCCGCGGTGGCTCAGGTTTACAAGGACCGTGAGCGCCTGGCGGACGATCTCGTGCGATTTGCGGCCCTTCACGTTGACGACGAAGCCGACGCCGCAGGAGTCATGTTCGAAACGCGGGTCGTACAACCCCTGCTTCTCCGGCCAACCATACGGTGTGAATGTGCGCATGTTGCTCATTGCGTACTTTCTTCAAACTCGGCCTGAATCCGAACTATATGGCAGGCTTGCCGCCTGTTTTCAACGTCATTGTCCATCCCGGGGACAAATTCTCCCGGGCTGATCTCCCATCAGTGCCCCGTGAGGATCCGCGCCGCCTTTTTCGGGTTGTCCACCCGCAGAATCATCGCGCCTGTCACGGCGTTCGCCGGTGTGGCGCTGTAGGCGTATTCGATGTTCACCTTGTTTTTAGCCAGTTTGGCGGCAATGTCTGCCAGCTCCCCTGGCTTGTTTCGTCCCTCCAGCATCAACACGTCCCGCTCGACGACGAGCACGCCATGCTCGCCAAGCAGGTGCAGGGCTCCTTGGGAATCATCCACGACCATGCGCACCACCGCGTGATCCACCGCGTCGGAAACGGAAATCGCGTAGATATTGATTTTCGCCGCCGCCAGCGCTTGGCAGACTTTCGACAGCGTGCCCGGTTTGTTTTCCAGAAACAACGCGAGTTGCCTGACGATTTTCATGACACAACCTCCATCCGCCGTATGGTTTTGGCGACAAAACCGCTCCCGCCTTCGCATCGCCACGAAGGGACGTCGAGCGATGATTACACCTCATCTGTTGTGAACTTCGGTGCAACAACTTGGGATTTTCTCGCCGCTATTACAGCGCCGAATTATTCACAAACACTACTTTTATGTTGCATTCTGGTCATAAAGTAGCAAAATTATGAACGAAAACAAGCGAAATCTTCAGCTTCATTGAACTGCCGATAGTACAACGGTCATGCGCACATTTGACGATCAGGAACGGGCGATCCTCAAAGCGCTTATCCGCGACCCCCGTCAAAGCGATAATCATATCAGCAAGATCACAGGTGTTCCGACCCCGACCGTGCGTCGCAAACGCAAACGACTCGAAGACGAGGGACTGCTCAATTACTTCGCGGCCATCGACATGCAGGAAACGGGCACGGGCACTTTCGGTGCGCGACACCTGTATATCATCAAGTTCCGTATCGGCGTCACCGTCAAGCAGATCGTAGATGAAATCAAGAGCGAACCGAACGTACGCTCCGTCTTCACCGACCTGATCTATGAGTCGCATATCGCCGAGATGGACGGACGCGTCACGCTGGTGATGATCATCGAAGGCAAGAACGACGCCGACATCATCGAGAACGTCCAGGGCAAGATCGTTCCCTCGCTGCGCAAGAACCACGGCCCGGACTCGATCGAAGAGATTTCCACCGTGCGCCTGCTCAGCCCCATCCGCGTCTTCCACAACTACGTGCCGCTGGTCAACATGGACAAGGGCGTGTTGCGCAGTGACTGGACCGATGACGCCATCCTCGTGGGCTAGACTTCTTCTGGCAATGAGTATCCGGGCGAGGTTGGCTCCGACCTCATCGACTTTACGATTCACTTCCCGTTTTTGTCGCGGTCGACAACGTCCTTGAGCCTGCCGAAAAAGTCGGGGATGGCGGAAGTGACGCGGTTCCAATTGGAGATGAGCGGAATGCCCAGAGGGTCGCGAAGGTATTCGTCCGCGGCGAGACGGACAGCGTTGGTAAACGCACGCACAGCGAGCAATTCCTGATGGCGGTCAAAGGGCAGCCCGTTGATCGCGGCGTCGTCCTCGTATTGTTTCACGGCGTCCTGCGCGGCGCGCAGATAGCGAACGGTCAACGTCTTGAACAGCGCATCGGAGAGCACCATGCCATCAGTCGCCATGTTACGGAACAGAGATTTGGCGATGTCGATGCTCATTTTCATGAGGCCTTTGCGGTCGTCGTCGGCGGAGAGATGCTGGTGTTTGTGCTCGTACGTGTCGCACAATTCGACCTGGCAGATTCGGCGGGCGGTACAGTTGCGGAACACTTCGCACAGTACGCCCATTTCCAGCCCCCAATCGGCAGGGATGCGGTTGATGCGGGCGAGATCGGCGAGCATGGAGAATTCGCCGGACAGCGGATAGCGGAAGCTGTCGAGGAACCCGAGCAATTGCGACTCGCGGTAGAGGACGTGTTGGAGTGCGCGAATCAGCGGTGTAACCAGCAAGCGGGTGACGCGACCATACAGTCGGTCGGACACACGGGCATAAAAGCCCTTGCAGAATTCGTAGTCCATATGCGGACTGGCGAGCGGGAATACGAGGCGCGCGAGCAGTTCGCGGTCGTAAGTGAGGATATCGCAATCGTGGAGCGCGATAATCTTGCAGGTCCCCTCCGCAAGCACGAACCCCGATGACAACCACAGGTTGCTGCCTTTGCCGGAGCCCCCCATGGACAGGTCGTTCTTGACCATCAGCTTCATCAATTGGCGAAGGCGCGGGCCGTCGCGCCAGAGAATCCTGACCTCCTGCGGGAGCGCGGAGAAGAATTTGCGCGCCTGCTCGAACTCGCTGCGGTCGGCGCGGTCAAGCCCGACGACGACCTGGCGCACGTAACGAACCTGGCGAAGATGCTGCAGAATGTTCCGCAGTGCCGGGCCTTGCAGCTCGCTGTACAGGCAGGGCAGCACCAACGCAATCGGCCGGTGTTCAGTGTAATCGGTGAGTGTCGCCTCGATGGCTTCCAGGTCGTACTCGCCGAGCCGATGGAACGTGGTGATCACCCCGCTTTGGTGAAAATCGCTCATCGCTGCACAAAGGTCTTCGCAACCGCGCTATCCGATTGTAAACTTATGCTGACATGATGGCTCGATGCAAACCATTTCCTTTTCTTTGGTCAGAGAAAGCATTTCCATGAGCGATACGGAAGTCATCTTCTGGGACGTGTACGACACACTCGTTACCGCGCGCCGCGGCGATCTGGATTCGCTGCTCAAACGCGAAGCGGAATTGCGAATGGCATTCGACCGGACGGCGAGAAATTTCAGCCTCCACGCGGATCCCGCCCAGTTGCACGAATTGTTCCTGCGCGGCATCGGGGCCGAACGCGAGATGCGAATCGCGGAAGGCATCGCCCATCCCGAAGTGCGCGTGGACGAAATCTGGTTCAAGATCCTCGAAAGGTTCCAACCCGAACCGCCGACGATGAGTTTCGCGCGCGAGGTGGCGCTGTTCTTCGAGCGCCAGGCCAACCCGAAGGAGCTTCAGTTCCGCGCGCTCGACGTGTTGACGACGCTCAGGAAACGCGGTCTACGGCACGGGATCATCTCCAACGGGCAATTCTACACGCCCATCGAGTTGTCAGACCTGTTGGGGGATGAGAGCTGCGGAGCGATCCGCGCATATGAATCCCTGTTCGATGCGCGACTGGTGTTCTTCTCGTTCGAACTCGGCGTGGCGAAACCTGACCCCACGGCCTTCCAGCGGGCGGTCGGAGCCCTCACGGTGGACAACATCATGCCCGACGACTGCGTCATGATTGGCAATTCACTGACCAACGACGTGGCACCGGCGCATCACATGGGGTTTCGCACGGTGCTCTTCTCGCCGGAACCTGTTCCCGAGTCCGCCATCAAACCCGATCTGGTGATCCACAACCTCGGCCAGTTGTTGGAATGGGTGTGAGACTGGCGATTCTGCATTATCACCTGCGGCCGGGCGGCGTCACGACCGTTATCCGCAACGCGCAACGCGCCCTGGCTGGCAAGTTCGACATCACCGTGCTCGCCGATTTCGGCTACGACGAACGGCCCGCGCGAAGCCAGGCCGAATTCCTTGCCGGGGCGGCCCTGTTGGCCGGCCAACTGCACGATCGGCTGCGCGGCGTGGAAGTCCTGCACACGCATAACATCGGACTCGGCAAACATCCGCGGCTGACATCCGCGGTCAAACTGCTGGCGGAGCGGACGGCTACGATCAAGGTCATCAACCAGGTGCACGATTTTCCCGAGGACGACCGTCCCGCGCAATTGAACGCACTGCGCGATTGCACCGGCAAGGCCAACGACGCGTTCTGGCGCGGGATGTGTTACTACGATTTGCCGAATGTGATCTGGGCGACGTTGACCACTCACGATGCCGCGAAACTCGCGGCCCGCGGGGTCCCCTCGGAAAAGATTCATGTTCTTCCCAATCCTGTGGACGACGAGTTCTTCACGCAGCCTCCGACGTCGCGCGCCGAATTGCAGGAGGCAAAGAACAAGCTCGCAGCCTTCGCCGGTAGACACCATTTCTCTTTCGATCCGCGAAAGAAGATGTTTCTCTCGCCCATGAAGGTCATGGTTCGCAAGAACAACGAAGAGGCGGTCGAACTGGTCAGACGGCTCCAGAAATATCAACTGGTCGTCTCTCTCGACGCGTCCTCCGCCACCGACCGGGCGTATAGCGAGCAATTGAAGAAACAGATTCGCCGGGAGCGGTTGCCGGTGGTCATCGGCATCGGGGCCGAGTTGGACAATCCGCTGCCGCTGTTTCATCTGGCCCACGCGGTTCTGACGACCTCGAAGATGGAGGGCTTCGGATACACCTTTGTGGAAGGCTGGCTGTGCGGCAAGGCGGTGATTGGACGAGACATACCCGAGGTCACGCAGGATTTCGTGAGGGCCGGCATGAAAATGGATCATTTCTATCGGGAGTTCGACGACGAGGCGGTGCGAGGCGTCGGGGCATTTCTCGCGCGACTTCCGCGCAAGCTCATTCAACACAATCGGCAGGTTGTGCTGGAAAAGTATTCCCTACGCGCCTACGCCCGGCGCTACGGGAAATTGTTGGCCGCATTTTAGACCCCAATCCTTAGCCGGACTCCGGCTGTTGCGACGGCGGGTTCGCCCTCCATTCCATCAGGACGTGGGTTTCCGTGCGGCCGCATTCCGTGAATCCAACGCGGCGGTAGAGATTGATGGCCTGATTGCGGTGGAGGACACCGAGCTTGACGGGGACCCAACGGGCGCGAGCGTGCTCGATTGTCTCCCGAAGAACGGCTGTCCCGATGCCGCGTCCCTGGAATTCCGGCAGCACGACGAGTTCGCGGACGTGAACGCAATCCGGGTGGTCCACGACCGATATGTAACCACAGGGAGCGCCGTCACACTGGAGGATCTGGAATTGCCCGGTCGCCCAATCCTTGTCGAAAAACTCGTCCTGGAGCGGTTGGTCCCAACTCCCGAACTGGCGCACCACGACATCGTGGTAGGCCGCGTGATGGGCGTGGCGGGCAAACCCGGCATCGGAGGGCAATGCTGGTCTGTTCGTCAGCCTCATGGCGCGGCTCACCCGTCCAAGTGAACGTTGACCAAGGCCGTCATGGACCGGGCTTTTGTGCCTGCGGGCGCTCGGCAGTCTGGCGGACGAAGTCGATATGGCCGCGCAGCCCGTAGAATTGGTCGCCAAAATAGGCGGGGACCGTCATTTTGTTGACGGCATTTTCGATATGTTCGAGTCGTTGGAGCAGTTGGGCGCGTTTGTCCGGGTTGGACTCTGTTTGAAGTTTCTTCTCCAGCAACAGCAAAGCGCGATACCGGCGGTAGATTTGGGTGCGGATGCGCCAGCGATAAAATGAGGGGACGCTGCGCACGATGGGGATGGCAACGACAATCATCGGGACAAACGCCACGAGTATCCGGCTGGTCAGGCTCGCCAGCCAGAACGGCAGATAGCGGTAGAAGAATTTGCGGCCGGATTTGTAGAAGCGGGTCGCATCATCGCTGATGCGAAAGTCGTTTTCGATCGGGGCTGGGAACTCGCCCTTCTGCTGGAGCAACGTCGCGCGACCGTGGATTTTGCGGGCGGCCTCCAGCAGAAGATCGGACAATGCGGGGTGAAGATTGTCGCGGGCGACGAGCTCGACGTTGGGGCCAATGAGCGTGACATTGTACGGGGGCAGGTTGCTGCCGAGATCAATTCCGCCCTGGGGCAGGGTGACCACGTTCAGGTATGTATAACGGCGCGTGTACGCATCCGCCTGGGTGAAATTGTACAGATGGATGCCGGGCGCGCGGAGGAGTTCGCGCAGAACCGCCGGCGAAGCGGCTTCGCCCATCAGGAACACGGCATCGATTGTCCCGTCGAGCAGCGCTTTCGCGGATTGCCCGGGTTCCCAATCCAGAAACGTGGTTGGCCCATTGGTGGTGATTCCGTTCGCCTGCAACAGGGTCAACGCTAGGGTGCGCGTGCCGCTGCCGGGCGGGCCAATGGCGAGTTGTTTGCCCGCGAAGTCCGACAACAGCTCGACGGGCGCGCCACGGTAGAAAATGAGCAGGGGCTGATGGGAGATGCTGCCCAGCGAGACCAGGTTGGGAGCAGCGCCGTTGGTCATCCCGCCAAGAACGAAGCCGACATCCACGTGAAACGAGGGGTCGCTGAGACGCTGGAGGTTTTCCATCGAGCCCTCGGAGGCTAGGACCTTTACCCTCACCCCATGGCGCGCCAGGAGGCTGACATATTTGAGGGCATTTGTTTGGAATATGCTGCCTTCGGGGCCGCTGGTGATGACGATGGTGGTCGGAGGCGCTGACCTGACGAAGTAATAGACGGCGCCGATCAGCAGCAGGACAACGGCGGAGATCGCCGCAATCGCAACCGGGCGGCTGACACCAAAAACCTCCGTGACCATCGTCACGGGACTTGGTATGGCACCCGAGGATCCTGCGGATGGAGCCGGGGCCGGTTCGATATTCGATTTCGCGTCCTTACTCATCGCACAGAACCGTAGGCTCTGGAGCAGGCCGGGACAAGACGAAATTCGCGATGACCGGTCTTGGAAATGTGGAAACCTGCTGGAGGTTGCTGCTTCCGAGGCGGGAGGTGGAAACGACAGAGATGCTTCGACAAGCTCGGCATGACAGCACGACAGCCGGGTGAACAGGGCGGCAAAGCCGCGTGGCATGGAGGGCGGGCTAGAATTCGCCGGGGGGGGTGGATTGGGCGGTTTCGATGAGGTTGTGGAGTCGGCGGCGGAGGACGGCGAGGGAGAAATGTTGTTTGGCGATGGCGAAATTGCGGTCGGCCATTTGCCGGCGCAGTTCGGGATCGTTGAGGACGTGGCGGACCTTTTCGACCACGTCGTCGGAGATGTATCCGTCCATGGTGACGGTTTCGAACCCGAGCGGCTCGATGTCCAGCATGTAGACGGAGTAGCGATTGACGAGGATGGGTTTGCGGAAATAGATGGCTTCGAGGAAGGCATTGCCGAATCCCTCGTACTCGCTGGGGTAGGTGATGAGGTCGGCATGGGGATACATATCCCAGAGTGAAAAGATTTTTTGGCCCTGGTCATCGAACTTTCGCGTCTCGCTGAAGCGGTTGGCGACGAATCGCATGTCCACGCCTTCGGACTGAGCGAGGTCGCGCAGCCAATGATAGTAGCCGAGTCCCTCGTCCCCGGCGCTGTGGGAAACGACAAGCCTGGCACGCGGTTCTTTCAGGCGGCGCACGAGTTCGATGGCGTGCTCGACCCCCTTGCGGGAAACGAGGCGGGTGGGCTGGAGGATGAGAATGTCATCGGGTTTCAGGCCGATTTGCTCGCGCAGATCGCGGGCATATTCGTCGACCGCGGGCGGTTCCGTATCGAAATCAAACACGTTCGGGATAAGCGACGCGGCGATGCCTTTGCGCTGGGCCAGTTCGCGGCGGGCCGGGGTATTGATGACGACATGCTTGACGCTGGGGAAGCTGGGCGGGAATGAGGCGTCGAGGATGTCCTGGACGCCGTTGATGATGAAGCGCTGGCGTTCCCAATAAAAATCGTGGTGATGCGCGATGGTGTGGATGCCGGTTTCGGCGATGAATTCGGTGATCGCCATGCCGAGCGGGAGATTCATCGGGATGGTGATGGCGTTTTGCGGTACCAGTAGGTCGATGGAAAACCGTTTCACAAATTCGGCGATGCCGGTCTTCAGGCGCCGCCGCAGATCGTGGAGTTGCTCGGTGGTCTCGGGTGTGCGGGTGTGAACCCCAAAACATTTTTGTTGAAGCGTAGCGACCTCGGGATGCGCGAAATGCGCTTCGAGGATGATGGAGCCCGGCTGGATTTCCGGGTCGAGTTGGCCGGCGCAGAAGAACACGTTGTGGCCGAGATCGCGACAGATGCGCGCCCACTTGATGGTCTCGAGGGTCACGCCGTCTGTGCCCGCCAGCCGCGTTGAGACGAAAGCGATGTTCATCACCATGGCTACTGTGGCGCGATTGTGGTGTTTGAGTCAAGGGCGAGAATGGGTGGAGCCCGGGGTTAACACCGGCTGGACGAGCGGCCCCGTTGCGAGTATGCTCCCAGCGACGATATGAAAAAGGCGACAAGCAACATACAACGCGTTCCCTCCGTCGTTGGCGCCGCGGCGGCGGTGACCCTGTTGGCCATGGCTGGTTGTTCGAAGAAGGAAACCCAGGAGACGCCGTTGCCACCGCCTTCGGTGACGACACTGCCGGCAACGCAGCCGCTGCCAACCTTGCCGCCTCCCGCGGCGACGACCCTCACAGCGGCGGCCTCGGCTTCCGCCGCCGATACCAATCCGGAGAGCGGAGACGGCCAGACGCAGGCGGAGCTGGCCGCGCAGGTGAAACAATTGGAGAGCGAATACCAGAACACGCCCGATTTTCAGAAGCGCGTGACCCTCATTTACGAAATTAGCGCCAATGATGACGCACCCGATGTCGTCGACGCCCTCGCCCATCTGTTTCTGAATGAAGAGGACCAGGAGCTGAAGATTGAGTTGATTAACTCGTTGAACGATGTCGACGGCCAGAACGACAAGAAGCTGGCGATCCTCAGCACCGCCATGCGGGCTGATCAACCCAAAGAGGTGCGACTGGAGGCGATGGATGGGATGGGGGATGTGCAGGACAGGCGCGGGATCCAGATTCTACAGGGGTATTTGAACGACCCGGACGAGGATGTGAAAGCGGCCGCTCAGGACACCATTGAGCAGTTGCAAAACATGCCTGAGCCATCTTCGCAGCCTCCCCAGTCCCAGATTATGGGGCAATAAATAGGGGCTGGCACCGGCATGGCGAGGGGAATAAGATAATCGTTGACGGACGGGCGTGATTCCGTTATTTTTCACGCCCCTTCCCAAGAGGACGAGGAAAACATTCATGTACGCAGTTATACGAACAGGCGCCAAGCAATATCGCGTCCAGCCCGGCGACGTTGTGGAGGTCGAACTCCTCAACGGCGAGACGGGCAAGGAAATCGCATTGGAGGACGTCTTGCTGGTGGCCGATGGCGACAACGTGCAGGTGGGGAAACCCAACGTCAAAGGCGCGCGTGTCACCGCCGAGGTTGTCGACCCCGACAAGAAGGGGACGAAGGTCATCGCTTTCAAATTCCGCCGGCGAGAGGGGTACCATCGCAAACGCGGGATACGCCCGCACCATACCGTTTTGAAGATCAAAGAAATCGTTGTAAAGTGATGTAGCTGCGCTTCTGGGAAGCGCAGGAGGTTTTGTCATGGCTCATAAAAAAGGACAAGGCAGTTCACGCAATGGACGCGACAGCGTCAGCAAACGGCTCGGCGTGAAACGATACGGCGGCGAACTCGTCACCGCGGGAAGCATCATCATTCGCCAGCGCGGCGCGAAGTTTGTGGCCGGCAGCAATGTGGGGACCGGGCGGGACTGGAGCCTGTTCGCCCTGACCGAGGGCCATGTCCGCTTCGACCGCAATGGCCGACGGGTCAACATCGACCCTGTTACGGCGCCCGCCAGCAAGTCGTAGGACTACTCTTTTCAGAAGCGGGCCAGATTCGGTTCTGTCCCGCTTTTGTTTTTTCCGGTCAGACAATTCGGAAAGCCTGATTCACTCGATCCCGCCACGCTGGCGAAGAAAATCAGCAATCTGTGTTTGTTCGCAACGGAGCGCAACTCCGAGCGGGGTCTCGCCGAATTCATTACGAACGTTCACGTCCGCTCCCGCCCGTAGCAGAAGTTCTAGGACTGAGATGCTAGGCAAGGCGTCTTCGTTGGCCCGCTCAACCGCACTGTGGAGCGGCGTGCAGCCAAGCGTCTTGTCCTGAGTACGGGCTCTTGCGCCGCGAGCTAATAGGAACTTGACCAAATCGAGTCGTCGTCGTCGGACGGCCAAGTGCAGTGGTGTCTTTCCATCGTGGTCCAAAGCATCGATCTTGGCTCCGTGATCCAAAAGGAGCGTGGCCACCTCGACACAGCCATCTCTTCCTTTTTGGGCGGTAAAGTGCAGCGCCGTTGAGCCCCAATGATCGGAGCTTTTTGCCTTCGCGCCTACTTGAAGCAGGAGGTCGACAAGCTCCGGGTAGGAGAATTCAGCGGCCCAATGAAGCGGCTGCGCACCGTAGCCGTCGTTTGCAAATACGAGATCTGGCTGAAGCTTCAGAGAATTCTCCACAGCCTGCTTGTCTCCCAAAGCGGCGGCAACGAAAATGTCCGACTTTGCGCCGTGATCCGACAGAAACTGCGCCGCCTCGCGGTTCTGGCATCGGGCGGCGAACCGAAGGGCTGACCACCCGTCCTCATTTCTTGTGTCAATGTCCATGCCACATTCCAGAAGCAGGTGGATCGATTCGACATTTCCAGCCCTGGCCGCTTGCATGAGAAGGGTGAGCCCGTCCGAATCGAGACATTCAAGAACGCGGGTATCGGAGGCAACGATCTCTTTTAATTTGATCCAATCCCCGTGTTTAGCCGCCCGAAACGCGTAGCGAATTGCGTCCGAAAGAAGATCGTTATCGTCGTTCTTCGCCATGGCCCTAGCGTTATCTGAACGATAACATTTCGGCCGCCTTTGTGGTAAACTTTTTGGACCATGACGGCGTTGGTTTCATTGACCAGGAAGGTGACGGCGCACGAGCACCTGTCGCGAGAGGATGTGTCGGAGGCGGTGCGGGCGTTACTCGATGGCGCGGTTCCTGACAATGAGAAGGCCGACTTCCTGACCATGTTGGCACGCAAGGGCGAGACGGCAGAGGAAATCGCGGCCTTCGCTCTGGAGTTGCGTGCCCGGGGAATGGATCCGCAGATCGATTCCGAGCAGTTCGGCGGCGTGGTGCTGGACGTGGTCGGAACCGGCGCGGATATGGCGCACACGTTCAATATTTCGTCGTGCACGATGTTTGTTGCCGCTGCGGCGGGCGTGGCGGTGGCCAAGCACGGCAATCGGGCCATCACCAGCAAGTGTGGCAGCGCCGACGTGCTGGTGGCGTTGGGGGCGAAGATCGAACTGCCGCCGGACGCGGCGCGGCGTTGCCTGGAGACCGCGGGTGTGACGTTTCTGTTTGCGCCGTTCTACCATCCCGCGTTCAAGGTAATCGCGCCGGTGAGGCGCGCGTTGGCGGAACGCAAGCAGTGCACGGTATTCAACATCCTCGGCCCGTTGGTCAATCCCGCTCGCCCCACCCATCAACTCGTTGGCGTGTTCGACGGTGCCTTGGTGGGACGATTCGCCGAGGTCCTGCGCCTGCTCGGTTTGAAACACGCGATGGTCGTGCACGGAGACGGGCTCGACGAGTTATCGACGATGGGGATGAACACCATGGCGGAGTTGTGGGCGGGGCGGATCGAACAGGCCGAGCGCGATTTCCGGGTGCCGCACACGTCGTGGCGCGGAGTGACGGTGAAACCGGAGGAATTGTTCGGTGGTGACCCGTCCGTAAACGCGGGCATCGTGCGGGACGTGCTCGGCGGCAA
>Ga0116126_1000884_pt1 | contig 20177 bp, 19 predicted proteins | sample June2015DPH_16_5_FD_89730 | JGI IMG/M metagenome (GOLD analysis project Ga0116126, IMG submission 89730) | Peatland microbial communities from SPRUCE experiment site at the Marcell Experimental Forest, Minnesota, USA - June2015DPH_16_40 | ecosystem: Environmental > Terrestrial > Soil > Wetlands...
AGGCCCTAAAGAGCACGCGGCACCCGCGCCAGCAGCTCCTTGAATTCAGGCAGGTCCTTCAAAGTGGCGAAATCCGGCTCCTCGTCCAGGCTCTTCTTTTGTTTGAATCCCTCTTCGAGCGCCCTGCGCAGGTATTGCAGCGCATCATCGTTGCGCCCCATTTTGGCGCATACACGCGCCTGGTAGAAGTGGTACCTGGCACGCTCCTCGATGCTGGTTTCTTCCAGAATCTGCCCGACGGCGCCGTGTTGCTTGAACACGTCCGGGTCCAGACGGAGCGCGGTCTGCATGCAATCGCTAGCCCGCGCGTAGTCCTTGCGGTTGAACCATGCCCGGCCCAGATTCTCGTAGACGGTGGCGGCCCTGGCCTCGCCCGGCGCCGTCTTCAGCGCGCGGTTGTACCAGTTGATGGCGCGGCGGTAGTTCTTCCTGGCATAGTAGATCGTGCCGAGATTGTTCAACGCTTCCATGTAGTCCGGCTTCAGCTTGATGGCGCGCTCATAAGCTTTGCGCGCGTTGTCGAGCTGCTGAGTCTGCTGGTAGGCGATGCCGAGCTTGTTTTGCACCACCGCATTCTGCGCCGGGGCTTGCTGATAGACTTCGATGGCCTCGCGGAATTTCTTCTCGGCCATGAAAATATCGCCACGCGTTTCGCTGGATAGGGGACGCGCCGACGGTTGAGCCGCCGGACTGGGCGTGTCCGGCACCGCCTGGGCCGATAGGGAACTTAAGGCGGCTGCCAGTAGCAGGCCCGCCGGCAGGATCGGCATATGCGACTAAGACTCCCTTATCCTATTTGAACACACCCAACAGGCGGCGCAAGAGGCTCTTTTTTTCCTCCGGCTTGCGCGTGTCCTTGTCCTTCGGCGGAGTGGGCGGGGTCTGCTGCGCCACCTCGGCCGAGGTCTGCCGCGCGGCGCGGCGCGCCACCGCCGCCGGCGCCATCTTCGCGCCTCCGGGCGGGCTATCCGCCGAAGCAACCGGATTGCCGCCGCCGGTGTCCCAGCCGGCCACGTTGGTAACGCCCGTCCGGCCGCCGTGCAGCGGGCAGGTGCCCACCGGCTCCGTGCCGGCAATGTACACCTCAGTCTGCGTCTTCGGGCAGGCGGGCGTGGCCGGCATCCCGGATTGCGGATCGATTTCCACGCTCACCACTCCCGCCGGCGCGGTGAACTCCTTGGCATCGCGATACTCGCGGAAAGCGAGCGCGCGCTTCATGAACTCGCCCCAGATCGGAGCCGCCGATTTCGCCCCTTCCAGATCCAGGTCGCGATTGTCGTCGAACCCGACCCATACCACACACAACAATTCGGTCGTGTAGCCGGCGAACCAGCCGTCGCGCGAGGTTCCGGTCTTGCCCGCCGCCGGCACAGAGAAGCCCTGGTTGCGTACCCCCGCGCCCGTGCCGGTGCCGCGCAGCACCTCCTGCAGCATGTTGGTCATCACATACGCCACGCGCGGGTCGAGCACCGCCTTCTGCTCGATCGCGTTCTTGTAGATCACTTGCCCCTTGTCCGTGCGCACCATATTGAGGAAGCTCGGCTTTATCCAGACGCCCTGGTTGGCGAACATGGTGTACGCGCCGGCGGCTTCGAGCGGCGTGATCTCATACGCCCCCAGCGCCACCGCCGGTGTCGGATGGATGCGATAGTTCATCCCCGCCCGGTTGGCCATCTCCACCACCGCGTCGAATCCCACCATCTCGGCCACCTTCACCGTCGCCACGTTCATCGAATGCGCCAGCGCGTCGCGCAGCGTCACGCGGCCGTGAAACTCATGGTGGAAGTTGCTGGGCTCGTATGGCTTGCCATCGAACCAGAAGGTAGTCGGCTCGTCGTCCACCATCGTGCTCGGCGTGATCACGCGGGGGACGCCTTCCACCGCGGTATCCATCGCCGCGGCGTATACGAACGGCTTGAAGATCGAACCCGGCTGCCGCTTGGCGAGCACATGATTCAATTGGCTCATGCCGTAATTGCGGCCTCCGGCGAGGGCCTTCACTTCGCCCGTGTGCGGATCCAGTGCCACCAGCGCCACCTGCGGCTCCGGCGGCGTCTGGCCGCGGAAACGCCACTGCCGCTTGATCTGGTCGTCCACGTTCTGCATCCCCAGCCGGATGGCCTCCTCCGCCGCCTTTTGCAGCCGCATATCGAGCGTCGTGTAAAGGCGGAAAGCATTGTTCTGAAAATCGGCATCCAGGAACTTGGCCTGCACTGCGTCGTTCACCATGTCGACGAAATACGGCGCTTCCTGGGACTGCGCCGCACCCTTGGGCGCAACCACCTCCGCATCCATTGCCAGCGCGTAGTCGCGGTCGCTCACGTAGCCGTTCTGGCGCATCATGCCCAGCACCAGGTTGCGCCGTTCCTTCACCCGGTCCGGATGGCGATATGGATCGAAATGCGCCGGGTTCTGAATCATGCCGGCCAGTTCCGCGGCCTCCGGCAACGTGATCTGGCTGAGGTCCTTGCCCAGGAACGCCTCGGACGCCTCGCCGAATCCGTGGATGCGGAACGACCCGCGCGATCCCAGGTAGATATCGTTGGCGTAGTCCTCGAAGATCTGTTCCTTGCTCAGCCGCTGCTCCAGCTCGAGCGTGATCATCATCTCGGCCAGCTTGCGCTTCCATCGCTTGTCCTGGTCCAGCCACAGCATGCGCGCCAACTGCTGGCTGAGCGTGGACGCACCCTGCTCCTTCCTGCCCTGCTTCAGATCCACGTACGCGGCTTTGATGATGCGCGAAGGGTCGAAGCCCGCGTGCTGAAAGAAGTGCTTGTCCTCGGCCGATGTCACCGCATCCACCAGCACCCTGGGAATGTCGGCGAACTTCACCATGCGCCGTTTTTCGCGGTTCGGGCCGGAAAGGGAGGTGATGAGCTGCGGCTCCAACTGGTACTCGTTGCGGGCCGTGTTGTCCTGCAGGGAAACGATCGAGGAAATCCGGTCCCCGGAGAATTTGATCAGCCCCGCTTCCTGGTCGAAATAGGAATCCGGCCCGGGGAAAACTTCGATCGCGTTCGGATGAAGCTGATAGTAGCCGTCCGGGTTGGAACGCGATTCGCCGTAGCCGCTGCGCCGCAGGTCCGCCGCGATGTCCTCCGGCGTCAGCGCGTCCCCCACCGCCACCGATTGCGGCGCGGCGAAAATCTTGGCCGTGTTGGCGAACGGACCCAACCGCAGCTTCTCGTCCATCAGCCGCGCATAGGTGGCATAGAAGTGAATGAACACACTCAGCGCCACGATGAAGAGTACGGACGCCCCGATCACCATCCAGCGGCCCACCCGGCTGAGGAAAAACCGCGCCAGTCCCGACGCCCGCGGGATGCGGACTTTCATTTCGTTTTTGGCCACTTTTTTCAATTGTCTCATGAAGTCCGGGAAACTCCCCGAATTGCGACACCTTCGCCGCCGCTACTCCACTGCAGCACGCCGCCTTCCATCCGGCGGTTTTGAAATGTGGGCCAACCTTTTCAATACCTTCGCGCCGCGAACACCAGCCGCTACGTGCCTGTCAGCCGTGGAGAGTGTGGGCTTTGACGCATACCGAGTTTGCTCTTCAGGCCGCCGTTCGACTTTTCTTTACACACCGGTTAGGCTGGAATAAGAGAAGCATCCAGATGAAAACAGCTCTGATTTTCGGGATCACGGGGCAGGACGGATCCTTCCTGGCGGAGTTTCTGCTCGGCAAAGGATACGACGTTCACGGCGTGATCCGGCGCGCGTCCACCTTCAACACCGACCGCATCGACTCGGTCTACCGCGACCCGCACGAGAACCGCGCGGCGCTCCGCCTGCATTACGGGGACATGTCGGACGGCACCGGGCTGCGGCGGGTCATCGCACAGGTGCAGCCAGACGAGATCTACAACCTGGCGGCGCAATCCCACGTGCGGGTGAGTTTCGACCAGGCCGAGTACACGGCCGACGTGGTGGGAACCGGAACGCTGCGCGCGTTGGAAGCGGTGCGCGACCACATGAAGGCCGCCGGCAAACCGGTGCGGTTTTACCAGGCCGGGTCGTCGGAGATGTTCGGCGCGGCGCCGCCGCCGCAGAATGAGACGACGCCGTTTTACCCGCGCAGCCCCTACGCGGTGAGCAAAGTGGCGGCGCACTGGTACGCGGTGAATTACCGCGAAGCGTACGGCCTGTTCGTCGCCAACGGGATCCTGTTCAACCACGAATCCGAGCGGCGCGGCGAGACCTTCGTGACGCGAAAAATCACGCGCGCGCTGGGCCGCATCAAGCTGGGGATGCAGAAAAAGCTGTACCTGGGCAACCTGGAGGCGAAGCGCGACTGGGGCTATGCGGGCGATTACGTGGAGGCGATGTGGATGATTTTGCAGGCGCAGCAGCCCGCCGATTACGTGATCTCGACTGGCGAGTCGCACTCCGTGCGCGAATTCCTCGACCTGGCCGGCGAATCGAGCGGCCTCGACTGGACTCAGCACGTGGAAACCGACCCGCGCTACTTCCGCCCCTCGGAAGTGGATCACCTGCGCGGCGACTCCTCGAAAGCGCGCAGCGAGCTCGGCTGGCGTCCTAAAATGGATTTCCCGGAGCTGGTGCGCCTGATGGTGGAACACGACCTGGATCTGGCGCAACAGGAGCGCACGCTGGCGGAGGCGGGCCACCGCGTGGTGTTGCGCGGTTCGGCCCACAGATAAGTCCCAAACATAAGCCATGGAAAAGAACAGCAGCATTTACGTCGCCGGGCACATAGGTTTGGTAGGGTCGGCGATTTGCCGGCGTCTGCGCCAGGAAGGGTTCGCCAACCTGGTGTCGCGCGACCTGCGGGATCTCGATCTGCGCGATCAGGCCGCGACGCGCCGCTTTTTCGCTGAAGCAAAGCCCGAGTACGTTTTTCTGGCCGCCGCCAAAGTGGGCGGGATTCTGGCCAATGCCACCTACCCGGCCGATTTCATATACGACAACCTGGCGATCGAGGCCAACGTGATTGACGCCGCCGCGCGGACCGGCGTCCGCAAGCTGCTGTTTCTCGGATCTTCGTGCATCTACCCGAAGCTCGCGCCGCAACCGATCCGGGAAGAGTCTCTGCTGACGGGGCCGCTCGAGCCGACTAACGAGTGGTATGCCATCGCCAAGATCGCCGGCATCAAGCTGGCACAGGCGTACCGCGCGCAGTACGGGCTGAACGCGATCAGCCTGATGCCGACCAATCTGTATGGACCGGGCGACAATTTCGACTTGCAGTCGTCGCACGTGTTGCCCGCGCTGATCCGCAAAACCCACGAGGCGCTGCGCGCCGGCGCGCCGGAAATCGTGGTTTGGGGCTCCGGCACGCCGCGCCGCGAGTTCCTGCACGTGGACGACTTGGCGGACGCGGCGGTGTTCCTCATGCTCGAGTACGACTCGGCCGAAATCATCAACGTGGGAACCGGCATCGACGTGACCATCCGCGAGCTGGCGGAAATGATCGGCCGCGCCGCCGGTTACACGGGCAGCATCGCGTTCGATTCGTCGAAGCCCGACGGCACGCCGCGCAAGCTGCTGGATGTCAGCCGGTTAACGGCGCTGGGTTGGAAGCCCAAGATAGCGCTGGCCGGCGGCATCGCCGAAACCTGGCGCTGGTACCTGGAGAACGTCGCCTCGCGGCGCTAGGGCGCCGTGGCACGGGCACTCTGCGTGCCCGCTACGGCCTTAAGAAATGTTATACGGTAATAGCTTCCTGACACCATCGAGGTTGCTATCGTGCCCATATACCGCTTTGTGAAATACCTTGCCGCGGCCGCTTGCCTCGCGCCCTTGTTCGCGCAACCAGCGACTTACCAGAACCCCGCCGCCCCGCTCGAAAAGCGCGTCGGCGATCTGCTCGGGCGGCTCACCCTCGAAGAGAAGGTCTCGCAACTCATGAACGACTCCGCGGCCATCGATCGCCTGGGCATTTCTCGGTACAACTGGTGGAGCGAATGCCTGCACGGCGTGGCGCGCGCCGGCCGCGCCACCGTGTTCCCGGAAACCATCGGCCTGGCCGCCACCTGGGATACCGACCTGCTCTTCCGCGTTTCCACCGCCATCTCCGATGAAGCGCGCGCCAAGCATCATGAGTTCGTCCGCCGCGGTCAGCGCAATATCTACCAGGGCCTCACCTTCTGGAGCCCCAACATCAATCTCTTTCGCGATCCCCGCTGGGGACGCGGCATGGAAACCTACGGCGAAGATCCCTACCTCGCCGGCCGCATGGCGGTCCAATTCGTTCGCGGGCTGCAGGGCGACGACCCAAAATACCTGAAGACCGTGGCTACGCCCAAACACTACGCCGTGCACAGCGGGCCCGAGAGCGAGCGCCACGTCTTCGATGCCGTCATCGACGATCGCGACTTGTTCGACACCTATCTGCCCCAGTTTGAATCTGCCGTCAAAGAGGGCGGCGCGCTTTCCGTGATGTGCGCGTACAACAGCGTGGATGGCCAGCCCGCTTGCGCCAACCCGCGCCTGCTCGGCGACATTCTGCGCAACGAGTGGGGCTTCCAAGGCTATGTGGTTTCCGATTGCGGCGCCATCGGCGATATCTATCAGTCGCACAAGTTCGCGGACACGGCGACGGAAGGCGTCGCGCTTGCGCTCAAAGCGGGCACCGATCTCGATTGCGGCGTCGAGTACAGGAACCTGCTGCCCGCCGTCCGCGCCGGCCTGGTGGCGGAATCCGAAATCGATCAAGCGGTGCGCCGCCTGCTGACCATCCGTTTCCGGCTCGGCATGTTCGATCCGCCGGCGATGGTGAAATACGCGCGGATCCCCTACAGTGTGAACGACAGCCCCGCGCATCGCCAACTGGCGCTCGAAACCGCGCGCAAGTCGATTGTGCTTTTGAAGAACGACGGCCACGCGTTGCCGCTCTTGAAATCCTTGAAGACCATCGCCGTGATCGGCCCTGACGCCGACGACGAGGACGTGCTGGTGGGCAATTACAACGGCACGCCTTCGGCCCCAGTCACGCCGCTCGACGGCATCCGCCGCAAAATCGGCGCCACCGCCAAAGTGCTCTACGCGCGCGGCAGCGACCTGGCCGCCAACATGCCAGGCTTCGAGACCATCCCTTCCTCGGCGCTTTTCACCTCCCCTGACGGTCGCGTTAAGGGGCTCAAGGCCGAGTATTATTCGTCCAGCAGTTTCGATGGCACGCAGCATCTCGTGCGCGCGCAGACCTGGCCCGCCGAGGAGCAAACGGGCGGACCGGCTCCGGCGATTCCGCAGCCGTTATTCACGCGCACCGACGCCCAAGTCGATTTCAACTGGTGGGACAAAGCGCCGCGCGCCGATTTGAATGCCGACGATTTCGGCGTCCGCTGGACCGGCAACCTGCTCGCTCCCGTTTCGGGCACATATCAACTCGGCGGCTACGGTCGGAACGCCTTCGAGATTTATCTGGATGGAAAACTCGTCACCAGCCATAACTCCCTGCACGAAGCTGCTTATAGCTACGCCGCGGTTGAGCTCCAAGCGGGCAAGCTCTATTCCGTTCGCATCGATTATCACAAGTACCTGGGCGATGCGCGGATGCGCCTGCTGTGGTCGCGTCCGGCCGGCGCCGACCACGAAGCGGCCCTCAAGGCCGCGCGACAGGCCGACGCGGTGGTGCTGGTGCTCGGGTTGTCGCCGCGCCTGGAAGGCGAGGAGATGCGCGTGCCCGTGGAAGGCTTCCAGGGCGGCGACCGAATCGATATCGGCCTGCCGGCCGCGCAGCAGAAGCTCATGGAGGAGATCGTCGCGCTCGGCAAACCGGTGGTGCTGGTGTTGCTGAATGGCAGCGCGCTGGCCGTCAATTGGGCGCGCGACCACGTTCCCGCCATCGTGGAAGCCTGGTACCCGGGCGAAGCCGGCGGTGACGCTATCGCCGACGTCCTGTTCGGCGATTACAACCCGGCCGGTCGCCTGCCGGTGACGTTCTATCGCTCCGCCGATCAACTGCCCGCCTTCACCGATTACCGCATGGCGGGCCGAACCTATCGCTACTTTACCGGCGAGCCGCTCTATCCGTTCGGCTACGGCCTCAGCTACTCGATCTTTGCCTACCGCAACCTCCGCTTGCCCGGCGAGGCGCAGGCCGGCACACCCGTCGCGGTGTCGGTTGAAGTTCAGAACACCGGCCAGACCGCGGGCGACGAAGTCGTGGAGCTTTACGTGAAGCACATCAGCGCGGCCGTGCCAGCGCCCCTGATTTCGCTCGAAGGCTTTGCGCGCGTGTCGTTGCAGCCCGGTCAATCGCGCGTGGTCAACTTTACCCTGGCGCCGCGCCAGCTCTCGACCGTGGAAGCCGGCGGGGCTCGCGTGGTCGAGCCGGGAACGCTGGTGATCTCGGCCGGCGGCGCGCAGCCCGGTTTCGCGGGCCCGCTTGCGCCCTCGACCACCGGCGTCGTCACCGGCAGCCTGCGCATCACCGGCGACGCGAAGACCGTCGAGTAGCGCGGGGCGGCCGGCCGCTCGACCCTCCGGTTCCTCGGTCGTGCGTGTATTCTGGGAGAAGGAGGCCGATATGGCGATTCTGGACTGGTCGCAATGCCGCGCCGTGGAAAGCGTCCCAGGCAAGCGGAGCGGCAAATGGGTGTTTCGCGGAACCCGCACGCCGGTTTCGACGGTCTTTGAGAACCTTCAAGACATGAGCGTCGACGAGCTGGTGCAGGAATTCGGCGTGACGCGCGAACAGGTTCAAGCTGTCCTCCAGTTTGCCGCTCACAGCACCGAAGCGCCGTCCCCCACTGCGTAATGCTGGTTGCCTAGCGCAACCAATGGAAGAGGCCGGAGCTAGAACTTGACGCTGTTCTTATTCGCCTTGATGAATGCGAAGAGTTGGCGCGCAGGCCCCGGCGCCTTCCAATAGGCGGCATTGCACTTCGACAGTTCCTCCTCCCGTCTTTCGTCTGGCCTTGCCATTTCAGCAGTGATTCGCTTGGCGCTCACTGTTGTGAGTTGCAAAGCATTCAGAGCCCGCTGAGCTATCCTTGCGACTCTCCTACAGCCGATTCGCAGGAGGGATTCGACGATGGTCGCTGCGAGCTGCGGGGAATACATGAAGAAGTTGTCTATGCCGTCGGTGACCATTGTGGAGTCCAGCTTCCGGACGGCCAGAACAACTCGCTCAACCTCCGACAGGCGCCCACGACGCGCGGCCTTCTCCTGTATGGCTTGTGCGAAAGCCCTCACCAACAGCTCTTTCTTCCCGGACTTTTCGAATGAGAGTAGTTCTTCGACTGTTTGGCCCGAGTATCCATTTTGCCAATCGAGATCGGTCAGGGCATGTTGGTTGTTCGGTGTCGCCTCGCTCCGACCCTTCGGCACCGCGGGAACGGCCGGGACACGAGGTTTGCCAGTCGCCGAACGCCGGCTACGGCGGCCCTCTGCCTTCATCCACCGAATCGCGGGGTAGCTGATTGTAAGTACTCGCAGCCGCTTTGCCTTGTTATCGATCGCATACACGAGGGGATAGTGATCCGGCTGAATCAGCCAGAGATCGTTACGCAGCCACTTGAGTTGCTTGCATCCCGCCGGCCTTGGCCGATTAGATAGGGTGAGAATGACAGCGTCCAACCTCGCGAACAAGGAATCATCGAATCTATCCAGGCCCTTTTGGGTGGATCGGGAAATGGTAATTGCGTACTCTGCGGGGCTGAGCGGGCCGGTCCCGAGGCGCTTGGCTCTGTATCGCTCGTAGGGCGTTTCCCTTTCCGCCAAGAGGCGCGATTCGGCCCTAAGGCCCTCCAAAACCTCCCTAAACATGGCTGTTCTTCTCAGGGGAAAGACGATACTCTTGCCCGAGGCCGTCATGAAGCTTGCGTACTCCATACCATCACCCTACCTCCGCTATCGAGGTTCGGCAAATAGCCTTTGCAAGCGTCAAAAAGCAAAAACCTGGGTTCACCCCAACCGCCGCACCTCGATCTCCCGCGTGTCGTCGGGCAGCGCGCGGAGGTGGATTTCGGTGCGTGGCGGCGGGAACAACTCGGGGAATCGCTCGCCCCATTCGATCAGCACCAGGGCGCCGCTATCGATAATCTCATCCAGGCCGAGGCCTTCGATCTCGCGGGCCTCCTCGAGGCGGTAGAGATCCACGTGATACACCATGCCGTGGCCGTACTCGTGGATCAGGGTGAAGGTGGGGCTCGCAACATCGTCCGGCAACGCCGCGCCGAGACCGGAAGCGATGCCTTTGGCGATGGTGGTCTTGCCCGCCCCGAGTTTGCCGATCAACAACACCACGCCGCGCGGCAATTCGGCGGCCAGGCGCGCCCCGAGCGCGATGGTTTCGGCTTCACTCGAGGTGCGGAAGAGAGGCACACTCCTCCATGGCGGCAGGTAAATACTGAAGCAGGTCGGATGCGATCAGACTTCGTTCGCCGAGCGCACGCGCGCCGATCTGCCCTGCCAGGCCGTGCAGATAGACCGCCGCGGCGACGGCTTCGTCCGGGCACTGCGGGAACTGAGCCAGGAGACCGGCGATCATGCCGGTGAGGACATCGCCGGTGCCGCCGGTGCCCATGGCCGGCGTGCCGGTAGGGTTGATCCAAACGCGGCCATCGGGGAATGCAACGATGGTGCGCTGGCCCTTGAGCACCAGCGTGACCCCATGCGCTTCGGCGAACCCGCGCGCGACGCCGATGCGGTCGGCCTGCACTGCGGCAACTGTCTTCCCGGTCAGCCGCGCCATCTCGCCGGGATGTGGCGTCAGAACGCGGACGCGCGGCGTGAGCGGGACCTTGCCGATATCCACCAGCGCGTCGGCATCGAGCACCAGCGGTTGCTCGAGGCTCTCCATCAAGCTCGTCACCAGGATCGAAATTTCCGGCTGGCGGCCCAGGCCGGGGCCCATCGCGATGACGGTCTTGCCTTCGGCGGCGGCTGCGAGCGCGGCGTTGAGCCCGATCGAACCGTGCGGCGTTTCCGCCAGCGGTTCGGTCATCAGCTCCGGCGCGTGCGCGGCGATCAGCGGGATGGCGGATTCGGCGGACGCCACCGTCACCAGGCCAGCTCCGGCGCGCAGCGCGCCCAGCCCGCACAATGCGGCCGCGCCGGATTTGCCGCGCGAGCCGGCCACCACCAGCGCATGGCCGAACGTGCCTTTATGTCCGCCCGGCGGGCGGGGAGCCATCACACGGCTGAACATCGACGGCTCGATCAACTCGATCTTCACATCCTGCAGCAGTTGCGCTGGCGTGCCGATGGGCCGCACGATCAATTCGCCGGTCGAGTCGCAGTTTGGCGGCAATACCTGCCCCAGCTTGGGCGCGACGAAGGTGACGGTGTAATCGGCGCGCGCGACTTTGCCCGCCGACTCGCCCGAATCGCTCGACATGCCGGAGGGAATGTCGACTGCCACCACCTTGGCCGCCGGCAGGTAGCCATTGATCTGGCGGATGGTCTGTTCGATGATGCCGGTGGCCGGACCGCCGATTCCCGTGCCGAGCATGGCGTCCACGATCAAAGTCGCATGGGCGGCTTCCGGCGGAATCTCGGTGTGAACCGGGCAGCCGCAGGCGCGCAGCATCGCGTAGTTCTGGCGCGCGTCGCCGTGCAGATCCGCCGGATCGGCCAACAGCACCACGATCAGCCCGCATCGCGGGAAGCAAGTATGGATCTGCCGCGCGATCACCAGCCCATCGCCCCCGTTGTTGCCCTTGCCGCACAGCACCACGACGCGCTGCGCTTCGAGCGGGTCAAACCGTTCGGCCAGAAACTCCACCACGCGAAGGCCCGCATTCTCCATCAGGACGATGCCGGGGATACCCATTTCGATGGTGCGCCGATCCACCTCGCGCATCTCGTCTGCGGTGAGAACTTTCATATGCGCCTCACGACTACCATGGTCATGTCATCCTGCAATTCCGAGGAGCCGGTCCATTCGATCACGGCCTCCATGGTGCGCGCGATCAGCTCGGAGGAATCCGCGTGCGCGTATTTGGATATGAATTCCTTCAATTGCTCCTCCCCGAACATTTCGCCATAGGCGTTTTCCGGCTCGACGATGCCGTCGGTGTAAGCCACCAGCAGATCGCCGTGTTCCAGCTCGACCGTGCGCTCCTCGTAGCGCGCCGTCGGAAAAGCGCCCACCACGGTGCCGGTGGATTCGAGCATCTGCAGCTCGCCCGCGCGCAACAACATGGGCGAAAGGTGGCCGGCGTTGGTGTAAGTGAGCGAGTGGGTTGCCTCGTGATACAGCGCGAAATAGAAAGTGGCGTATTTCTCGAGGCTGGTATTGGCGTAAAGCTGTCGGTTCAGGGTGGCCACCAGCTTGGCGGTGGAGAGCAGCCGTGGAGATGCGCCGTTGTTGGCGCCCAACTGCGTGCGCATGGTGGATTGAATGGTGGCCATCAGCAGCGCCGCCGAAATTCCCTTGCCGGCCACATCGCCGATGGCGAACGCGAGCGATTCTTCGCCCAGCGCCATGAAATCGTAATAATCGCCGGACACCATGCGGGCGGGGCTGCAAACACCCTTGAGCTCGAGCGTCCTGGTATACGGAACGTCCTTGGGGAAGAGCTCCTTCTGCACTTCGCGCGCAATGGTGAGCTCGGATTCCAGGCGCTCCTTCTCCTTGGCCACCACCATCAGTTGGCCCAGGTTGGCCGTCATGGTGTTGAACGATGAGGCCAGTTCGGCAAGCTGGTCGTTGCCTTTGATCGGGATGCGATGGCCGAAATCGCCCTGCTGGATGCGCCGCGTGCCGAGGTAAAGCTCATGCACGGCGCCGGTGATACTGCGGCTCAACTGCACGCCGGCGAACAGCGAAATCATCTCCACCAGCAGGAATAGGACGGTGAGCACAACGAAAGAGACCAGAACAACCTCGGCTACATCGAGCGTCTGAAAATCGAGTGCTTCAAAGATGGTGCCCAGCACGGCGGAAATCCGCGTGTCGACGAAAAGGGTCTGCGCGCTATGCTCGCGCGGCGAGCTCCATCGCGGGACGTCCACCGGGTACCAGCCGGTCAGATGGAAGTCGACGAAATTGCGCGCCGGGGGGACACGCGAGGCGCGGGGAAGCACCATCAGGGGCGCAAAAGCCACGTCGCCCAGGCCCGGCACCAGTTCGCTGAGGATGTCGACCGTTACCGGCGCCAGTACCGTTACCTCCTCGCCGTTCTCGATGACGTGCGCCCATGCGTAGAGCCGTTCCCCGTCTTCCTCCTGCTTGACGATCAGCCCGGAGGCGCGCTTCCTTAACTGGCTGCGCCATTCCTCGGGCGGCTGTTCGATCTTGTTGTCGGCGGGAAGGCGGAGCTCGCGTTTTCCCGTGATGAGCAGCGAGAATTCGGGAAATGCGCCGCGGGTCACGGTTTCGAAGCGGCGCAGCGCGGTGGTGGGGTCCGTCACCGGGACCACCGCCAAAGCTTCCGCCGAGCGCAGCAGCACCGCCTGGCGGTGCCGCAGTTCGGTGTTCACCAGGTACACCGCCATCTGCCCGATCACCGCGTAGGTGGCGATGCCGGCCAGCAGCAGAATCAACACCACCGGCACCACCGCGATGAAAATGTAAGCCGCGATCAGGCGGTTGCGCAGGCGCCAGATGGCCTTGCGCAGCCCGCGGCGCGCCAGGCGAAAAGCCACCACCATGCCGAGCAGAAAGGTCAGGCAGGCGAGCAACCACTGAACGACCGCCGCGAAGCCGGTGAGCCACAGCGTGAGGTTGACCGGCAGCAGCAGCACAAAGGCCTTTTCCAAGCGCCCAAGGCTCCGCCAAGATAAACGCCCGCCCGGCTCCATCTTTCCAGACTAGCGTACCCGGCAGACCTACGGTACAATCTCGGGATGATCACACGCAGACTGGGAACGATAATTCTGTTCCTGCTATTAGCCACGGCCGCCTGGGCGGCGGACGTAACCGGCACCTGGAAGGGCGAGGTGTCGTCCCCGGATGGCAACAGCTTCAGCCTGACCTACACCTTCAAACAGGACGCCGCCAAGCTGACGGGCACGGTGCTGTCGCCGCATGGCGACGTGTTGCCGCTCGACAACGGCAAGGTGGACGGAGACAAGATCTCCTTTTCCGTGAAGGTGGATATGAACGGCAGCACCACCACTTTTTCGAGCGAAGGCACCATCAACGGCGACGAGATTGTCCTCAAAACCAAGGCCGACAGCGGCGACATGGATTTCCCGCCGATGACCATCAAACGGCAAAAATAGGTAAGGGAGCGAAATGGATCCGAAACAATTTGCAGCACTGCACGCGAAGTGTTGGGAAACGCTTAAACACTATGTGCACGAGGCCGATAGGATGTGCGAGTTGTTCGGCGAATGCCTCCCCGAACCCTCATCTATCCAGATTCGCGCGGACATAGTGGCGCAGCGCGTTCGCGAAAACAATGCGTACGCCAGTTACGCCGACGTTCGCCGGCAACTTTTGGAAGCAGTTCGGATCGGCTATGATTCGGCAAACTGAACCACCTCCCGGAAACCAGCGTCACGCGAAGTCTATGGCGGCGATGACCATCTGCGGCATCGCCTGATTCCAGCTCTCCGGCACGTTGTCGAAGGCCAGCCGGAACGGTTTCGATTCGCCGGGCGCCAGCTTCCCCATCTTGCGGCTGACGATCGCCACCCGCTCGCGCAGAATCACCTGCCCGTACGGATCGTAGAACACGCAGACGATTTCCACGCTGTCGAGCACGCGGTCGCCGGTATTGGTGATCTTGCCGGTGATCTCGACGACCTCCTGCTTGAGGTAGCTCTCATGCGCCCGCATGTCGGAGTCGGTGATCTTGAGGAAGCCATCGTGGATGTAGGCGCGCGCGATGCCGGTCAAGGGCGGCGGCGCGGGAGGCCCTTGCTGCGACAGCCGGTTCAAATACAGGAACCCGGCCACGCCCGCGGCCAGCACCAGCAAGATGACGATGGCCGCCGGGGGAATCGAGAATCGCTTCTGTTGCGGGCCGGCCGCCTGGTCCGCGCCCGCGCTCTTATTTGCCGCCAACGGTCATCTCTCCAATCTTGAGCGTGGGCGCGGCCACCGAGCCGCGAAACTCCAGGTCGTTGCCAACCTCTTCCACGCCCAACAGCATATCTTGCAGATTACCGGCAATCGTGACTTCGGAAACCGCGAACGCCAGTTCGCCGTTGCGGATCCACAAACCCGCGGCGCCGCGCGAGTAATCGCCGGTGACAATGTTGACGCCCATGCCGATCAGTTCCGTGACATAGAATCCGTCGGCTATCCGCGCAATAATCCGCTCCGGCGGTAGGACGCCGTTTTCCACGAAAAAGTTCCCGTGGCCTATCCCGGCATTACCGGCCAGCCCGCGCGAGGCGTTGCCGGTGGTCTTCATCCCCAGCTTGCGCGCCGCGTAAGTGTTCAGCAGGTAGCTCTTGAGCACGCCGCGCTCCAGCACCACGGTGCGCCGCGAAGCCACGCCCTCGTCGTCGAAAGGCGAGGTGCCGAAGAGGCCGGGGATGGTCGCGTCGTCGATCAGCGAGAGCTTCTCGCTGGCCACTTTTTCGCCCAGCTTGCCGGCCAGGAAAGATTCGTGCCGGTAAATCATCATGCCGTGAACGGCTTCAAACAGGTTCTCTAGCAGCGATGCGGCGACGCGCGGTTCGAAGACCACCGGCACGTTCTGGGTCGCCACCTTGACCGGATTCAACCGGCGCAAGGCGCGAGCGGCGGCGGTGCGGCCGATCTGCTCGGGCGGTTCCAGCAGCGCGAGCGAGCGCGCGGAATGATACCACGCGTCGCGCTCCATCGATTCGCCGTCCTTCGCCACAGGCACCGCCGCCAGCGAACACGAGCTGGAGCGGTATTCGCCCGCGAAGCCGCGCGAGTTCGCGAAAATGTGCCGCCCGGCGTAGCTATCGAACGATGCGCCTTCGGAATTGGCGATGCGCGGATCGGCAGCGAGCGCGGCCTCCTCGGCGCGCCGCGCCAGAGCGATGCGGGCATCGGTTTCCAACTCGTCGACATCCGCCGAATAAAGATCCAGGCAGCCCGCGAGCGCGCCCAATTCTTCCGGCTCCGGCAGGCCGGCGTGCGGATCGTCGGTGGTCACTTCCGCCAATTCGATGGCCGATTTCACCAGGTGCTCGATCCCCGCGGCGGACAGGTCGGAAGTGTAGGACGATCCGGTGCGCTGGCCAATCAGAATGCGCAGCCCGGCCGCGCGCGACCCGGCCTCTTTCAGGTTCTCCAGCTCGCGCATCCGCACGCTCGCGGAAAACTCGTCGCCTTCCTCGATGGTGCACTCCGCGTCGCCAGCCCCCGCGGCCAGCGCCCGCCGCACCACGTCCCGAGCCAACTCCCCCAAATGATTCTCACCGGAAGGCATAATCACAGGCTAACATCGCGGGGCGGGGAGGACACAGGCGCATGCGCACTTCATGCAGTCCATGACGGGACAGCGAAGCGCGACGCCGCAAACCTCGCTCTGACAGGCGGTCAACGCGGGTCCCGATACCTACTCTTTTCGAGACAACGGCAGGGGAAAGGAATGGGCGAAGCCCGCTCATTCTCCGATGATTCCATTTTGCGACCGCTTATCACAAACTGCGCCACGAGAGCCAATAGTGCCTCAGCATAAGATGGAACTATGAAGTACTTCCCTCTGCTGTACCGGCTAAATGCCGAGGACCGCTACCTAATTTGGATCTCGAACGAGAAGGATTCTGTTGTGGTTGATGCTGGGGGACTCGTTCCGACTTTCAAGCACGCTGCGTGTGTCCAGGCATATTCAGATGTGAACCATTACAACTTGGAACGGGAGGAGCCGATCCTTCATAACCTGGACTGGGTTGCCGCATGGGCGAAGGCACCTGACGCGCCCATCGATTGCGAGAAGGCTTTGAACGCGTGGAACCTCTTCAGCGATGTGGGGAGATCGATTTACGAAAGGGGGATCTCCTTTGATCAACTGGATAGGCAGTTCCCGGGTATCTACGACAAGCTGTTCTGGGGGAGTAACCTGCCGTCCATGACGCCGAGCGGCAGGCATTACGAACCAGAATGGTCACAAGTTGAACTCGCTGCGCTTGCCGAGGTTCTCAGCGCCGGATTGGCGATGTTCGAATCCTGCACAGGCAATTTCTCGAAGAATCCTAACCTCAGTGCTCTTGGCGTCAGGGCCGTCTGTTGCTGTCGTGGACGTAAAACGGGGTTATCGGAAAGTGGGAGCCGTCCCGCAGGTGTCCTTTGTAAAACGCAAGAGCACGAGTGCGCGGGCGAGGCGTCACCCCTCGGCGTCTATGAGTTCGTGGCACCCAAGCGGATAGCCGACGGTGCGTTTCACCTCCGGCACGCGCCCACCGTGGTGTCAGGCACTCTTGCCGATGTTTGCCCTCATGGCTTCGCGTAGCATCCGGTTGAGATTGGTCGAATAGCCCTTCCCGTGTCGGCGGAGCCAAGCCACCACATCGGCATCTAAGCGTAAGGTCAGTTGTTGCTTGATCGGCCGGTAAAACGGATTGCGGACGGCGTTCTCCCAGAAGCTCTGGTTCAGCGAGGGAGCGTCCGAAAAATCGATCTCGGCATCGGGCCGTTCCGCCAGCCGCGCCAACCTGCGTTTCCGGGCCGGCGTGATCGGCTTGTCAGCGAGCGTCTTGGACACGAGTTTGCTCATAACGGTCTCTCTCCTTCCTTCGCGCCGGCCGCTGCCGGTAAGCAGCATCAGCCCCGCTGCAAGGCAACTGCGCACTCCTTGCGATAGAAGTGCGCCCCCAGGAACAGCACTGGACGCCAGTTCAATCCCATGCCTGTCCGCGTGTAATCGATAATTTCGCGCACATCCTCGTCCGTCCAGACGTGGTAGTGAATACTGTAGTCAAGGTCCATCAGGCGATTGGTCTCCTGCTCCAGGGCCTCGCTCTCCGGTGCGCGTCCGCCCACGTGCTCTACCCAATCCCGAAAGTGAGCGCGCTGATCGAACGCTTCGGGATGCCGGTCTTCTTCGACAAGGTGTTGCAAGGTGCTCCGCCGCCGCTTAGCATCAAAGGTGTAGCGCTTGTCGGGGACCTTCAAAATGAGAACACCGCCAGCACCGAGCACGCGATACCAGCCGCGCAGCGACGCGAGAGGAAACGGCATGTGTTCGAGGACGTGACTGGCAACCACGAAATTCAGGCTGCCGTCGGCGAAAGGAAGCTGGCCGGCGTCGGCTAAGACGTCCGGAGAAATAAGTTGCTGGCCTAACTCCGGGTACTGTCGCCGCAGGTCGCTCAAGTGATGCCGGTCCACATACCAGACCGCGCATCTCGCCGCGACCGGGAATCTCCGCCACAGGGCTCCTATCTCGACTCCCGTCCCCCGCAGATGCCTGCCTAGCCTCTTGTTTTCGACCCAGCGAAGCGCCGCTCCTTTTTCCATTAGATAGACTATGCTCGGCATCGGGAGGCTGACCCGGCTCCGTCCTTTCCCCTTTCGAGCTATACGTGACAGCCCAGGAGCCGCGCGAAAAAGTGCGGCGAAGCTTTACCCCTCGGCGTCAATGAGTTCGGGCCACCCAAACGCATAGCCGACGGCGCGCTTCACCTCCGGTACCCTGCTGGTCGCCAGTTGGGAAATTCTCGCGTCGAGCGCCTCACGCCGGAGCGTACGAAGATTGTCGCAGTTGGCTACACACGGCTTCACCATTCCTTCCCGGCGGCCCAAGGGAATCTCCACCGGGATGTGGCGGATCTTGGTGGTCACTTCAGCCACCAGGAACTTGTTCAGGTAATCGTAGGCACTGTCGCGGCTCAACAGCAGCACCGGGCGGCGCCCCGCGGGCTTGGGCAGATCGGCCCACCAGATCTCGAATTGCTTCACGCCTGGAATTCCTCGGCGGAAGACCAGTCATCGGCCTCTTCCGCCGAGTCGGGCTGCAACCGGTAGGCTTCCCGCATGCGGGCGTATTCGTGGTTGCGGATAGCCTCCTTCACCGCCTCACGGATGAAGTCGGCACGCTTGCGTTGCCTTGCCGGGGCAATCCGTTCGAGCTTCTTGGCGGTGGCATCGTCGAGTTGAATCAAAAGGGACGGCATATCTACTTCGACTATATCATGATTCCATATAGAGAAACAATGGCTCGTCTATATAAAGACCCGGATCGCCTTGCGGATCGCAGGCCGGGGGCCTGCGCCACTACCCCGTTCCGCCCACCGTCATCCTGTCGATCTTCAGCGTCGGGATGCCGACGCCGACCGGGACGCTTTGCCCTTCCTTGCCGCAGATGCCGATGCCTTCGTCCAGGCGCAGGTCGTTGCCCACCATGCTGACGTACTTCAGCGCCTCGGGGCCGTTGCCGATCAGCGTGGCGTTGCGCACCGGGCGGGTCAACTTTCCGTCTTCGATCAGGTAGCTTTCCGACGCCGAAAACACGAAGTTGCCGCTGGTGATATCCACCTGGCCGCCGCCGAAGTTGGCGCAGTAGAGGCCCTTGGGCACCGAGCGGATGATGTCGCCGGGATCGCTTTCACCCGCCAGCATGAAAGTATTGGTCATCCTCGGCATGGGGATGTGCGCGTAGCTTTCGCGGCGGCCGCTGCCGGTGGAGGCGGACTTCATCAGCCGGCTGGAGAGTTTGTCCTGCAGGTAGCCGGTGAGCACGCCGTTTTCGATCAGCACGTTGCGGCGCGTGGGATGGCCTTCGTCATCCACGTTGAGCGAGCCGCGGCGATGGGAGATGGTGCCATCGTCGATCACCGTGCACAGTTCGCTCGCCACCCGCTGGCCCATGCGGCCGCTGAAGGCGGAAACGCCCTTGCGATTGAAATCCGCTTCGAGGCCGTGGCCTACCGCTTCGTGCAACAGGATGCCCGGCCAGCCCGGTCCCAGCACCACCGTCATTTCGCCCGCCGGGGCGGCCACGGAATCGAGCATCGCCACCGCTTCCCGCGCGGCTTCCTGGGCGAAGTGCTCGGGGGTCTTTTCGCGGAGAAAGAAATCCAGCTCCACGCGCCCGCCGCCGCCGGCGTGGCCGCGCTGCGGCGCCCCGCCATCCACCCGCGCCAGAGCGGAAACGCTGAGGCGCGCCAACGGCTGACGATCCAGCGTCAGCACGCCTTCGCTCGTCGCCACCATCACTTCGCGCAGATTGTCGGCGTAAACCGCCTGCACCTGAAAGATGCGGGAATCGTAGGCGCGCGCGGCGCGGTCGGCGCGCTTCACCAGTTCCACCCGCTCGCTGAAGGCGGTTTCGGTGGGCGCTACCAGCACCGGGTACAAATTGTGCGGCTGGCCTTCGCTCAGGCTCACCTTATCC
>Ga0116126_1000889_pt1 | contig 20089 bp, 17 predicted proteins | sample June2015DPH_16_5_FD_89730 | JGI IMG/M metagenome (GOLD analysis project Ga0116126, IMG submission 89730) | Peatland microbial communities from SPRUCE experiment site at the Marcell Experimental Forest, Minnesota, USA - June2015DPH_16_40 | ecosystem: Environmental > Terrestrial > Soil > Wetlands...
ATTGGAGTTGGTCACGCTCAACTGCAACCAGTGGTGCAGGTCGTTGTGCGTGCCATCGGTCGCGTCGTAGGGTATTTCCATCCAGCCGAATTGATAACCGCAATTGGTGTAACCAGCGGCGCGCAGCAGCGACACCAGCAACGCGCACTGGTCGAAGTCGTTGCCGCTTTTTTCCAGGTAGGTCAGTTCCGCGCCTTTCTTCGAGCCGAAATAGAGCACGTGCCGGATGTGGTCATGGACGTAATTGAAAATCTGCACCGGGTCATTTTGCAAACCGTTGGCCAGCGTTTGAATGTCCGCCGTAATTGCCTCGGCAACGGGCGTGCTCGGCACGTTGCTGGGCGTGTTCAGCGGGCTGAATTGGCCCTGGGGCTGCGCCGCCTGTGTTTCTTCAATGGCCGCTTCCCGCTGCGCCGGATTGACGCCGCCAAGCTGCACCTGCACCGATTGTTGCGCCTGGCAAACCACCGCCGTTACCAGTATTCCAAGAATTGAGAATCGCAATGTTTTCATTTGATTGTTCCTCCTGAAATTATTGTGAAACCTGAGTCACGTTGCCTTCGTTGTCCATTATGACCGTCCCGCTCTTGACGCCCGAAATCGTGTTCAACCAGTCCGCCGACGTGTAACCATAACCGGCCCGTTCCGATGGCGTGTTCACGTTGTTCAACTGCGGATTCAGCCCCAGCAGGATGTCCCAACCGTCCAGAATGCCGTCCAAATTTGAATAGGGATTGTTAGGGTCGGTCTTGGACACCAGTCGTTCGTATGCGTCCGTAAGACCGTCAGAATCCGAGTCTTGAGGGGTCCCCAAAATCAGAAAACAGGCCGTGTTCGGCAGATTTGTTATCATGTAGGTGGTGCCGTGGTAGCCCTGTCCTTCCCAAGTCCATGCCTTGTTTGTGTTGGTGGAAAAATCCAGAACCGGATTGACGAAGGCATCATACGGAACCCCGTCCGATCCGCCCTGAATGGTGAAGGTCAAGGCCCTTGTGCCGCTGACCACGCTGGCCACCTCATTGGTAATCCAGACGTTGGTGCTGGTGATAGCGGTCGTTGAACCGACAACAGTCAAGTTGCCTTGGCCGGTAATCACGTCCGGGTAGTCGGTATTGGTGGAAGGATTGGAAGGCGCCGAAACAATGTCCATCGCTACGTTCCAGGGCATGATCATGTAATAGGGATAATACCAGTTGAAGATGGTCTGCACGTCGTTGGAATTGAGCGGATAACCGTAGGTCGCAACCGTGTTAAATGACCCCTGTGCTTCCATTTGGCCGTTGGTGCCGCTTCCAAAAAATACACCGTTGGAGACTACTTCCGAACCCGGCCAGATGCCCAAGCCGCCGGGGTCGTTGGTTGCCAGTTGGCCATCGAGGTAAAGCGAAACATTCGTGCTGGAATACGTCAGCGCGATGAAATGGAAATAGTTGGTCGTCCAGGAAATCGGAGAGGACAGAACATAGGTGTCTCCCGCCCCGTCCTGCGATACGAAATAGATGTTCGTGCCTCCCGGATCAACCGACAATCCCCAATAACCATACGAAGAATTCGTCGTCCATTCGCCCACGTCTATCAGTTGCACCCAATCGCCTGGCCCGGCTCCGCCCGCATTTGTATCCGCACTCGCCCAATTTGCCGGTGCATACCAAAAAGTGAGGCTGCCCGGTCCGTTGACCACCAGATTGGTCGTCCCGGTGCCCGGCTGGTAAATGTTGTAGCTCAACCAGGCGGGCACGTTGGTCGCCACCACCAGCGAGTTGCCGTTACCAAGATAGGAGGACGTGATATTTGTGAACGAGATAGGAGCATTGCTTTCGTCGTCCGTCCAGTTGGTCTGATCTTGGAACGACCAAGAATCCAGCGGCGTGTTGGTTGGGCCGCCATATCCGCCCGGAGGTGATTGGGCCAATCCACTGGCCACACCCAACAAAAAACCCGCGACGATGAGCGCGCGGGCCAAAGTGACAGCGGATTTCCAAGAACAACCATTCTTCCCGATTCTTGTTTTCATAAGTTTTGTTTGGGTTACATATTTATATTGGCGACACTCTAATGACAGCTTGTCCAACCGCAAGTGTTAAAACCGGCTTTTTTGACGGTATATCGTCAAAAAATAAAATGCGCCAGCCTCCCCGTTTATGCTCGCCCACGCATGGGTCGGAAACCGAAAACTCGTCGCAACTCCTACGGCGCTTGGTTGCATTTCCTGCGCCGGGAAAGAGAATTGTCCCAGGAAGAAGTTGCCCGATTGACTGGCATTCCCCGAACGACTCTGATGTATTGGGAGCGCACCGGAAACCTGGCGGGACGGCGGCAAATCCTGGCGCTGGCGAAAATCTACAGGGTTTCCGTCCAAAAACTGTTGCGGACTGAAAACAGCCGTTGACACAGCCTCCCCTTTGCAGGCAGTTTCGCCCGGCATGTGCCTTCCAAGTCATTTCCGTCCCGTTTTTAATTCTTTCCCGCCCGAAGACAAGAAACAAATGCGTGACAATTCCCGCTTGTCGGCATCTTGCTTTCTGCCGCAATGATGCAAAGGCCGATGTCGCACTGAGTGTCAGCATGATTCTTCCTTCCCATCGGCGACGGTAAAACCCGCCGCTTTCATCTCGGCAACGATGCTTTGACATCGCCGGGGATGTACTCTGATTTCGGTGTCGCCGCTGATGTCCTCTGCGGCCAACCCACAACGCCGATGTAACCATTCTGACGCCGCGTGGCTTTGCGGCTTAAATAACATGGTTTGATGGCTCGCTATCACGATGACATCCGGTTTCATGTTCCGAATTTGCCCTTTTGCGCCCATTCACAAGCTCAAAATCAAAAACGGTGCGATTGTGACTCTTGTCACATCTGTTGTCAACACGCATTTCACTTATGACTCACCCGTGCCAAAAAACAGCTTGCGAGACACCGTTACCGCCAATGTGATCCGCCTTTTGCGAGAAGAACGCAAAAAACGGGGGCTTTCCATGAATGTGGTCGCGCAACGCTCCGGTCTCTCGCATTCCATTGTCAGCCTGATTGAACGGGATTTGCGAAATCCCACGCTGGATACGCTGTTGCGAATTGCCGAAGCCATTGGGATTGACCTGGGGGAAGTCATCACCCGCGCCAGTAAACTGGCTGCTAGGCAGCGGAGGCAATGATTTTGCGTTTCCATTGCCTCAAATTTTGTGACCAGTTGCGAACAGTCCTCCACGCGTGAATCCATAGAAGCAAAACTCCGGGAGCCGGCGGCGGGTCAATTTGGAGCGCAGAGGGCAGCGGGGCGAGCAAGAGATTGACGCGACGACCGGCGACATACAATTGAAACTGGATTCGCGCGCACATGATGGTTCCCCGGCATTCGATGGCAGATTTCAGTGATGCCATACATAATGGCCAGCAAGGAGGGCGATGATACAGGCTCCCAACGTGCCTACAATATACCAGTGGACGCCGCGAAGATTGATGGCATCGTCCAATTTTTGGCAGACTTTTTCAAATCGCTGCCGTTCCCGCGCCAAATCATCTTTGGATTGATTCCATTCGGCAGCGGCACATTGCAGGTTTTTCTGAATGCTTTTGGCCACGTCATTCGCGTCAACCAGCCGATTGCTGACGAACAACGCATCCCGTTTCACGGTTTCCGCGTGTTTGAGAACGATGTCTTTCAGTTCGCCATGCTTTATGTCCACCATGCCCGCGAAATCACTTGTGAGCGCGGCGGTTTGTTTTCTGTATTCGGTCAGATGTTGTTCCAGCCATTTTCGGCTGTCGGCGATGGCACGCGGGATACTGGCTGCCGCTCGCAATTGTGCGCGGGTTAGCAATGACAGTTGCGCCGGAAAACTGTCCTCCGGCCCGATGCCCCATTCATGTATCAATCGGTGAACCCGATCCACTTCCTCTTTCGTCAGGTCGCGGCAAAGTATTGCCAAATCATCTTTATCCAAATCCATAACGTCATTCGCCCAGATTGAGCATGGGCTGTTTGGAACGAGCCGGTTTCGCCGCCGGTTCGGACTGCGGTTCAAGCTCCGGCATCTGTTCCGATGGCACCAACAAATCGGCAATCAAGTCGTATTGCCGGAACATCTGCTGCATCGCCCATTGCATTTCACCGGCCAGCATCAATTCAAGATGCGGCGTGCCGGGCGTGGCCGCTTCCGCTAAGCTCAATTTGCACCCGGCCTTGGCTTCGGCGCGTTTGATGGCCAGCAACGTGATGGAAGTCACCGTTGGCAAAGTGATTTCCCTGGCCCCGAACCTTTTCAATTCCGCCTCGATGTTGGATTTGCGGAACAGATTCGTTCTGACTTTGGCCGGGTTGTGGACGATGACGTAATCCACACGGTCGCCGGCGAAATAAAACAGGTCGAGCAGATTGCTCATGCTCTCCGTGTCCTCGCTTGGAAACAGGAAGAACGTGAAGCGAATGCCTTGTGCGGCCAACGATTCGAGCAACTGCAACGAGTCCAATGCCTGCACGATGAGGCCATCAGCCTGCGCCCGGCAATCAATGATGTGAACCGGCGCATCGCTGCGCGACACGTTGCGGAACAAACCGAGCAAAGTGGATTTGCTGTCGTCATCATTGCCGAGCGTGTGCGACTGCACTTGGTCTGGATGCCGGTCGGCAAAAGAATGATGCCGGTCATCGAGGTCGGAACCATTCCAATTGATGCCGTGATAATCGAGCCAGGCAGTTCTGAATTCAGCCTCGAAACTTTTGCCGAGGCTGCCTTTGGATTGGGGATTGATGTGGATGCGTTTGATGATGTTGTTGTTCATGTGAAGTTATCGGTGTTGAGTTTTGTTTGGTCAGGACGCTTGAAATCAGGTGGCGGTGGCAACGGCGATGGGCGTGATTGTGGCCGGCTGGCCGCTGCGATGGGGCGGGCGGGGTGGGCTTCGGAATTATTTTCCGCGTTTTCCCAATTCGGTTTTACGGCGCGTTTCAATTTGCGCCGGTAAAAGCGATACGGTGCGTAGAGCGTGACGGTGATGCCTTTTTCGGTGAGCAACGACTTTGCAATTTCTTTCCATGTCTTGCGCCGCTGGCGCTGCTGGTGGATGAAATCAAAGTGCGCTTCCAAGATGCTGTGGAACGCTTTGCCGCCGCGTTTTGGTTGTGCCGTTTCGGTCATCACCTGACAGAATAGCCCGGTGGCGGAAAACCGTGGTAGGGAGCAGGTGAAAGTTAAAGTGAGATGAAATCAGGCCGCGAATGCGGCAAATGGCGGCAACTGCCGGTGTCATAAGGCGGCAAAGAGCGGCAAATTTCCACACGCCATTGCAGCAAATTGCGGCAAATTTATTGCCGCTTTTTGCCGCCACGTTTCGCACCGCTTTTTTTCTAACGATTTCGTTAGGAGATGGTGTCATCCTGCGCAGCTTCTTTTAGGCGTCTAGCAATTCTTCATTTTTGATGGTCGGGTGAACGTATGAATTTTCGTGGCAGCGTATGATTTGACTTCAATCCATTTGGATAACATTCGCACTGAACGGGCGGCTCTGAAATCGGAAGCGGAATGAAGCAGGTCGGGAGTGACCTGAACGGACGATGGCGAAATGGAGCGGATTTCAGAACGCCCGTTGAGTGCGTGGCCGTATAGGTTTGGCCTTGATGCCGGCGCGGAGTCTGCCCGGTTGCCAAGGCACGTAGGCAAACCGGGCAGTCTCAGCGCCGATTTTACTGGCAATTATTTGCCGCGCTGGTTATTTGCAACAAGTCAATGAGTGAAACTTCGGGAACAACGCGGACACCACCGGACTCAGTCATTCAATCCGTGCTTGAAGCTTACGAACGCGGCCAAACAATTGACGCCTTAAAGCAAGCGACGGAATTCGCACCTCTGAAAGATTGGGCGGGTGTGTCTGGCTGTAGCCTGGCGGGTCGGATTGCAGTTAATGCCGGTGGAATTCGATTGTCAGCCAAACTTGCCACACGACTTTGGCACACCGACAAAAATCACCCGTTGTCTCAATTTGAATACGGCTTCCAACTGCTTCAATGGCGAGGGCCATTGGCATTCTGGTTGAATGCGCGGGCATGGCCAGCGATGACCGGCGGAACCCGTGAATCGCAGGCCGAATTCTTTGCCCTCAAATCGAGAACCGCAAGCGAGTTTCGTGATTTCAATATCGCAGAGCAGTTGATCACTGAGGCAGAATCACTCGCTCCCCACGCGCCCTGGGTCAGACTGCAACGCGCGCATTTGCTGGAACGGATGGAAAAAGTGGAAGAGGCGCTAGAGACGGCCTCAGCCGCTTGCAAACTGCATCCGCATCCATTCTACCGCGCTGGCGTCCAGACCATTGCCCATTTGCTTCAATTGTTGGATCGTGATGAGGAAGCCATTCGCCTGTTGCAGGAGGCGGACAACCATCTCCAGAATGCTCATCTGGCCGCCCAACTTTTTAGCCTGCTCGCCGACACGCAACAATGGTCGGCAGCACAACAAGCTTTGGAACGATATGTTGTTTTGAGTCCATTGCTCGAACCGCCAGCGAAACTTTGGTTGCAAGGCCAGCATGCACGGGTTTCCTACCACCTTGGGAAACGAACAAAGGCGTTTGAATACGCCAGTGAATTGAAAGACGCCTTCAATCGGCAATTTGCTGAGAAACTGGACCGACCGGCTCCGGCGCCTGAACAAATGCGATTTGACGTGCCCTTTGTCCGTCAGCATTTCAAAACGTGCGCACCCGCCACACTGGCAGCGTTGGGACGGTACTGGAAAATGCCGGCGGAACATTTGGCGCTGGTCGAAGCCATTTGCTATGACGGCACACCTTCGTGGCAACAGCGAGATTGGGCCGAATGCAACGGATGGCTGGTGCGGGAATTTCGAGTAACATGGGATAGCGCCCTGGCATTGCTGACCCAAGGCATTCCGTTTGCCATTACAACGGTTGAAGCGACTTCTGCCCACATGCAGGCTGTCATCGGGTTTGACCAGACCCGGAATGCTTTGTTGTTGCGAGACCCGTCACTACCCTATTGTTTGGAAGCTCACGCGGAAGTTTTTCTGAAGCGATACCGCCCCTTCGGTCCGCGCGGTATGGTTTTCCTGCCATTCGCGGAGGCGGCGCGTTTGAACAATGTCTGTCAGCCGGACAGTGAACTCTATGACGAATTTCACACCTTATCTCTGGCTTTATCGAAGCATGACCGGGAAAAGGCACAAGCCGCGCTGGCGCAACTGAAATCGAAATGGCCAGACCATTCGATTACCTGGGATGCACGACTTGAACTAGCGGCGTATGACACAAACGCTGTGGAGGAACTCCGTTGTCTCGACCATCTTTTGGAATTGTTTCCCAAAAATCCCGCACGATTGCTGCGGCGATTGTATTGTATGCGTGACGCCGCTCGTGAGGAACGCATTGAATTTCTGGAAAGAGCTTGTGCAAACAAAACTGCTGATCCGGCATTATTTGTTGAACTCGCCAAAAATTTGCTGGTGGATGCCCCGCAACAGGCCGCCGCCGAACGATGGCTGCACCGTGCATTGCGTGGCCGGCCAATGGATTCCAGCGTCATGGTTGCCTTGGCTGAATTGCGATGGTGGCTGGGACGATTTGATGAAGCCACGGAACTTTATCGGTTCGCGGCGACGGTGGAAGGTTATCGCGAGCCACTTTATCAGTCATGGTTTGTTGCCTGCCGTCAAGTCCGCCAAACAGACGCGGCGCTTGTCCATTTGGAAGACCGGTTCCAACGCTTCGGAAATCGGTCTGCGCAACCGGCGCTAACCCTTGCATGGGCACTGCGTGAGATTGAACAACCAGAGCGTGCGCGCAATGTGTTGGCCGAGGCAATTCAGATGCGGCCTGAAGATGGTTATTTGATGATTCGCGCGGCTGGTCTCAACGCTCGGTTAGGTGCCACAGAACAAGCCGACAGCCTGCTCAATTCAGCCAAAGGGAAGGTTCGGGAAAACGACTGGCTGCGCACAGCAGCGGAGATTGCCGAACTGCGGTTCGATGTCAAAAGTTCGCTACAGTTGTCCCGCGAAATTTTGGCATTGGAACCCTTGGCCGTGGATGCGCACGCTGGGGTTGCCCGGTCATTGGCTCAACTCGAAGGCCGTGCCGTTGCGGTGGCCCATCTCAAAGACGCCTGTGCCCGGCATCCCCATCATTGCGGGCTTCAACGTCTGTTCATTGAATGGTCACGTGGGGTCAGCTTCGAGGCAGTGATAGACCCGGCGCGCTCTTTTTTAAGGGTTAGTCCACGCGATGCTTGGACTCGACGTGAACTGGCATGGGCGCTTGCCAATCTAAATCGGCTGGATGAGGCGCTGGCTGAAGCCGAAGAAGCCCAGCGCATTGAGCCACGGAATTCCGCCAGCGCGGGACTGATAGGGAGCATTCAGGAACGGCTCCGTCATTTTTCAGAAGCGCGCGGGCATTTTCGACAGGCAATCGCGTTGAATGTGGATAACAGCAACGCCATTGCCGGACTGTTGAGACTAGCACACACGGACAAGGAGCGAAAAGAAGAATTGGCTTTCATCGAACACGAACTGGTCCGTCAGGTGGTTCAAGGGAATGGTTTGCTCGCCTTTATGGAGGCAGCGCGGCCGGTTCTCGAAGCCGAGGGGCTGCTCAAAATTCTGCGGAAAGTCCACGCCGAGCGCCCTGATTTATGGCACGCATGGTCGGCACTGGTCATGCAGTTGGATCATCTCGGAAAGTATGAAGAAGCCCTGCCACTGGCCCGCAAAGCGACGGAGCGATTTCCGCATTTGCCGAGAATGTGGTTGGATTTGGCAACAATCCATCGTCGGCGCAACGAAGCTGAAGCTGAGATTAAAGCTGCGCAACGAGCATTTGAAATCAATCCGGTGTGGAATCAGAGTGCCTTTGTCCTCGCAGGTGCGTTGGAACGTTATCGTTCTTTAAGCGATGCAAAAGCTGTCTATGAACGGGCGCTGCGTCACGCACCTACTGACCCGCAACTCCATGTGCAGATGGCGTCGGTTCTATGGCGGTTGCGTCAACCCAAAGAAGCCTTGACCGGCGTTGAAAACGCGCTGCGGTTGGCACCTAACGCCGACTGGGCGTGGAATTTGTTGATTGCTTGGTCGAAGGAATGCGGGCAACCGGAAAGACCGGTTGAGGTTGCCCGTGCATTGACCCATGAACGCCCCGGTGACGTTTATGGATGGTTGATACTGGCCAGAGTGCTGGTTGGGGCCAAAGAACTGGATGATCGGCTAAAGGCCGTAAATCGCGCCTTGGAGTTGAACCCAAATTCTTTCGAGGCATGGGACCTCAAAGTAGAATTACTCGCGGGAGCTTTGCAATTCGATCTAGCTATCGAAGCTTGTAATAAAGGAGCAACAAGCTGTGCGGCGAACGCCTTTATGTTGCGTGGCAGACGGGCGTGGGTTGAAGCACAAAGAAACAGGGTGCCGGAAGCCATTCGCCAGATGCGCGCAGTGCTCGGCGACAACGCAGGTTACGCTTGGGGATGGCATCAGTTGGCTATTTGGCTTACGAGCCAGCAAGCTTTTGCCGATGCCGAGGCAGCAATTGAGCAGCTTCTGAAGTTACAACCCGAAAACACATGGGCACAACGTCAGTTGGCTTTGGTTCGTCTAAAACAAGGAGACAAGGCCGGAGCGCAAAAGGTTTTCAGTGCCGTGCTTGACGCCGCGCCAACGGACCAGTATGCGGCTGAACACTTGTTCGACCTTCAGTTGGAAGTAGGAAATTTGACCGGCGCGAGTGAGACCTTACGCCGCATGCAAACGCATCAACCCGGTGCACGCACTCTGGCTCGTGAAGTGATTCTCAATACGCGAACGGGAAACAAACCCACGGCTCTCAAACTATTCAGCGCGGTCTGCACGCAACCCGATCCCGACCCTTGGCCGGTGCAAGTTGCGGCGGACACGCTCAAGAAAGCCGGGTTGACCAACAGAACGCTGAAGGTTCTCAAACGAGTTTTGGTGTCGAGTTCCTGTAATCCACAGGTTGGCGCAACTGCTATCCAATTCCTAATAGACAAACGGCAAGACCTCCGGGCGATGTGGCTGTTTGGCCGAATTCGTTCAAGCGAAGCCCGAACACGCGCAGCAGCAGTTCTGGCCCAGGGATTGGGAAAACTGAATGCAAGACTGTCTTTGCGAATCCTTTTGTGGCGCCACCGGGAGACATTTTTCAAGGACGATGCGGCATGGGGACAGGTTGGTTATGCTCTGACGCGCTTCAAACGCATGAGCGCAGTTGTTGAATGGATGACTGGCTGGCGTTCCCGCCCAAACGTTGAACCGTGGATGCTTTTTAATCTTTGTTATGCCCTGCGGCACCTTGGCCGTTATTCAGAAGCCAATGAGGTCGCTGGATTTGCCGTGCAAAAATGGGGATACCGGCAGCAGGACGGCGCGGATTTGCGATTGTTTCTGGCGGTTGAAAAAGCTTTGGCAGGTTCAATTGGCGAGGCAATGGAAAATTTGCAGCGGGTTCATGTGCGCAACAACGTTCCGCATGATCAGCAACTTCTGGCCATCGCCAAGACGCTGGTCGAATTTCAGCAATCGTCATCAGAAATACGCCGACAACAGTTCAAAGCTGTCCGGCAACAACTGGGAGTGGTTTTCCCTGCCGGAAAGACCTTGAAAGCAGGCCGCGATGTAAGGCGGACCCTTCGGCGGGCAGGCAAAGTGTTCGTGCAAAAAGGAGCTGGTCAAGGTGCCAGTGTTTGGTTTCTTTGGAAACTTAACTGGCAATGGTCGTTACTGCCACTAGCTCCTTTTCTGATAATTCTGGGGTTGTTCCCACCGGTGCTCATAGGATTGATTTTGTGGCTTCTGGTACGGCAAGCCCGCCGCAAGTAAGTAAAGAATTTCCATTTAGGATTGCGAACAAACAGCCATGCCAACAACACGCTTAATTCTCGTCCTCGAAGATAACGAGGAGCGCATCGCCAGTTTCCATACGGCAGTAGCCAGATTGGGCGATGGCTTTGAATTGAGGGTATGGCGAGATGCCCATTTGATGGTCGCCGAATGCGAGCGATTCTTTGCCAGTGCCGCCCTGATTGGTCTTGACCATGACTTGAATCCGCAGTCAGGGGAAAATGCAGACCCTGGCACCGGACTGGATGTCGCAAAATTTCTTGGAGACTTTTTGCCGGTGTGCCCCGTGCTTATACACTCGTCGAACACAGAACGCGCCTACTCCATGCACAACGAATTGCGCTTCTCCGGCTGGATGGTTGACCGAGTTGGGCCATTGGGAAACGATTGGATTGAAACAACTTGGTTGCGCCGCGTCCAAGAGTTGCTCGCGGAACATTCCAATACCTGGAACACAAATTTGCCAGCAGATCACGACACACGAGTTGAGCGGATGCAAATATCATTGGACGGACTTGGCATAGGTGATGCCCTCGGTGAAATGCTCAGTTATCAATCGGCAAAGGCACCAATTAAACTGGTCTCAAATTTGCTTCCAGCCGGCCCTTGGTTCCACACTGATGACACGGAAATGGCCATTTCCATCGCGGCTGTCCTCAAATCGCATGGCGAATTGAATCAAGAGGCACTTGCAAAACGCTTTGCCCGGCGATTCGAACGTGACCCAGATCGCGGCTATGGCAGCATGACGCGAATCCAATTACGGGAGATCAATGCGGGAGCCAAATGGAGGGACACGGCTGCGAACGCATTCGGCGGACAAGGTTCAATGGGTAACGGCGGAGCCATGCGAGTTGCCCCGCTGGGTGCTTATTTTTCTGAGGATTTGGACCGCTGCGCTTCTGAGGCTCGCGCTTCAGCTCTGGTCACCCATACGCATCCTGAAGGCGTTGCGGGAACGATTGCTGTTGCGCTCGGTGCCGCCCTGGCATGGCAATTCCGAAGTGTTTCTCTTGCCGAGCGCCTTGGCCGGTTTTTCGACGGAGTGCTGGGTCTCACGCCCGAAAGCCGGGTACGGCGCGGAATTCTGCTGGCCAGTCAGACACCAGCAAACATCCCAGTCGAGGATGTTGCCAAAGCATTGGGGAATGGCTCACTGGTTACGGCTCCTGATACGGTTCCGTTTTGCTTGTGGATTGCTGCTCATCACGCGGAAGACTTTGTGAATGCGCTGGCCCAGGTTATTCGTGTGGGCGGCGATTGCGACACGAATGCAGCCGTCGTTGGCGGCATCGTTGCGTTGAGCGCGGGGCATGATGCAATTCCCGCCGATTGGCTGAGTGCAAGGGAAATTGTACACGTGTGACGAACCATGAAGTTCTAAAGTCAACCTCGAAACTTTTGCCAAAGCTGACCATTGGATCTGTTCCGATTGGAATCGCGATGGTTTTGATTAAGCGCACTGAACGGGCGTTCTGAAACCGAAAGCGTAACGAAGCAGGTCGGAAGTGGCTTGAACGGACGACGGCGAGGTGAATCGTGCTCTCAAGAGCGGCGGTTGCCTGCTTGATGTGTTCCGGCTGGAACCGGCGATGGATTTGATTGGACGCACTGAACGGGCGTTCTGAAACCGGAAGCGGAACGGAGCAGGTCGGAAGTGGCCTGAACGAACGACGGCGGAATGGAGCGTGACTTCAGAACGCCCCTTGGCACCAGCAGAATACGAGTAGAAAATCGTGCCGCTGCCAGAGGCGATGAATCAATAAAAGGCTAAGGGGCAACCTTTGGGAATATGTCACTTCGATTTATTTTTCAAAAGCGGTTTAGTTTGAGGTCGGAATCAAAAAGTGCTGCCACCTGTCGTTTTCCAAAATAAGGTCTTGATAACCCTGCTGGGTGAGGCGGTTCTTAAATTCCGGCGGAATGTTTGGCATGGGATACATATCGTACTTGATCGGCCGTTTTTGGCTAACGAGCGATTGAAACTTGGTTTCCCAATCCTTCATCAAGGCGCTGACTTCCACAAAGTCACCTTGCGGCGCCGATTTCACGAGGGACGTATTCATAGTGTCACTTAGAAAAGCAAAAATTTGCTTCCAAGTCCAAACCTGTTTGGTCCTGACCCAAAACTTGAAACCCGCAGCCTGGCATTAACGCGACCTTATTTTCCAAAACGTCACTGGATCGTTTCCGAACCTTCTTTGACGGAATTTTGGGAATGTGGTTTGCTGCCACCGTTCAGCTTAGAAAAGATGCGTTCTTCAACATGCCTACCGGCGCTGGTGGCCGACGCAGCAGCATTCGCCAGCGCCGGTCCTCTTTTTGTGAAACCAGGTTAAAAGTAAAAGCCAGCGAGCGCTCGCTGGGCGGCTCGCTGGCCGTACGTCAAAGAGCTGGCTAACGGGTAAGACGCCAGGTTTGTTCCTCCAAGCACTCCTGCGCCAAACGCAGCGCGCGGACTATAAACCCGGCACTCTTCGTCAACTCTCGTAATTGGAATCTACAAAAATTTCTCGTTGGGCTTCAAGAAATTTTAGCAGGCAAACCTCGGATGGATCGAACGCCGAAATTCGCTATCATCCGGCGACCTTCAAATCCGATCCAATCCGCGTATCAGAAAATGCGATGGGCCATACGGAGGTGCGCCCGAATTTTTGCCACTGACGTGTCCAAGGCGTATTGTTGGCCGTGGCCCTCGCCATTCGATTTCTCCACCTTGTCGCAAACGGGGCAATAAGCGAGAGCGAAGATGACGGCTCCTTTTCGTTCCAAAAGAGTCGGAATCGTATAGTGCTTGGATGATGCGGTGTTGGCGGCTGGCATATTTGATAACGCACCAAAAATTCAGAGCGCGGCTGGGCCTGTGGTCGGAAGATGATTAGCTGCCAACCAAACTGCCTCCGGCAGTTGACCAACATTTGCAGTCGTCTCTTGCAGCCAAGCCATGTTGGACAGACATTGTTTGCGCGACAGAAATTTCTCCACGTTGTCAGTCAACCACGCGGGGTCGTTTATTGCCTCCCGCCCCATCCATTGCCAGATGAAATCCCGGCCCATCTTCTGAGCGCAGCGTATGAAGTGTTTCACCGTCCATTCCAACTCGCCCGCCTCCTGGTCTTCATCTCCCAACAAGCCGATGAATAATCCAGAGTCCGAGCGTTCCGCTTTTTGATTCGCCAGTGCATCCAACCACTCAATCAACTTTGACTCCCGCTGGGCCAGAGAACTGAGCGCGATGATCAACACATCGGCATCGGCGGCCCCTTGGAGCATCATCCGCCGAAGCGGTTGATTGGTTTGAAGGAAATCGAGCGCCCACATTTCACTGGAAGTTTTCCAATGCAAGCCAACTCGTTTGGTGATTGTGCCGATGGCCCATCGGGTGCATATCGCCGCTTCAAAATCCACATATAAGGAGAACAAATGCAGCTTGGCATTTGTTTCCACCTCCTGTTTGGCAAGCGTTTCAGCGTGCATAGGTTCAACTCCAATTTCCGGCCAGATTGACTTGGAATCATTACATTCCTATGAAGGTCAGGTGTCATTTCGGGAACTTTTATCGTCCCATTTTTCGTTTTCCAAAAAGTGTTACTGTGTTGTTTCCGAACCTTCTTTGACGAAAACATGGGAATGTGGTCTGCTTGCGTTGTGGAGTATAGGTGAGGTTCCGACCGAGTTCAGTAGTGGCGCTGGTGAGACACAACCACCAGCGCCTTTTTTTGTTGCCGGCTTAAGTCAACCATTTGAGGAATTTTGATTTCTCAATGAGTTGATAAATGACGCACTGAACGGGCGGTCTGAAATCGAAAGCGGAATGGAGCCTGATCGGGAGTGGTCTGAACGGACGACGGCGGAATGAAGCGTGATTTCAGAGCGCCCGTTGAGTGCGCCGCCGGATAGGTTCGGCTGGATGCGGCGATTTGTCTGGCCGGTTGCTGAATACCTGGAAGCAAGCCGGCCAGTCAAAGAGCCGTGCCGAATCCATCATTGGATGTTTGGGGCACATTGCCCGGCATCCTAACCGCGCAATCGTTTTCTTTGCGGTCGGGTCAACGTGCCCAACCACTGGCGCGGCGTGTAGATGTCAATGCCGAAAGGTTTTTCCAGCACCGTTAAATCCCGGTCGCGGGCAATAATCGAATAGCATTCCTGCTCGCCCAAGGCCGCCTCAATAAATTTGTTGTCCTTGGGGTCGCGGCACACCTTGTCTTGAAACGGGATCGGCGTAACCCACAAGGCTGACGTTCGCAGGGTATTCAACCAGAGCGCGGTATCGGTTGTGAAGTGCTGCTCCTGCTTTACCCGTTCCAGCACCGCCTCGTATTCGGCCAGAATTTCCTCGGTCATCACCGGCGTCATAATGCCGCGCAGCCATGCCTTGAGGCACAAATGCGGCTCGTGACGCCAGAAGACGCCCGACACAAAAACGCCGGTGTCAATGACGGCCAGATTCATCACGCACCTGGCGCAACGCCTGATTGACAATGGCTGCTGCCTGACGCGGCGAATGTCTGCCGACGGGTGTTTGTTTCAAAAGTTTTCGGACGGCCTCTTGTCCGGGGGTCTTGATGGGACGGATCAACAAACCGTCCTTGCCCAGGTCAAACACGTTCAGGGGACCGCCGCGCGTCAATCCTTCCCGCTCGCACCATTCCAGCGGGAACACCGTCTGGCGTTTGCTGGTCAGGGTCATGGTCATCGTCTTTATCATAGTAATGTTTTATTACCCTAAAAACGTCCTTTGTCAAGGGTTTTGCCAGATTTTGCCGGTATGATATTGTGTAACCTATTACGCAAAGCGGTCGGGATTCCCTGTCAGACTCGTCAATTAACGATGAAAAGCATGAATCAAAACATGGCCGGCGGCGGGCGGGTGGCAAAGGGGAATTTCCGCCAACATGAAACTCGTGGGCAGAGGCGTCAGCGAGGGCGTTTTTTTCTCAAATCATTTTCTTCATGTAAGGATCTATTACCTGAAAAACGCGAATTATCAAGGGTTCTGCCCGAATTTGCCTGTGAAATTTTGTGCAAACCTTGCGCCAAGCCGTCGAACGTTTCTGCCAAACTTGTCAATTGACGATGAAGAACAAGAGTCAAAACCATGCAAAAGCAAGGCCAGTGGCGCGGTCGGAAGAACTGAAACATTCCGTGTCCACGGTTGCCGTCCATAAAAATCTGGCGGATGCCAGAATTATTTTTGGCGGTCAGTGCGGGCGGAAATTCCAAAACGCATTTTGTTTCATTATGAAACATTTGCCGGTTTGCCTTCGGGCAGGGTTTCAAGTTGGTGGCCGGATTAACGGCTCAAACAAAAAAACACTTTGTTCAATAAATGAACTTTGCCTTTTGAAAACCAGCTAAAATCGGTTCCATGTTTAGTGCCGTAGCGCATAAAAATCTGGCGGATGCCCGGAAGTATTTTGACGAGCATCTGGCGCAGAATGATTACTACGCCGCCGGAGAAATCCGTCCCGGCCAGTGGATGGGCGCGGGTGCGGAACGCTTGGGATTAAAGGATAATGTCACACGCGATCAGTTTCATGCGCTTTGCGAAAATCAAAATCCAAACGATGGCGAACGGCTGACGCAGCGGAGCCAAAAGGAAGGTCAACGACGGGTGTTTTATGACTTCACCTGTTCCGCGCCCAAATCGGTTTCGGTGCTGGCGGTCACGCTGGACGACCAGCGATTGATTGAAGCGCATGAGGCAGCGGCCAAGCTCGCGTTCCGCGAACTCGAAACCTTCGCCGCCGCGCGGGTGCGGAAACAGGGCAGTCGAACGGATCGGACAACGGGCAACCTCGTGGCGGCGGCGTTCGTGCATGACAGTTCGCGTGCGCTCGATCCGCAGTTGCATACGCATTTCACGGTGTTCAACGCGACGTTTGATAAAGAGGAGCGTTGCTGGAAGGCATTGGAAGCGCGCGGCATGTATGACGCGATTCGCTATGGCACGGCGGTCTATCGGAATGAACTGGCCAAACGAGTGCAACAAATTGGCTATCGGATTGCCCCGGCCAAATACGGTTTTGAAATCGAGGGCGTGAACGGTGAAATGCTGAAACGATTTTCCAAACGCGCGCAACAGCGCGATGCGGTGGTGAAGGAAATGGAAGAAAAGTTGGGGCGCAAACTTTCCAACGACGAAATTTCCCATGCGGTGCATCAGAGCCGGGCCAAGAAAATAAAGGGCATTTCAACGGCGGAAGTGCGCGAACGGCAGTTATCACAGTTGTCAGCCGATGAGCGGCAATCCCTCGAAATACTTTGCGCCTCGGCTCATTCAACCCGCCTGCCGCGAATTGCCTTGGTGGAAAATCAAGCCTTGAACTATGCCATTGAGCACGTCTTTGAGCGCAAATCAGTGGTGCCAGAACATGAATTATTGAACGTGGCATTGTCGCATCGCCTGGGCGCGGTGGATTTGCACCATTTGAAAGGGGCGGTGAAACATTTGCCAGATTTGGTCAGAACGGAGCGCGGGCTTTCGACCAAACAGATTTTGGTAACGGAATTGAGTTTGATTCAGACGGTCAACGCGGGCTGCGATTCGGTCGCGCCGTTGCATCCCGGCTATCGGCCTGCCGACTGGCTGGGCGAAGATCAACGCCGGGCGATTTATCATGTGCTACGCACCAGTGACCGGATTACAGGACTGCGCGGTCTGGCTGGCAGCGGCAAAACGACGGCGTTGCGTGAACTGGTTGCGGCCTGCAAAGAGGCGAACATTGAACCACTGTTCTGTGCGCCAACGGCGGCGGCGACGGACGTGTTAAGGAAAGAAGGATTCGAGGCGAAGACGTTGCAAAGCCTGCTGCTGGCCAAACAACCATTATCCAAGGACAAGCTGGTCGTGCTGGATGAAGCCGGGGCGGTGGGGATGGATGACATGAAGCGGCTGTTTGGTTTGGGGAAAGACAGCCGGATTATTCTTTCAGGTGACACTGGCCAGCACGCTTCGGTTGCGCGTGGTGATGCGCTGCGGATTTTGGAGCAACATTCCGATTTCAAATCCGGCCAATTGACGGCCATCCGCCGGCAACGCAAGGCCGAATATCGCAAGGCCGTGGAACTGGCGGCGCAGAAACGCACCATGGAAGCGTTTGCGCAGTTGGAACGGATGAATGCCGTTGCTGAGTTTTCGGACGGCACACTTCACGACTCGGCGGCGAAATCGTATTTGAAGGCGTTGGCGGAAAACAAATCCGCGCTGCTGGTCGCGCCCACATGGGCAGAAATTGAAGCGGTGACGGAAAAAGTCCGGGCGGAATTGAAATCATCCGGTCGGCTGGCTGGTGAAGAAAAGGAGTTTCAGGTTTTTGATTCGCTGTCATGGACTGAAGCGCAAAAGCGGGATGCGCGGCAATACTGCCCCGGCCTGGTAATCCGTTTTCATCGTCGCGGACATGGTTTTGAAAAAGGTGAAACGGTTGCGGTGGTGGCCGTGGAAGATGACTCGCTCAAAGTTCAACACCCGGATGGTTCCGAAAACATTTTCCCATTGGCTGTAGGCATCGCCTGCGATGTGGGGGAGAAACGGAAATTGAAAGTGGCTGCGGGGGACAAGCTGCTGCTGCAATCCAATTGGCAAAAGAAATTCATCAACGGTGAGTTGGTCGAGGTCAAAGCCATTCAAGGCGATTCTGTTTTACTGGCCGATGGCCGGGTGATTCCTGCCGATTACCGCACGTTCACGCACGGCTACGCCGTTACGTCGCACGCCGCCCAGGGCAAGACTGTGGATGCGGTGTTTGTTGTGGCGTCCTCCCGTTCATTGCCTGCCATCAATCAGGAACAATTTTACGTCAGCATCTCGCGCGGGCGCGAACGCTGCCAGGTCTTCACGGACGATGCCGAGGTGTTGCGTTCGCACGTCACTCATTCCAGCGCGCGGCTGGCGGCGGTTGAAGCCATGCCGAAACGTGACTTTCTTCAAACCATTTTGCAGCGCGGCAACCATTTTTTGAAACGGTTTCGCCAGCGCATTACGCAAACGCTTTCAACAGAAACAACTGAAAGGAGTAGCCATGAAATCAAGCCAACTGAACAACAAAAATCAACCTACCGCATCGGTGTCTAGCCCGCGCGATAATCCCTGTCTTGAAAGGGATTCCAACATCGCCGTGCTCAAGGTGATTGCCGATAACGGCATCAGCTATCTGCTGCCTTACGCGCAATTCTTGTATGCGGAAAAAATTTCCAACCCGGCATTGGAAAAAGAGCCGGATGCCCCGCCGGAAAAGATGCTGATTCATTTTGCGTGTGCCGACGTGGTTGTCCTGGGCAGCGGCCTCCAGCGGCTGGAACAAGACATTCAGAAATATGAATTGAAATTTGTGAAAGCGGCGGATCGCCGTTTGGCGGCCACGCTGAACACCCACATTGCCGCCCTCACCGTCACTTTAACCAAGGAAAATGTATGACTACTGATTCACCATTCACATTGCAATCGCTGGTGGAATACCCGGCCACCATGACCAAGGAAATGGTGGCCAAAGCGTTGGGCATCGCGGCACATAACATTCCGCCATTGTCACGGGCGGGTTTGCTCAAGCCGCTTGGTCATCCAGACCGTTATTGCGTCAAACATTATTCCCGTGACACCCTCGCCCGGAACCTTGCCGATGCGAACTGGCTTGAAAAGGCGATGGCGGCCTATTACCGGCATTGGCGCATTAAAAACGCCCGCAAGCGGGCAAAGCAGGCCGGGAATTCATCGGCCAAAGTAACACCGGCCCGCGAGTCCGTTACGCGGTAGCGACCGGCAGCGCGGCGAGCTGGTGGCTCGCAAGCTCCGCGCCTCCACCTGTGACCGCGCCCGCTTGCGCCGTGGGAATCGCTTTTAAGAATCAGCCGCTCAATCTGCATCGCTGGAATGAAAATCGGGCTTTTATCCGTGACCACTTCAACCTACACTTTTTCCATTGCTGGCATTTAGGGTTGGCGCAGCGGACACGCCCGGATGATGAGCCGCCAGCATCCCCAATGGCCCGTCATCCCCTTCTGAGCGCCGTGGTGGCTGGCGTATTGTCCGTAGCCACCAAACCCCATGCGAAAAATCCTGCCGACGCTCAATCGTCGTCATATCCGCAATCTGTCGGGTCGCGCACTGGCGGGAATGGGTCTTATGCCGCGTGCCGGATTATGCCGCATTGAGTTTTAATTTCCCCGCCTTTGTTCAGCGGGTTGTTTCAGCAATGCGGCATAATTTTAAGCCTCGCGCCGTTATG
>Ga0116126_1000891_pt1 | contig 20059 bp, 11 predicted proteins | sample June2015DPH_16_5_FD_89730 | JGI IMG/M metagenome (GOLD analysis project Ga0116126, IMG submission 89730) | Peatland microbial communities from SPRUCE experiment site at the Marcell Experimental Forest, Minnesota, USA - June2015DPH_16_40 | ecosystem: Environmental > Terrestrial > Soil > Wetlands...
GCCGAGGGCTTACAAGGACGCCCTGCAAGTCCGGCTGCAGAAGATCCGCGAGCGTTACGGGCTGGATGTGGAGACGCTCGACTACAGGCCTGAGTTGTGGGTGGAGGAACAGGGCGTGCTGTTCTGACGTGGCGCACGCACCCCTGCGTGCCGCGTCGAGACTCTTCTCGACGCGCTCCCTTCGAGCCGCTGCGTATCAACCGGCCCGACTCAGGCCGGTGTCTCGTTGGGGTCTTCTCTTGCGGTCGTGACGGTGGCGTGCCCGACTTCCACCAGCGCACGGCGATTCTCAAGCTCCGGGTGGGCCGCGAACCGCACGATCTCAACCATGTAATAGCGGTATTCCCTAGTGCCAAGGACGTCCCAATCGAAATGTCTAATGTACTTAAGCTCCACTCCCTCTTGCCCAATCTGGGCAACTGGGTGGTCCCAATACCCGTTCCGGTCTCCCGTGCGTGGGTTCTGAATCATGATCGGCGTTCCGTGGGATATGGAGGGGACAACCCGTAACGAGTCGCGCAAGACCGGTAGCGCGCAACCGCAGCGCAGAACCCGGTGCGAATCGGGATCGCCGCGGTCGGATGCACTACCGCCCAACGCGACAACACGAGGGACAACCACGGCGTTGAACAACCGGTCCTCAATCTCGGCAAACTCGTCCACGGTGTCGAAATCCGTCAGGTCGGAACCTGCGAAGAGAGTGTTCCACAGGTGCCGCATTGCCTCCCGGTATGGACGCAGGCAGTCGGTGATGTCAATTCTGGTATCGCTCTCGGACGAGGTCGGCACGCGCTAATCCTCCAGCCCTAGAATAGCGCCCATGACGTGCGTTCGCCTCGCGCTACAGTGAAATCTTCATGGCTCCAGGCGATCCGGGATCTACCGATCCGGCGCCGGCAGCAGCACCACGAACTTGCCTGCGATCACGCGTGACGGAAAGGCGCGGTACAAACTCAGCCGCGCATCGTCGCCCAGACAATCCAGGCACGCAATGGCGCATGGAGCGGCGGCGACCGAAGGCGCGTAACGGCGCGAGACGTTTTCGACGCCGGTGTGCACGAACTGGACGCCGGGACGCGCCTCGCGCAGCAGCGCCTGCAACGGATACTCCAGTTGCAGATTGTGGATGTCGATCCCGATGACGCGGCATGACGAGCTTTTGAGCGCGTCGATGGCGGCCAGGTAATCCGCGCGGTCGTTCCATTGAACCATGTCGGCGAAATACTGATGATCGCGGCTGACGCGCAGCACACTCCTGGGGCCGCGCAGCGGGCGCACCCAGTTTTCGAGCGCGGGAAGGCGCGCGCCGCTCAGCAGGAACAGGCAGACCGCCAGTTGAATCCACAGCGGCCTTAGCCACCGCCAGCCGAACTCCTCCACCACGGCAGCCAGCGGCGCGCCCAGCACGAACAGCGGTAACTGGTAGCGCGCCACGAACGGCGCCCATTTCAGATACGCGCAAAACGCCACGAAGCCGCACATCAGCGCCAGCGCGTAGCCGGCGCGGCGCCGGTCGCGCGCGCGGAGAGCGCGCCAGGCGAGAACGCACGCCACCACAGCCAACAGTAAAAGGTGCCAGCGGTTGGGTGCGTTGGCTTCATGGTTGGCGTTGCGGGGAGGCTCGAACACGCCCCAACGCGAGGTAGTCGCCGGATCGTTGAGATCGATCCGCAAGTTGCGATGCGCCGCCACCACGAAATCGTAGAGGCCCTGGTTCCAGCGGCTGCTGCGCCCGCCGAGCTGTTCCACCCCATGCTTCAGCATGTTGGACACTGTCTGCTTCCAGCCGAAGGTGTCATTCCGCCAGCGGAAAAGGCCGTCGCCCTGCGCCGAGTCGAACCCGAGCGGCGAGCCGCTCAAATCCCAGTTGCGGCAGTAGTGCGGCAGGTTCACCGCCAGCGCGCAGACCATCGAGACGATCGCGAGGCGCCATGCACGCCGGCGCTCGCGCCATACCGCGGGCAGCAACACAGCGGCGATGGGCCACGGCAAAAACAGGTATGCCGTCGCCTTGGTGAACAGCGCCAAACCCACCGCGAAGCCCAGAAGCAATGCGTCGACGCGAATTCGCCGGGCAGCAGGTTGGCAGGCGGAAGCGCCTGCCCCACCTTCCTGCGCGCCCTTTGTGGGACAGGCGTTTTCGCCTGCGCCTGCCTCACCTTCCTGCGCGCCCGTTGTGGGGCAGGCGCTTTCGCCTGGTAACCCTTGCAGGTTTTCCCGCAGCCGGAGCGCGAAATAAACCGCGGCCACCGCCCACATCGCCATCACGTAATCGTTCTTAGCGCCGGAGGCTGCCAGGATTCCGGCCGGCAGCGTGGCGCAGAAGACAGCGGCGATGGCTTGCCCTCTGGCCCGCGCGCCGAGCAAACCCGCCACGGCGGAAACGCCGATCATGCACGCCAGCGCCGCGAACCACTGGCCGAAATTCACGAACCAGTCGCCGCCCGCAAGCAGGTACCCATCGAGCATCCAATACTCCGCCATGGGCTGCAGCATGATCTGCGTGAGATAGGGCGTTGGAAAGAAGCGCAGGCTGCCCTGCTCCGCCCAATACACCACGCGCGGCATGTGGTAGGCCATGGCGTCGGCGCTGTTGGGCGGGCTGAACGCGGCCGTGACGCCGGTGGCGATGACGATGGCCAGGCAGCCGGCCAACGCCAGCAGGATCGTCGCGCCGGCGGGAGGCCGCATGCCACGCCAGAGCGCCACGCGTCGCGCGCGCCAGCCGCGCGCGAGCGCCGCCAGCAGTGCCGCGCTCCACACGGCAACCATCGGCCCGCGCCGCAACAAGCCGAACGCGCTGAGCAGTTCCGTAGCCAGCACAATCGTCAGTCCGAATGCGACCGCGGCGCGCAGGAAGCGGTCCCGCCAGCCGTTTTCCGCGGACGCCGCCCACCAGAGCGCCGCGAACGTCGCCGGCAACAGAAGAATGAACGCCATGCCCGGTACCATCATCGCAGGCAGCAGCGAGTGGCTGAGCGCGCTGCTTCTTCAAGCGCGCCCATCTCAGGCGATCTCCAGGCGCTTTTGCATTTGTTCGAGCGACACGCCTTTGGTCTCCGGGAAGAAGATCAGCACCACCACGAACTCGACTGCCATCATGGCCGCGAAAAAGGCAAACGGCAGAGCGCCGGACCGGGCGGCGACCATCGGAAACAGGAACGAGATCAGCGCATTCATGATCCAATGGGTGAAGCTGCCCAGGCTCTGGCCCTGCGCGCGTACGCGGTTGGGAAAGACCTCGCTCAGATACACCCAGATCACCGCGCCCTGCGAAAACGCGAAGAAGCCAATGAAGCCCACCAGCAGCCACAGCAGCATCGATTCGTGGCGCGTCGTCGAGAAAATGTACGAAACGCCGCCCAGGCAGACCGCCGTGCCCACCGCGCCCACCAGCAGCAGCAGCTTGCGGCCGATCCGGTCGATGACCGACATCGCAATCACCGTGAACAGCAGATTGGTGGCGCCGATCGCCACCGCCTGCAGGTCGCTCGACACCTTGTTGAAACCGGCCTTGGCGAAGATATCGTTCAAGTAGTAGAGAATCGCGTTGATGCCGGAGAGCTGGTTGAACATGGCGAGCGAAACCGCGAGCAGAATCGGCAATCGGTACTTGCGCGAAAACAGGCGCTCACGGTCATGCCCGTGTTCGGCGTCGATGGAAGCGACGATCTCAGCCAGCTCTCTTTCCACGTCCTCCGCGCCGATGGTGGCCAGCGTCCGGCGCGCCTCCGCCACCCGGCGCTTCTGCGCCAGCCAGCGCGGGCTGCGCGGAATTCGAAACAGCATCGCCAGGAACAGCAGGGCAGGCAGCGCGGCAACGCCCAGTTTCCAGCGCCATTCGGCGCCGCCCAGCGAAAGCCGTCCCAGCAGATAGTTGGACAAATAGGCCAGCAGAATTCCCGAGACCACGTTGAACTGGAAGAATCCCACCAGGCGCCCGCGCCACTGGGGCGGTGAAATCTCTGCGATGTACATGGGCCCCAGCACGGAAGAGCCGCCGATGCCGAGGCCGCCGATGAAACGGAAGAAGAGCAGCGCATACCAGTTCCAGGCGAATGCGCAGCCCAGCGCGCTGGCCAGGTATAGCACGGCCATCAGCCGCAGACTGTCGCGGCGGCCCAGCCGGTCGCCGGGATATCCGGCCAGCACCGACCCGGCCACCGTCCCGCACAGGGCGGCGGCCACCGTGAAGCCCAGCATCCAGTGCGACAACTGGTACAGCTCGGCGAGCGCGTGCGTGGTGCCGGCGATGACGGCGGAGTCGAAACCAAACAGCAGCCCGCCCAGCGCGGCTACCACGGTGCTCATGAGCAGGGGGCCATTCAAACGCATCAGCGACAGCTTACCAGAAGGCGCGTCGCGGTTTGGCGAGCTTCCCAACGGGCGCGAACTGAGGGACAATAGTGCGTTAGACAGGTTACCAAAATGCGGGTTCACTATCGTTTCCTCGGGATTGTGCTTCTGGTTTACCTTGCCGGTGTTGTCACGGCACGTGCTGAGGACTATTCGCTGACCTTCTTGTTCGGTCCGGGTTTCGCAGCCAACGCCCGGCAGGGCGCGCTCGCCGCCTCCGCGGCTTCCCACCATTGGTTCGGGACGACCAACGCTACGGTCGAGATCAGGCGGGTCGGCAGCCCCGACCCGCAGCGCGTTGACGCCAAGATGACCACGAAGGAGATGGATCTGGCCTTCACCGATGCGGCGCTGGCGGCGCGCAACGCCGATCCCGCCGCGTTCCTCACTTCCTTGGACGCCGCCGTGCAGGCCGCCGCGCTGCGGCCCGGCACGCGGGTAGTCGTCGCCGTGCTGAACAGCCCGCCGTTGTCCAGCGACATGGAGAGCACTATCAGACATTTGGTGGGGCTGTGCCAGACCAACTCCGTGCGCGTGGTCGTGCTCGATATCGTCCCGCCGGGGGCGAAAGCCCTCCCTTCCACTCTGGCAGTGCTGACCACCAATACCGGCGGCGCCTGGGTCACCCAGGCGGCCAACCTGGAAACCAGCCTTTTAGCGGTCACGCACACGGCCAAAGCGGAAGCTCTGGCCCCGGCCGCTGCGCCGCCTGCCCCGCCGGCTGCCGCTGCACCGGCTGCGCCACCGGCTGCCGGATCGCCGGCTCCCGCGGCTGAGGCTGCGCAAAACGAGATTCCGGTGCATGCGCGCTTCATTCGCACTTCGTCAACCTCAAGCGGCGCCACCTCCGGCATAGAATCTGTCGTCAGTGGAGGTAGTGGGGGTAGAGGCGCCGGCGTCGGCACGGGTATTCAGATGAATGAACGCTCGACTGACGCCAGCGATTCCACCGGCCCGATGCTTGGCCTGATCCTGGTCGAAGCGCCGCTGAGCGCGTTGAAATTCCAGGTGGACGACAGCGCCGGGACCTACCTGGCCCGCGCCAGAGTCATCGCCATTGTGCGCAACTCGAAAGGCGCCCCGGTGTGGAGCGGCCAGAAAGAGGTCGACATTCACGGTCAGCTCCGCGACCTGAGCCTGCGGCAAAAGGGCAACCTGGAGTTCATGCGGGGAGTCACGGTGCCCGGCCACGATCGCTTCACGATCGACGCCAAAGTGGAGGATCTGCTGGCTGGAACCTCGGGCCGCATCCAGACGCCGCTGCGGTTTGGCCAGGGCGCGCCCGGTTTGATGGCGAGCGATGTGCTGTTTGTGCGCGGGTTCAAACGGTCCGCCGACAAGTTCGAGTCCGACCAGATACTCGCCTATGAGGGCGAGGCTCTGTCTCCGTTGCTCGATCCCGTTTTCCCGGCCGGAGAGGAGTTCAGTCTCCAGTTCTATCTCATCCTCTATCCGGATATCCATGGGGGCCAGCCAAGTATGAGCCTCGAGATCTCGCGCGAGGGCCATGTGGTGATCCGCATGCCGATGCAGTTTGGTACCAAGATCCTGAATGCGTCGATGGATGGCCCAAGCAGCCAGTATGGCTCCGGCATCGTAGGCGGGATGGCTCACGCATTTCCGTACCTGGCCGATGTCAAGGGCACCAAGCTCGCCGCCGGCAGCTATGACGCCATCGTCACGATCCGCCAGGGCAAGAGCGTGATCACCCGCAACGCCCAGTTTCGCGTGGTGGGAGAGCGTCCCGCGGTTGCCGAAGCCGCCCCGGAGAAGGCCTTAATCAAACGGACGGATGCGGAAGACGGAGTGGTGGTATTGCCGGAGTTAGCGCCTGCCACTATCGATTCGAGCGGCCTGGCGATGGCGAAGGACGAGCAGAAGCGGCTTTGGGATGAGGCCGCGGCGAATGCGAAAGAGTACTCTTCGCACCTTCCCAACTTCCGTTGCACGCAGGAGACCCATCGCTTAACGGCGCCCGCCGCCAAGCCGGATGAGTTGAAGGAGGCCAACTCCTTCCGCGACGAATTGACGTTCGAGGACGGCCGGGAAACCTACCGCGTCATCGAGATCGACGGAAACAAGACCGACGCGTCGCGCCAGGATTTGAATTTCGTCAATTCCAAGGGAGAGTTCGGCTCCATGCTGATGGGGCTGTTCGATCCGGAGGTCGGCGCTTCGTACAAGTGGGCCGGCCGCGCCATGGCCATGGGCGTACTCTGCCAGGTATTTGAAGTCGCGGTGCCCAGGGCCAAATCGAATTTCACTCTCACTTACAACCGGATGGGCGAGCCCGCCGGCTACACAGGCAAGGTCTTCGTCGACGACGAGACCGGCATGGTGAGACGCCTCACCATTCAGGGAGACGGGCTGCCCCCCACCTTCCCGCTGCAATCGCCCTCTTTCGCGCTGGAATACGGCATGGTGCGCATCGGCACGGAAGATTATCTGTTGCCGCTGCGTTCGACCATGCAGGTCAGGCGGGGCAAGGTGGTTGAGCGCAATGAGAGCGTTTTTCGCGAGTACCGCCGCTTCGAAGCCTCCTCGGGAATCAAGTTCGACAACAAGTGAGGTAGGACGGACGATCGGTTTCGGTCGTCTGTCAAGGTGTCGCGCTTGACGAGCGAAATGACAGACCACGGAAGGCGATGGTCCGTCCTACCCTGCTCAGTCATAGGCCGCGTTAATCGTGAACAACGCGCCCGCGAAAGCGTAGCCGATGTCCAGTCCGCTGGCCGCGATCGTCTGCGGGGCGCTCTCGTTCTCGACCGTCAAAGTCCCCGCGCCAGCCGGCAGGGCGTTCAATACCGAGGCAGGAACGGTGAACTGGCCGGCGCTGGCCGGGACTGAGCACAGGAAGCTCCCGCTCGGTGCCGGCGCTCCCGCCGCGGCAAACGAGCTCCCGCGGATTGCGACAACCCCATCGGCATCGCCCCCGGTCCAGGTCAACTGGATGCCCTGCGAACGGTGGATGGCGCCGATCGACTGCTGGTTAGTCCAATCGAGCTGAGCCGGAAAATTCGCGGCCGTCGAAAAGACCCAGGTGCCCGCGGCGGACCTGCTCGAACCCGTGAATGTGAACGCTTCACCGGCTGACGGAGCCCATGACGCCGGCAGTTGCCCACCGTAGTCTCCCGTGACGTCTACCGGGAGTTGTTGCTGCCCGGCCGTCCCAAGGAGGACGATACTGGCGCCCTCGAACAGGTACGTACTCGTATACGTGTCAGCCGGTGGAACGGCGATGCAACTTCCCGCTGAAGCCGTTCGATTGCCCGCAAAAGTGGCGAGCACCGAGCCCGGTATGGTCTCAAACGACCCGCCCGCCATCGTCTGGCTGCCATTTTGCGATACCGACAGGAATCCAAAGATGACGGCATCGTTGCCGCTGAACGTTTGAGCCACGCTGGGGTCGAGGACGAACGGCGGCTGCATACACGCCCCGCCGGCGATGGTCGCCGGCAGCGTCACGGCGTTGCTCGCCAAACCGCTGCCCACTGCACCGCCTACTGCGGTCAATGGAGCCGAGCAGCCAACGGGAATCGCCGTGGCCTTGGCCAGGACGGGCATCTGGACGTCGATCTGATCCAAGCCCGGATAGCCGCTTCTGCCCGCCCACACCACTGTCGCTGGCGCGCCGCCGAGATAAATCGTCAGCGGGATGTTGGTAATCTGGTGCGGCCCCGAATAGGTGGTGTCGCTGACGGCGGTATCGGCGCCCAGGCCCGATCCCCAGAGAGTGATGATCTGGCCGGACGCCGCCGAGCTGGTCGGCGAGATGAAGTTGTAGTTCGCGTCCGTCGCCATCGCCTGGCCGGTGCCGTCGCCGGACATGGTGGCGAGTCCCAGGGCACTCTGTACAACCTGAATCGCCGCCGAGGTACTGGTCATCTCGTCGTATGTCACTGTGACGGTTCCGGCTCCCAACGGCATGTTGGAAGGAAGCACCGCCGCGATCTGCGTCGGCGTCGCGTAGTAGAGCGCGGGTTGCAGGGTGACGCCCGCCACCGTCACCGCAACGCTGGCGCCGTTCAGCGTCAACGGCAGGCCCTTGCTGCTGTCCTGCAGGACCGCGGGCGCGCCCGGCGTCGCCATGCCGGTGCCGAAGATGACGAAAATACTTCCCGGCGCAATGCCGTAGTTCGCCGCGCCAGGCAATACATAGCTGTAGTTATTCAGCACCCCGGTGATGGCCGGGTTAGGGCCGACGGCTATAGTCAGCGTGTTGCTGGTGGCGCCGCCGATGCTCACCGAAACGTTCTGATTGCCGGACGGCGGATTGGCCGGCATCGTAAAGTAGACCTGGTAAGTGCCGATGCCGGCGAGGCCAAGTTCCGCGTGCAGAACCGTACACTGGCTGCCAGCCAAGGTGACACTGGGGACGGTCGTGGTTCGCGCGTTCCCGGAGCCTCCCGTCGGGATAACCGGTGTGGTCGGCCCCAGGCCGACCGCGTATAGGTTGATGGTCTCGCTCGGCATCGCGGGCGCGGCCGGCGACACAGGGGTTCCGTCCGAGTGCCAGGCGCTGACAGTACTTGCGCCGGCAGCTTGCGGCATAAGGATTGGCGCGTATTGCGAAATCGTGATGGGGAGAGCGGCACTCGCTTGGTAACCTTCGCATTCCACCGGTATACTCGCGCCAACCGGCGCATTTACCGGAATCTGGATCTCCAGTTGAGAGACGTCGCCGGATGCGATGATGTAGCCATTCTCGCCGCCCACAGTCACCGAGGGGGACGTGCCGACATAGAAGCTGGTATAGACGTAGGCGAGGCTACCTGGGGCGAAGCTTGTGCCGCCCAAAACGTCCTGCACCACGATGAAATTGGCGGTTTGCCCATGCAGGGAGAATCCCGCCAGCAGGGCGAGCACAACATATAAACATACGCGCTTCATGATGCCTCCGGTAGCCCGACAATAAGCGACCCTCCGGTCAGTTGTAGGCCGCGTTAATCGTGAACATCGCACCGCCGAAAGCATGCCCGATGTCCAGGCCGGTGGCCGGTATCGTCTGCGCGGCGCTCTGGTTCTCAACCGTCAAAGTCCCCGCCCCAGCGGGAAGTGCCTGCAATACCGACGGAGGAACGGTGAACTGGCCGGCGCTGGCGGGGACAGAACACATAAAGCTGCCGCTCGGGGTTTGCGCTCCAGCCGCGGCAAACGAGCTCCCGCGGATTGCGACTATCCCATCGGCATCGCCGCCGGTCCAGGTCAACTGGACGCCCTGCGAGCGGTGGATGGTGCCGATCGAAGCCTGGTTGGTCCAATCGAGCGCGGCGGGGAATTTCACGGCCACGTTGAAAGGCCCGACGTTTGCGTAGCTTCCGCTGCCACTCACGAAAGTGAACGTTCCGCCGCCGGCCGGAATCATCGACGCCGGCATAATCCCCCCGTAGTCTGCCGTGTCGTCGGTCGCTAACGTTTGCTGGCCGGCCGGTCCGGTGACGGAGAGAAAGCCGCCCGCGCCGAGGCCGCCGATCTGCTGCGAGCCGCCCGTTGGAACGGCGATGCAGCTCCCCTCCGATGCCGGTGCACTGCCTGCAAAAGGTGCGAGCGCGGCACCCGATATAGGCTCAAAGTACCCACCCGCAACCGCCTGGCTGCCATCCTGCGATACCGACAGTGATCCCAGGTTGACGGTGGTCTGGCCACTGAGCGCCTGGGCCACGCTGGGATCGAGGACGAACGATGGCTGAGTGCACACACCGCCAGCAGCGCTAATCGGCAGTGTCACGGTGTTGCTGCCCACGCCGCTGTCGACGTCTGCCGCGATCAACGAAGTCGCGCAACCCAACGGAAGGGTAGTCCCATAGATAAGGGCCGAGACGCCGTTAACGTATCCCACCGTTGTAAGGCTCGGCACGGGCAGTTGGACATTGATCTGGTCCAGGCCCGGATAGCCGCTTCTACCCGCCCACACAGCCGGCACCTGCTGGCCACCGAAAAAAATCGTCAGCGGAACGCTGGTAATTTGGTGCGGAGTCGGCGTGTAGGTGGTGTCGCTATCCGCGGGGCTCGCGCCCAATCCGGTGCCCCAGAGGGTGATGATTTGGCCGCCCGCCGCCGAGTTGGTCGGCGAAATGAAGTTGTAGTTCGCGTCCGTCGCCATCGCCGGGCCGGTGCCGTCGCCGGGCATGGTGGCGAATCCCAGGGCGCTCTGTATAACCGGAATCGTCGCCGGCGCGCTGGTAACCTCGTTGTAGGTAACCGTGACGGTGCCCGGTCCGAGCGGCGTGGTGGAAGGAAGCACGGCCGCGATCTGCGCCGCAGTCGCGTAATAGAGCGCCGGCTGCACGGTCAGTCCGGCCACCGTCACAGAAACGCTGGCGCCGTTCAGCGTCGACGGCAAACCCTTGCTGCTATCCTGCAAAACCGCCGGTGCGCCCGGTGTTGCCATGCCGGAGCCGAAGATGACGAAAATGCTTCCCGGAGCAATGCCGTAATTATTCACGTCGCTGGGCAGAATATAGCTGTAATTGTTCAGCACCGCCGTGATCGCCGGGGCGCTGGAATCGTTGCTGCCCGCAGCCCGGGCGATGCTGCCGGTCAAAGCCAATCCCAGAATGCCGGCGGCAACCAGCGATGACGCCGAGCGTGGACGGCGCAAGAAAGAACGAGGCGCTCTTGGTTTCATGGCCACGAACCTCCTTGACCAGTGTAGCTCCCGGCGGAGACGCCGGGCTATTTCAGCCCTTTTTCTCTGTATTTACCCTCCTGATCCTCGGGAATCCAGTTCCGCAACCAGTGACCGTCCGGGTCAGTTGTAGGCGGCATTAATCGTGAACACTGCGCCGCCGAAAGCGTAGCCGATGTCCAGTCCGGCGGCCGATATCGGCTGCGCGGCGCTCTGGTTCTCGAGCGTTAAAGTCCCCGCGCCAGGCGGCAGAGTCTGCAACACCGAGGCAGGAACGGTGAACTGCCCGGCACTGGCCGGGACCGAGCACAGGAAGCTGGCACTCGGGGTTTGCGCTCCGGGCGCGGCAAAGGAACTCCCGCGGATTGCGACCACCCCATTGGCGTCGCCGCCGGTCCAGGTCAACTGGACGCCTTGCGAGCGGTTGATGGTGCCGATCGAACTCTGGTTGGTCCAATCGAGCGGGGCCGGGAAACCCACGGTCGCGTTGGGAGCCCCGATGTTCCCACCGATGTCGCTCTGGCCCGCGAAGGTGAATGTTCCGCCGGTTGCCGGAATCATGGAAGCCGGCACAAGCCCACCGTAGTATCCGCCGAAGTCTGCCATGAGCGACTGCTGCCCGGCGGGCCCGCTGATGTTGATGTAGGCACCCGAGTTCAGGCCGGTGATTTGATACTCATTAGCCGGTGGAACGACGATGCAACTTCCCGTTGAAGCCGTTTCGCTGCCCACATAAGTGGAGAGTGCGGCGACCGGTATGCTGTCAAAGTAACCGCCCGCCATCGCCTGGCTGCCATCTTGCGAGACCGACAGGTATCCGAAGTTGACGGCCGTCTTGGCGCCGAGCGCCTGGACCACGCTGGGGTCGAGGACGAAGGATGGAAGCACGCACGCGCCCCCGGACAAGGCTACCGGCAGCGTTACGTTGTTGCTCGCTAAACCGCTGCTCACTGCACCGCCCACCGCCGTCAGCGAAACTGCGCAGCCGGCGGGAATCGCTAGATAACTGCCACTGCCGAGCGCGGGCTCCACAGGCACCTGGACGTTGATTTGATCCAGGCCCGGATAACCGCTCCTGCCCGCCCATATAACCGTCGCTTGCACGCCACCGAGATAAATCGTCAGCGGAATGTTCGTAATTTGGTGCGGAGTGGCAGAGTAGGTGGTGTCGCTCGCCTCAATGTCGGCGCCCAGGCCCGATCCCCACAGAGTGATGATCTGGCCGGACGCCGCCGAGTTGGTCGGCGAGATGAATTTGTAGTTCGCGTCCGTCGCCATCACTTGGCCGGTGCCGTCGCCGGACATGGTGGCGAGTCCCAGGGCGCTCTGCGCAACCTGAGTCGGCGCCGGCTCGCTGGTCATCCCGTCGTATGTCACCGTGACGGTGCCGGCTCCCAACGGCATGTTGGAAGGAAGCACCGCCGCGATCTGGGCTTGCGTCGCGTAGTACAGCGCCGCCTGCTCGGTGACACCCGCCACCGTCACCGCGGCGCTGGCGCCGTTCAACGTGAACGGCAGCCCCTTGCTGCTGTCCTGCAAGACCGCCGGCGCGCCCGGCGTCGCCATGCCGGAACCGAAGATAACGAAAATGCTGCCCGGCGCAATACCGTAGTTCGCCGCGCCAGGCAAAACATAACTGTAATTGTTCAGCACAGCGCTGACGGCCGGGGCGGGGCCGACGGCCAAAGCCAGCGTGTTACTGGTGGCCCCTCCGATGCCGACCGAAACACTCTGAGCGCCGGACGGAGCATTGGCTGGCATCGTAAAATAGACCTGGTAGATGCCGACACCGGCCACCCCAAGCACCGCATGCTGAACCGCACACTGGTTGCCGCCCAGAGTGACGGTAGGGACGGTGGTGGTCTGCGCGTATCCTGAACCTCCCGTCGGGATAACCGGATTGGTCGCCCCCAGGCCGGCGGCGTACATGTCGATGGTCTCGTTCGGCATCGCCGGCGCGGCCGGCGAAACAGGGGTTCCGTCCGAATGCCAGGCGCTGACCGTACTGGCGCCGACGGCTTGTGGCACGAGGATTGGCGCATACTGCGAAACAGTAATGGGGAACGTGGCACCCGCGACTTCCACCGGTATGTTCGCGCCCACCGGTGCGTTAACCGGAATCTGGATCGCCATTTCGCAGCCGCTGATGGAAACGGTGGCGGCATTCAAGCCGCCCACGGTCGCCACCAGCGTGGACCCACCGACGGTGAAAAAACCCAAGCTGCCGCAAAAGAGGTTGGCGAGGCTGCCTGGGGCGAAGTTGGCGCCGCCAGCAACGTCCTGCACACCCGCGATGTAGAAACCTTGCCCATGCAGGGCGAATCCCGCCAGCAAGGCGAGCACAATACGCAGACATGCGCGCTTCATGATGCCGCCTTCCATGGCCACCAACCTCCTTGACCAGTTTAGCTCTGGGCGGCAGATCGGGCTATTTCACCCCCTTTTCTCTGCTTTACCGTCCTGATCCCCGAGAATCAGTTTGACAACCAGTGACGGCCCGGGTCAGTTGTAGACCGCGTTAATCGTAAACGTCGCGCCGGCGAACGCGTAGCCGATATCCAGGCCGCTGGCCGTGAACGACCGCGAGGCGCTCTGGTTCTCGAGCGTCAAGGTCCCCGCGCCGGTCGGCAGGGCATTCAATACCGAGGCAGGAACCGTGAACTGCCCGGCGCCGGCCGGGACCGAGCACATAAAGCTGCCGGTCGGGGTTGGCGATCCGGCCGCCGCAAACGAGCTGCCGCGGATTGCCACGACTCCATCGGCGTCGCCCCCGGTCCAGGTCAACCGTACGCCTTGCGACCGGTTGATCGCGCCGATCGACTTCTGGTTGGTCCAATCGAGCGAGGCCGGAGAGTTGACGGCGGACGTGAAGCCTGCGATATCCGGACCGATATCGGCGGCGGCGGAGCCTCCCGTCCCCACGAACGTGTAGGTTCCACCAACCGAAGTCCACGGCACCGGCAGCGCCCCACCGTAGAACCCCCCGTTGTCCGTAAGGAGTGGTTGCGTCCCGCCCACTCCGTTGACGGACACGCTGCCCGCGAATAGCCGCGTGACCGGGGACGTGCCAGGCGCTGGAACTACGATGCAACTTCCCTCCGAAGCCGGCCCGCTGCCTGCATACGCGGCGAGTGAAGCGCCCGGTATGCCTTCAAAGTACCCGCCCGCAAACGCCTGGCCGACACCCTGCGAAACCGACAGGGACCCAACATTGACGGTGGTTTGGCCGCCCAGCGTCTGAGCCACGCCGGGGTCAAGGACGAAAGATAGCTTGCCGCATGCGCCTCCGGCGACCGTCGCCGGCAGCGTCACGTTGTTGCTGCCCACCGAGTTGCCGCCGCTGACCGCGTTCAAGGAAGCCGAACAACCGACGGGAAGCACCGACTGAAAGTATCCGGTGGGCATCGGCAGTTGGACGTCAATCTGATCCAAGCCCGGATAGCCGCTTCTGCCCGCCCATATGACCTGCGCCGCCGCGCCGCCGACATAAACCGCCAGCGGAATGTTGGTGATTTGGTGCGGACCCGTATAGGTAGTGTCGCTGACCGCGATAGCGGCGCCTAAGCCGGTTCCCCAGAGAGCGATGATCTGGCCGGCCGCCGCCGAGCTTGTGGGCGAAATGAAGTTGTAATTCGCGTCTGTCGCCATCGCCTGGCCGGTGCCGTCGCCGGACATGGTGGCGAATCCGAGCGCGCTCTGCACCACTTGAGTCGTCGCCGGGGCACTGGTCATCTCGTCGTAGGCCACCGTGACGGTGCCGGTTCCCAGGGGCGTAAGGGAGGGAAGCACCCCCGCGATCTGCGTCGGGGTCGCGTAGTAGAGTGCCGGGGTCATAGTGATTCCGGCAACCGTCACCGCGACGCTGGCGCCATTCAGCGTCGTCGGCAGGCCTTTGGTGCTGTCCTGCAAAACCGCCGGCGCGCCCGGCGTGGCCATGCCGGTACCGAAGATAACGAAAATGCTTCCCGGCGCAATGCCGTAGTTGCCGCTCGCCGCGCCGGGCAAAATGAAGCTGTAATTGTTCAGTACCGCGGAGATCGCCGGGGCTGGGCCGACGGCCAAAGCCAGCGTGTTGCTACTGACGCCGCCAATGCTGACCGAAACATTCTGATTGCCGGACGGCGGATTGGCCGGCATCGTAAAGTAGACCTGGTAGATGCCGGCGCCCGCGCCGCCAAGTGTCGCATGCAAAACCGTAACCTGGTTGCCGGCCAAAGTGACGGTAGGGACGGTTGTGGTTTGCCCTTGTCCAGTGCCTCCGGCGGGGACAGCCGGGCTGGTCGGCCCCAGGCCGACGGCGTACATGTTGATGGTCTCGTTCGGCATCGCTGGCGCGGTGGGTGACACAGGGGTTCCGTCCGAGTGCCAGGCGCTGACCGCGCTGGCGCCGGCGGCTTGCGGCATCAGGATTGGCGCGTATTGCGAAATAGTAATGGGATAAAACAAACCGGCATATCCCACCAGTACATTCGCGCCCAGCGGTGCAGTGAACGGAATCTGGATCTCCAGTGCGCAACTGCTGACGGAAACGGTGTAGGCATTCAGGCCACCCACGGTCGCGGACTGGGTGTCGAACGTGTTGAAACCGGCGCCGCCGCAAAAGATGTAGGCGAGGCTGCCTGGGGCGAAGCTGGTACCGCCAGCAACGTCCTGCACGCCCGATATATAGAAACCCTGCCCGTGCAGGGAGAATCCCGCCAGTAGGGCGAGCAGAGTACAAAGACGCGCGCGCTTCATGATGCCTCCTCAGAAAATCGGTTGGATTTGCTCGCCGCTTGGCAGGCTGGTCTTGCCAGCTGGATTGACGCAGAGAGAGGCCTGCCGGACAGGGCAAGGCGCTTTTGCCTCCACGGTCGCAAGCTCCTTGACAAGTTGTAGACGGCGCGGATGTATCGGTCGTTTCAGCCCTTTTTCTCTGTTTTCATGGTATTGCGAACAAGCCCGCCAAATTGAGATGCCAGGTTGTTGAGAAACCCCCGCCGGGGAGCGCACTGGAGTTTTTAATCGGGTTTTCTTGCCATGGCACTCTTCAAAACGCAAAGTGCGGCTGTCTATGGGATTGACGCTCACCGTATCGATGTCGAAGTCGACATGTATTCGCAGGGCTCGCCGCGCGATTCGCGGATGGTCGGCATGCCCGATGTCGCGGTGCGCGAAAGCCGCGAGCGCATCAAGTCCGCGCTCATCAACTCCGGCTTCGGATATCCGAGCAAGACCCTCACCATCAATCTGGCGCCCGCCAGCGTGCGCAAGGAGGGCGGCGGCTTCGATCTGCCGGTGGCGCTCGGCATCCTAGGCGCCATGGGAGTGGTGAAGGGACTCGATCAGCACATCCTGGCGGGCGAGCTTTCACTCGATGGCGCCATCCGTCCGATTCGCGGCGCTCTATCGATCGCCGTCTGCGCCCGCGCCGAGCGGATCCCCAACCTGATTCTTCCCGCCGAGAATGCCGCCGAGGCCGCCGTGGTGGAGGGCGTCAGCGTCTACGGCATGCGCCACCTGGCCGAAGTCGTGGCCCTGCTGCTGCGCCCGCTGGAGTTCACGCCCGCGGTGCCCGCCGCCAACGGCCATACAGACGATTCGCCCACCGCGCCGGACTTCGGCGACGTGCGCGGCCAAACCATGGCCAAGCGCGCCCTGGAAGTGGCAGCCGCGGGCGCCCACAACGTGCTCATGATCGGGCCGCCCGGTTCCGGCAAGACCATGCTGGCGAAGCGGCTGGCCGGCGTCCTGCCGCCGCTCACCTTCGAGGAGGCCATCGAGACCACCAAGATCCACAGCATCGCCGGCCTGCTCGGTTCCGGCGGCGGCCTCCTGCATCAGCGCCCGTTCCGCTCTCCGCACCACACCATTTCCGACGCGGGATTGATCGGCGGCGGCATCGGCACGCCGCGCCCGGGCGAGGTCAGCCTGGCGCACAACGGCGTTCTGTTCCTCGACGAATTCCCGGAGTTCCCGCGCGACGTGCTGGAGATGCTGCGGCAGCCCATCGAAGACGGTTCAGTCACCATCGCCCGCTCCGTGATGACGGTCTGCTTCCCATCCAATTTCATGCTGGTCTCCGCCATGAACCCCTGCCCGTGCGGATTCTACGGCGATACGGGGCGCGAATGCCGCTGCACGCCGGCCATCATTCAGCGCTATCTCAGCAAGATCTCGGGGCCGCTGCTGGATCGCATCGATATCCACGTCGAAGTGCCCGCGGTTCCCTTCAAGGAGCTGCGCGACAACGCTCCCACCGAATCCTCAGCCCACATCCGCACCCGCGTGGAGCGCGCACGGGCTCTCCAGCAAGCGCGCGGCTTTTACAATTCCGAGATGCCTGCGCCGCTCATCCGCAAGTTATGCGCGCTCGACGAAGCCGGCGAGCGCACGCTCGAAATGGCCGTCCGCCGGATGAGCTTCTCCGCCCGCGCGCACGACCGCATCCTCAAGGTCGCCCGCACCGTCGCCGACCTTGCCGAATCCGCAACCGTATCCGCCAAACACATCGCCGAAGCCGTGCAATACCGCAGCCTGGACAGAAGCTATTGGAATTGAAGGCAACTCTTCGGTAACATCGCGGCTCACTCGCGCGGCGCAAAAAAAGACCGCTGCCTCACGGTCGCGCCTCAGAACGTATCGGAGCCGCGACCAAAGGGAGCGGTCGGTTCAGTTATTACAGAGCGGGAGGCTTAGTTATACGTTGCGTCGATTTGAGTGGACACGTATGCCTCCGCAAATCCGAAATCCAGATTCGGTATATTCACGCTCACCGGGTTGGTGTAGTTGCTCACCTGAAGACTCCCGCTGCCGGCTGGTAGCGCCAGCAACACGGCTGGCGGAACCGTGAACGTTCCTGCGCTCACCGGAGCATCGCAAACGAAGGAGGCGCTGAACACTGAGCTCGAAGACACCGAACTGCCGTTGATTACAGCGTAGGTGCCGCTGGCGCCCCCGGTCCAGTCGACCGTCACCCCGCTTGCGCGGGTGACCGTCCCGTCCGAGCCCGAATTGGTCCAGACCAGCGGGTTCAGAAAACTCACCGCCGTGGTGAAAGGTCCAACGTCGGCCCCGCCGGTGCCGGTGAAGGTGTAGGTTCCGCCTGAAGCCGGAATCGTGAAAGCTGGCGACCCGGTTACTCCGCCCCCAGCGACGTAGATTCCAGTTATGAATTCTTTCATCTGCACGGTTCCGTTGGGCGGTCCCGTTACGGAGACCGTCCCGGCATTCAGATAAGTGAAGGTGTATGGATCGACCACGGTCAACGAATTGTACTGCGTGACGGAGCAGCTTCCCAGCGAAGGCTGGGAACTGCTGGTGAATCCGGTCAGCGAGCTGCCACTGAGGCTGTAGAAAATCGCGGTTGCCTCATCCGTCACTGTGGGAGCGGCCGAAGTCCCGGAGGGCATGGTCGTTTGAGCGACCGCGACTCCGCCGAACTTGACCGTGGTCTTGCCTGACAGCGTCGACCCTTCAGTCGGGCTGACAATGGCAAGCGGATCGGTGCAGGTGCCGCCGCTGGTGGCGATCGGCATCGACACAAAATTGCTGGACACAGCGCTGCTGCCGCTGCCACTCACGGCCGACACTGAAATCGCGCAGCCGGTAGGTGCGTTTGACGGGATGGTCACGTCCATCTGGTCAACTCCCTGATATGGGGACCTCCCTTGGTAGACAATGGGCACCTGAACGCTGCCGAAATACAGCGCCGTGATGCCGCTGAGGTTATCGTAGTGCGTAGGCGGGCTCAAGTCGGTGTTATTCGTATCGGCGCCATCGCCCGCGCCCCAGAAAACCACGGTCTCGCCAGGCCTAGCGGAGTTGGTGGTGGTAATCAGCGCGCCCGTCGAGTTGTCGGTCACTGCGGCCAGACCGCCGCCATAGTAATCGAATCCGAAGGCATGGCCCACCAGCGTAATCGGAAAGCCGGCGCTGGTCTGCCCGCCGTAGGAGACGGTCATTGTGCCCGAGCCGGTCGGAAGGTTGGACGGCAGCACAGCGCCGATGTAGTTCGGAATCACGTAGTACAGGCCCGGATGCACCGTCGTGCTGCCCACCGTGACGGTGACCTGCGCGCCGTTCAGGGTCTGCGGGAGCGCTTTGCTCGGGTCCGAAAGCGAAGTGACCGTCGTACCCGGCGCCGCCATCGCGGAGCCCGAGATCAGGACCAGGGCTCCCGGCGCGATACCGTAGTTCGGAGCGCCGGGCACGATGAAGCTGTAGTTATTCTGCACCTGCGTGATCTGCGGCGCGGCCGGCCCGCCCAAGGTCACGGTTGTGAGTCCCTGGATCTTCGTCCCCGAGGTGTTGTAAGTGACATACTGCACGGTGATCGAGCCGCTGCTGGCAGCCGTCACCAGGACCGCGGCGTAATTGCCGCCGTTGGTGTGCACCCCGATAACTTCGTTGGGAACCAGGCTGCTACTAGGGATCGGCGTCGCCGTGTAGGACTCCGACATGAGAACGTTGTCGAGAGAACCGAGCGAGACCAGCAAGCTGAACTCGGCGCCGAACGCCGTGGTGAGGTCAGCTAATGTAGCGGAGCCCACGGGGGCGATGCTGCTACCGCTGAAAGCGATGTCTCCGCCCGACGAGACGGCGGCGCCGGTGTCCAGGTTCAGGTTGGTTTGCGCCAAAGCGGCCAGCGGCAGTGCTAACGCCAAAGCAGCTATGGCCAGGGTGTGAAATAGTTTATGCATTGTCTCCTCCTCCAGTATTGTGAGTGCCGGACCTATTGTATATCTTTTACAGACATCTACTAACGCACCAAAACCAGGCAAAATGGCGCAAACCTATCCCCGCCGCAAAGTGCGATTGCTGGACGATAACACCCTTACGGCCCCGCGCGCAAGCGGCGAGAGGCAGGGAGAGGCAGAGGGAGAGGCAGAGGGAGAGGCAGGAGGGGAGAGGCAGGGACAGTGGAGTGAACCCCAAAAGTGAGACAGCGAGTTAAGGGAACAAATACATTGATGACCTGCCCCGCAAAATGAGACAGCCGATAAGTTGAGCCCCAGCCCTCGGAGGTGGTCCGGAGGCCCGTCATTCGGGCCCTTCGTCGACTAAAGTACCTCAATTGATCCTCTCAAGCAAACC
>Ga0116126_1000893_pt1 | contig 20013 bp, 17 predicted proteins | sample June2015DPH_16_5_FD_89730 | JGI IMG/M metagenome (GOLD analysis project Ga0116126, IMG submission 89730) | Peatland microbial communities from SPRUCE experiment site at the Marcell Experimental Forest, Minnesota, USA - June2015DPH_16_40 | ecosystem: Environmental > Terrestrial > Soil > Wetlands...
ACCGTGCTGCTGGGGTCGGTGGTCGCGAGCGAGACGACGGTCAACCCCGACGGATCGATCACGGTCCCCGTGGTCTCGGTCTTGGTCTCGGACTTGTTTTCACGCCCGCCCATGGAGACGCTCTGTTTGATCGCGAGCTTCACGGCGATGACGGCGCCCTGGTTCTTGGCCAGGATGTCGCGGCCGGATCTGGCGACGTCGTCGGCCCGGGCGGTGGACGCTATCATGGCGGTCGCCGCCACGATGGCGAGCGATGAAATCAGTGTAAGGTGTTTTCTCATGTTAGAGGTTTCCTTTCGCGACCTGGCGGCTTTTGTCCCAGTTGGGTTCCAACTCGAGGAAGACCGTGTGAATCCCGCGAATGACGCGCAGGACGATGGTTTTCCGCTTCTCAGCGGCCACGTGCTTCATGATCTGTTTGAGCGAGGCCACGTCCGTCACCGGGTTGCCCTCGACCACCGTAATCAGGTCGCCAATGGCCAGTCTCCCGAGGGCGGCCCAGCCACCCTCTTTGACCTCGGTGACCAACACGCCCGGTTGCTCCTGCGACCATTGTTCCTGGACTTTGTCGATAAACGTCGTGTCGCGCGCGGTGAATTCAAAGTCTTCATCGCGGTATTTCTTCATTTCGCGTTCGAGCTTCGGCGAGCGGACCAATTCGACGGGAATACTCAGTTTGTCCGCGCCGCGGCGGACGGCCAGTGTGGCGGTGGTGCCGATTTTGTATTGCCGCACCATGGTGTCGAGAACTTCCTCGTCTCCGGGCTGCGAGGCTTCGATGGGGCTGCCATCGAGTGCGAGGATCAGGTCGCCGACCTTCAGCCCGGCTTTCTCAGCCGTGCTGTCGGGATAGACCTGCGTGATGCGGACGCCGGTCTGGCCCGGGATGCCGAGCTGCCCGGCCAAATCCCGCGGGATGGCCTGGGTGGCGACGGGCAACCAGGCCTTTTGGGCTTCGAGCCCGGGATCTTCCAACTCCTTGATGCCGACCCTGACGACCGTGAGCAACTGCTCGGTCTTGCGCCGAAACCCGAGGGTCGTGGGCACCGGCTTCGATTTGCCGGCGGTGACCTTGTCGGTGATGTTCTGCATCTCGGCGACGTTGCGGACGGGCGTGCCGTTGATTTCCGTGAGCACGTCGCCGGACAGGACGGGCGGTTTGGCATCGTCGCACGGGCCGCCGGGCCGGATGGAAGTCACGATCACGCCGTCGAGGCTCTTCAATTTCAGTTCGCGGGCGGCCAACGCTGAAATATCGCGGGCGGTCATACCCCATTGTTTGAGCTCAAATTGTTGGCGTTGGGGTTGTTCGCGTTCAGCGGTGACCAGTTTCAAGGTCTTCTCCTGGCCGTCGCGTTCGACAACAACTTCGATCTCGTGGCCCGCGGGCAAATTCGCCACCATCTGGTTCAGGAGCGGGATTTCCTCGGTGTAACGGACGAGCACGTCGCGGCCGGCGATTTTCACCAGGATGTCGCCGGAATGAATGCCGGCCTTGCCCGCGGGTGAATCATCCAGCACGTTGGAAATCAACACGCCGCGGTTTCCCTTGTCTTCCTTGAGCAACGGTTGGATTTCGACACCGAGCCAACTGCGACTAACCTTTCCCTTCTCGATCAACTGGTGGGCGACGCGCTGGGCGAGGTTGCCCGGGATGGCGCCGCTGAGGCCGAAGCTGATTTCGTTGATGCCGATGACCTGGCCCTTGAGGTTCACGAGCGGCCCGCCCGAGTTGCCGGGATAGATGTCCGCGTCGTGGCCGATCCACCGCACCAGCGAGCCGACGTCCTCGCCATCGAGCGTGAACCGCGATGACGAAAATGCTTCCGGCATGACCATTTTCATGTTGCTGACGATGCCGAGCGTGACGGATTGCGACATGGCCAGCGGGCTGCCCATCGCCAGCACCGTATCGCCGACCCGCGCCGCGTCCGAATCGCCAAATTCGACGGTCGGGAACTCGCGTTTGCCGTCGGACCGCAATTTCAGCACCGAAATGTCGGCCAGCGGGTCGGTGCCCACGAGGTCGGCGGGGATTTCCTCGTTGCTCGGCAGGATCACGACGAGGCGGGTGGCGTGGCCGGCAACATGATGATTGGTGATCACATGGCCTTCCTTGCTGATGATCACACCGCTGCCGCTGCCCTCGAATTTCACTTCGCGGCCCTGATAATACTGCGTGGCGACGACTTTGATGCGGACCAGGGACGGCTTGACGCGCGCCACGGCTTCATCAATCTCGCGGCGCACGGGATCGACGGGTTCGATGGCGGCGGCGGCAAAGGACCGAGCGGTGATCGGCGAAGCGATCACGGCGACCGCGGCCGCGGCACACGCCAAGAACTGTTGTAATCGGGAAATCATCCAGCGCAGTATGGCAGAAGTCATCTCTGGCGTAAAGGGATAGCCAACCACTCAAGGCTGACATCCGACAGCCTTCTTGTTCATCCCCCATTTCGCCATTTACTCATCCTACCACAAATCCGAGAGCAAGAAAGCCTGCTGTCGATCAGGAGCGGTCTGGCGGAGGTGCAAGGCAGGGACGAAGACGGGAAGACGGCGCATCATCGCCGGTATTCTGCTATAATAGGATTTTCTGTGAACATTCGACGATTTCAACGAAGGTTTTGGGCGACGAGCATCTGTCTCGCAGCGGCGTGGTGTGTCCTGGGGTTGCTGTCGGGCGGCTGCACGACAGTTCAAACGGATCGTGCCGCCACCAATGACGGTTTGCGTTCGCGAATGGTGACGGGCCCTCCCCGTGAAATTTTCGGATTGGTGAAGCAGTGCGTCTATCGGGAATTTCCCGATGGCCAGGTCCGCACCGATCCCAATATGGGCGAGGTCACGGCCACCGTTTCCTCCATCATAACGGGAGATGCGCTGTTGAAGGCGACCATGATCGAACGGCCCGATGACATGGTGGAAGTAAGCGTGTCCGCGAAGGGAGTGGGCGCCGCCCAACAGAAAGCGACCGTTGAAAAATTCCTCAGTGACTTCGACGAGGCGTATGCCGTGTGGGTCAAGTACCGGACGATCGACCGCGGGCCGATTGATTGACCGTCCGGTGGCCTCGTGGCATAGCCGGCGTTCGCCTCTAGCGTCACGTGGCCTTCGTGGTGAATTATCTCACTGCTGGTAGAGAATCATCCCCGACTTGTAGCGGACGCGGACGGTGCCTTCGACGATGCGGTCGCCGGTGACGGCGCCGCTGCCATCGAAGGCGACGTGCCAGGGGCCGATGGGCAGGGCGAAGTCATAGCTGAGTTCGTCCGCACTGTTGGCGATGACGCAGGCGTGTCTCCATGTCTCGCTCGGCAAACCTCCGTCGGGGTCGATGGTGAACATGAGGGAGCCGGGATTGGGCTGGTCGTGAAACTTCAGCCACGCGGCGATTTGTTCCTTGGAGCGCAGGCGGAAGACCGGATGCGCTTTGCGCAGCGCGATGATGTCGCGCGTATAGGCGAACAGATCGTAGTGTTTCTTTTTCAGCGACCAATCGACCTCGTTGACGCTGTCGGGCGCGTTGTAGCTGTTCTCGTGGCCGAACTTGGTGCGGGCGAACTCTTCGCCGCCGTGGAGGAACGGCACGCCCTGCGAGGTGAACAGCAGCAGGTAGCCGAGCTTCATCATGTCTTTGAGCTCGCGGTCCGACGCGCCCGGCTTGGAGAGCTTGAGTTTGTCCCAGACAACCCAGTTGTCGTGGCAACTGAGGAAATTGATGGCCTGCGCGGGCGTGGGCACCCAGTCGCGCCAGCTTCCCTCAATGCCGCGCTGGACGTTGTCGAGGTTCGAGCCGTTCTGAATGAACCCGGCGTGGTTCTTGTCGAAGGGCGAGCCGATGAGCGCGTTGCGGATATTGTCGTTGAACGCGCCGATGCGCGTGCCGCGGATGGTCTGCTTGTTCGTCGGCTTTACGGGCGCCTGTTTGCCGCCGCCGCCCCACGGTTCGCCGTAGAGGACGATGTTCGGCTTGATCGCGCGCAACTCGCGCTCGACATCCTTCATCGTGTCGAGGTCGATCAACGCCATCAGGTCGAACCGGAACCCGTCGATGCCGTATTCCTGCACCCAATGTTTCAGCGTGTCGATGATGTACTTGCGGCCCATCGGCGCTTCGCTGCGGAAATCGTTGCCGCAGCCCGAGCCGTTCGAATAGCTGCCGTCGGGCAGAAACCGAAAATAGTAGCGCGGAACCAGCGAATGGAACGGCGCGTTGTTGGCGGTGTGGTTGTACACCACGTCCATGATCACGCCGATACCGCGCTGGTGCAGGGCCGCGACGAGCTGTTTCAATTCGCGGACGCGGCTCTCGTTGTCGATGTTCGTGGCGTACCAACCCTCGGGCGAGTTGTAATCCATCGTCACGTAGCCCCAGTTGTAATTCGTGCTCGTCTCGTCGTTGTCGAAGTCCTGGATCGGCAGCAACTGCACGTGCGTGATGCCCAACTCAGCGAGGTTATCGAGGCCCGTCTTGATCGCGTCATCCTCCGGCAGGTGGGCGCCCGCCTGCGCGAAGCCGAGGTATTTCCCCTTGTACTCGACGCCGGAATTGGCCGCGATAGTGAAATCGCGCACATGCATCTCATAAACCACCATGTCCACGGGTGACCCGAGCGGCGGCCCGATCTTTGCCGTGTCCCAGTTCGGCGGGTTGGTTTTCGACAGGTTGGTAATGCGCGCCCGACGGCTGCTGTCGACGGCGTTGACGCAATAGATATCGAGCACCTCGCGGTCCCGATCATCGAGCTTGTACAGATAGAACCTGCCCTCGAGGTCGCCGTCGACCTTCCCCTCCCAAATGCCCTTGCCTGCCGGGTGCAGGTCGTGCAGCATGCGGCCCTTGTCACCGGTGGCGGCGTCGTAGATCACCACCTGCACTGTGCGCGCCGTCGGCGCAAACACCCGAAACGTCGTCGCTTCGGGACGGTACGTGGCGCCGAGCACGGCCTCCGCGTCATAAAACTCGTTCGTATCATCCAGCACACCTCGGGGAAGCACGCGGGCCGAGCCGCCAAAGCCTTCGACACTGACCTCATACACCCGCCCCGCTATGTCCAACGGCGCGCCGAGGATCAACTCGATTTCGTTGGATGTCAGTTTCTTGTCGTGGAACAGAATCCGAGCGGAGACGGGTGTTTGCCGCTTCGTTTGGCTGTCGGTGACCGTGAAACGGTCCGCCGTGACTTCGTCCGTCTTCACCAAACGCGACATCTCGACCACCAGGCGATTCGGCGTGTCCATGTAGGCGGCCACCACCTGCGGGCTCGTGTCGGGCGGCTGTGCCCACATCTTGTCCTTGCCACCGATCAAATAAACCTCATTACCCATGTCTGCCCTCCAGAATTTGTCTTCTCCGTCCTTGCGGTTCCAATCACCTCTCAGGCGCGGCAACAGACCGATCTTGTCCGAGTCGCCCTTCAGGCCGTAGTCACCGCGATCCAGTTGCAGGATCGACCCATAGGTATCGCGACCGATCTCGAAAATCTCGTTCTGCTCCGGCGAACGCTTGAAGGAGGCGTCCCATGTCCAGATACTGACGTTGTCGTAGTCTTCGTCGTAGCGGTGATAATGGATGGTGACCAGATTCCCGGGCTTGGACAGCGTGCGCTTTTTCCAAATGGATGGATCCGACAACACTTTCGTGCGCGACATCCGTTCCAAAGTCCATTTCTGATTCACGAACCAATCGCCGTAACTGGGGTAGCACGATTCCAGCGCGTCTCGGCTGATGGTCAGCCAAAGCTCGTATTCGCCATCCGCCACGGGCCGGGAAGCGTCCATGGCTTGAATGATCACCTGCACGGCACCGTTGTTGGGCACGATGGCCTGGCCTCGCGCGACGACCCGTCCTTCGCGCTTGAGGCCCGCCAGTATTTTTCGGCTGGCGTTTCCAAGCGGCGGCGTGATGTCCACGGTCGCTACGACAGCGCCCCTCGGCTGCGGTTGCGGCAGGAACCTTGTCTGGTGTTCGCCGGGAACCCGCCCGCAGGAGGCCAGAACCGCAGCCAGGATCGGCAACAAGACACGGGATCGCGTCCGCGAAAACGGTTTAGCAAGTCGCCGTATCGCAACGATTGGTTCGTTCACTGTGGATTCCTTCAAGTCCGCGTCCCGCTCAGACAACGCGAGAGTACACGATCAGAAACACCAACACCAGCCCGCAGACCAAGACTACGCCGTTCATCCGGACGCTGAGACGATGGAGCGCTTTCCATTCCGTCTCCAATTCTTCATCGAGCGGCTTTCCCGAAGATTCCGCCGCCGCGCGGCGTTCGCGAAGCGCGTTCATGTGCGGCATGACACCCTGACGCAACCAGAGATCCGTCCCGCCCATCCCCGCCAGCAACAACAATGTCAGAATCGCCGGCCACTTGGCAAACGACCGATCCGCCAGCAGCAGCCCGACGCACACGATCCCGACCGCTGCGCACACGATGCCGATCAAATAGTACTTGGAAAAAATCCGCCGAATCAGCGTCGCGGCGTCTTCTGGTTTGAGCGTCTTGAATACCGTCGGGGCCACCGCGGAACTAAAAAATACGATGCTGCCGATCCACACCGCCAATGTCAGCACATACAACCATTTCACCCATTGGGTCATCGCCATCGCAGCGTATCAGTCTCGTCCAAGCCCGCCAAGGTCAAAAACACCGTTGACGTGATCTGCAGCCTTCAGCCTGAACTTGCAGCGCCGCCCCGGACTGATTAGTCTGGGCAACATGTCGACGGGACGGAAACTCCGCTACGGCATCTTGGGAACCGGACTGATCTTCGGCAAGTTGGCCGACGCATTTCGGTTGATTGACGAAGCGTCGCTGGTGGCGGTTGCCAGCCGTGACGCCGAGCGCGCCCGAGCCGCCGGCGCGAAGCATGGTGTGCCGCGGGCGCATTCTGGTTACGAGTCCCTGATCCGCGATCCCGGAATCGACGTCATTATCAACGCACTGCACAACGGGCTGCATTGCGAATGGACCGTGCGCGCGCTCGAAGCGGGCAAACACGTGTTGTGCGAGAAGCCACTCGCCTGTTCCAGCGCTGAGGTCGAGAAGATGTTCGCCGCCGCCCATGCCAGTCAGCGGTGGTTGATGGAAGGGTTCATGCATCGCTTCCACCCGCAGATGGCCGAAGCCAAACGGATCATTGCGACCGGCGGAATCGGACGGGTCCTGCACATTCGTTGTCACCGGACCTCCCGCGGACGTGACCGGGACAATCCGCGGTATCGGCGCGAGGCCGGTGGCGGCGCGCTTATGGACATCGGCTGTTACTGCGTGAACCTCTCGCGATTCTTGGTTGGCGCCGAGCCGAATCGCGTGGTCGCCCACGCCCATTTCGACAAGAAGACCGGCGTGGACCTGACGTTGAGCTGGTGCCTTCAATTTGACGACGGTGTCACCGCCAATCTTCTGTGTAGCATGGAGGCGGAACCGTCGTATCCCGCGGAAATCGTCGGCAGCGACGCCAAGCTGCTGATCCCACATCCCTGGCTGCCGCCGGCGTGGCCGGCCGAGCTTTATCTCACGCGAGAAGGCAAGACCGACGTCATCCGCATTGAGGCGGACGACGTGCCGCAACACACGCTCGCCCCGTTTGTGCTCGAGGTGAAACAGTTCTGCCGATGCGTGCGCGAGAATCGCCCGCCGCAATTTCCACCGAATGTCGACGCCGAACAGGATTCGCGCGCCAACATGCGCGTCATCGAGGCGTTGTTGGAGTCGGCACACGAAGGACAAACGGTCGACGTGTTGACGTGACGACGGTAGTTCTATTGGCCCTGTCTCTGCGCCACGATCAGGTCGCGAACCGCTTTCGGATTGGGAATACCTTCGATTTCTTCGTCGGGGTCAACCGTGGCTGCCGTGGAAATGGTGAGGTCGCCGATCCCGACTATTCGGGCGAGGATTCCCTGATCGATTTCTATGGATCGGATGTCGCGCACGATCAGCTCCCGATAGCTCTTGGAGAGCAGACCGCGCTCCAATGTGATGCGTCCGGGGTAGATGCGAAGCACTACCGACCTCCGACGGCACCACGCGATAATCAACGGCACGATCAGCCAGGAAAAGACTAGGTACCAGAAGTACTGCCACCACGAAGGTCGCACTTCAGCGAGCAGCTTGTCGGGCACGGCCTGAGGTTGTGCCACCTGAGACGCCACCGGGAAGCCGCAGGACGGACACGTCGCCGCCGCTGTCGAAACCTGTTTTCCACATTCGGGACAATCAATGAGTGCCATGGCGTCTTCGCCGCATCCTAGGCCCGGCGTTGAAAACCTGTCAAGGCTCAGCCGAACGCCCCGAGAGCAACCGCCGTACGCGATTGCGCGCGCAAATTCCTGCGATTGGGACGTTTAATTTCTTGATTCGTGGGGCATTTGTCCTAGAATGCGCCGCGAGGAGGAAGTTGATTTCTGTGACCAAGATAGCTCGAATTCAAGCCCGCGAGATTCTCGATTCGCGCGGGAATCCAACGATTGAAGTGGATGTGGAACTTTCCGGCGGCGCGGTTGGTCGCGCGGCGGTCCCCAGCGGCGCCAGCACGGGTGAACATGAAGCCTGGGAATTGCGCGATGGCGACAAAGCGCGCTACGGCGGCAAGGGCGTTCAAAAAGCCGTCGGCAACGTCAACACCAAGATCGCCCGCGAGTTGATCGGGCACGACGCGCTCGATCAGGTCGGCATCGACAATTTGATGATCGCGCTGGATGGCACGCCGAACAAAGGCAAGCTCGGCGCGAATGCGATTCTCGGCGTCTCGCTGGCCACGGCGCACGCGGCGGCATCCCAGCTCGGCGTCGAGCTCTTCAAATATATCGGCGGGCCGAACGCGAAAGTGTTGCCCGTGCCGATGATGAACATCCTCAACGGCGGCGCCCACAGCGACGCGCCGATCGATCTGCAGGAATACATGATCATGCCGAAGGGCGCGTCGAGTTTCCGCGAAGCGTTGCGGATGGGCGCGGAAGTGTTTCATGCGCTCAAGGGCGTGCTGAAGGGCATGAAACTCAGCACGGCGGTCGGCGACGAAGGCGGGTTCGCTCCCAATCTCAAGAACAACGAGCATCCGCTGGAAGTCATCATCGCGGCAATCAAACAGGCCGGCTACAAACCTGGCAAAGACATCTTCATCGCGCTCGACCCCGCGTCGAGCGAGTTCTACGACGCGGCGTCCAAAAAATACGTCTTCAAGAAATCCGACGGCACGAGGCATTCCGCCGAGCAAATGATCGAGTTCTACAAGGGTTTGTGCCGCAAGTACCCGATCATTTCCCTCGAAGACGGCCTCGCGGAAGGCGACTGGGATGGCTGGAAGAAACTCACCGACGCGATGGGCGATGAGATCCAGCTCGTCGGGGACGACATCTTCGTCACCAACACAAAATTCCTGAAACGCGGCATCGACATGGGCGTCGCGAATTCGATCCTCGTGAAGGTCAACCAGATCGGGTCGTTGACGGAAACGCTGGATGCGATCGAGATGGCGAAGGAAGCCGGCTACACGGCGGTCATCAGCCATCGCTCGGGCGAGACGGAGGACACGACGATTGCGGACATCGTGGTCGCGACCAACGCCGGGCAGATCAAGACCGGCTCGCTGTGCCGCACCGACCGCGTGTGCAAATACAACCAACTGCTGCGGATCGAGGAGATCCTCGGCAAGGACGCCGTCTACGGAGGCAAACTCTAAGGCAATGAGTTGGACAATGGCGTTGTGGCGACGGGTACAATCACTTGGGTTCGTCGTGTTCGTGGTGATCGTCGGCTGCGGCGTGGGGCTGCTGTTTGTGCCGCTGCTGCATCAACGGCACGCCATGCAAATGGATATCGCGCGGCTGGACCACGAGATCGAGCAACAGGAGATGCTGGAGAAGAAGCAGCAGACCGAGATCGAGGCGTTGAAGACCGACCCCGGCTACGTCGAGCGGATGGCCCGCAACAAACTGAATCTCTCGCGTCCGAACGAAATCATCTTCCGCTTCGAGCCGGCTCCACAGGCCGCGGCGCTACCCCGTTGAGCGACAACGAATGATGGTTCTGTAGCCGCGACTGACCCGAAGGATTCAGGGCTTGACGAATCCGCGCTCGGCCCGTAAGCTTGCCGCAGGTTTTCGAGTGCGGGGTGGAGCAGCCCGGTAGCTCGTCAGGCTCATAACCTGAAGGTCGTGGGTTCAAATCCCACCCCCGCTACCAATTCCAAAGGCTCGGACAAGCGTCCGAGCCTTTGTTTTGCCTAGCCTTGTCAAACACTCCCCGACACAGGTGCCGAACGTCGTTCTGATAAGCAGCCGCCCCGGTTACGGCCTCACGCCAACGAACCCAAGCAGGCAAGCAGAATGCCGATGACTACGCCGCAGCCAATTGCAATCCCGAACAACGAAAACCCTCGGGTCTTCCCACCGAACATCAGTAGCACCACAAGCCCTACAGCAATCGCTGTAACAACACCACCTGCCAGTCCAGCCGGAATGGTAGATGATAACGAGGCACTGCCGATCTTCACGACAGCCGTATTGCCATTTGCGGTCCGGTAAAGGACGCGGGCAATCACCTGTGCGATCAAAAAACCAAAAACTGCGCCTGCAATGAAGGCTCCTGCTGATGCCAGCCAACTCTTCTTGATGAGCCAAATAACCCATGTTCCGACCACGGCACCAGTCACGACTGCCGTCGAGGCGACAACCCCCGCAAGCTCCACGACTCTATCTCCAGCCTGTAGCATATTGAGAAGCAGTCCAACGGTTATTGAGATTTCTCGTCTGAGTTTATGACAGATTTGTGGACATCTGACAAGTCATGTAGACTCGCAACCTCATGCGGGACGACGGCAAGGAGAGCAAACGCGATCTCAGCCCCCGATTCTCGGTCAAGCGGGTCTGAAAATGCCGAGCTCGTTTCCTGGCCCAATCAGCTTTTCGCAGTTCCCCAGCGGCGGTAGAGGAAGCGTTCCCAGGGGGAGAAGAGGATCTTGTCGGCGAGCAGGCCGATGACGATGATGACGAGCATGATGCCGATGACCTGGTCCATGGCCTGGAGTTCGCGTCCGTAGTTCAGCAGGTTGCCCAGGCCGAATCCTGTCAGGATGGTCACGTAAATCTCCGCCGCCATCAGCGAGCGCCACGCAAAGGCCCATCCCTGTTTCATGCCGCTCACGATGAACGGCAACGACGCAGGCACGATCACTTTCGCCCAGGTATGCCATTGCTTCGAGCCCATCGTGCGCGCGGCGCGGGCGTAAATCGGCGGCACCGTCCGCACGCCGTTGTCGGTGGCGATCACCACCGACCACAGCGTGCCCATGATGACGACAAACAGCATCGCCGCTTCCGTCTGCCCGAACCACAACAACGCCAACGGCACCCAACACACGCTCGGAAGTGTCTGCAATCCCAGCGCGATGACGCCCAGGGTGGCTTCGCAGAACTTGAAGCGCGCCGTCAACAGTCCCAACGGCAGGCCGACGATCAACCCGAGCGCGTAGCCGATCAGCAGGCGCCGCACGGTCACGAACGTCGCGCGTTCGAGGTCGCCACTGGCCAGCGCGCCCTTGAGGTAGCTCGCCACGCTCAGCGGCGACGGCACAAGCACGGGCGACCAGATCTTCAGGCGCACCAGCATCTCCCAAACACCGACGAGCACCACGAAAAAGGCGACGACGATCAACCGGCGCCTCATTCCCCTACCTCCACCAAATCGGGCTTAAGGTACCGTTTGAGGGCGCGGGTGATATCCGTGGAATACTTGGCCAGGGCGACGCTGTTGATGTCGCGCGGCCGGGGCAGATCGACTTCAAACTTTTCGTGAATGCGACCGGGGTGCGGTGAGAACAACACGACGCGGTCGCCGAGACAGGAGGCTTCGCGGACGTTGTGGGTAACGAAGACGATCGTCTTCTTCCGTTCCTGCCAGATTCGCTGGATGTCGCCGTAGAGCTGTTCACGGGTGAGCGCATCCAGCGCCGCGAACGGTTCGTCCATCAAGAGCACGCGGGGATTGGGGGCCAACGCCCGCGCCAGGGCGACGCGTTGTTTCATGCCGCCGGACAGTTCGTGGATATTGGTGTTGGCAAATTTGCTCAGGCCGACCAGTTCGAGGTAGTACCGGGCGACTTCGCGACGCTCGCTACGGGACAGGTTCGGTTTGAGTTTCAGGCCGAACAGTATGTTGTCCATGACGTCGAGCCAGGGGAACAACGCCGGTTCCTGGAACATCATCATCCGCTCGCGGCCCGGTTGCGTCACAAGTTTGCCATCGGCCAGCACCTGTCCGTTATCGGGGTGTTCCAAACCCGCAATGATATTGAGCAGCGTTGACTTGCCGCAACCGGACGGTCCGACCAGGCACACGAACTCGCCCTCGTGAATGTTCAACGAGACGTTGTCGAGGGCGTGCACGGTCGCGCGGCGTTGCCGAAACCATTTCGACACGCCGTCGACAACCAGCTTGACCGGTGGGACGACCTGGAGTTCGTCCTGGATCGCCATCATTTGATTTCGGCGAGGCCCTTTTCTCGCAAGACCTCATTCAACAGCTTGAGATCGTAGATGTGGGACAAATCGGGTTCTTCCTTCAGAAATCCGATACGATACGCGTCCTCGGCGGACTTCAGCAACGATTCCTTGACCGGGTCATACGTGATGTGCAACCGCTTCCAGGCGCTGTTCAAGATGTCTTCGGGGAGCGCGCGTGTCGTCTCCGCCCGGATCTCATCATCCAGGATCCGCTTGGCCTCGTCGGGGTGCGCGTTGATCCACTCTGTCAACTCCACATGCGCGGTGATCCATTTCTTCAGCAAGGCCGGGCGGTCATTGAGAAACTTCGCGCTGCTGACCAAATGGGTGGTGACATACCGTCCGCCCGTGTCCGGCCACAGCGCACCTTCCTCGAGATAAACCTTGCCCCTGGCTTCCAACACCAGTCGGCTCACCCACGGCTCGACGGTCCATGCCGCGTCCATCTCGCCGCGTTGGAAGAGCGAGAGTTGATCGGGGTTGTCCGTCGGTATGACCCGGGCGTCGCCGCCAACCATGGTGATCCGCAGCCCTTTCGACAGCAGCCAGGCGCGACAGGCCACGTCCTGTGTATTGCCGAACTGTGGCGTGGCAATCCTCTTGCCGCGGAAATCCGCGTCCTTCGTAATCCGCCCGTCGGATTGCACCACGAGCGCGGCGCCGCCGCTGCACGCGCCGGCCACAATGCGGATTTCTTCGCCGTGCGACCGCAGGTAGGCGTTGACGGCGGGATTGGGACCGACGTACGTGAGGTCGATCGACCGGGCGAAGATGGCTTCCATCGCGCTGGGCCCGGCGTTGTAGACGAACCATTGCACTTCCACGTCCGGCCCGAGCCGTTGCTCAAACCACCCCTTGCCCGAGCGGCTGAGACCGTGGGCGATGACGGCCTGGGCATGGGTCACATTCGGGAAATGGCCGACACGCAGGATCACTTTTTCGGCGCGGACCGAGGCGCACAGGAACAAACACATCAGCAGAATCGACATCGATTTCATCAGGGTCGCTTCTCCAATTCGGCGAACGGCAGGGGCACTTTGTCCCGTCGCATTTTGCGCAGGGTGACCTCGACCGTGTCGGCCAGTGTATACTTGTCCAGGATGTTGGCAATCGCATTGCGGACATCGACCATCAACAGGCGCAGTCCACAATGGGCCTCATCGGGGCAGGAACAGGGATGATAGGCGGTCACGCTCGCGCAGGAGATCGGGGCCAACGGGCCGTCGATCAACCGCACGATCTCGCCAATGGTGATCTTGGCCATGGGTTTTTTGAGGAAGTAGCCTCCGCCCTTGCCGCGTTTGCTGTCCAGATAACCCGCGCGGTTGAGTTCGAGCAGGATGGCTTCGAGGAACTTGACGGGGATGTTCTCTTTTTCCGCCAACTGACGGATCTGGACCCTCGGGCGGCCCAATTCGTGGGCGATACCGAGATTAATGAGCGACCGCAAGGCGTACTCGCCACGTTTCGACACCTTCATGCCGAGTGAAGTCTACGCCCTTACTAGGGAATTGCAACTTTCTTTTGGCACCGGGACATTTTTAAAGTTCGGCCCCCGGCGTGTGCAACCTTGGACAATCCATCTGCGCAGTCGCGAGCGTCAGGGGAAACGAGTCTGGAGAAGAACCGGGGTGGCACTCTGCCCCTGTGTCCCTTTGGTCGATGGCAAGGCGATCTCCGGTTTAGCGAGGGAACGTGACCTGCCCCCCAAAACTTTCTGCCGGCAAAGCGACATCGCCAATTCTCCACTCGAGCGAAGGCGCGAGGCTGACCGGTTTTCCAAGAGCGTTACCGGCGCCACGCGGAGGTTTTGCATCCCAGTCAACTGCTCGGCCGTACCTATCGGCGAAACCTGAGCAGGTCACTTCTGGGGTTGGCAACCGACGAGAGAATCAATCGTCGCAGTCAGTTCCGTTGCTTCCAGCGGCTTTTTGAGAAATTTGTCAACCCCGTCACGGAAACTTGCCGCCACGAGATTTGGATCGGACGAAGTGACCGCCACGACTTTGATCGACGGGTTGAGTTTTCGCAGGTGTTTGAGTGTTTCGTCTCCATTAAGGTGTGGCATGGTGTAATCGAGAAGCACGAGCCGAATGTCGGCCGGAGAGTAGGTGAGCATGTTCAGTCCTTTGACACCAGAGGACGCGTTGAGCACGGTGAACCCATGCTTGCGCAAGACGGAGCTGGCCAGATGCAGAAACGATGCGTCGTCGTCTACGATCAGGATCGTGAATTCGTTGCGGTAGAGTCCCTGCCCCGGAGGCTTGGTGCCCTGCCCCGTGGACGGTCGCCGGTAGGTATCCACTATCCCTTCTACAAATGATTCAGAGGCCTGTGTCATGACATCTTGAGATTGCATACCGTGTGCCAAAGTTGCGGGTTACAGACCCGGCGGAAACATCGACATTGCAAGGTGTTAGCCGGTCCATCGGTTAACGTGAGCGGCGGCAGGCAGCGGACGACACCAAGGCCGCGACACGAATGGCAACGAACACCTAATTGGATCTGGCCCGGCGCTCTTGCCTCACGCGTGATGCTGTGATCCCGGCAAACTACTCGCCCGGAGCCGGCGGCCAAAACAGGAAACGCGCGTAGCCGTAGGCAATCATTTCACCGACGACCGTCCGCACACCCTCGCTTGATTTCCACCATAGGTTTGGGTTGTATTCAGTGTTCTCGATACTGATAATACCTACGCGACACTCGCGGCCCAGTGCCTTGGCAAATAGCAGGCGCGAACGCCGCGAGTGGTCGGCCATTGTCATGATGTTGAGCGAGGTGGCACTGATTTGATGACGGTAAAACCACGTTCTCAAAGCGACGGCCGAGGCGTACGTACGATCCCGCACAACCCCGGCTGCGGGCACGGCTTCGACGGAGTTCGTATCGGCGCCAAGTCGAACCAGTGTGGCCGCGCCAAGATCGGCCCAGTTTGTGTAGCCACACAGGAACGTGCCCGAGCTGATTGGCCCTCCGGTCACGAGGATCCGGCTGTAATGATCGCGCTTGAATTCAGCCAGCGTTCGTTCCAGCGCATAATCCGGAATCCAACCCTCGATCACGAGGATCTTGCTGGGGACCGGATCGTTCACCGTCAAGAACGGGTGCGTCTCTCGGACACCCAACACGGCGAGTGCGGCCCCGATGGACAGCAACACAATCCAACCCCACACGGTCGGAATCAGGTGCTCCCGACGTTTCCACAGGTTCCATGTGTGTTTGCTCGGCTTCATGCCAATAGCGCTTCGGACCGATCCGTCTCACATGCCTTCCTTTGCGCCACGGTTTGATGCTGGGGGTTCCGTGGCACGTCAATCAAGCACAATCGAAGTATTGAAAGAACGGGGCGTACCGTCATTCGCATCGCGCTTTCTCAGTTGGCGTCAGCCCGGCCCAGGTCGCTATCGAGGGGACAGGAGCCGCCCGGTTTCAGCGCCAGATCCCTCGCCCTGTCCACATACCGAGCGCGACATTCAGTGCCTGAGATATTGCGAAGAGTTGCTCACGCCAGCGGCAGGCCTTTCCAGGCCATGGCGATTTCAAACGCGCCGCGCTTGACGTCGAGTGGTCCTGTGTCGTTGACGCGGTTGCAATCGAGCGCAAGAACTTCTTTACATCCAGGCGTTGTGGCGTGAAACAATCCACAGCATGACGCTGACCAAAGTCCGCGAATTGCTGGCCGAGCTCGACATTCGGCCGAGCAAGGCGCTGGGACAGAATTTCCTCGTTGATGGGAACATTCTGCGGATTCTGGTCGAACAGGCGGATCTTCGGCACGACGAGACGGTGCTGGAGATCGGCCCCGGACTGGGAGTGTTGACCGTCGAGTTGGTCGCGCGCGCGCGGCGGGTCGTGGCGATCGAGAAAGACCCGCGACTTTGCCGGTATCTGCGGGAACATGTGGACGGCGTTGAGTTGGTCGAGGGCGACGCCGTGGAAGTGCTGGAGCGGTCGGATTTTCAGGTCGCCGCGCCGTACAAGGTTGTCTCCAATCTCCCGTACAGCATCTCCACGCCGATTCTCGAACGGCTGGTCGAGCGAGAAGACAGGCCGCGCGCGATGGTTCTGACGGTGCAACGGGAAGTTGCCCACCGCCTGGCCGCCACGCCACGCCACAAGGACTACAGCGCGCTGACCGTGTTCACCCAGCTCCCGTATCACGTCACCATCGCCCATGTCATTTCCCCGCAATGTTTCTACCCGGCGCCGCAAGTGGACAGTGCGATTGTGGTTTTGGACCGGCGCGACCCGCGAGTGAAATTGCGGGCGAAGACGCTGTTTCACGACGTCGTGCGCGCAGGGTTTGGTCAACGCCGCAAAATGCTGCACAAATTGCTCGCGCCATTCGGGGATGTGGATAAGGCGTTTGCCGCAGCATCCGTTACGCCGACCGCTCGCGCGGAGGAACTGGCGGTGGAACAATGGATCATGCTGGCGAACGCCCTGGAATCGGGATCGTGAAAACCGGCCAATTCACTCGGCTTTGGCCGGCTGAACGATGGCCGTGGGTGTGATCGCTTGCGACTTCGGCGGAAGTTTGAGCTTGTTCTTTGCCGCCTTGCCTTCTTTGGTCTTCGGCCAGCGCTTGGCGACATGTTCGAGGATTTTGCAACCGAACTTCAGTTCTTCCCCCGAGCCCTCGCTGAAATGGAAACCGATATAATACAGATCGGCGGCATCGAGCGCCTTTTCTTTTTTCAAACGGTCGAAGAGCTTGAAACCCTTGTCCTGTAGCAACGCCTGGAACGCGCGCAAGGCGCGATCCTCGGCGCGCAGATGCTGGGCGAGGTCCTTGGCGGATTGTTTGATGTTACACACGCTCAGTTCAAAGCGAAGTTCGTTGTCGACCGCCTCGGAACGCACGATTTGTTTCAGGCAATCGACCGCCTTGGCCCACTTCCGGGACTTCTTGTATTTCAAGCCGACTTCGCGATAGACGCCGTCCGCCAGCGTCGGGTCGATGTTGCGCAGGAAATACAGCAGCGTCTCGTGACGGGGTTCCCCGGCTTCCAGCGCGCGGGCGGCCAGCGCGGCAAACTTCCTCGCGGCCTTCTTGTCCACCGACTCGCTGTGCGGCTTGAGGATTTTCGCCAGGCGCCATGCCCGCTCGGGTTTGCGTTCGCGGGCAAGCGCGGCCAGCAATAACTTGGTCGAGCTTTTGTGCCGGGCCAGCGCGCCCGCGGCGATTTCGCTGACTTGCATGTCCTCATGAGCCAGCAGGGCCATCATCAGGCGATTGCCCGCGGGGTTATCGTTGGACGCGAGCTTGCGCGCCGCGAAGGCGCGGACGCTCGGGTGCTTGCTCTTGAGCAGCTTGCGCCACTGCGCATCGTACGATTTGCCGAGCGGCAGCTTCTCGATAATGTCCAGAGCGTTCTGGACCACGTTGGGGTAATCCCCTTCGCCCAGGTACTTCAGCATCTGGCCGGCCATTTGATTGACCGCTGCGCCTGTGTACGGCAGGCCCTTCAGGGCGATCAGCGCATTGCGCCGTATATAGCCGAGGTTCTTCGGCGTGGTGTACTTCAGCAGAACCTTGAGCGCGTCGGGTGCGCCGATGTAACCGATCAACAGCAGACAAGACGTCAACACGCGGTCGTTCTTCCTGACCCGCGACGTGGTCATGAACTTCGCGACCTGCCGGTGCAACGCCCTGCGGTTCTTCGGCTCCGCATCGCCGATGTGGCGGCGGACCGCCTGGCAGGTTTCCTGGACGAGTTGAAAATCGGTGTCGAACAACACATCGAGGATCAACTGCATCGCCTCGCGGTTGTGGATGCGCGCCAAAATGTCCACCAGCACGCGCTTCTGCTGTGAGTTGGCCTTGAGAAACTGATCGCGCAGGCTGGATACATTGTCACCCCCGGCGTTGGCGATGATGGCTGCGGCGCGCAGTTTGGTCTCGATCTCCGGCGCTTCCAGCAGCGGCAACACGTACGGAACGACCGCGCGCGTGCCGATGGCCTCGAACGCCTCAAGTACATAGCGCGTAAGCAGTTGGTTCGCGTCTTTCAACGTGTCGCCGAGCGCCTTGACCACCGTGTCCTGTTTCGGCTTCAACTCGGCAATAACCATGGCTGCCGCGCAACGCCGCATGCCATCCGGGCTTTGCAACATGCCACAGATCGTCTGGATGACCTTGTCCATAAGATAGCTTGTTACGGTAGCAGAATGACCCCGTGCTTGCAATGCGTGCGCGGTTTTTGTAGAATTTTCACTGTGGCGCAAGGTGGCATTTGTTTAACCTGTTTATAGACAGATACTTGAGATTGCAAATTATATGAGTTCTGACTCGTTTGAACGCCTCGAAAAGCTCTATTCCCAACCTTTTTTTGACCTTATCCAGCAGGCCCGCAACGTCTACCTCCATCATTGGCGCAATAACGAAGTCCAACTTTGCACCCTCCTGAGCATCAAAACCGGCGGCTGCAGCGAGGATTGCGCCTACTGCGCCCAGAGCGCCCGCTACCACACAGGCGTCGACACCGAACACCTCATGTCCACGGACGAAATCATGGATGTTGCCCGCCGCGCCCGCGCCAACGGCTCGACCCGCTTTTGCATGGGCGCCGCCTGGAAAGGCGTTCGCGAAGGAACCAGCGCCTTCGACTCCGTCCTCGAAACCGTCCGCGAAGTCAGCAAGCTCGGCATGGAGGTCTGCGTCACGCTCGGCCAGCTCACCGACCGGGCCGCGCAACAACTCAAAGACGCCGGCGTGACCGCCTACAATCACAACCTCGACACCAGCCCCGAATTTTATTCCCAGATCATCACTACCCACACGTTTCAGGATCGTCTCGACACGATCCGCGCCGTCCAACGCGCCGGCATGTCCGTTTGTTGCGGCGGGATCATCGGCATGGGCGAAACCGTGGCCGACCGCCTCCGCATGCTGGAAGTGCTCACGAATTTCGATCCGCCCCCCGAAAGCGTGCCCATCAACTGCCTGATGGCGATGCCGGGCACGCCGCTCGAAGATCAACCGCCCGTCGATGTGTTTGAATTGATCCGGCTCGTCGCCACCACCCGCATCGCGTTCCCGCGCGCCAAGGTGCGCCTCTCCGCCGGCCGCTCGCGCCTGTCCCGCGAAGCCCAGGCTCTGTGCTTCTTCGCGGGCGCCAACTCGATCTTCTACGGGAACAAACTCCTCACCGCCCAAAACCCCGAAGCCGACGCCGATCACGAGTTGTTGCGGGACCTCGGCCTCATCCCGCAGCAACCCTTCTCCGATTCCCCGCCCCCCGCCGCCGTGCTTGCAGAATAGCGGCGTAGGATCACTGCAAGGGCCACTAGGGTGACGTTTCAAATTAGGACACTACCCCTCGTGTCCGAACCTTGCCTTTCCGGCCGCATCCTGTTACAACTTGCGTTCATACAGGGGAATAGAATATACCAAGCCGTATGGTATGCCAACAGACAAATTGTAACTATGTATGTGATCTATGAGTGACTTCGCCGTTAATCTCCGCGCCCTGATGGCCAAACGCGGCTGGAATCAACAG
>Ga0116126_1000902_pt1 | contig 19931 bp, 13 predicted proteins | sample June2015DPH_16_5_FD_89730 | JGI IMG/M metagenome (GOLD analysis project Ga0116126, IMG submission 89730) | Peatland microbial communities from SPRUCE experiment site at the Marcell Experimental Forest, Minnesota, USA - June2015DPH_16_40 | ecosystem: Environmental > Terrestrial > Soil > Wetlands...
CAGCAGGAGTTGACCGCTTCCGATGGCGCGCCTAACGACCAGTTCGGCGCCATCCCGTCCGTGAGCGGGGACACCGCTCTGATCGCGGCTATGGGCAAGAACGGCGGCCAGGGCGCCGTGTATGTGTTTGTGCGCAGCGGCGGAGTGTGGAAGCAGCAGCAGGAGTTGACCGCTTCCGACGGCGCGCCGGGCGACAATCTCGGCTACTTCGTTTCGGTCAGCGGGAGCACGGCGGTGATCGCGGCTCCGGGCAAGAATGCCTTCCAGGGGGCGGCGTACGTGTTCGCGCAAAGCGGCGGAACATGGAGCCAACAGCAGAAGTTGACTGCTGCCGATGGCGCGGCGAACGACCAGTTCGGCGTTTCCGTCTCGGTGAGTGGGAACACTTTGCTGATCGGGGCTCCCTTCAAAACCGTCGCTTCGAATCCTAATGTCTATCTCCAGGGGGCCGCGTACGTGTTCGTCGAGAGCGGCGGGGTATGGAGCCTGCAGCAGGAACTGACCGCATCCGATAGCGCGACTGGCGACTTCCTCGGCTACTCCGTGTCGGTGAGCGGGGACACGGCGCTGGTCGGGGCTATGAACAAGAATAGCGCTCAGGGAGCCGCGTACGTGTTTATGCGGAGCGGCACGGTTTGGAGCCAGCAGCAGGAGCTGACTGCTTCCGATGGCTCGGCGAGCGACCAATTCGGCTACTTCGTGTCGCTGAGCGGGGGCATGTCGCTGATCGGGGCTCTCGGGAAGACCGTCAATTCGAATGCCCACCAGGGAGCCGCGTACGTGTTCGCGCAGGGCGGCGGATTGTGGAGCCAGCAGCAGGAGCTGACGGCGTCCGATGGCGTGGCGGGGGATTATTTTGGCGGTTTCGCATCGGTGAGTGGGAACACGGCGGTGATCGGTGCCAATACCAGGAATAACGACCAGGGGGTCGCGTACGTGTTTACTTCGCCGCAGCCCGCCATCACCGGCCTCATCGTGTCGGGCGGAGGCTTCAACATGGCGCCCAATGCCTGGGTAGAAATCTACGGCGCCAGCCTGGCGCCGCCCAGCGTGGGCGCGGACGGCCTCCTCTGGAGCAGCGCGCCCTCTTTTACATCCGGCCAAATGCCGACCCAGTTGCAGGGCTTCAGCGTCACGGTGAATGGCAAGCCGGCGTACGTTTCCTTCATCAGTGCCACGCAGGTGAATGTGCTGACGCCGCTCGATTCGACGACCGGCGCGGTCGCTGTGACGATAAATAACGGCACCACCACCAGCCCCGCGCTTACTGCGAACGTGCAACCGGTGTCGCCGGGATTCCTCCGCTTTAACGACGGCATCCACATTGCCGCGGAGCACGCCGATTACAGCCTGCTGGGGCCGGCGTCCCTGTCAGGGCCAGGATCTACCTTCACGCCGGCCAAACCGGGTGAGATCATCCTGCTATACGGCGATGGCTTCGGCCTGCCGGTTTCAACGATAACAACCGGATCGGATGCACAGACCGGCCCGCTGCCCACCTGGCCGCAACTCACCATCGGCGGCACCACGGCCACGGTGATATACGCGGGGCTGATCAGCCCGGGGCTGTACCAGATCAACGTTGTGGTGCCGTCGACTGCGGCGAACGGCGACAACCAGGTGATTGCGACTTACGGCGGCGTTGGTTCGCCAACAGGAGCCATGATTTCGGTCTCGAAATGATGTCAAGCGCGCCACATACGATTGTCCGCACTGACAATGAGTGGCCTGACGATAGTCGCCGATAATGGTAGTTAACGCCCGCGTCGAGTGGTGCGTTTGTGGTATCAAGCGTGAAAGGTCATCCGCCCCGAACTTTCTCTACTGGAAGGAGCAGAGTCAGTCCTTCGAGGATATGGCGCTTCTGGAGGCAGGCACACGCACTCTGCCCGGCGAGGGCGAGCCTGGGCAGGTTGTCGGTCTGCCCGTCACCACGAATCGCGCACGCGGGCCTGCGTGCGGAACTCATGTTGGTCGATGGCACACGCTGCCCGGTCACCCATGCTCCGGACCACTTTCCCGAAGATCACCAGCCGCAAAGCCACCTCATCTCCGAGCCAGACCGGCCAGCTTATTGATAGCTCAATGAATGCCCCGGACTTGAGTGGTTCGAGTGGTTCCGCTGGACGGAACGACGCGCCGTTGCTGGAGATATCCAGCGTGACGCCGGTGCCATGGCCGACAACCGTTTTCCCGTCCCGAACATAGTAGACCAGCTCCCGCTGCATGGGGAAGCGCCGCTTCTGTCGCCGGTCCAATTGCCGCTCATTTTGCTCCATGGTGAAGAGAGACCGTCAGATCTCTCCACTACACTGATGAGCATTTCGAGCACCGAGAATTCCGGCAATGGAATCAATAGCTTAAATCAGAAGATGCGGGTTCTGTTACGGAAAAGTGCAGGTCTTGCCGTTGGCTGCACCCACCGGTGGCCGAGGGCAAAACCAGCAAGGACATCGCAGTTTCGCTCGACCTCGGCTTGCAATCGGTCCACAGGCTGAACTCTGTGCTAATGATAGGGTCGCGGTCAGCCAGCGCCACTCCGAATTTTCAACACCATCCTATGCGAAGTGGCTTTCCCGAATCGTCAGCTCGACCCGGTTCGCTGCGGATTCCCCGCGGGTAGTCGTGAAGGGTCTACTAATTCTCCATCTCACTCTTGACCGGGGAACGCCGGCGTCGGCCGGCGAGCCTCATGGCAGCAATGTGGTCCTGTCCTTCCTGGGTGCGGGAGTCGAGCGCCACCGGGGCCGAGTCCATGTTGTCCTTGGCGCCGGCGCGATTCAGAAAACGAGTGGCGAATGCACCGGCTTCTCGGACCTCGAGCAAGCCGAAGCCGTTCGCGCGCCGCTTATCACCAAACCAAAGACGAAACGGTTCGCGCTGCCGATACAACGCGCTACAAGCAGATTCCGGCACTCAACAGCTCTGAAGGCCCCGACCACCTCCGCCACCAGGGTCTCTTCCGTGTGGGAGTTTCGGTCAGCGAACCTGGACTTCCAGCGTTTGCATGAAGAGACTGATCGCCAGGCCGTTGTCGAGGCCGCTCACGTGCAGAGGCTGCTGATTGTGGAACGGCTCGTACGAGACCCACAACGACGGTGCGGGAACCGTCGGTGCGGGCTGGCTGGCCGGCAGGTTGGCGAGCATCGCCGGCGGGATGGTGAAGCTTCCTGAAGCGCCGGCTGCGGCGCAGTAACATGCGCCCCAGGCGGCCGCCGACGAGTCGACACTCATCAATCCGATCAGCATCACGCCTTCTTCGTGTAGCGGCAGCCAGCGCAGCGTCACCCCGAGCCGCCGATCCACCGCGCCGATGGTGTCGCGGTTCTCCCACACGAACGGTTCCGGCGCCGGAATCTGGAACGCAAACGCTCCGATGTCGGCGCCGCCGGGTCCGGCCACCACCAGGTTGCCCGGCTCCAGAAACAGCGGCCCGCCGCGTCCGGGCCGTTCCCCTCGTTGCTCGCCCAGCACCCGCTTGTATACACCGGGTGCGCCGTGCACCGGCGAAATCAGCACGCGCCGATTGCCGCGCGTTACCGTGAGGCGCGGGCCGGCATCGCGCCCGGCGGCATGCGGGGATGACATCAACGCATCCGCGGCCGATGCCGATGGCTGCGCCCCCGCGGCCATCGCACCGGTATACGCGGTGCACGTCCCGAGCGGCGGAATCAAGAGGATCGGATGCAACGTTGGGCCCTGATCCGCATGCGCGACAAAAACCGCCAGGCCTTCGTCGGTGATGGTTGAATCGGGCGCTCTTAGGGTTCGCGAAATCACCACCAGGCCGCTGCTGTGGCCTTCCCACGCCGCCATAGGCAGGATGGGCGGAGGCTGGCATGCTCCGCCGCCGGCGTGGATCGAAACCGTGACCGTATTGCTCGGGGCAGCGTCCGGCTGGCGAACCTGGAGCGGAACGTAACAGCCGGCCGGGCTGTCCGGCGGAAGCCGAAACACGATCTCATCGGCTCCGTCCCCGGTCCCGCGCCGCACCGCGTCCACCGTCGCGCGGCGGAAGCCCACCCAAACCTCCGGTCGCGATGGACCGAGGCCGGTTCCCGAGAGAATCAGAGGCTGACCGGGCTGGGCGGAATTGCGCAGGCCGTTGCCGGAGCGGGAACCATCGGCGGCCTGGTTCTCCACGCGGCCCGGCCCCCAGCCCTTCTGGCTTCGGCTGAAGATACCGAAATTGGCGCGCACCACTTTCAAGGCGTATGGCGGACCTGGCACGCCGTTGACGGTCACGGTCAGCGCGACATCGCCCAGAGGCGCGCCCACCGGCAGCCGCCCCTCGATGCGCTGCGGCGAGACCGCGAACAACGGGACGCGGAGCGACGAGCCTCGTGCGGAGACCGTCACCGAGGTTGTCTGCGCGCTCGTCCCCAGCCGGATTCCTTCGATATCGAAGAGCGCGCCGCGAGCGATGGCGCCGCCGGGCAGAATCGACGGCGTGCGGCTGGCGGCGTTGACGACGCCGCCGGTACGGATCTCAGGCGGCTGCGCCAACAGCGTGGCTGCCGCCAGGAAGAGGATCGCGCCCGCGCGCATTCTTTTCCCGAATTCCGAAGTTGGACGCCTTGTATCAGGGCACGGCTTCAGCCGTGCCGCCGACAGCGCGCTTTCCGAGGGCTTTAGCCCCTGCCCGCTTCCCAGGGGCTGAAGCCCATCAGGTTCATCCCGTTCCGGCACGGCTGAAGCCGTGCCCTGATACAAGACCGGTAGTTTCATGGTGCTTCGCTGTGGGAATGCCACTTCGCCGAAGCCGACTTCGGAATTCAGGCTTATTTGATGGTAACGTGACCGGGGTTGGCGGCCTGGCCGTCCACGGTAACCTGAATCGCCACGTCGCCCTTTCCCGCCAGGCTTTGCGGCAGCAGCACGTCGATCTGGTCCAGCCCCGGATATTGCGGCTGCGCGCCCGCGTATATGGGGGCCGGCAGGCTGACGCCTCCGGCGGTGATGGTCACGCTATTCGATGCCGCACTGTGACCGCGCAGGCCGGTCCCATACAACACCAGGTACACCTGGCTGCTAGCCGGACTGAGATCGATGGGCGCCGCCACGATTCCGCCGCTCGCGTTGAGCGTGTAAACGTTCTCCACGGTTTGCGAGCCGTCCGCATTCACCCGTTGCACATACGCGGCCACCAGATCGGTTCCCCCGAACAGAAACAGCCCAGGGTCGATGGTCGCAACAACGGCCGCCGCGCTGGACGCGGTCCCGCCACTCGCAACCGTGACGGTTGCCTGTCCCAGGGCCGTCGCGCCCGGAACGATGTAGTTTACCTGCGTCGGCGAGACATAAGACAGCGATGCCAGTCGCGCCACGCCCAAAGCATCCGTTACCGTGACCGTGGTGCCGTCGAGGTTAGTTGGATACGACGACCCGGCCGCCTGCGTCATCGTGGCCAGGCTGGAGCCAAACGCGCTGACAAACGAGTTGGGCGCTATCGGACCCGACAGAAAACTCGCGCCGTTCAAGTCGTTAAGCTGTCCGGAGATATTCAGGAAGACGGAAACGTAGTTGGTGGCCGCGTCGAGGCCGACAACCAGGTCGGGCTTCCCGTCGCCGGTCAGGTCCGTCACCAGCACGGCGCTGGGATTGGAAGTGGCTGTGAAGTCCACTTCCGGCTGGAAGGTGCCGTCACCGTTGCCGAACATGAAGCTGACGTAGGTGCTGCCTGCGTGGTGAGCGATCGCCAGATCCTGCTTGCCATCGCCATTGAGATCCGCCACGGAGATGTAGACCGGCGTCGCGTCGGTGGGGTTCAGCGACGTTGGGCCGAACGTCCCATCGCCCTTGCCCAACAGGACCCCTATATCGAACTGGAAGTTCGTTGTGAAGTTCGGGTTTTCGGCGGCCACTATCAAGTCCGGGACCTTATCCCCATTGACATCCGCGGCGACGATAAAACTGGGATATCTTCCGCCGGGGTAGCTGACCGGGCTCTGGAAGGTGCCATCCCCGTTGCCGAGATAGACCAGCACGCCGCCGATGTCGGTGCCGACGCCGGGCGTTCCCTGGTTGGCGATGGCTATATCGGGTTTGCCGTCCTTGTTGAAGTCGCCCACCGTCAGCCAATAAGGCCAGTTGCCAAAACCCGTGAGACTCTTGACGGACTGGAAAGTGCCATCTCCGTTCCCCAACAGGACGCCGGCAGCCCCCATCCCGCAGGCCGCAATATCGAGTTTGCCATCGCCATTAAAATCGGCCACCGCGACCGAGGTGATCGAGCCGCCCATCGCGTACTCGACCGGGGCTTTGAAAGTGCCGTCGCCATTTCCCAACAGGACGTAGACGCCGCTTCCGTTGGCGTCCCCAACCACCAGATCCTGCTTGCCGTCTCCGTTGAAATCGCCCGCGGCCACCGAACTGACTTTTACGCCCATGGTGTTCGGCGCTGACGTTGGGTTGGGGATTGCGACCGGAGTCTTGAAACTGCCTCCGCCCTGCGACAGCAAAATCCAGAGTTCGCCGGCCGCCACTGCCAAGTCAGGCTTGCCGTCGCCGTTGAAATCGGCCGTCGCCAGGGAGGTGGGATAGGAGGCCTGCATCCCGGCGTTCACCGCGTACGCCGGCGGCCCGATGAGCGTGCCGTCTCCGCGGCCGAAAAATACCGTGATGGTGTCGGCATAACTGTTCGCCGCCAGCACGTCGGGATGGCCCGAGCCGAGGACCACGTCGAGATTGCCATCGCCATCCAGGTCCGAGGCGAGGATGTTGCCGGGCAGGTACCCAGCTATATAGTCATATTCGCCCGCAAACCCGCCTTTTCCATCCCCCAGTAGAATCGATACCGTGCCACTCTGCGTGTCACTGATCGCGAGATCCAGTTTGCCATCGTGGTTGAAGTCGCCGGGGGCCATGGAGTAGGCGCCGATGTACTGGGGCAGACTGACGGCGGCGCGGAAGGTGCCGTCGCCATTGCCCAGCAGCATGGAGAGATTCTGGACGCCGCCGGCCACCAGGTCCGCGTGTCCATCGCCGTTGAAGTCCCCTAATGCGAGTGTTTCGTCGATTTGCGAGACCGGGTAATTGACGGGAGCCGCGAAAGTTCCATCCCCGTGCCCCAGGAAAATCGCGACATTGCCCTGGGTGAGGACGGCGAGATCCAGCTTGTTGTCCCCATTGAAATCGAATGCCACCGCCGCATACGGGCCATAGCCCGTGGTGGCGTAGGTCGCCCCCGGTGTGACTGTTCCGTCACCCTTGCCGAGGAAGACGGCCACGGCAGCGGGCGCGGTGCTGGTGCCACCGCTGAGGACCACCACATCTAGCTTGCCATCGTTATTGAGGTCCGCTACCAGGAGACCCGATGGGTTCGGCGGCACCGGGTAGTAGGCGATCGGCTTGTGGCCGCCGCCCGGCGTGAAGAGCGTGATCGCCAGGCTATCGACGGCAAGCCCCTCGAAGCCGGCCGGAACCACAGCCAACCCGGCTACATTGCCGTCGCCAACGAAATCGGAGAAGACCCCCAACTGCGACGATGCCCCCGGCTGAGCGGCCAGCGGAACCCAACCCGCGGGTGTCTTGAACGTGCGCGCGCCGGCCCCCGAGCACAGAAAAGCCGTCTGAAAGTTGGTGGTTGTATCGATCAGGTTGAACGGATATTCAACCTCATAGCGATACCTGGTGAACGATCCGTCCGGTTGGCGGTAAAGACCGCCAATATAGCTGGAGTCGTACGTTGTAACCGACGCCCCTTGCAGAAAATTCAATGCCGGACAGGATTGCGCATCAATCGCAGTAATCGAACAGCCCACAGCCAGAACCCAGCGCAGCAGTTTCATCGCACCCTCTTGGATCTACAGTACCGGTTTCTTGGCCGTTGTTCAATCGTCCGTTGGCCCAATTAGTACTGCCAAACCGAGTCCGGCGTGGCGCACGCACTCGTCGGTGCAGTGTTGAGAAGAGTCCCGACACGGCACGCGCGAGTGCGCGCGCCACGTCGAAATCAGTGCGCGTGATAAGCTTCTATCTCATGGCGTCCCGGTCCCGCGCGAAATGATACGTCTTCGATTCTGGCGAATCGCCTGGAAGATCGCCTGGCGCGACCTGTGGAGCGGCCGGCGTCACTTCGTGGTAGCCCTGACAACGCTGGCGGTGGGAGTCGGCGCCATGAGCGCCGCCCGTTCGGTGGGCGACGCGTTTTCCCGCCGCCTCAATGGCGACATGCGCCAGTGGATCGCCGCCGATCTAGCCGTCACGCTGCGCCAGCCTCCTTCCGAAGAGCAGCGCGGCGAGTTGGATGAGCTGGCTCGCCAGGGTATCGAAGAGACCGACTCGCTCGAGACCTATACCATGGCCTCCTCGGATCAGGCGGCCGATCCGGTGCTGATCTCCATCAAGAGCGTGGACCCGCGCCGTTACCCCTGGTACGGCCGCGTGGAGTTGGAGCCGGCGCTGCCGCTCGGCGAAGCGCTCCAGCCGGACACCGCCGTTGTATCCCGCACGCTCGCCGAGCGCCTGTCGGTAGCGCCCGGCAACCGGATCCTGATCGACGGAGTGGATTTCCGCGTCGCCGCGCTGATCGCCGGCGAACCCGACCGCTTCGCGGCCGCGCACAACGCCTACCCTCGGGTGATGCTTTCCGGCGACGCATTCGACCGGTCGCGGATCGCCCGCCAGGGAAACTCGATCTCCTGGCGATTGCTCTTTCGGATTGGCGCCGGCCATGGCACCGCGGGCTTGAAAGCGCGCCTGCTACAGGTGTTTCCGGACGCCCAGGTGGTGGATTATCGCGACCGCGGCGACCCGCGGGCCGCCGCCGCGTTGAACGCCGCGGTTACCTATTTGGACATCGCCGCCTGGAACGCCCTGGTGCTCGGCTCCTTGGGAGTTGCCATGGTGATTTACCTGCACATCGAGCAGCGGCTGGACACGGTCGCCGTCATGAAGGTGCTCGGCGGCCGATGGAGCCAGATCCTGGTCGTCTATCTGCTGGAGATCGGCGGCCTGTCGCTGGCAGGCTGCGCCATTGGCGCGGTTCTGGCGATTCCCCTGGAGCGAATCTTTCTTTTGCTTTCGAGAGGCCAGTCACTCGTTCCCGTGGCGATCGAGTGGCGCTGGGCGCAAGCTGGTGAGGCCGTGGGCCTGGGCATGCTCGCCTCCCTGATGGCTGCCGCGATGCCCTTGGCTGCCGTGCGCGCCGCGCCGCCCCTGCTGGTGCTCCGCCGGCACGTTCAGCGGCCGGCGGCACGCTGGCGAATTGGGCTGCTGTCCCTGCTGGGGATGTTGGTGCTGGCCGGATGGATGGCGAACTCGTGGAAGGCCGGCGCCGTGTACCTGTTTGGCAAAGCCGGGGGCGCCCTGACTCTGCTGGGCGCGGGTTATGGGCTGGTGCGGCTGCTGCGCCGGGCTGCCAGACATTGGAAGATCCAAGGCCTGATGAATCTCGGCCGGCCGGGACTTCATGGCGAAACCCGATTTCTGGCGCTGGCATTCGGCATCATGGGAGTCACGGTCTCCTGGCTCGCCCCGGCGGCGGTAATTCGCGCCATCGAACAATCGCTCCCTCTGCCCGGCGCCGATCTGTTTGTATTCGGCTTCGGCCCCGATCAAAAAGGACCGCTGATCGATCTGCTGCGCCGCAATCCCGACGTCAAGCAACCGGTCGAGCTGCTTCCGCTGGTTGTCCTGCGCCTCGCGAAGGTTGCCGGCGCGCCGGCTCCCGCCTCCGCTCCGGAGCGTTGGGCGGCCACCTGTTTCAGCGCCGCGCCTTCCGCGCCGCTTTCCGCCGGGCGCTGGTCGAAACCGGGTGCGGCCGCGCCGGAGGCCGTGATGTCGGAGTCTCTGGCCGCCATGCTGGGTGTGAAGGTGGGCCAGACGCTCGAGTTCCTCTCCAGCGGCAGAGATCTTCCGGCGCGCATCGTGGGTCTGCGCCGCATGGATGCCATCGAGGAACAGCGTGGCGGGCTGCTCTTTCCGTGCACTGCATTCGCCGGGCTGAACGTTTCCTATGGGGCTGGCATCTCGGTAAGAAACCCGCGCGCGGATGCGGTCAGGCGCGCGATCTCCGCCAGCTTTCCCAGCATCGCGGTGATCAGCCGGCGGGAACTGGCGGCGGCCATCGAATCGGTGGCGTCGGATGCCATCTGGAGTCTGCGCGAGATTACCCTGCTGATTCTGGCGGCCGGAACCGGCATCCTGATTCTCATGGTGCTGGCCGAAGAAAAGACCAGAACCCGCGAGATCGCCATCCTCAAGGCCCTGGGCGCCCGGCCTTCTCAAGTGCGGAACGGAATGCTGGCTGAGTTCGCCTTTTTGGGCGCGCTGGCCGGCTCCAGCGGCGGCGTGATGGGCAGCCTGTTCGCGAGCCTGCTGTTGTCGGTGATTTTTCGCAAGCTGGCGCCGGCGTGGGATGCGAGGGTGCTGCTCGGCGCGGCGGCGCTGGGCGTGGCGACCGGGGTCGCGGCCGGATGGGCGTCGATCATGCGCACCGTTCGCCAGAAGCCCTTCGCCATTTTGCGCAACGAGTGAGCTTGGGCGGCTGGCTTTGTATCGGGGCACCGGCTTCAGCCGTGCCACAACACATTGGCAGTCAATGGCTTTAGCCGCTGTGGCTTTCCTGCGGGCGCAGGGGCTGAAGCCCCAGTCTCTCTCGCGATCCCTCGGCACGGCTCAAGCCGTGCCCTGATACAAACCCTCCCGAAAGAAGAAGCCTTGCGCAGCCTACGCTCAGGTTCGCGGGAACTCATTAGCAACGGAGAGTTTCGCCATTCCTGTATCCCGCGCCCAGTGAGCCTCCGCTTCCTCGGAATGCCATAATACAAGCTTGATTCAGATCCGCGATCTCACCAAGTCCATCGACACCGGCTCCCATCGTGTCGATATCCTCAAAGGTATCGATCTGGAAATCCCCACCGGCCAGTTTGCCGCCATCATGGGTCCTTCGGGGAGCGGGAAGAGCACGCTGCTGGGACTGATGGCGGGCCTCGACTCGCCTACCAGCGGACAGGTTCTACTCGACGGCCAGGACATTACCCGGCTGTCCGAAGATGAGATGGCGGTGCTGCGCGGCCGCAAGATCGGCTTCGTTTTTCAGTCGTACTACCTGATCCCCACGCTCACCGCCGAGGAAAATGTGCTGCTGCCCATGGAACTGGCGGGCCAGGATGGCGGCGGGCGGAAACGCGCCCGCGAGCTGCTCGACCGCGTCGGGGTCGAGGGGCGCCACGATCACTACCCCGTGCAGCTTTCCGGCGGCGAGCAGCAGCGCGTGGCGCTGGCTCGCGCCTTTGCGCTGCGCCCGCCCATCCTGCTGGCCGACGAACCCACCGGCAACCTGGACACGGCCACCGGCCACGCCGTGTTGGAACTTTTGCTGGCGCAAAACCGGGAGCATGGCGCCACGCTGGTGCTGGTCACGCACGAGGAATCGCTGGCCAACCGCGCCGACCGGCGCATCCTGCTGCGTGACGGCTTGGTCGTCAGCCAGTGAACTTCTTCTAACATCGGATTATGAATGACGCGATCATCGTCGTGGCGGGAGCTACCGGTAATCTCGGCGGACGCATCGTGAGAGCTTTGCTCGAACGGGGAGCCAGGGTAAAAGCGCTGGTTCGCCCCGGCACTGCGCGAGACGAGCTGGAGCGGCTGCAGGAGCTCGGCGTAACGATTGCCACTGTCGACTTGAACAGCGCCTCGCAAGTGACGCCGGCGTGCTCAGGTGCGTCCTGCTTGGTGTCCGCGCTGCAGGGATTGCGGGACGTGATCGTGGAAATGCAAACGGCCCTCCTCGATGCTGCGATCAAGGCTGACGTTCCTCGTTTCATTCCGTCCGACTACTCGATCGATTTCACCAAGTTTCCACCCGGAGAGAATCGCAATCTCGATCTGCGCCGGGACTTCCACCAGCGCCTCGATCGGACTTCGATTCGAGCGACCACCATCTTCAACGGGGCGTTTGCCGATATGCTGACCGGTCAGATGCCGCTCATTCTCTTCAAATGGAAGCGGGTCCTCTATTGGGGCGACGCGGACCAGCGCATGGACTTCACGACGATCGACGACACGGCCGCCTTCACGGCATGCGCGGCTCTGGATCCGTCCACCCCTCGCTTTCTGCGAATTGCCGGCGATCAACCGAGCGCACGGGAACTGACGGCGGTCGTGAGTGAGGTGACCGGAAAGGAGTTCCGCCTGTTCCGCGCCGGAGGTCTGGGAATGCTCGGCACGCTGATCAAGGTTGCGCGCACGGTCGCTCCCGGAGAGAAGGACCTTTTCCCGGCATGGCAGGGCATGCAGTACATGCGTAACATGTTCGACGGCCGGGCAAAGTTAGAGCCGCTCGATAACGATCGCTATCCCGGTATTCGTTGGACGACTGCGCGGGATGTGCTCTCAGCGCGTCCAGTTAGCTAGCCTGCGCGCCGGCAAGAGCTCGGTGGGTGGCCTACCGCAGGCGAGCACAGCATTGCGATCCTGGCAGCCGAGCGGTAGCGGTCTCTCGCCGTCAGCCTGCGACTAGCCGGCAGGATGATTCAGCTAGGGTCCAGCCGGCGCCCCGGTGTCTCCACCCAGACGAGCGGCGGTCTCCAGGTCGGCGCGCGCGGCCGACTCTTGGCCGAGAAGCGTGAAGACGTGGCTGCGGAGAACATAGAGGTGCGCTTCGCCGGGTGCCAGCCGAATCGCCTCCGTGAAGTCTTGGAGCGCGCACTCGGCGGCGTCCGGTTCTCCGAGACGCATTTGGCCGCGGTACTCCCGCCCCTGCCAGAGACGCGGGCTCAGCCGCAGCGCTTCATCCAGTAGCGCGATACCCCTTCCGGTCTCCCCCGATGCCGCCAGACGGATGGCCTCGCCGAGAATCGCGGCGGAATCGGGTATCGGGGGCCGGCGCACCCGCCCGGCAAGATACAGATACGCCGCCGCAAGCAGGCATAGGCACGCTATTTCCGGCGCGCCATCGAACGACCAACTGCCCAGAAACACTTTGCTCGCCAGCGGCAGAGTGGCGAAGACGAGCGCCAGCGCCAGCGCCGCCCGGCACCACTGGCGAGCCCGGGAAGGCCACCCTTCCGCCGGCGGGTTCACATTCTCATCCTGCTGTGGTGCGGGCATGCTTTCACGATACCCCGTCCCGCTCCGCGAGGTCCCGAATTCAGTGATTATCGGCACGCCGCGCTCGGGCGGAAACCGCCACCAGCAGGGAACAGAGGATCAAGCCGGCCAGCGTGATGGCCACGCCGATTCTGAACGAGTCCGAACGGAAGGAGAACTGGATCTCGCGGTCCCCGGCCGGAACCACCACGCCCATCAGCGCCAGGTCGACATGGACGATCGGCAGTCTCTTGCCGTCCATGGTGGCTCGCCAGCCGGGATAATACGGCACACTCAAACGCAGGAGAGACGGCGAGGCGGCGCGATAACGAATGCGATAGGAGTCTTCGCTGTAAGAGAGCACGGCAGCCGTTGCCGCGGGGTCCTGCCGCATGGGGCTGTGCGGTGCGAGCGCGATCGACTGCAATTGGGGATCCAGCGTCTCGATCGCACGGAGCGCTTCCGCCCTGGTTCCGACATCCACGATCGATTTGGGGAAATACGCACGAGGCAGGACGGATGCATTCGATGACACGCCGGCTGAATCGGCCGTCAAGTAGGCGCTGACGTTGAGACCGTCGCGAAGTTTGGGGTTTCGCTTCAGGACGGACAAATATCTCATATAATCCCCGATCAGCAGCGCGCCGTATCCGCCGGTGGTTTCGAGGCGAAGATCGAGCGCGTAGTCTTGCGGCCCGACGACGGCGCGCCGTCCTCCAAGGAAGCGAGTGAGAGGCGGCACCATCGGGACAACGTGACGCTCGATGGCGTCTTCCCCATCTCCATAGGCGCGGTCGAATGTGAAATGCCCGTAGGCGAGCGGGTTCTCGAGCAGATTCCAGTACCAGACATCGACAAACAGAATCGCGATCAGAATGGCGCCCAGGTAAGGCAGGCGCCAGCGCCGCTCCACCCAGTTAAATCCCGCCGCGGCCAGCATAGCCAAACCCAATGCAACCACAAACCAGCCCTGAATCGGCTCACGGACCTTATTCATTCCCGGCAGTAACATCGCAACGCGATAGAGACCGGCCGCCCCGCCAAACAGGAACCACGCCGCGGGTACGATCAGGAACAGCGCATGGGTGCGGCTCTTGGTTTTGGCGAGGCCCAGAGCCGCCAGAGGAAGCAGCAGGAAACCCGCGTAAAAGTAATACTGCGTAATGTCGGAGGGCCCCGTGTACTTATCCGAGATCGCGCCCAGCCAATCCGGCGCGACCAGAGTCGGCAAGGCTCGCAACTCCAGAACTCCTTCCGTGGTTCGCGAGTAATCCGACTTCGCGCGGAAGGTCGTCTGCACCAGCTCGAGGGTGGGGACAATCTGAATGGCAGCCACCACGATGGCCATCGCCAGCATGCCGGCCACGATCGAGACGATCCGAAACCAACGGCGCGGCGCGCGGTATAGGTCCGCCAGGGCATACAGTCCGAGAGCCAGGAACGCATACATGGCGGTCTGGAAATACCCGGCCAGAATCGTCGCAGCGCCCACCATCCCTCCTAAAGCGCTATACAGGACGGCGGTCCCGTCAAGCGCACGCCGGAACGCCAGCAGCAGCCATGGCAGACAAGCCGCGGCGGCGAAGATGCCAACGTGAGAAGCGTGGCCGGCAAAGAATCCGGACAGCCCATAACAGAGTCCCCCGAACACCGCGGCCGCCCGGCTTTCGACCAGGTGCGAAATCAGGAGAAATGCGCCGAGGCAGGCAAGAAAGGCGTTCAGCGCCAATTCCGCCTGAATCATGCGCGGCGTAATCCCGGCCAGAAAGAAGGGCCAGTGCGGCGGATACCATGCGGCGGTCTCCGGATAAGCCATGAAGGGATAGCCGGCGAAAAGGTAGGGAGTCCATGCCGGCAGACTGGCCGAACGGACGTGATCGGACCAGTACTTCTGAAAAGGGTAATGCAAGTCGGCCGCGTCCCATTGAATACTGGCGGACTCGGACGCGAGCGGCACCGCATAGAAAACCAGAACCAGAGTGCCAATCAGAGCGGGCGCGGCCCAGCGCGAGTGCTTCTTTGGCTCCGGCGCAGGAGTCGCGTCGAAGGTTCTCTTCCGTCGCTTCTTCACGCTTGAGTCACTATTGTAGATCAGGGTGCGAGCGGAATAAGCGCCTGATGCTCCGCGCCAGGGATTGCAGCCGGCGTCACGCCAGCCCGATCACTCGTTGACGTGCACCACCTGCGCCGGCGCGAAGCCGTTGAACCACGTCGACGAGGCGTTGCTGTAGGCGCCGATTCGCTCGGAGTAGACCAGGTCGTCGATCTCCAGCTTCGGCAGCTCCTCGGACTGGGTAATGATGTCCATCCCGTCGCATGTCTGGCCGAACACCGTCGCCATTTCCTTCTCGCCGGTCTGGAACGCCTGCAAACGGTACTGGCAATGGTCGAACACGATGCCGGAATAGGTGTGGTATACGCTGTCGTCGATGTAGTAGCACGTCTTGCCGTCACGAACCGCTTTGCCGATGACGCGCGCGATGGCCGTGGCCGCGGTTGCCACCAGGTACCGGCCCGGCTCCGCCAGTATCTCTATTTCCTGCGGGAACAGCCGGTCGATCTCGGCGTTGATCTTACGCGCCAGCGGCCGCAGCGGCTTTACGCGATCGTCATAGGGAACCGGGAATCCGCCGCCGATATCGAGGATTTTGATTTCGTGGCCGCGGGTGAGGGCCTCCTGCCGCACCGCTGCCGCGATGTTCAGGGCCTGCACGAAATTATCGAAGTTGGTGCACTGGCTCCCCACGTGAAAGCTCAGTCCCTCCACCACCAGCCCGGCGCGGAAGGCCTCGTCGATCAGGTCGGCGGCTTCTCCGGAGTCGCAGCCGAACTTCGAGGACAGCTCCACCATCGACCCGGTATTGGGCACGCGCAGCCGCAGCACCAGGCCGGCGTGCGGAGCGAAACGCTTGATCTTGCGCAACTCCTCGAGGTTGTCGTAGGTCAGCAGCGGCTTGTACTGGTCCAGCGCCTCGAGCGTTTCCCTCGGCTTGATCGGGTTGGCGTAGATGATCTTGTCCCAGATGAAATCCTGCCGTTCCTTCGCCGGCAGGCGCTCAATATTTTGGTGCACCAGCAGAAACTCGGGCAGCGAAGCCACGTCGAAGCTGGCGCCCGCCTTATACAGCGTGCGCACGATTTCCGGCGCCGGGTTGGCCTTTACGGCGTAGTAAGCCTGGACCCTCGGCAGGTGCCGCCGGAAGTTCGCGTAGTTGCGGCGGATCACGTCGTGATCGATCACCACTAGCGGCGTCCCGTGCTTACGCGCTTGGGCGAGAAGCTCCTTCTTAGTCATGAATCAATCGAGCACCGGCTCGGACCCGTCGAGCATCTTGACTTTGTTGTGGGCGAAGTATTCGCGCGTCAGCGCCTTCATCATCTGGACGCGCTGATCGTAAAGGCGGCGCGACTGGCGCGGCTTGTGGCGCGAGAGCGCGTAGTGCGTCAACAGCGGCATGGCGATGGTGGAATCGGTGTAGCACACCACCGCGTCGGGCAGGCGGTCGGGGTCCACTTTTCCCCAGCTCACCGCTTCGCTGGGGGTGGCGCCGCTCAGGCCGCCGGTATCCGGGCGGGCATCGGTCACCTGGAGGAAAAAGTCCTGGCCGAATTCCTTGATGCGCAGCACTTCCTGGATCTGCGGTTCGGTTTGCAGCGTGAAATTCTTGGGACTGCCACCGCCCCATAGCACCACCGCGCTCCTGCCGCCCGACCGCTTGGCGGCCAGCACAAAGGCGGTGGTCTCATTGACGTCGATGGACGGGTTCAGCCGCAGCTTGTTGCCGCGCAGTTCCACGCCGGCGACGTTCATGCCGATGGTGGAATCGCCTGGCGACGACGTGTAGCACGGCACGCCGGCGCGATAGGCTGCGGCTAGCACCGAGACGTCCTTCAGCCCGGCCTTGCGTTCCCACTCGGCGGCGTACTTCCCGAGCAGGTAATGCAGCTCGGCGGTGCCCATCTCCTTCTGGAATTCCGGTTGCACCAGGATCTCGCGCAGAATTTCGTCGGTGGCCATCAGGCAGTCGCTGTAACCCAGCAGCACGTCGTAGACGCGCACGATATCGTTGTCGCGCAGTTCGGTGTCGTTCATGCGGAAATCGCCTACCCGGACCGGATAGTTCAGCGCGAAATGCATGTCATGGTAAAGATTGGCGCCGGTGGCGACGATCCAATCCACGAATCCCGCTTTGATCAGCGGAACGATGGATGAGCAGCCCAGGCCGGCCGGCGTCAGCGCGCCCGAGAGGCTCATGCCGATGGTCACGTCCGGCTCCAGCATTTTCTCGGTGAAGAGCTGGCAGGCTTCGCGAAGGCGCGCGCCGTTGTACGCCAGGAAAGCGCCGTCGATGAGGTCGGCGAGCTTCTCGCGGCCGGTCAGGTTCTTCGGCTGGATGCGTTTGCCGGAGAGAAACTTCTCGCGGTTGGGGCAAGCTTTCTTCTTCAACCATTCCGGCATTTCGGAGAGGTCTTTGCGATAGCGGTCGTGTGACGGATGAGTAATCTGTTTTTTGGCCATGATTTGGGTTCCCCACGATTCTACCAGCCTTGGGTGAAATGGACACGTCCGGCGCTTCCGATTATCCTCGACTCATATGCCCAAATCGCGCCCGCCGGCAGCTCAGCGTCCCGCCTCTCTCGGTTTTGCGATGCCCGCCGAGTGGGAGACCCACGAAGCCACCTGGCTGGCCTGGCCGCATCATCCAACCGATTGGCCCGGCAAGCTCAGCACCATCCGCTGGGTTTATACCGAAATCGTTCGCAAAATCGCCGCCGGCGAGACGGTCCGCATGCTGGTCCGGTCGAAAGAGGAAGCGACGAGCGCCGCGCGCCATATCGAGCGGGCCGGCGCGGATGTCGCCGCAGTCGAGTTCATCTTCCACCCCACCAACCGCGGCTGGATGCGCGACAGCGGTCCGCTGTTCGTCCGCCGGTCGATAGGCCGCAAGCTCGAAACCGCCATCGTGCAGTTCCACTTCAACGCCTGGGCCAAATACGACGACTGGCAGAAGGACCGCCGTGTACCCGAGATGGCGGCCAGGCGCCTCGGCAAGCGGCTCTTCGACGCGCCGATTATCCTGGAAGGCGGCGGGATCGAGGTCAACGGCCGGGGCACGCTGATCACCACCGAGGAATGCTATCTCGATCCCAAGATCCAGGTGCGCAACCCGGGCCTGGGCCGTGCGGAGTTTGAGAACGCCCTGCGCGAGTGCCTGGGCGTTCGCAATATCTGCTGGCTGAGCCGCGGGCCCACCGGCGACGATACGCACGGCCACATCGATGACATCTGCCGCTTCGTCGACGCCCGAACCCTGGTGCTGATTCGCGAGGACAACCCGGCGGACATTAACTACCGTCCTCTCAAGGAAAACTGGGAACGCGTGCGGGACCTGCGTCTGGAAGACGGCTCCAAGCCCGCGGTAGTGGCGCTGCCCATGCCCGCGCCGCTCACTTTCGGCGGCTGCCGCTTGCCGGCGAGCTACGCCAACTTCTACATCTCGAACGCGGCGGTCCTGGTCCCGACCTTCAACGATCCCAACGACCGGGTGGCTCTGGGGATCCTGGGAGAACTGTTCCGCGACCGCCCGGTGGTGGGGATTCACTGCCTCGACATGATCCTGGGTTTTGGCTCGCTGCACTGCCTGTCGCAACAGCAGCCGGCGGAGTAAATTCGGGCAAATTCGGCCGCCTTGACAACAAGGTGGGTGGTTGTTACAGTGGGGCCTTCGCTCTCTTTTGGTAGTGTGTCCAAGTAGCCCCACTGGGCCTTGCGGATTAATCCTCCGAATCTCACAAGGCCTGGCCGGAGAAGACTATGAGGCAGGAATACTTTGTCGTGGTAGTGGCCCATTCGCTCCGCGGCAGACTTCGCCGAATTCATGTTCCGCACCAGGCTGTTTATGCCGTTCTTGGTTTAGCCCTGCTCGGCTGTTTCACGGTTTTCGGTTTTGTGGCCAGCTACGCGCGCATGGCGTGGAAGGTCGCTAATTACAATGCCCTGAGGCGCGAAGCCGACACCTTGCGCACGCGTTACCAGAACCTCCAGAAAGTGGTGAATCAGACCGACCAGCAATTGGCCAGCCTGGAAATCTACGCCCAGGAAGTTTCGATCGCCTACGGCATTAAACAGAAGCTGGAAGGGCCGTCGGATATTTCCGGCGAAGGCAAGCTGACGCCGAGCTTCGCCGAGAGCGTGGAAGAGTACAACTTCCTGCGCAGCGCCAAGGCGATGGAATTGCACAGCGACCGCACACGCTGGATTCAACCAGCCAGCGCGCGGCCGAGCATCTGGCCGGTGGCCGGCCGCTTGACGGGAGCCTTCGGCGGGCGAATGGACCCGTTCTCCGGTGAGGGTGCGTTCCACACCGGCGTCGATATCTCCGCTCCGCCCGGCACTTCGGTTCGCGCCACCGCCGATGGCGTCGTGCTGGGGGCTTCTTGGGAAGGCGGATACGGCCTGATGGTCCAGGTCGATCACGGTGGCGGCGTGAACACTTTCTACGCGCACCTTTCGCGCTGCTTCGTGCAGATGGGACAGGCTGTGCGGCTGGGCCAGATCGTGGGCGAGGTGGGAGCCACGGGACGCGTGACGGCGCCGCACCTGCATTACGAACTGCGAATCAGCGGCGTGCCCGTCAATCCCTACAGCTATCACCTGGCCAAGTCGGGTCTCTATCAGCAAGCCGCGCGCAACGAGTTTTTGTTCTAAGGGTAGGACAGACGATCGGCTTCCGTCGTCTGTCAAGGTGTCGTGCCTTGGCCAGGCACGACAGACGACAAAAACCGATCGTCTGTCCTACCTGATCCGGCTTCGGCGACCTTTTCGCGGTACGCTAATCCTCATATGCGCTTTCTGATTCTGGCTACCGCCATGGCTGCGGCTGCCTGCGGGC
>Ga0116126_1000911_pt1 | contig 19786 bp, 12 predicted proteins | sample June2015DPH_16_5_FD_89730 | JGI IMG/M metagenome (GOLD analysis project Ga0116126, IMG submission 89730) | Peatland microbial communities from SPRUCE experiment site at the Marcell Experimental Forest, Minnesota, USA - June2015DPH_16_40 | ecosystem: Environmental > Terrestrial > Soil > Wetlands...
CTGCGATTCCAACCTCAACGCCGAAGCGGCGTGGAACGTCACCACCGGCAACTCAAATATCGTCATTGCCATCATCGATACCGGTGTCCTGACCAACCACCCGGACCTCGCCGCCAATCTCTGGACGAATCCCAACGTCGCCGCGGACGCCACCAACGGTTACCCGGGCGACATTCACGGTTGGGACTTTTATAACAACGGCAGCGACCCCGATCCCGATCTGGGAGATGGCAGCGGGGACGGCAACGTCTTCCATGGCACGTTCGTGGCGGGCGTGGCGGCGGCCGTGTCCGATAACGGTATCGGGGTCGTGGGCGCGAGCTGGTACAGCCGGATCATGCCCCTGAAAGTGTTCACGAACACCGGCGGCGCGCCCGCCACGGCCATTGCCGAAGCGATCCATTTCGCTACCGACCACGGCGCGAACATTATTAATATGAGCTTCGGCAGCCTTATCCCGACCCGAACCATCTACAGCGCCATCCAGTACGCCCACGCCCAGGGAGTCATCATTGTCGCCGCCGCTGGCAACAACAATTCCAGCAAACGCAGCTACCCCGCGTGTTATCCGCACGTGATCTCCGTGGGCGGCAGCGGCAGCGGCAGCGTCTTGAGCGGCGGCAGCGCGGCCAACATGCGGTCGCGTGCCAGCTTCTCTGAATTCGGACCCAAAGCGGTCGATGTGGTTGCCCCGGCCGTGGACATCGTCAGCACGGCGGTGCTGAGCATGACCGACCAGAACAACGGGATGGGCACGGCCGGCAGCGCGACGTATTTCGTCGGCACTGGCACGTCGTTCGCCTCGCCGCTGGTGGCTGGCGAAGCCGCCCTGTTGCTGTCCCGCGCCGAACAATTGGGATTGGCCGATTCGATCAGCCCGGATGCGATTGAGACCGTCATCCTCAGCGCCACGACGTATCTCGGCGCCGACGCGAACACCCCGGCCAAAGTCGGTCCCGAATGGGCCGGCCATGGTCGCGTGGATTATCTGGCGGCGATCCAGCAGATCGGCCCGCAACTCGTCACCGCCCCGGCCGCGCCCACCCGCGTGTCCGCAACCCCCGCAGGCACGGGAACCGTCGACTTGAATTGGATCGACCACTCCGACAACGAGCAGGGCTACCTCATCCTCCGCGCGGAAAAATCCGGCCGCGCGGTCGAGCCATTCGACGTGATCGACGAGGTCGGGCACGCTATCACCAGCTACACGGATGCCACGGCCCAGTCCGGCGTGACCTACCTGTATCGAGTCGCCGCCTTCAACGTCGCCGCCACGAATTGCGCAGAGAAGTGCGCGGTCGTCACCGCGCCCTGAGCGCATTCGTGGTTTTTGCACGGTGAGAGGCGCCGTATGGCAGGCCCGTTGTGGCCGCGCTTGATAAGCGCGGGTGGTTGAACATCTGCCGGGATCGGCTCGGTATTTCCCGGCGGGCTTTGCGGCGGCTCGCCGGTTACGTTCAGCGGGGCGCGCCCGCCGTGTTGATCATGAAGTCGATGACTTTCTCGCTGACCCCGCTCTTCTTGAGGTCGATGATCTCGGCTGTCGTCAAGTGATACACCGACTGGGAATTGCGGATGTGGCTGAGGATGACTTCGTCACTGAGACCCGCGTTTGCCAGGGCCTTCACATCCGCCACGCTGATCGACTGGCCCTGATTGTTGCGCTGGATTTGTGGTGGCCGTTGAGCCCTTGGCGGCGGTGGTGGCGAATCCCGGTCCACGGCTGTCGGTGACAGCGGACGGTCAACCACCGGTTCCTGTGGATACTCGGGCGCGGGCGCCGGCGGAGGTGAATTGTAGTCGACTGTTGGCTGCGAATTGTCGACTGCCGGTGGCGCGTAATACGTGGTCGGCGGGTAATACGCGGTCGGCGGGTAATAATAGTAGCCGTTGTAGTTGTAGTAGTATGGCGAAGGCGCGTAGACGTACGAGAAACCCCAATACGGATACCAGCCGCGCCAGCCCCAGCCCCAACCCCAGCCGCCGCCGTAGCGTCCACCCCCGTGGTAGCCGCCGCCGTGATAGCGAACGACCTGAAGATTGTGACGCGACCCAGCGCTCGCCGAGCGAGCTGTTTCTGCGATGGTGGATGAGACGAAAACGCTGAGGCAGACGGCGAGCGCCGCCCCGACGAGGAATTTGGCTGATTGTTTCATGACACACTCCATTCCGCTGACAGAATTAGACTACTCCCAATCGAGAATTGTTCAAGCCGCAGATGTGTTTGACCGCGGTTGCCTACCCGACCCGCGGGACCGTGATGTCGCCCGAGTGATGGAGAATGCCGAAGGCGAACAACAACCAGACGACGACACAAATGACCACGACGGCGTTGAGGATCGATTTGATCTTCCCGTCCATCGGGATGTAGTTGTTGACCAGCCAGAGCAACACGCCGATGACGATCAGGGTGATGATGAGCGAACTCAATGGCATATATGTCCTCCGTGTTGGAGATGTGTTTGATTCTGCATGCTGTAACCGTACGACGGGGAGCGGACGTGTGCCATGGGGTGTTACCCTACCTAGAAATCCGAGGCGGGCGCCGGTCGAAAACCCGAAATTCGAAACACAGGGTTGACGACGGCTCAGAAGGGGGCTGCCTCCTCACGCAGAGGCGCGGAGATCACTGAGAACGACCGAGCCAATCTCTGCCCAATTTGTTGAGGGGCCAAATCGGGCAAAGTCTTTCGTAAAGCACAACATCATTTTGGCGAATTGATGACTCGGTGTATACCGTCCTTCAACAGCGGGACGTTGAAATTGATCAGCAGGCCCAACGGCTTCTTCGCCAAACACAGGTATGTGTGTCAGTGACATCTATCGGGCCATGGCGTTGGCGGGATGAATGGGGCGGATACATATCAAAGATAGGTATCATGGTCTGAGGACGGAAAGCTGGAGACGGAAACCGGAAGAGAGGAATCGGGGGGCAGCCGCGCGAGGGGCAACTCAAAATCCGAATGTCGAAATTCGAAAAGCGGGGGTGAGGACGGGGCACGTGGTGCCTGCCTGTCTTCTGGCTTATGGATTGCAAAGCGCTGACGCTATCTACTTCTTACTGTCGCCGTCGCTCTTCTCTGTTAGCTCCACTCCGCAGGATTTTGCGATTTCCCTAAGTGTCTGCCGGCACTCGTCAGTCAGTTTTTCGCTATCAAACGTCCCCTGAATCATTTGGGCGAAAGTCTCCACCGTGTCTGTGTCGCAGCGCTTCATTACGCCGGGGCATTTGTCCACCACGTTCCTGACCCAAGCATATTCATCGGGGTCGGGGTGCTCCAAGATTCTCGAAAAGCCAAGTCTAACCAGATCATCGGATTTGCTCTCCAATACCGCACAGTCGTTCAGTATGGGGCCGAACAGGATGAGCAGGGTTTTGATGCTGGAGTTGGAGTTGATGACCTTATCTCTCAGGTTCTTCTTGAATTGCTCTCTCTGGGGAGCCTCCAGCGCTTTGAACAGTGCATCACAAACTTCCGGGCTCATGTGCTTTGGCGGTGCCTGTGTAAGCATTTGATCCGAGAAGGCACTTAGGCCGGATTGCATTTGGTAGCCCAGTCCGAGCGTGACCCCGTCCTTTACTAGGTCGCTCATTAGGCCCAGCAGATCGCCTTCCGTGGCGAACACGCTTTGCCACTGATCCTGGCTCAGCGCCCTTAGGCCGTTCACGGTCGCGTTGGTAAGTGCTGTCGTGCGCTTGATTCGAAGTACGGACCTATAGAGTCCGCTCGTTTCTACGGCCACTGATGAGCGCGTTAGGTGGTCCTCTAGTCCCCGCCGCTCCGTGAGGTTTTTCAGGAGCCCTTCTAGGGTTTCTTTGTCGAGGGCAACCCTCAGAACTGGGTAAAGCTTCTCCACGTTCTCCACCCCGAAGCTTTCCTCGTACTCAAGATTCTTCGCCAAACCTCTCAGAATCTCATCACAGACCGGCCTAGCCGTTTCGCTGGACTGCCTGGAGGCCAGGAGCTCCTCTGCGCACTCAAGGCTGTGTGCCTGTCGGACGAGCTCCTCAACAAGTGCCGGATGCTTTCCGGGATTCCGCACGATGTCCAAGTAGCTGTCGCGGCCTTGGGTCCACAATTGATTAATTGGGGAGAGGCGATAATTGTACGGCGCGTTTGCGCCCGGGTTCTGAATCTCGCTTGCATCAGCGTCGCTGATCAGAACGGCCAAAAGCAATGAGGATACTGCATGGTCGGCGCTAGCTTGAATGCACCGCTGGAGGTGGCAGAATGCCGACCCCGTCTTGCACATGCTTTGGATTTGCTGGGAAGCGATTGCGTTCCTGCTGCGTAGGCGGAGCGCGCTTCGGGCGCAGCTTCCAACCAGCGAAGGGCTGACTTCTTCGACTGATTGAAACTTCGCAAAGCTCTGAGTGAGCTTGTCCCAAGACCAGTCGAAGTTTACGAGCAGCATCACACTTACGGCATCATCGTACCGACTATTAAATTCAGCGGCTTGGACGGCATCGGCCATACGGTCGATGATCTTCTGCGCGTCGCACCCGGGTCGCATAAACTCCCACAGGCCTCTCCCCGTTTCGTACTTTCTGGCACACGCCAACGTGCGGATATAGTCGTCAGGTGTTTTCGCAAGGGCGAAGGAGCTGCGAATTGCCTCAACGTGGCCAGCATTCAGGACTCCACCTAGGGCGACGATCAGCCCGTCCAACCAGGGCAGCCTAGGTAATTCGTCTTGGCTCAAATCTGCGACGGGGAACGACGAGCCTTTAAGGGAGCTGGCCAGCCTAGCCGAGAAGTGTGGGTCCTTCTCGCGCTCGACCAGAACCGCAATTCCTCTGCCGCTCAACTCGTCCAGGTTCTTCCAGTCATTAATCGTCCCTGCCTCTCTGGCCAGGAGCTTAAAGGCCGTCCCAATCACGGGTTCCTTCGACGACTGAAGTGCTGCCAGGGCGGCAGCGGCGCGCCCAATTATAAGGGGTTCCTTGCCCGCCCAGTCGCCTGCCCTCTCTCTAATTATTTTGTCTGCGACGAGCTCGATGCCACGCCTGTCCGCGAGTTGTCTAAGGGAATCGGCGTTTCCGTCCGTCAAGGCCCGTTCCACTTTGGGTCTAAGCTTGACGTGCAGTGCCTCAGCCTTGGGCATGTTGTAGTGTAGCGATACCAGCGCCTCCTCCCAATCATCGTCCAAGTAGGGTTCTAGGTAGGTTTGCTCGGGCATTTTCGTTGCGTCTGGGGTCCAGCCACGGTCGGATAGGGCGACGTATAGGGCGTAGTACTCTAGGGGGAACTCTTCTGGAGATGTCCGGTATGCGGCACCGAGCTGGTTCACGAACACCTTTATATCTCTTGGGGTGGGTGATTGGTCCGCAGCCTTCAATATGGCGAAAATCTGGGAAACTCTGTGGAATTCCTCGACATCGCGCGGCTCAGCTTCGTCTGGCGGGAAGGCGGCTTGAAGTTGTTTCGTTAGAAAGCTTCGCCAGTCGGAGAGCAGCGGGGCTGGAATGCGAAAGCGAACTTGGAAGCTCTTGCTAAGGAAGGTCGAAGTCGGCGCATCGTCTTTGGGCTGCTCCCGAGGGGGTTCCTTCTCTCCGGTCTCGTGGCCGTCGGGTTTCTCCCAGAGGTGCCTGATTCCATTCTCATCAAAAGCGGCCAAAACCCACAGCTTCTTTGCCCAAGTGGGCTTTTCATTCTCCGAGAAATCGACGAACGTTCGGAGCGTCGACCAGAGTCTGAGTGCATCCTCCCGGTCAACCCTATCCAGGTTGTCGACTGCGATCAGCAGCCGTCTGCTTTCGGTCAAGGCGTCGTTTGCGAGTTCTCGGAACCACGCCTGAAACTCCACGGATGTGGGCTCCGGCGATTCCACAGTTTCCGTCTTTGTTGTCTCCCTTTGCTTGTCGGCGAAATAGCCAACCAGGTCCGCAACAGCGAACCCGTCCGAGCGTGCTTTGCGCTGGCGGATCGCGAGGACGATGCAAATCAGATCAATTAGCGCCACAGGCCCCAGCGCGAGCAGGAACCCGAGCTTTATCCACCAAGGCTCGAGCGTGCCGCCGCTGATAACAGCTAGTCCGATCGCAATGAGAAAGAGCAGGAAGGCACAGAAAACTCCGAGCCTAGTCAGCTGCGGCGTTGATGTGGTACTGGTTTCTTTGTACCGGCCGGATAATTCGGAGATCCGCTTCTCCCATTTTTCTCTGGGGACCCAGTCGCGCTCAACAAGGAAGTTGATCAGCTTTTCTAGGTATGTACGCCTCAGAGGGTCGCCTTCATGGCACCAAGCGTCGAAGACAAAGATTTCAAGGTTGTCCGCGTCGCTGTGTCCTTCCTTCGTAGGGCCGTTCCGTAATAGGTTCAGCACGGTTGATTTGCCGCCGCCCCATGTGCCGATAAGTGCGATTGCTCTTCCTCCAGGCTCTGTTATTACCAGCTCCCGTACGGCGTTCGCGATTCGTTGATGAGGCCCAAATGCGTCAGCATTTGCGGGTGAATCATCTAATAGGACTACTTTGCGGTCGTTCGCCACTTTCAACACTCCTTCGCCTGGCGTCGGAACTGAAATAGGTAGTTAAAACCCTAGGGTAACGAGAGTCCAGAATATTCATAATGGCCGAATAACCCCTGATCTGGGGTAGGCGACCTATAAATGGTCGCAGCCCCTCGCCCTGGCAGGCACGGTGGAGCGCCTTGGCTCGCCGCTGGCCACCTCCGCTTGGAAGAGGTGGGCTGAGAAAAAGTCTCAGGTCGTTAGGCGCTTCAGCGCTTCGAGGTACTTCTCGGTGGTCTTGCGAATCACATCGTCGGGCAGCACAGGACCCGGCGGGGTCTTGTCCCAGTCGAGGGTTTCGAGGTAATCGCGGACGAATTGTTTGTCGAAACTTGGCTGGGGTTTGCCGGGCGCATAGCCGTCAGCGGGCCAGAAGCGCGAACTGTCCGGCGTCAGCGCTTCGTCGATGAGGATGAGTTTGGGGTGCGTCGAGGAATCGACGCGATCCAAAAGCCCGAACTCGAACTTGGTATCGGCGATGATGATGCCGCGGGTGGCGGCGTAATCGCGGGCGTAACTGTAGAGGGCGAGCGAGATGTCGCGGACTTTCTCGGCGAGCGGTTGGCCGAGAATGGCCGCGCACTGGTCGAAACGGATGTTCTCGTCGTGGCCGGTCTCGGCCTTCGTTGCCGGCGTGAAAATGGGGTGGGGGATCGGGCTGGACTCGACCAGGCCGACGGGCAGCTTGATGCCGCAAACGGTTCCCGACTGCCTGTACTCTTTCAGGCCGGAGCCGGCGAGGTAACCGCGCACGACGCATTCGACGGGCAGCGGCTGGCATTTGCGCACCAGCATCGAGCGGCCCTGGAGGTTATCAACCAACGACCGCAGGCGGGACGCCCGCGCTACCATCTGGTTGAAATCGGCGGTGATGAAATGATTCTCGACGATGTGGCGGGTCTTGCCGAACCAGAATTCGCTCAGCGCCGTGAGCACCCGGCCCTTTTCCGGGATCGGGTTGGGGAGGATGACATCGAACGCGCTGATGCGGTCGGTGGCGACGAACAGGAGCGAGTCGCCCAGAGCGAAGAGCTCGCGGACTTTGCCGCTCTTGAGTTTCTTGACGCCCGGGAGATCGATTTGCGTGATTGTGTTCGCCATGGCGCTCGCCTACACTGCGGACGCTGATTGTATGAATCCCAGCCGAAAGTTTAAGGAAAATGTGCTGGTCGTCGGATTTTTTCTGCTCAGCATCGCCGTCGTGGTGATACTCATCGTCGGCGCGTGGAAAGGGCGCACCTCGTCGCGCGCGTCAACTCCACCGACTGAGCAGGTCAACCACTAGGCGCACGCCAAAGCCGGTCGCGCCCTTGGTCAGATACGGAAGTTCCTCGGTCGTCCACGCCGTGCCCGCGATGTCCAGATGCGCCCAGGGCGTGTCGCCCACGTACTTCGCCAGGAACGCCGCCGCTGTGATCGCCCCGCCGTAGCGGCCACCGGTGTTCTTGATGTCGGCCACGTCGCTCTTGATCTTGTCCTTGTACTCCTGCCACAGCGGCAACCGCCAGACCCGGTCGCCGGTGCGGTCGGCCGCCGCGCGGATTTTCTCCTGGAGGGCATCGTCATTGCCCAGCAGCCCGGCGGCGAAACTGCCGAGCGCCACGACGCAGGCGCCCGTTAGCGTGGCGAAATCGATAATGGTCCTGGCGCCCCGTTCGCGGGCGTAGGCGAGAGCGTCGCCGAGCACAATGCGGCCTTCGGCGTCGGTGTTGAGCACTTCGATGGTCACGGCGCGTTTGTCGGCTCCGCGGTAGCTGGTGACGATGTCGCCCGGGCGGTAGCTGGTGGAACTGGGCATGTTCTCGGCGGAAGAAATGACGCCGATGAGGTTGACCGGCAATTTCAATCGGGCGACGGCTTTGAGGATGCCGAGCACGGCCACGCCGCCGCACTTGTCGAATTTCATCTCGTCCATTTTGTCGGATGGTTTGATCGAGATGCCGCCGGAATCAAACGTGATGGCTTTCCCGACGAGCGCGATGGGCGCGGCGTCTTTGGCGCCGGAGTATTCGAGGACGATCAGATGCGGCTCATTGGCGCTGCCGCCGCCCACCGCCAGCAATCCGCCGAAGCCGCCCTGCTCGAGTTCTTTCTTGGCGAGCACGGTGCACACCAGACCCGACTTCTCCGCCAGTTGGCGGGCGTAGTCCGCCATGACGCGGGGGGTAACGATGTTGCCGGGCAGATTGCCGATGTCGCGGGCGTAATTGGTTGCCTCGGCGATGACCTGTGCCGCCGCCACGGCTTTCCTGGCCGACTTTAGGTCGGCGTCGGGGAGACACAGCGTGAGCGTCTTCAACTTCGTCGCGTCGCCATCCTCATCCGCCTTGAACTGATGGAACCGGTAGGTCGCGAGGACCGCGGCCTCGACGATGGCGCGCAGCGAAGCGTCCCCATCGCTGATGACCTGCACCGCCGCCCGCTCGATGCCCAGGTCGCGGAGTCGCTTGGCAGCCATCCCCATCGCCCGACGCATGACTTCGATGGTGAACTTGGTCCGGTTGCCGAGACCGACCAATAGAACGCGTTGAGGCGGGAGTTTGCCCGCTGAGTGAAGGAGGAAGAGTTGACGCTCGGCGCCGCGAAATTCTTTTGGGCCGACCTGACGAAGCAGGTTCTTGAAGGCGGCAGGTCCGTCGAGGCGTTCCTTCTCGAACGCGAACAGCACGGCGGCCGGTTGCTTTTGAGAAATGGCAGAGGAGGTGGTGACAGAAAAGTTCATAGGTTTGTTCGCTCCGCAGCGGATTATAACAGTGACCGCCCGCGCGTCAACGCGCGTCGGGCCACTGTTGCGAGATTTTGATAGTCAAGGAGTTGCATGGTTTTGCATGAAAAGCCGGGCATTTGCGCGATGGCTGTTGTTCGTGGCCGGGTGGTTCCGACGGTGGCAGTTTCCGTGGCAAGTTTCGTGCTTTCTGTAGTTTACGACATCTGGATTGCCCGTGGCAATCGGGGTCAGACCGTGCGAAAGCATCCATGATCGAAAGTTTATTGGCGAACGTCACCGCGCTCGTTAGCACGACCTTTCCACCTGAAGGATTACGGGTCGCACTGGCGCTGGCCGTGTTCAGCACGTGGTTGGTGGTGGTCGTTCTCGCCTATCTACACCTCCACACACGGCAGGCATGTTATCAGTTCTGGGCGATTGCCTGGCTTTGCTACTCCATGTATCTGGCGACAGCGCTGGGGTTGAGCGGATGGCCAGACCTTGCCATCCTGGCAACGTTGGGCCGGGCCTGCGTAGGTGTCAGCGCGTTATGTATGACTTGGGGGACGTTGCACCTGGCCAATCGTGCGCGGCCCGATCGGGAACTGGGGCTCGGCTCGCTGGTCATGCTGGTGTGGAGCTTCGCGATTCGTTATGTGGCGGGGGACCACGTCTGGATCAACTCCCCGACATTTGTGCTGCTGGGATTGTCGGGCTTGGCGGTGGCAATCCTTTACGCGAAGCAATGGAAAGAACACCCGGGAGCGCGTGTGCTCTCCGTGAGTTTGCTGCTGTGGTCACTGCATCAATGTGTCTTCCACTGGTTGATCGCCTGGATGCCGGCGTTGAGCGCGCTGGAATACATCCTGTCCGCTGTCCTCGCCTTCGGTGTGACCGTGGGCCTGATGGCGTTGGTGCTGGAACAGTCGCGCGCCCGCGGTGACACGTTGGTTCTGGAATGCAGCAACGGCGCAGCCCAACGCCGCGTGCTGGAGCAGGAACTGAAGATCGCCGAGCAAAAATACCAGCAATTGTTTGATTCCGCGTGCGATGCCATCCTGCTCGTGGATATCGCCACCTTGGAGATCACGCAGGTGAATCCTGCGGCCGAAGAACTCATCCTGCGCAATGCGGACCAGTTGGTTGGTCGCCCCTTGCGTACGCTTTTCCCGCGACTACCCGGTTGCACGGAGAGCCTGTTAGAGAACAAGAAACGGGTGGAAGCGCTCTTCGATGCGGCCGGCGAAATCCAGATCGTGCGGGGGGAGGGGGAGCAAGTGCTTTGTGAAGGAATGGTGACGCTGGTGGATTGTCACAAGCGGCCGGCGCTCCAGATCAACGCTCGGGAAATTACCACCCGCAAGAAAATGGAACAACAACTGCGGCAGGCGGAAAAACTTTCGGCCCTCGGCCATCTCGTGGCCGGCGTCGCCCATGAGCTGAACAATCCACTCGCGGTGGTCATGGGATACGCGCAACTCTTCGTCAAAAACAAGAACCTCGATGAACGGGTGCGCAGCGATTTGCAAAAGGTCCTTCATGAAAGTGAACGGGCCGCGAAGATCGTTCGCAACCTGTTGACGTTCGCGCGTCCACGCGAGCCGCACATGACCATGGTGGATGTGAACCGCATCGTCGTCGATTCTCTGGAGACCCGTGAGATGCAGACGCACCGTGCCAAGGTCAAAATCGTGCGGCGATTGGCCAAGGACCTGCCGCCGACGATGGCCGACGCCGGTCAGGTCGAGCAGGTGTTGGTCAACCTGCTCACGAACGCCATCCAAGCGTTGGAGAATCGCCCTAATGACCGGGTTGTCGAAGTCGCCACCGAATATCGCGACAACCGGATCCGCATCGTCGTCGCCGATAACGGGCCCGGTATCCCCGACCCGATCATGGGGCGGATTTTTGACCCGTTCTTCACCACGAAAGGCCCCGGCAAGGGCACGGGACTCGGTTTGTCGATCTGCTACAGCATTGTGGAGGAGCACAAAGGGAAGATCTGGGTCGAAACCAGGGCCGGCAAGGGCACGCACTTTTTTGTGGAATTGCCCGTGATGAAATGCCCCGATTTGGTGGCTTCGAAATCAGTGGAGACGCCCGTTGCCGAGCGCAACCCCGATGTGCCGCCGCAACGGGTGCTGATCGTAGACGACGAACCGGGAATCGTCGACGTATTGAAGCAGGCGCTGGACGGGAAGGGTTTTCAGACGGAAACCGCCGGCAATGGGGCTGAGGCCCTGTCGTGTCTGGCGTTGAACGAGTACGACCTGATCATTTCCGACATTTGCATGCCAGAAATGAATGGCGAAAAACTACACGCCGCAATCGGTGAACGGTATCCGCACCTTCAGGATCGGATCATCTTTGTGACCGGTGACACGGTTAGCCCGTCTTCGCGTAACTTCCTCGAGCGATCCGGCGCCCGCTGGCTGAATAAGCCCTTTGACATTAGTGAGATCGAACGCATCGTTGTCGGCACATTACGCAACGGAACGGCCTACGCTGCCCGCTAGGCTGCGGCGAACCAAACCTCATTCGCGCTTCGGAACAGCCCTCTTGCCGTGATGCTACAAGGCGTGGTAATGTAACAGGGGAGCGGCGAATCGCTTCCACACATCCAATTTGATGCAATCCGAACAACGGCAACGAAGAGCGTTGGTGTTTTGTCTTTCGGGCTTGGGCGATGCGATCCTGTTTACGCCGGCGCTTGCGCTGTTTGGCCCGACCGACTGGCGGCGGCTCCACCTCTGGAGTGGACACCACGTCGTCGTGAGGAATGAGCTGCTGTGCATGCCCTGCTTTTACTGCTCAAGCCCGCCACTGCGTTGCGTCGCCAACGTCAACTACGCCTGCCTGCGCGAGATTTAGGTGGACGAAGTGTTCGCCGCCGTCCAAAATCTGCCAGCCCCAACCCATGCAAACACCGTCAACACCCAACGCTAAACGGCCTGCGCTCGCGCTGTGGGTCACAGTGGCGGTAGCGCTGGCGTATTGCGCCTGGCTCGGAGTCCACTGGCTGCCGTTGGGGTTGAGCGAACATGAGTTGAGCGGTTCGGCCTCACGCGTGTGGGACATCAAACGGGAAATCTCCGAGCACCATTTCTTACCGTGGTGGACCCCGTATTTCATGAGCGGCTCGAGCTACGGACTCAACCATGCCCGCGGGTTCTATCTGCTGCCGTGGATGTTGCTTTCCATGTTCACCGACCTCATCACCGCCGGAAAACTCACGGCACTCTTGGCGATTTTTACAGGGGCGGTGGCCATGTACTTCTGCGCCCGACACTTTCTGAAACATGACTGGGCAGCGACGTTGGCGGCCCTGGCGTTTTTGCTGCACCCGGAACAAGTCATCCGAGCGGCAGGCATGGAACATATAACCATCATCCTGTTCTTTCCGTTCATGCCACTGCTCTGGCTGACGCTGGCTCGCGCCCTCGAACGCAACACTTTTCGCGATACGTTCCTGTGTGCCCTCGTGGCCGTCCTCGCGTGGTGGACGGACAACAAACAGGCCTTCATCATGTTCGTGTTCTTGTTCGCCTACGCCGTGTATTGGCTGTGGCCGCGACGCGAACGCTGGCGGCCAATGGCGCGCACTTGCGGCTGCCTGGCAGCCATCGGGCTGGCCCTGGGCGCGTGGGTGCTGGTGCCGGGGTTTGTGGAATCGGGCTATGTGAAACTATTCTTTGGTGATCCATTGAGCGGTTGGCAGAAGACGTACTCCTTCAAGAGCCTGCTGAGTTTGGTGGACCGCAACGGCTCGGCTACGGGCAATCTTGTGAACGGTGTGATCCAGCGGATTCAAGCCAACGGCGGCCGGGTGAATAGTCAGGCGGAGTACAATCAGGTGCAACGCCTGATGTCGCTCGGCGCTGAATCTCCGGAGAAATATCTGGGCGTTGTGCTGCTGGCGATACTCGTGGCGACTGTGCTCTGGAACGCTCGGCGCGTACAGCGGAGGACGTTTTGGTTCTTCGTGGCGTCGCTCCTGGCGAGTGTGATGCTCGCCATGGGACCGAACAGTGTGTGGACCGCCAACTGGACGACGTGGGAGGCGCTTTCGTCCCAACAGGTATCGGGTATCGCGCGGATCTGGTTACTGGTGAGCGTCGCCTTTTTGGCCTTCTTTTGCCGTCGGAAGCTGACCTCCCGACGCAAGTGGATGATTGCAGGTGTGGCGCTGGCGATTTTCCTGTTCGTGCCGGCTTTTCAGTGGCTGGCCGCACTGCCGTACTTCAAGGACATCCGCGCGCCGTTCGTGTTCTACGATTTGCCCGCGGTGTTTCTGGGCGCGATGCTGGCGGGATTCTTTGTCACCGACGTGCTTGAGACGGACAAATGGCGGGCACATGCGCCAAAGATCGTGGCGGGCCTTGGTGTGCTCTTGTTGTTGGACTACTGGCCGTACCAGAAGCCGGCATGGGACAACGGCGTCCCCGCTCACACACTGAAGAATTTGCAAGCGGCGTACCAGTCACTCGAGAAAGATCCGGATTGGGTCAAGACCTACGCGCTTTCCGGGCGATACTTTCACCTGCTCGGGCCGATGTGGGGCGGCAAACCGCAGGTCTACGAGGCCTTTTATAACTGGATGTGCCCACTGGGCACGGGACTGTTGAACCAAGAGGCGATCATCCAGTTGCCAGATCGTCACATCGTCATGAATCGGCCATTCCTCGACTTGATGGGGGCGCGCTATATCGTCTTCGACCTGGCCAGCCCCGGGGTCCCCGAGCCCCAATCAGTCCTCGACGATCTGTCGCACAACTACGCCGCTGTATCGACGAACCAAGACTTCATCGTCTTTCGCAACGAGACCGCGCACCCGTACGTGACGGCGTACACACGCGCCTGTCTCTACGCAGGCGACGTGCGCAAGTCAGCGTCGCTCGCGCTGGCTCTCTCCGCAAAACACTGGCCGCTGGTGCAGGCGAAAGAGACGAGCGCGAACGAGGTGCCCGTCGGTGAAGAGCAACAGTATGAGCGGGTATACGGCGACGACAGTTCCCCGTTCCCGCCGGTCAATGCGGGTACGCTCGTGTCGCTGGAGAATTTGCGGCTGACGCGGGAGAACTCGCAGTTGGTGCGCATCCAGTTGACCGCACCGTCAGCCTGTTTGGCGGTCATCGCCGAAAGCTACTACCCATTCTGGCGCGCCGAAGTCGACGGCCAACCAGCCGAGGTCTTGCGCGTCAGTTGCGGTTTGATGGGAGTACAACTGCCCTCAGGCAATCACACGATCATTTTGCGTTATCGGCCGCCGCAGGCGTATGCATTGGCGGCGGTTGTCAGCGTCGTGACTCTCTTGGGAGGCTTGAGTTTTGCCATCCGAGACTACTTTCGGATGGCGCGCTAGCGGCCTTTCCACCACTCGATCGTCTGGCGTAGGCCGTCTTCGAGGCTGTACCTGGGTTTCCAGCCGGTACCTTGGCGCAGTTTTGTATTGTCGGCAAGGAGGTGCATCGGCTCGGTCGGGGAATCAGGGAACGCGCCGAGCTTGATCAAATCCACGCGGCCGAGCAACTCACCGATTTTCCATGCGATGTCGCGCACGGTCACCGGCACGCCGCTGCCGATGTTGACCGCGCCGGTGAGCTTGCTCTGAGCTACCGCACAGACGGCGCTGGCGACGTCCTCGATATGAAGATAGTCGCGGATGCGGTCCCCGGTGACGAGCCTGGCTTCCTGACCCTGGCGGAGCAGGTTGATCACGACGGGCACGAGCCGCCGTGGATCCTCGTACGGACCGTACTGGTAGAAGAACCGCACCCAGGCGAAATCGATCCCCACCGACGGCAGCGCCTGGAAGAGTTCGAGCTTCGACTGCGCGTACACAGTGGTGGGAGCCGTCGGCGTGGACTCGCTCTGAGGCGGGTCGCTGGTGGCATACTCGAAACACGTTCCGGCCGCGACGAAACGTTGGCAGCCTTCATCTCTGAGCCGCCGCGCCAGTTCCAAGCTGGCACCGACCCACTCCCGGTTTTGCGGGGCGTGAAGATATTTGCCCGGCTCAACGTACCACGCGAGGTGGAGACACAGGTCAAACCGCCGATCCGCACGGGCGACGGAAGGAGCCAGCAAATCGGCTTCGATGAAGCGCAGCGAGGGGGCCACATCGGCGACGCGAGAGCGGTCGATTCCCGGCAGCACGACCGCGTGTACTTCGTGGCCCTGGCGCACCAACTCGCGCGCGATATGCGAGCCGATAAAACCCGCGGCACCGGTGACGAGGATCTTCACAGCCGTGAGCCGTACTGGGCCGTGTAGTACTTCTTGAACTCGCCGCTCTTGATCTTGCGCCACCACGACTCGTTCTGGACATACCAATCAATCGTCGCGCCGAGTGCTTGCGGGAAGTCGCGGTTCGGCCGCCAGCCCAGTGCGGCGAGTTTGCTGGTGTCGAGGGAATAGCGGCGGTCGTGTCCGGGGCGATCCTTGACGAGTTGAATCAGCGACTCGGGCTTACCCAGTTGGCGAACGATCGCCCGCGCGATCTCGATGTTCTCCACCTCGTTACCGCCGCCGATGTTGTACGTCTCGCCGGCCTGGCCGTGGCTAATGAGAAAGTCAACCGCGGTGCAGTGGTCTTCCGCGTAAATCCAGTCGCGCACGTTGCGGCCATCGCCGTACAGTGGCAGCGGCTTGCCTTCGAGCGCATTGGTAATGAACAACGGGATGAATTTCTCCGGGTACTGGTTCGGCCCAAAGTTGTTGGAGCATCGGGTGATCGTCACCGGCACGTTGTGCGTCGTGAAATAGGCATACGCCAGCCTGTCCGCTCCCGCCTTGCTGGCGGAGTAGGGGTTGCGCGGGTTCAACGGCGAGTCTTCCGTGAAACTTCCGCTGGCGATGCTGCCGTACACTTCGTCGGTGGAAATCTGGATGAACTTCTTCACGCCGAACTGGCGGGCGGCTTCGAGCAAGGTGAATGCGCCCAGAACGTCGGTCTTGATGAAATCATCGGCCCACAGAATCGAGCGATCCACGTGCGTTTCGGCGGCAAAATTGACGACGATATCGATCCCGTGGCACCAGAGTTTGGTGACCAGCACGTGATCGGCAATATCGCCCTGGACGAATTGATGACGCGCGGGATCGGGGAGGTCGGCGAGGTTGTCGAGATTGCCCGCGTAGCTGAGCTTGTCGAGATTGACGATGTGCCAATCCGGGTGGGTCCGCAGCGCGACCTTCACAAAATGCGAGCCAATAAAGCCGGCGCCGCCGGTGACCAGCACGCGCATTAGTTCTTTCCTCGCGAGACGCTGAACTTCATGCCGTCGCGTTGCGCAACGAGCAGACTGGTTTCCAGAAGTTTTTCATGAGAGGCACCGGCGTCCGCCCACCAGCCGTCGAGGACATCATACGCCAGTTGCCCGCGTTTGATGTAGGCATTGTTGACGTCGGTGATTTCGAGTTCCCCGCGACCGGAAGGTTTCAAGGTGCGGATGATATCGAAGACCGCGGGGTCGTACATGTAGATCCCAATCACGGCAAGATTCGATTTCGGATGGGTCGGCTTCTCGACGATGCTGACGATACGGTCTCCGCGCAATTCGGCGACACCATAGGCACGGGGATTGGCCACTTCCTTCAAGTAAACTCGGGCTCCGCGCTTCTGCCTGCGAAACGCCGCAACGCCCTGGCGAACGTCCTTCTCGATGACGTTGTCGCCCAGCATCACGACAATCTTCTCGCCGCCGGCGAAGTGCTCCGCCAGACGTAGCGCATCGGCAATGCCGCCTTCACCCTCCTGATACGTGTAGTTGATATGCGGAAGATTAAAGGCGCTGCCGTTGCCGAGCAACCGCAAGAAATCGCCGGCGTTGTTGCCGCCCGTGACAATAAGCAGGTCGCGCACGCCCGCATCCAACAGGGTCTTGATCGGATAGAAGATCATTGGCTTGTCGTAAATCGGTAGGAGATGCTTGTTGGTAATCTTGGTCAGCGGCGCGAGCCGCGTTCCCAAACCACCTGCGAGAATGATACCCTTCATGCCGCTTCTCGTAGCAAGTACAATGCCGCCAAACGGTTGCGTCTCATGGCACGGGAGATTAGCCAAGTGGCCCGTTCAAGTCAACCGCTAGCCGCGCCCAAGAATCATGGGGCTTGACTTTGGATTCGCATTGCGGCTCCCTAGGTGCGTATGTCCGTGGGGGAAAGCGGTCAGACAACCAAGGCCCGAGCGAATGCCGACGCATTTTACCCGACGGCCGATCTCACGTACCAATCGAAGGTCGACGACCCCTATTCGAGCCACTCGGTAATTCTGGCGCAGGTGGGCGATGGGCGGGGGAAAAGACTGCTGGATGTGGGTTCAGCACAGGGTGTGCTGGCCCAGAAGTTCACGCAACGCGGGTTCGAGGTTACGTGCATTGAAGGTAGCCAGAAACTGGCGGCGCTGGGCAAGGACAAGTGCCATGAGATGATTGTGGCGGATTTGGACAAGCCATTGCCGCAGCTCAACGGACAGTTTGACGTGATCGTCTACGGTGATATTTTGGAGCATCTCAGGAATCCCATGGAAGTATTCACAGGTTTCAATCGCTCGTTGCGACCGGGGGGCCGGGTGATCGTTTCGGTACCAAATGTCGCCCACCTGTGGGTGCGGCTGAACCTGTTATTGGGCCGTTTCGAATATGCCGACCGCGGGATTCTGGACCGGACGCATCTCCGGTTCTTTACACTTTCCATCTTCCAAGGATTTCTTTCCGATGCCGGACTGGAATGGGACGAGATTATCGCGACGCCGGTGCCACTCCTGCTTCTGGTGCCCAAGCGCCACCAGGGAAAGTGGCTGCGCGCCGTGCACGCGATGAATGCCGGACTGGCGAGATGTTGGAACGTTATGTTTGGTTATCAGTTCGTTGCCGTGGCCCATCCGAGGAAGAAGTCATGAAACCCAAGGTCATCGTCGTTATGCCTGCCTACAACGCGGGGCGAACTCTTCGCATGACGTATGAAGAGTTGCCCAAGGACACCGTGAGCACGGTGATTCTGGTCGACGACGGCTCGACCGACGAGACGTTGAAGATCGCCCGTGAGTTGAACCTGGAGGTTTTCATGCACGACCGCAATTATGGATACGGTGCCAACCAAAAGACCTGTTATACGGAGGCCTTAAAAGCCGGCGCAGATATTATCGTGATGGTGCATCCAGATTATCAATATGACCCCCAACTGGTACCGCAGATCGTGGCGCCGATCAGCAAGGGGGAAGCGGACGTCGTTCTCGGTTCCCGTCTCAAGGGCGGCACGGCGTTGCAGCAGGGGATGCCGTGGTGGAAATACTTCTCGAACCGGTTTCTAACCTGGGTGGAGAACACGACCTTCGGGTTGAATCTCTCCGAGTACCACACCGGCTATCGGGCTTTTCGCAAAGAGATCTTGGAGTCGGTGAACTACACGATCAATTCCGACGGGTTCATATTCGACCAGGAAATCGTGGCGCAGTGTGTGTCAGCCGGTGCGCGGATCGCCGAAATCGCCGTGCCGACACGCTACTTTGCCGAAGCGTCCTCGGCCAGCTTCGGCCAGAGCGTCATTTACGGCCTGAAGATCCTCTGGCTGGTTACGAAGTACAAGTTGTTCCGCTGGAAATGCATCCACGGACGGCAGTTTGTCAGTCTTCGAGCGCGCTATACCAAAGTGGCGTCGAACCCCGGCTGAGAACAGGTCGTGACTTTCGGCGAGGGTTTGGCTACAGAGGATCGCGCCCGACTTTATCAACAGAGGTGTTGGTTCGCCGCTGGCGGACTCCCCAGCAGCGGCAATGACTGCTGGCATGGTTTTACCAGAGTCAAACGACACGGAAGGGCTTTGCCGCTTGACTCGCGTTGGCAGGCAGAACCTGCCACGACGCGTGAACCGGGAGCCGCGGGTCAATTCACCCGGTCGTGAACGAGGTGCGGGATGATTCGAGTCTGCTTGGGGAGAGGCGCAGAAAAGTAAACACTGGTCGGGCGTGGCGAGCTCGGATAAACTCCTAGACTGTTGAAACTGCGTCAGTTCATCCCCGTATTGATCATCGCCGCTGGCGCCTGGGCGTATCACAACAGCTTTCGGGGGCCATTCATTTTTGACGACGCTTCCATCCTCGAAAATCCGCACATCCGTCAGTTGTGGCCGATTTGGGATGCCATGTCTGCGCCCCCAGATCTCACGGTGAATGGGCGCCCGATTGTCTGTCTGAGCCTGGCCTTGAACTACGCGTTGGGCGGGTTGAATGTCTGGGGCTACCACGTGTTCAACCTGACCGTGCATCTGTTGTCCGCGCTGGTGCTGTTTGGGATCCTGTGCAGGACGTTTGAGGGGGAGAAGCTTCGTGACCGATTCGGCGCGTCGGCCATCTGGCTGGCCGCAGCGATCGCACTTATTTGGGAGGCACATCCTCTGCAAACGGAAAGCGTCACCTACATTGTCCAGCGCTCCGAATTGCTCATGGGCCTGTTCTTGCTGCTGACGTTGTATGGCACGCTGCGCGGTTCCCAGTCCTCGCGTCCGCACGCGTGGTACCTGGGCGCTGTCGTCGCGTGCGCCTTGGGCATGGGAAGCAAGGAGGTC
>Ga0116126_1000917_pt1 | contig 19725 bp, 15 predicted proteins | sample June2015DPH_16_5_FD_89730 | JGI IMG/M metagenome (GOLD analysis project Ga0116126, IMG submission 89730) | Peatland microbial communities from SPRUCE experiment site at the Marcell Experimental Forest, Minnesota, USA - June2015DPH_16_40 | ecosystem: Environmental > Terrestrial > Soil > Wetlands...
AACGAGACGTTGACCGTCAGCCTGCAACCACGCGTGAAGAAAAAAGATCTGACCGAAGCGCAGTTGGTCAAGGCGTTTCACGGACAGCCGGTCGATGCGGACGAGTCTTCGTCCGACGGGGACCACGAAGAGGAAGGCGAAATCCAAAACGTGCGGGATGTGGTGTTGCAACGGGCGGTGGACATTTTGAAGGGTATCCGGGTGCTCTTGTCCTGGCAATAGCGGGCGCCCTGGGGCGCATTCGGCCGGCGATCAGCACACAATGAGGATTCGATGAAAAAGGTTCTGCTCGTATGCACAGGCAATGTTTGCCGCAGCCCGATGGCGGAGGGCCTCCTTCGTCACATGTTGCGAGGTCGCGACGACATCCAGATCGTCTCCGCGGGCCTCGGCGCGCTGGACGGCCTGCACGTGACCGATGTCGCCGTCGAGGTGCTCGCCGAACTCGGCGTCGACATTTCTTCGCACCTGAGCCAGTCGCTGAATAGCGACCTCGTGCAACAGGCCGACTTCATCTTTGTAATGACCCGCCAGCATCAGGACGCGCTCCAGACGTTGTTCCCGTTCGCGGCGGAAAAGACGTTTCTGGTGCGGGAGTTCGAAGAACCGGGCACGGTTGAGAACCGGGACATCGCCGACCCGATCGGCCAATCCGTCGAGGTCTACCGTCGCACGCGCGACGAGATCCGCGATGCCCTGCCGAGCCTGATTGTGTTTATCGACCAGACCACCGCCGCCGCGCGCAAGGCGACCGCCGAGGCCGCGTCCCCCGTCACGAACAAGGACGCCCGTCCGCTGCGCATTGCTCTGGCGGGCGATCATGGCGGCGTCGAGATCAAGGCGGCCCTGAAGGATTGGCTGGCGCAACACGGTTATCCGTTCGCCGATTTCGGCACGCACACGACCGATCCGGTGGATTACCCTGAGTACGCGTTTATCGTGGCGCGCGAGTTGCTCGCCGGAAATTTCGACCGCGGGGTGCTCATTTGCAAGAGCGGCATCGGCATGACCATCGCCGCCAACCGCTTTCCCGGCATCCGTGCCGCGATGGTCAGCACCGAACATTGGGCGCAACTCAGCCGCGAGCACAATGACGCCAATGTCCTCGTCCTCTCGGGGATCGACACCTCTGCCGAAGAGGCGAAGCACCTGCTCGATGTCTGGCTGCACACGGATTTTGGCGGTGGCCGCCATGCGCGCCGGGTCGGCGAAATGGACCATCCGCCGACTCTCAACATCCCCGGCGCATCCACGAAGAAGACGTCCGATCTCGCTGGGGCCGACCCCGAAATTTTCGATGCGATCCAGCGCGAGAAACAGCGCCAGCAGGAGAATATCGAGTTGATCGCCAGCGAGAATTTCGTGTCGCCGGCCATCCTCGAGGCCGCCGGCTCGGTGCTGACGAACAAGTACGCCGAAGGCTACCCCGGGCGACGCTATTACGGCGGCTGCGAGTACGTGGATATCGTCGAACAACTGGCCATCGACCGCGCCAAACAACTGTTCGGCGCCGAGCACGTCAACGTCCAGCCGCATTCCGGGTCGCAGGCCAACATGGCGGTGTACTTCGCCACCCTCCAGCACGGGGACACGATCCTGACGATGGAACTGGCCCATGGTGGCCATCTCACGCACGGCTCGCCGCGCAATTTTTCGGGCCGCTTCTACAAGGTCGTCCATTACGGCGTGCGTGCGGACACCGAAGTAATCGATTACGATCAGTTGGCGAAGCTCGCCCGGGATTGCCAGCCGAAAATGATCACCGCGGGCGCGAGTGCGTACCCGCGCGTCATCGATTTCAAACGGATGCGCGAGATTGCCGACAGCGTGAAGGCGCTGTTGTTTGTCGACATGGCCCACATCGCGGGTTTGGTAGCTGCGGGCATTCATCCGAGCCCCGTGCCGTACGCCGATTTTGTCACCACCACGACGCACAAGACGTTGCGGGGTCCGCGCGCGGGGCTGATTCTGTGCAAGGCGAAATACGCCAAGGACATTGACAGTTGGGTGTTGCCGGGCATCCAGGGCGGCCCGCTCATGCACATCATCGCCGCCAAGGCGGTGTGCTTCCTCGAAGCGATGAAGCCGGGTTTCAAGGATTACCAGCAGCAGATCGTTAAGAACGCCAAGGCGCTCGCCGCGGCGCTCGCGTCGCGTGGTTTCCGCATCGTCAGCGGCGGCACCGACAATCATCTGATGCTCGTCGACCTGCGTCCTAAGAAACTCACGGGCAAAATCGCCCAGGAATCTCTCGACAAAGCGGGCATCACGGTGAACAAGAATCTTATCCCCTTCGACCCCGAAAAACCGCTCGTGACCAGCGGCATTCGTCTCGGCACCCCTGCCATCACCACGCGAGGCATGAAGGAAGCGGACATGGACCTAATCGCCGCGCTCATCACTGAAGTCCTTGAAAGACCCGATAACGCATCAGTCCAAGCCCGCGTGAAAGAAAAGGTTCGCGCCTTGACCGCAAAATTCCCGCTGCCGTATTAGCGGCAGCCTGCCCTCCAAATGTGGTTTGACGGCGTGGGATGTGTCCGCTACTGTTTGGGGCGATGCGAGGAGTTGGTTGCACCCCGATCCAATGATGGGCCCTGTAGTTCATTCGAGGAGAATTCGACATGATTGTCACGACCGCGCAGTTGTTCAAGGTCGCTTACGGCAAGTACGCCTTGGGCGCGTATAACATCAATAATTTGGAGCAAACGGTCGGCCTGTTCAAAGGCAACGTCCAGAGCAAGGCGCCGTTCATCATCCAGCTCAGCAAGGGCGCCCGCAAGTACACCGACAAACGCTATTTGGAAGCCATGATTCGCGCGTCGGAACAGATCTTTCCGGAAGCGATTTTTGCGGTGCATCTCGACCATGGGGACGAACCGACGTGTTACGACTGCATCGATTCCGGGTTCTACAGTTCGGTGATGATCGATGCCAGCCACGAGCCGTTCGAGAAGAATGCCGCCATCACCAAACGTGTGGTCGACCGCGCTCACCCTCGCAACGTGTCCGTCGAAGCGGAACTCGGCATGCTCGGCGGCGTCGAGGAAGACATCTCCGGCCACGTCTGCCTTACCGATCCGGACGAGGCGCAAAAGTTCGTCAAGCTGACGAAGTGTGATTCGCTGGCCGTCGCGATCGGCACCAGTCACGGCGCCTACAAGTTCAAGGCCGAGCCGGGCAAGAAGATGGGGCTGCATTTTGAAGTCATCGAGGCGATTCAGAAGCTGCTGCCGGGCTATCCGATGGTCATGCATGGCAGTTCCAGCGTGCCGAAGGACGAAGTCGATCGCATCAACAAGGCCGGCGGCAACATGCCCGACACCAGCGGCGTCCCCGAAGAGGATTTTCTGCCGGCTGCGAAGATGGGCGTCTGCAAGGTCAACATCGACACCGACGGTCGCCTGGTGTGGACACGCGTGCACCGCGAGTTTTTCCGCGACCATCCCGAGAAGTTCGACCTGCGCGACCCCGGCAAGATATACATCGAGGAGTACGCCAAGATGATCGCGCACAAGAACCAGGCTCTCGGTTCCGCCGGTCAACTCGATGATGTCCGAGCGAAGGTCGGCAAGAAGTAAGCCTTCCGAAATTCCCCTGTGGCACGAGAGGCGCCAAGCGCTGTTTCGCGCCTTTCTGTTGTATGGGAATCGCGGGCTCCCGCTTGGGGCTAGGGCTCTTGTGATACGGGAACGGCCACGGTCTGCGGGATGGGTGGCCCCGGAGGAGCGGGCTGCGGGATCAACATGTAACCAAACGCCTCTTGCACGGGCCGGTTGCCGACGGTCAGCACAAGTTTTCGCTCCAGTCCGTTCCGACGCACGATGAACTCCACTCGGTCGCCGGCCCGATGAAAGAACATCGTGTTGAGCACATCCGCGGTATGGTGGACTTCATTGCTCGTGATGCAGACCAGAATATCACCGTTGCAGAACCCCACGACGGCGGCGGGCGTGTTCGAGTACACCTGCTGAACGAAAACCTGACGCTCGGCGGACTCGGGATCGGCGGGGGGTTGACCTTCGGAAACACCCAGACCAACCCACGGGTGCTGCGCCTGGCCGAATTCTAGGATGTCCTGGCTGATTTTGCGGGCGGCATTGATCGGCAGCGCGCAGCATTGGCCGTCCGCATGCGCAGCGACCGCGATGCCGACAACCTCCCCATGCACATTCAACAGCGGACCACCGCCCTGTCCGGGACTGAGCCGGCATCCCGCGCGAATATGGGTGGTGGGAAACACATGCCCGTTGCTTTGAATGTCCAGCCCGCTGACAAATCCGACGACGGGCGCACTGGGCAAATCATAGGGAAACGCGACGGCGATCACCATCGAGCCCACGCGCAATGCGTCGGAATCCCCCTGCGGGAGGAACGGCGTCGGCATCCCGTTTTCGGGGTTGATCTTCAACACCGCCAGATTGGTCTGGGGATCCCGCCCGACGATGCGGGCGCTGATTCTCTGGCCGCGCCAATCGATCCAGCAGGTATCCATGTCGTCCACCACCGTGGCCGTGGTCAGGATGTGGCCATCCTTGTCGATGAAGAAGCCGGTGGCAATCCGGTACGAGGGCAACAGGAGCAAACTGCCGATTTGGAATTGGCGCAAGGCATGGATTTTGACGATGGCCTCCCTGGATTTCTCGTAGATGGACGAGACCTCCTGATCCATGGTCTCCAGCAAACTTTCTCCCCAGACTGTCGAGGTGGTAACGGCGATCAGAACGGCGGCGCACCAACCGACGCGCAGCTTAGAAATGGACATTGGGAACTTCATAACTGGCAGGAGTGATCCGATCCAACACGTAGCGCGGCACCGTGTAATCCGCGTGCGTGGTGGCCTGAACCAAGTCCACACTGCCAGCCGTCGCGGGCTGGTCATCACCGGGTACAGCTTGGAGCGAGGCGGGAACGGTGGCCACGATGGCGTCGGGGGCGGAATGCGACACGGCTGGTGTGGACTGCGAATCGGCGAGCATCAACGACGAATTGGCGGCGGCAGTCTGGTCAGCGGCGCTGTCCGGAACGTCCGTCTGACGCACGCTCATCCACATCACACCCACGACGACGGCCACGCCCATGGCGCTGGCGAGACCGTAGCGCCACACGCGCATCGTGCCGACCACCAGAAGACTGTCGATGTGCCCCAACGCTTGCTCCCACCACGCGGGTTGCTGCGTTTCTGCCATTAATCGGCTGTGAAATTCCGAGAGGAAATTATCCAGATACTCCGTCGCCGGTTGCTCGTAACGCTTGAGCGCCAAGAGCCGCTGCAGACGGGCCGCGCGTTGTGCCAACACACGGCAGTCCGTGCAATCGGTCAGGTGTTGGCTCACCTGCATGGCGGTCTCGGGATCGAGCCGGTCCTGCGCGAGATCGTCGAACAATGACTGTGCCTTCTTGCAATCCATGGCGGTATTCACAAATAATCGCTGAGCAGCCCTTGCAATTGTTGTCGTGCGTAAAACAACCGGGAGCGCACCGTGCCTTCCGAGCACTTCATCACGCGCGCGATATCGGCGTGGGTCATTCCCTGGATGTCATGCATGGCAACCACCGCTCTATGCGGTTCAGACAAGCGTTGCAGGGCTTCGTTCAATTTCTGTTGGAGCTCGGTCAGGGCCACCTCGCGGCGCGGCGTCACATGCGACATCAGCTCCACCAGATCGGGGTCGGTCTGGATCGAACTGTCCACATCGTCAAGGCTGTACTGATTGCGGTTCTTGCGGCGCTTGATGAAGTTGATCGTGCGGTTGACGGCGATCCGATAGACCCAGGTGTAGAAACTCGACTGACCGCGAAAACTCCGCAGACTCTTGTACGCCTTGATGAAGGTGTCTTGCACCAGATCGTTGGCGTCTTCGTGGTTCGACGTCATGTGGTAAACCGTCGCGTAAAGCCGTTCCTTGTAGCGGCCCACCAGAACGTCAAACGCCGAGCTGTCGCCCTTTTGCGTGCGACGAACCAGCGCTTCGTCATCCTCGTGATGGAGGTCGATCTCACGCTCGGTTGGGGGGGCCGACCCGGTCGCGGACGGGCTGGCCCGTCGCAGCATCTGGCTACCGAGTTTGATTGTTTCCTTGAGTTTCATACCAATCCAACCGATGTCCCCGCAGCCCCATGGGCTAGGCCGCAACCGCTTCGCGAAGAAGCAATCGACTTTGCCCCGCAAGATATTCTGTCAGTGATCCGAGTGTGCTGGCGTACATATTCAATGGCAGCGCGGAAAGACTTGCCTGGGCGCTCCCAACGTACTTGTCAATCGCCGCCAATGATTCGGCCACAACGCCATTGCCGAGCACCAGCCGCAGCAACCGTCGTTGCTCCTGCTCATCGTTTCGTAGAATCATTGCCCCCAGTTCCTGGCGGCGTTCCGAACCGACATGTTGAAGCAGCAACAGAAACGGCAGTGTCAGCTTTCCCTTCTTCATATCTGTTCCCAAAGACTTTCCGGCCTGTCGCTCCTGGCCAAAAATGTCCACGCAGTCGTCATAAATCTGATACGCGATGCCCAAATTAGCCCCGTACTCATACATGGATTTGACAACCGAAGCGGGCGCACCGTTCAAAACAGCGCCCAGCTCGCAACTAACAGCAAATAGCGCACCCGTCTTCATGTTGATGATGTCCAGATACTGGTCGAGCGTCAAATCGAGGTCAAACCGGCGTTGTGTTTGAACGATCTCCCCGGAACAGACTGTATTTGTCGCCTCACTGACTCTACGGCAAACCTCTGTCGTTGGGTAACTTGCGGCCAGCTGCAGGGCATGAGCAAACAGGCAATCTCCCAACAATACGCTTATCTCGTTGCCCCAGCGATGGTTAGAAGTCGGAATCTGATGCCTGAGCTGAGCCTCATCCAACACATCGTCGTGAACAAGCGTGGCGATATGGATGAGTTCAACGATAACAGCCAAAGTGATGTGCTCTTCCCGAACGCCTCCCGTCGCACCGCCTGCCAACAGCGCGAGGCTGGGGCGAAGGCGCTTCCCGGTGCCCCCGAGAATATACTGGATGTAGTCCCCTAAACGGGGGTCAAAACTGTTTATCTGGCTGGCCAATGCCATTTCCACCCGAGGCAATTCGAGCGCAACCGGTTCCAATAAATCCGAGAGGGTTCGCTTGGAAAGCGATTTACGGGATGATGCCGCTCTGCTTAATGTCGACCCCAGCATAGTTCTGTTTAGTCTACGGGCCGTCACAAGGGGTGTCAACCCCGAAGCCCACGAATTCCCGCTCAGTCAGTTCACTCTTGACCACGTCGCAAGTCCCGACAAAGATACTGCCAGTATCCGCGCGGGAATTGGCCCAGGCTTGCCGGATGCCCGAGCGTATCGGTCATACATAATGCCACGTCTTGCTACGTTGATCATGATGGTCTTGCTCGCTGGGTGCGTGAAGAGTCCGGAACGCGCCGCCCTCGACAGGGCAAATGCTTTGCTGGACGAAGGGCGCATCCCATCGGCCCGGGACACGGTCGAATACTATCTCCGACAACATCCTGATTCCGCACCGCTGTTGCGCCTGCGCGTCGTGGTTCTGCTCCGTGAGGAACAGCTCGATCAGGCCGCGCTCGCGATGCAACGCATCCCCGACGACCGATGGATCGTCGCCGAGATCCTGCGCCACCGCGACAGAGTCGTTCGCGAGAATGCGGCCAAGCTCATTTCTGATCGACCTGGGACAAACGATTTCCATGAACTCGTTCGCGCTTTGGACGATTCCGACTTCTGGGTGCGGGGCTATTGCGCGCATGCCCTGGGTCGAGCGGGAAATCCTGCGGCACTCAAACCGTTATTTCGGCTGCTGTACGACGATAACTGGTTCGTCCGCGCCGAGGCCGCCGCCGCCCTCGGCAAGCTCGGTGATCCCCGCGCGGTTGGGTGGTTGATTCAATTGCTGCCAGATCCCGATGGCAATGTGCGGTACAATGCTGCCCGCGCCCTGTACGATCTGGCCACGGACTCCGCTCGTTCCTCGCTACGGCGTGCACTCGAACTGGCTGCGCCTGCGCAGCAATTTGATATCGCCGTGGCGCTTGCCAGAATCCACGATTCCGCGGCCTTGAAACCATTGGCCGCCGCTGTCCACGATAAAGACCCCGAAATCCGTCGTGCAGCCGGACGGGCGCTCGGCGAATGCGGGCTGCCAGAGGGGACGAACGCCCTGGTGGTGCTGCTCCGAGACACCGATCAGACGGTGAGAGAACAGGCACAAGCCGCCATGGGCCAAATCACTGCCAGGGAGAAAGAGTAAAAGCTCGAAGTCCCGTGGCGTCCAACAGCCCCGGTTTTTCGTCCAACTTTGCGGCGTAACACCCAAAGACTACGGTGTTGGCGGGAGCGTCTTGCTGAACTTGATAATCTCGTTCAGTTGATCGCGGAAATCTTCGATTCCCGTCAGGGGAATAATGATGGCGTCTCGGCGACCATTAACTTCCTCGATAATTCTCAAGAATCGTCCCCGTGGATTCTCTCTCAGGTCGAACGTGAAATGCTTCCGCTCGACTCTGATACTTTGATTCTGTAGCTGCGTGTCCACGCCTGCCGCGCCTCCCGTCACTGGCTGTGCCATCGTTCGCATAAACTAGTCGTATTAGTTGCGTGACCCCGCTAGCGGCCTCTCAAAATCCGACGAACTTGTAACAACTCTTTGGAACAACGTCAACACTTTCAATCTCTTAGGTGAAATACGACCATCTTCAACTCCGTCATTTCCTCGACCGCGTACCTCGGTCCTTCCTTCCCAAAGCCACTGTTTTTCAGGCCTCCATAGGGCATCAGGTCGGCGCGCCACTGGGGTCCCCAATTGATGTGAATATTACCGGTCTGAAGCTCGCGAGCGAACTTCATGGCGGTGTCCAGGCTCTCCGTAAACACACCCGCCGCCAGCCCGAACCGGCTGTTATTGGCCAACGCCAACGCCTCTTCCACATCCTGAAACGCGGTGAACGCCACCACGGGTCCGAATAATTCCTCACAGGAAATCCGCATTTCCGGTTTTACGTCAGCGACAATTGTCGGCGCGTAGATCGCCCCGCGCCGTTCGCCGCCGGTGACGATCCGTCCCCCGCCCCCCACCGCCTCCTTCACCCATTGCTCGACTCGTTTTGCCTCCGGTTCGCGTATCATCGGACCGACTTTCGTCTTCTCATTCAGCGGGTCCCCAGTTGTTAGCGCTTCGACTCTGGACTTCGACGCCGCCAACACCGGCTCGTACACTCCCTGATGCGCGATCACTCGTTGCGTCGAAATGCATACCTGACCTGCATTGGAGTAACCGGTCGCCACGACCGCCTCCGCCACCTTGTTGGGATCGGCATCCGGCATCACAATGATCGGGGAGTTGCTCCCCAATTCCATCGTCACCTTCTTTAGGCCCGCCACCTGACAGATCCGTTCTCCGACCGGCACGCTGCCGGTGAAGCTGATCTTGCGTACCCGCTCGTCGCGACAAAGCGCCTCCCCCAGTTCGCCCCCCGGGCCGGTCAAACAGGAGATCGCTTCTGGCGGTAGCCCGCATTCCAACAGAAGTTCCGTGAGTTTGAGCGCCGATAGCGGCGTGCTCGACGGTGGTTTGATAACGACGGCATTGCCCGCGGCGATTGCCGGCGCGACTTTGTGCGTGACCAGGTTCAGGGGAAAATTGAATGGGCTGATCGCCACGACCACCCCGCACGGCACGCGCACGGTCAATCCCATTTTGCCGGCCCCGCCGGGCGACGCATCCAATGGCACCGTCTCCCCGTGAATCCGCCGCGCCTCTTCCGCCGACAACATCAGCACCTGCACGGCACGGCTTACTTCGGCACGTCCCTCCGCGATGATCTTCCCCTCTTCGAGTGTGATCGTGCGCGCGAATTCTTCCGCGCGAGTTTCCATTTTCTCAGCGGCCTTCTTCAAGATCTGGTAGCGATCCCAAGCCATGAGGCGGGCCATTTCTTTCGCTCCACGCACGGCTGCCGCCAGCGCCGCATCCACGTCCGCCAGGCGCGCGTGGGGTACCGTATCGACCACCGAATTGTCGTACGGATGGACCACTTCCATCTTCCGGCCGATTTCGACCCATCGACCGCCCACGCACATTTTCATGGCTTGATCTCTTTCATCACGATCCTCATCCCGCGCTTGCGCAATTCTTGAAAGAATGCCGTAACGGGCACCACCACCTCCGGCGGCAACACACCCCGTTGCGCGATCACGCCAGTGGCGATCATTTGCGCCACAATCGACGGCGGGCATCCGGTATCGACGTCCCCGGCGCTCGCGTGCCACCGACGATTTGCCTTCGCATGACAATCCACGGTGACCGTCTTGTGGGTGCCCGTGACGATGACGCGCGAAATCTCGTAATCGTTCGGCTTGGCCCGCGGTGTTGGCAACCTCGCGAGCTCGCGGACTGTCCAGCCGTTTTGTAATCGTTTGACCACTTCCCGGACGAACCCCCGATCAAACGATACAGCGAAATCGCAATCGGATAACCCCTTGTGCGCAAAGGACAACGGAATCGTGGCCACTTCGCTGTGCCGCGTGCGCACGACCCATTGTGTTCCGACGGGCTTCGGAAACCGGACCCGCTCCCAACCGGTCCGCGGCGGCACCTCGTGAAATCTGCCGGATTCGAACACCCACGGCGTTAGCGTCAACTCCTCCACAACCGTTTGCGCCGAGTAGGGAAAAAAGAAATCATCCGGTCGGGCGTTGAAATCCTTCGCGCCGACTCGAATCTGGACGGAATCAACGCTCGCCAGCCTTTCGACAGCGGCACGCGTCAAAACGTTGGTGATGCCCGGTGAGCAGCCCATGCCGAGGATCGCCGTCAGTCCCGCGTGTTTGAACTTTCGGTCCAACTTCAACTGCTTGCGGGTCCAACAAAACAACCCTCCCAGATCGAGATAATGAACCTTCGCCGCCAACGCTCCCTGCATGACATGCAAATTGAAGTCGTGCTGCGTGCAATTGACGACAACCGCCTTGCCGCGGAAGATTCTGGCGAGTTGCCGGGGCTTCCGAGCGTCTGCAAACGCGGCCGTCACGCGGCGACTGCGAAACTTCCGCGCGTGGTCCCGGGCGCTCGCCTCGTTGTAGTCGGCCACCACAATGTGGTTTCGTGGATGCGACTCGAACAGATCGCGGACCACCACACGCCCGATCGCGCCGACGCCGCCAAGGACCACGAAATTGCGATTCGCGACCATGGGCGTTCACTCGCGGCGGAACAATTGCCTTTCAATCGAGCCGAGCCCCTCATCGAGTTGCTCGTCGGGGATCACCAGCGGCACGAGATAGCGCAGGACGTTGCTGTGCGTGCCGGCGTAAATGAGGATCACACCGCTCTCGACGCAGCGTTTGACAAGGTCCAGGGTAAACTCCTTGGCTGGCTCTTTCGTCTCGCGGTCCTTGACGAATTCCAACGCGACCATCGCGCCCAGACCGCGCACGTCGCCAATCATCGGATGCTTCTTCTGCCACTCCAACGCGCGGTCGCGCAGCGTCCCGCCAATCTTCTCGGCGCGGGTGGGCAACTTCATGCGCGCGATCTCCTCGATGGTCGCCAACGCCGCCGCGCACGCCACCGGATTGCCTCCGTAGGTGCCGCCCAATCCGCCCACATGCACGCTGTCCATGACCTCGGCCCGACCTGTTACTGCGGCGAGAGGCATCCCGCCCGCCAGCGATTTCGCCGTGGTGATCAAATCAGGTTCAATCTCATAGTGCTCGGTCGCGAACATCCGTCCCGTGCGGGCGAACCCGGTCTGGATTTCATCGGCGACGAACAAGATCCCATTGTCTTTGCAAAACTTCGCCAACGTCTGCACGTATTTTTTCGGCGCAACCACGAATCCGCCCTCGCCCAGCACCAATTCCATGACCACGCAGGCCACCTGTTTCGGAGCGACGTGCGTTTGGAAGAATTCGCGCATCTGCTCGATCATCCCGTCTTCGTCGAGTTCGCTACGGTACGCATACGGATAGGGCAGCCGATACACTTCGGGCGCGAACGGCCCGAACCCGAATTTGTACGGCATGACCTTGCTGGTGAGCGACATCGTCAGCAGCGTTCGGCCCGCGAACCCGTGTTCAAAACCGACGACGGCAGGCCGCTTCGTGAAGTAGCGCGCGATCTTGACCGCGTTCTCAATCGCCTCCGCGCCGCTGTTTACCAACAGCGTCTTCTTGGCAAACCTGCCCGGCGTGATGGCATTCAGCTTCTCCGCGAGCGCGACGTACGGTTCATACTGCGCGATGTGGAAACAGGTGTGCAGGAACTTCCGCGCCTGCGTCGTGACCGCCTCAACGACCTTCGGATTGGCGTGTCCCGCGTTCAGCGAGCCAAGCCCGCCCGAGAAATCCAGAAACACATTGCCGTCCACGTCGGTAAGAGTCGCTCCCTCGCAACGTTCCGCGAAGATCGGCGCGATGTGGAATGGCCCCTGCGGCACCGCCGCCGCCCGCCGCGCCAGTAGGGCTTGTGATTTGGGGCCGGGGATGGGAGTCTTTAGCGAGATCGCATGCATTTCATTTCGCACCGTCACTGGCGTTAATACCACCCAATCGGCGCCTCGTTGAGATTAATGTGGACCTGTTTGGTTTCGAGGAATTCGTCGATGCCGTGGAGGGACAATTCGCGGCCCTGACCGCTCGCCTTATAGCCGCCCCACGGTGATTCAACATAGCACGGCTGCATCGTATTGACCCAGACGATGCCGGCGCGGAGATTCTTCACGACACGCAGGCATTTGAAAATGTCGCGCGACCACACGGCGGCGGCGAGACCGTAGGGCGTGTCGTTGGCGATCTTCAGCGCGTCGGCTTCGTCCTTGAACGGGATGCAGGCGACAACGGGGCCAAAGATTTCCTCGCGGGCGATGCGGGTGGTATTGTCGGTGGCGAAAATCGTCGGCTCGATGTAATAGCCCTTTTTCAGGTTCTTCGGTCGGCCACCACCAGCGAGAACCTTTGCCTCCCGCTTGCCGAGTTCGATGTAGCTCGTGACTTTCTCCAAATGCTCTTCGCTGACGACCGGCCCCATCTTCGTCTCGCGCTTGAGCGGATCACCGAGCTTGATGCGTTTGGTCTTTTCCTTCATGCGATCCGTGAATTTTTTGAAGATGTCCTGCTGCACGAGCACGCGCGAGCCGGCGCTGCAGACTTCGCCCTGGTTGATGAACACGCCGAACAACGCGCCATCGGTCGCGGCGTCGATGTCCGCATCGGCAAAGAAAATGTTCGGGGATTTTCCACCGAGTTCGAGCGAGACCTTCTTCAAATGCGTGTTGCCGATGCTGCGCAGGATCGCTTTGCCTGTGTCCACGCCGCCGGTAAAGGCGACTTTGTCCACGAGCGGAGATTCGACCAGTGCGCGTCCAGCCACCGCATCGCCGGTAATCACGTTGAACGCGCCCGCGGGCAATTCCGGTATATTTTTGTGGACCAATTTCGCGAACTCCAGCGCGGTCAGGGGCGTCTGCTCGGCGGGCTTGAGGATCACCGTGCAACCCGCCGCGAGTGCCGGGCCGAGTTTCCATGCGGCCATCAGCAATGGGTAATTCCAGGGAATGATGAGCGCGGCCACGCCGACCGGCTCGCGCAACGTGAAATTGAGCGCGTTGTCGGGCACGTGGAGCGTCTCGCCATGGATTTTCGTCGCCAGGCCGCCGAAATACTCGAAGCACGTCGCGACGTCGATCATGTCGAATTCGCTTTCGACGATCGGCTTGCCGGAATTCTGCGTCTCGAGTTTCGCGAGCATGGCGGCGTTCTTGCGGACGAGTTCCGCCAGCTTGAACAGCACGCGGCCGCGCGTCATGGCGAGAGAGGAATCGCGCCAGTTGGCGTTGTCGAACGCCTCGCGGGCGGCATGGACGGCACGGTCAACGTCAGACTTGCCCGCCTCGGGGACGACGGCGAATGCTTCCCCGGTGGCGGGGTTGAAGATTTCGCGGGCACCGGAACCTCCGACCCATTCCTTGTTGACGTAATTCTTGTAAGTCTTCATTGCGCACACTCCTTTCGGCACAACGGAACCCAGCGGAGTATACAACAGCTTGCTGCCATGGAACAAGCAAGGGTGAAAGACGCGCGCAGGTCGAAACAAGACAAAATTTATCTACTTTGTGTTTGACATATATAACAGATGTCATATAAACAAAACCAATGAAGAAGACCACCCTTTGGGCCTCATGCTTCCTCGTCGTGGCCGCGTTCGCCACTTTCCCGTCCCCGCTCTTTGCGGATACGCGGTACGGCCTGTTCAACTGGCTGGACCATCGCAGCGCTTACGGTGAGGGCGTCTATCCTGAGCCTTTCTTGGTCGATGACTCTGATTTGGAAGTCAATGAAGCACGGTTGGACTGGCTGCACACGCAGGCAATTCACGAGCGGGACGACATGGTCACGGCGGAGGTCGAAAAGGGGTTCGGCCTGCTGACGTTGGAAATCGAAGTGCCCTATGAGATCGACAACGACACCGCTGCGGACAGAACCACGGACGGCTTCGACAACATCGATCTGGGCGCGCGCTACCCGATTTATCAATTCGTCTCGGATGAGAAGTTCGTCGACTCGACTTTTGGCGCGGCGCTCGAAGTCGGCATTCCGACCCACTCGTCGCTCAGCAAGGACACGGAAGTCGTCCCGAAGATTTTTGACGATCTGCGGCTCGGGACTCATTTCACGCTCCAGTCCATTGTGGGACTTTCGATGTTGTACGGGAGCGACGACGACAACGGGCTGAAGACGTTCGAGTACGGCTTGGTTTTCGGGTACACGATCCCGCGCAAGGAACTGCAATTGCCGGACGTATTGCAATTCATTCCCGTCTTCGAGTTGATTGGGGACACCGAGTTGAATCACGCTGATCCCGGACACAACAGCCTGACGGGAAACGCCGGTTTCCGCGTCAATCTCAAGACCATCGGCAGCGTGCAGCCGCGGCTGGGGGCCGGGTACGTCTTCCCGATCGACAACGGCGCGCGCGAAGATATGCATTGGGGTGTCATCACCAGCCTCGTGTTTGAGTATTGACGCCATGACGACGGAAACAGACGCGAGCTCGGGAATCAGCCGGCGAAAGTTCTTATTTTGGACCGCTGCCACTCTGGTCGCCGGCTGCCAAGCAATGGCCGAGCAACACAACGACGGCGGTTCCGCCGCAAACCGCCACGAGCAGGTGGTAAACGCCGGACCGGTCAGCAAGTACGCCGCCGACGGGCTTTATGACGCTTTCCGCGACCAGGGATTTTTTCTGATCCGCAAGGGCGACAAGCTGGTTGCGCTTTCCTCCTACTGCACGCACCGGAAATGCAAACTGACCACGGACCGCGATCACTCGTTCTTTTGTCCCTGCCACGGATCGACGTTCGCTCCCAACGGAAAGGTGACCGAAGGACCGGCGAAACGTGATTTGCCGACGCTGCCGTCGTTCACGAATGAAACGGGAGAGCTGTTCGTCAGGGTTCCCAACGTGTAGTCGTCATCGCTGTCAGGGGTCAAGCGTTGATCCCCGTTGCTGATTGCGTTCTCATTGCGAAAGATTATGTTGATGAACCGTTGGGGTTGCGGTTCAAATTGTTGTTCGGAGAAGCGAGAGGTTTTCAGCGCTTCCAAGAATGAATATTCTGCGACGACAGAGAGGAGGCCATACGGCCGGCCGATGGCTTGTCATTCTCGCCAGTCCGTGGCTTGCCTGCCTGGTTTGGGCGGATTCGCCAACTGCCGTCGACGATCTGGCCGTCACCTTTCAGAATCAAGCGGCAACCATTTCGGTGCTGACGAACGATTTCGACACGGGGAGCAATCAGCTGGCAATTCTCCAGGTCAGCGCCCCGGCTCACGGAACCGTGGTCATAAATACAAACGGACCGGTGACCACCGCCGAGCTGTCACGCTTGTTCCAGTTTTCCGCCATCCAGCTCAGCAACACCGTCGTGCAACTCGGGAACACAAATCTTTACCCGCGCAGCACGTCGACCAACGGCACCTGGGAAACTGTCAATGATTCGGATTGGACCAGCGGGTTCTTTCCCGGCTGCCTCTGGTACATGTACGAACAGACGGGCGATCCCAATTTCGAAAACTGGGCGCAACAGTGGACGGCCGGTATCGCCCCGCAGCAGTTTAACACCAACACCGATGACGTTGGGTTCATGATCAATACCAGTTTCGGAAACGGGTATCGGATCACCGGCAGTTCCAGCTATCGCTCCGTCGTGCTACAGGCGGCCTACTCGCTGACGAATCGGTTCAATCCCATCGTGGGCTGTCTGGCCGACGACCTGTTGCTCCCTCCGCCCCAGTTCCAGGTCATCATCGACACCATGATGAATACCGAACTGCTCTACCGTGGCACCGATATCAATGGGGACACGAATCTGTCCGACAAGGCCATCAGCCATGCGCAGCGCGCGATGACCAATCAAATCCGCGCCGACGGCAGCACGTTCCAGCTTGTCCTCTACAGCACCGTCGACGGTTCGCTGCTGTATCAGGGCACCCGCATCGGTTACTCGGCCACGTCCACCTGGGCGCGGGGCCAGGCGTGGGCAATCTACGGGTTCACCATGGCGTATCGGGAAACGGGTTACGAGCCATTCCTCAATGCCGCCGAGCAGCTCGCCAATTACTATATCGCCAATGTCCCGTCGGACTACGTGCCGTATTGGGATTTTGATGATCCGGCCATTCCCAATGCGCCCCGGGATTCCTCGGCGGCAGCGATCACGTTGTCCGCCCTGGTCCAGCTCAGCGAATTGGATACCAACCTGCAAAACAGCGCCACGTTCTGGAGCGGCGCGCACAACATCCTCGAATCGCTCGGTTCCACCAACTACCTCGCCCAGGGGACCGCCAGCAGCGGGATCCTTCTCCACGGCACCGGCGGCTCGCCCTACGACAACGACCCGCAAAACGACGCCGACGTGAACGTGTCCCTTATTCACGGGGACTACTATTTCATCGAAGCCCTGCGGCGTTACGCCGAAGCCTACGGTCGCACCAACGTCACCTACACCCCCAATCCCGGCTTCACCGGCGCCGACACCTTCACCTATCAGGTGTGCGACAGCGGCGGGAATTGTTCGACGGCAACCGTGACCGTGTTGGTGGTGGGCACCAACGCGGTCCCGCCGTTCAACCTGCAAATATCCCTGGCACCGGTCACGCGCTGGGCGATGCTTTCGTTCCCGATCGTTTCCAATCATGTGTATCAGGTCCAGTACGCCAACAGCCTGACGCCGCCGCCAACGCAGTGGAATGTCCTCGTCCCGTTCTTCACCGGCTCCAACTCCACGATTTCGGTCACCGATACCAACCTCGTCCCCCAGCGGTTTTATCGGGTAAAAGCGTGGTAAGCCGGGGGGCCGACGAAGCGGGTTGCCGCGAAAGCAGGGGCGCGGCGTCTCGTCCGACTCGGCTTGCCGACGCTGCCGTCGTTCACGAATGAAACGGGCGAGTTGTTCGTCAGGAGCCCCAACGCGTAGGCGGCAGGGAGCGGGCCGAGTGACAACTTCTTACACCGTGACCATGTGTTGATCACCTCACGAGTACGAGAGCGTTGAAATTTGACGGCAACAGCCCCGACGAAGTGATTCGGTGGATACTTTATCCCCAGCGCATTTGCCGTTTCGCTCCACAGCGATCTCAACCTTTGCCGTATCGCCAGCGAATCTCGCCGCACTGGCACTGAACACACTTGGAACTCTCTGCATCAGCAAACCAAACCGATTTGCCGCACGACGAGCACTTGAATGTCTTGAGTGCATTTTCGCAAGCATCTATCAGTTTGTTGGCCTCTGCGTGAACTATGTCGAAGGTATGTGATCCTCGATTAGCCCAAGTGACCAATAGTCGATCCGCCGCATCCAACGCGAGGATGGCGTCCGTATGAGCCACGTAGTTCTTTTCGATTCTTTTCTGAAAGCGTTGCTTTCCATTCGCAGTTAGGCGCTCCAGAAACTCATGCCCCGTACGTTTGTCGTTCTTATCGGCGCGGAGGTATGGGAGGCTAATCTGAAGGCGCTCGGCAATTAGCGAGAGTTCGACGTCCATGATTTTTCGCACGTCGTTCCCGGCTGAATCCGGTCGTTCTCTGAGTTGCGCACGCGCGTCGTCAAAGGTCGTGGTCTTATACGACCAGCGGATGCCGATCTGCGGACTCTCGTATGGTAACAACGCTTTAAACGCCCATGCCTTGTCGTCGAGCTGCTGCCGAAGTTCCGTATACCACTCCCGGTCATGCGTTAGGACGACCACTTGCCGGTCACTGAAATGCTTCTCCAATAGTTCCACAATCATTCCACGGTGGCTTCGGTCCAAGCTGACGACCACGTCATCAAGGAACAGCGGGTGATCCCTGTCCGCCCCTCGCTTAGCCATCGCTAGAAAAATACATAGGCCCAAACTGTTCCTGTAGCCCTCGGAGAGAGTTAGCCGAGGAGAGTCCTGATCGACACCATGGAATTTTAGGCCGATGTCGATCGCCTTATCTCCTTCTTCAGGAACGTACAGGCGTACGTTCTCAATCGGCTCGCCCGGATGGAGAAGTTTCCACATCGTTTGCACGTCCGCCGAAATGTTGTCGATCACCGCCTGCGAACGCGACCTGATTTCATCGCGCACACCCCTCTCTAACGACTCGACAAAGGAGATGAGAACGCCAGCGCTCGCCACCGCCGCGACTTGTTCCCTTGCCGCTATGACGCCCTCACCAGCCGCGACCTTCTGCTGGTCGGACGAGAGTTGCTGGACGTCAGGTGGTACATTCCTAGAGGCGGTCGTTGCTGCGTCGATCAGGGGCAGCAACTTACTAGCGATCTCTTCAAGGGCATCTTCTCCACAAGATGTGCGAAGCGCTTCCACGTTGACTTCATCGAGGTACGAGAAGCTGGCGGCGAGAGGTCCTTCCGCGAGCATCTCCCGCCAAGCTTTCACGTCTTTCTTGCCGAGATTTAACCTGGTGGATTTCAGGGTGTCGCACAGACTGGCGATAGCTGCCTTTCGCTCGTCGAATACGCCAATGATCTCTTGCAGACGTTCACGCTCCGCTTTGACGTGCGCTTGGAAGTCAGTGACCGGTATGGGCTGTCCACATGCGGGACACGTTACGTCCTTCGCATCGCCCAGCTTGTCAACGAACGCACTGGTCGACTGCAGTACTTCGAGTTTTTCGGTGATCAGTGGCTCGACCCCAGTGGCGAGTTTGACGTTGATCGATCGCACAGCCTCAACCTGGTCTTTGAGTTTAAGCTCAGCCGTGGCTTGAAGCGCGAGATATCGCTTCTGGTCGGCAGAGAATTGAGCAACCCGCAAGTCGAGAGCAGTTTGCAGATCTTTGCACTGGCCCAGCGCATCCTTAGTGACCGCCTTATCCGCGCAGTACTTGGTGTGGAGGCCACCAATATTTCGAAGTATCTGTTCATCGCCGTCTGTGCCGAAGCTTGCCTTCCGCTTCCTGTCGACTTCATTGAGCGCAATCTTAGCCTCCTTCAGCTTTGACTGCTGCTCAACGGACTTCGCGAGCTGGCGCAGGTTCTCCGCCGACACCTCCATCTCGTGCAATCCGAGGAGAGGCAATAACGCCGAGTATTTACCTCCCTTGGTGTCGCGGATGAAGCTAGCGACCTCGTCCTGCCTTAGTACAGTGCGCCGGTAGTCCCAAGTGTCCATGGCGACCTCTCCGGCACCTGAACTCACGTAAGATCCGTTCTGTTTGATCTCGGTATGGATC
>Ga0116126_1000932_pt1 | contig 19578 bp, 17 predicted proteins | sample June2015DPH_16_5_FD_89730 | JGI IMG/M metagenome (GOLD analysis project Ga0116126, IMG submission 89730) | Peatland microbial communities from SPRUCE experiment site at the Marcell Experimental Forest, Minnesota, USA - June2015DPH_16_40 | ecosystem: Environmental > Terrestrial > Soil > Wetlands...
CACGGTGAAATAATACTGCGTGATCGTCTGCTGCGTGTCGGCGTCGAAGTTGCCGCCCATCGCGGCGGAAATCTGGGCCAGTTGATCGGCGGAAAGACCCGGATTGCCGCGAAACATCATGTGCTCCAGCGCGTGCGCCATGCCGGGAAAACCCGCGGGTGTTTCGTCCGACCCGACCTGATAGTTCACCACCGTGGTCACCACCGGCGCGATCGGATCGCGCACGATCACCACCCGCAACCCATTCTTCAGCGTCGCCCGTAGGATATCTTTATCGGGCGTGAATTGGGCGCCAGCCTGTCGTTCGCCCAGCGAGAACAAGAGTGCTGTTAAAAATAGTGCAGTCGATAGCTTATGTTTCATTATCTCGTAGTGCGATTCAACGTGGATTCGACACCCTTATCATGTGTCGAGGAACAGATCAACGGCGCATATCATTTCCCCAGCGCGAGCATCCGCTCGATCGGCACGAGCGCACGGCGGCGAATGTCTTCGTCGAGGGTGATTTCGGGGGAAAGATTTTCCAGCGCGGCGACGGCCTTTTCGAGCGTGTTCTTCTTCATGAAACTGCACTCGTTGCAGTGGCAGGAATCGGTCGGCCCGGGAATAAACACCTTTCCGGGCACTTCCTTCTGGAGCCGATGCAACATGCCGGCCTCGGTCACGATGATAAATTCGGGCGCGGGCGAATTACGGCAATAGCTCACCATCTTCTCGGTCGAGCACACCTCATCGGCCATCATCCGGACCGCCGGCAAACATTCCGGGTGCGCGACGATCTCCGCCTCGGGATGTTCCTGTCGCAACCGGAAAATCGCCTTGTGCGTGAACAGCACATGCGTCGAACACGCGCCCGGCCAGAGAATCATCTGTCGGCCTGTCTGCGCCATTACCCATTGACCGAGGTTCTGGTCGGGCACAAACAGAATTTTCTTGTCCGGCGGAATCGAGTTCACCACCTTCACGGCGTTGCCCGAGGTGCAGATGATGTCCACCAGCGCCTTCACCGCCGCGGTGCAGTTGATGTACGCGACGACATACACGTCGGGATGCGCTTCCTTCCATTTGGCCAGCGCTCCGGCGTCGCACGAATCCGCCAGCGAACACCCCGCATCGAGATCGGGCAGAATCACCGTTTTGCCCGGGTTGACGATCTTCGCCGTCTCGGCCATGAAATGGACGCCGCAGAACAGAATCACATCGGCATCCGTCTCCTTCGCCTTGAATGAAAGACCCAGCGAATCCCCGACGAAATCCGCCACGTCCTGCAGCTCCGGCACCTGATAATTGTGCGCGAGGATGACCGCGTTCTTGAGCTTCTTCAGCTCCCGAACCCGTTCCTGAAGTTCCGTCGTGTCAGCCGTGGTAATCATGGTTGCCATCTCGCCTGCTCCAAGGTTATCGGAATCACCCGCGTTGTCAACGCGTGGCTGGCGTCAACGGAAGGCTCGCCCCATGGCACTTGCCGATCCACCGAATTTCGGCGATATTGAGCGCGGCGTTGGTGGCACACCAATTGCATTCGTATTGAACGCGCCCGCGTGAGTCGGGTCAGAATAGGCATGATTATGATGGACAAACAGCATTTCCGTGACAGCTTCCGTGTGGCCCGATGGTTGACCATCGGGTTTTGTGTCGTTGTGGCGGCATCCGTTTCTTCGTTGAGCTTTGCGGGGGCGACACCGGCCTCCTCGTCGTCTAACGGCGACATCGATCTCGCCCGACGCCTCGAAAGCGCGTTCGAGAGGGTCGCCGACCAGACCAGCCCCTCGGTCGTCGTCATTACCACCAAGCACAAGGAGTCCTCAACGTCGGATGCGCCAGGCGGTGACGACGGCGAGAACGGCCAGCAGTTTAAGGGCACACCCTTCGAATTTTTCTTTCGCCACATGCCCCAGCAAGACATGCCCGACGTCGAGAGCCAGGGTTCGGGCGTCATTCTGCGCAAGGACGGCTACATTCTCACCAACCAGCATGTCATTGACGGGGGCGGCCAGATCACCGTGCTGTTGAAGGACGGCACCAAGTTTACCAACGCCGTGGTGGTGGGTGTGGACGACCGCATCGATGTCGCCGTCATCAAGGTGGACGGGAAAGACCTGCCCGCCGCCAGGATCGGTGACAGCGACGCCGTGAAGGTCGGTCAATGGGCCATTGCCATCGGCGCGCCGTATGAGCTCGATTACAGTTTCACGGTCGGATTCGTCAGCGCGAAAGGCCGCAGCGGCGTTGCCGGTCGTGCCGGCAGCAACGCCTACGAGGATTACCTTCAAACGGACGCGTCGATCAACCCCGGTAACTCGGGCGGCCCGCTGTGTGACATTGAAGGCCGCGTCATTGGCATCAACACGCTCATTCGCGGACTCAACCGCGGCATCGGCTTCGCCATCCCGATCAACATGGCGATGGATTCCGCCGACAAAATCATCAAGGAAGGCAAGGTCAAGCGTCCGTGGATCGGTATCGGCATTGAAGGCATTGACGATGACAAGGATTTCGCGGAACTCCAAGAGGACGTGAAGGACGGCGTCGCGGTCAAAGAGATTCGCGAAGGCACCCCGGCGGCGAAGAGTGATCTTCAACCCGCCGACGTGATTGTGGCGGTGGACGGTGTCACAGTGAAAACACCCCGCGAATTGCAACAACAGATTCTCCGCAAGAACATCGGCCAGAAGGTCGTGCTCACCGTGGTGCGCGGCGACGAGAATGTCCGTGTCTCCATCCAGACGGACGAGATGCCCGATCAACTCCAAACGGTCTCGCTCGAGCGGCATGCGATGCCCAAGGCGGAAACCGCGTTCGGCCTGACCGTGCAGACGCTGACCAAGGAACTCGCCGAGCGGTTGAAGATCGCGGCATCCGATGGCGTCGTGGTGACCGATGTTGCCGACAGCAGCGCGGCACAGCAGAAGGGCTTGCAACGCGGAGACGTGATTACCTCCGTCAACCGCGCGCCCGCCCATTCGGTCGAGGATTTCAAGTCCGCCATCGCCAAGGCCAACCAGGACAAGGGAGTGCTGGTGTACGTCAAGCGCGGGCGCACGACCACCTTCGTGGTGCTGAAGGACTCGAAATAGTTTTGCTGTTCTCCGCACGCGAGACCTCCCCCGACTGGCCATGGGGAAGGTTTTCATTTTTGGCGTAAGCTTGTCAGCCGACGCTATTTTGTTACACTGGATGGGTGATGAAGATCGCAAGGGGGGCGCTGAACCGTCGGTTGCGCACAATCCGTTGTCTGTTGATGGACGTGGATGGCGTGTTGACCGATGGAAAGCTGCATATCGCATCCGACGGGACCGAGTCCAAGATTTTCGACGTACAGGACGGTCATGCCATCGCGATGGCCCAGCGGGTGGGACTGACGATCGGGTTCATCTCGGGCCGGCCCTCGAAGGTGACAACCCAACGGGCGGCCGAGTTGGGTGTCAAACTTGTGTTCCAGAAGCCGATCGACAAGATGGAAATGGTCGAAACTGTCAAACGCCGCCACGGGTTCACCAACGAGGAAATCGCGTTTATCGGCGATGAGTTGGTGGACCTGCCTGTGCTGCGGCGTGTCGGGCTGGCGGTCGCCGTCTCGAATGCCGTCAACGAGGCCAAGGGCGTGGCCCACTACGTCACAAGCCGCCGCGGCGGCGACGGCGCAGTGCGTGAGGTCATCGAGATGATCCTGAAAGCGCGCGGCTCGTGGAAGAAGGCGATTGCCAGGTATCTGACGGTGGCAGTGGCGGCGCTCCTGGTCGCCACCCCGCGCCTGTTCGCCGATGGCGATGCGAAACCCCCAACAGAGGCAGGCAAGAAGCCGGCGGACACGGGGACGGGCTATATTGAGAAGTTCGAGGTGCCGGAACGCGATGATGACGGCAATCTGAAATGGAAACTGTTGGGCGAACGCGCCGTGATTCGCCCCGATGGCCTGATGGACATCCAAAACGCTCGCGCGGAGTTCTACACCAGCAACAAGGTGGACATGGTATTCACCTCGCCGACGTGTTTGCTCGATCGCATGAATAGCCACGCCACAACCGTCGATCACGTGCGCATCGACCGTGAGAACATGGTGTTGACGGGCATCGGCGGGGAGTGGGACGGCAACACCACCTCGATGGTGATCCGCAGCAACGTCTGCGTCGTTATCACCAACGGACAACAGAATTTGGGGGGGCAACCGAAGCAGCCATGAAAAACATCCTTGTCGTTGCCGCGGCCAGCGCTGCCGCTCTGGTTCTTGTCGCAGCCGCCGCCATCTCGGCAACCAACACGCAGGAACAAGCGACCGAAACGGGCGCGACTTCACCCCCGCCCGTCGTCGCGAAATCCCCGCTTCCGATCAGCGGTTCCACAAATGAGCCGACCATCATTACCGCCGACCTTCTGCATGGAGACTACGCGCACAACGTGGGCACGTTTGAAGGCAATGTGCTCGTTATCGACCCGCGCATGACGGTGCGCGCGGACAAGATGACCGTGTTTTTCGGCGCCACAAACGTCCTGACGACCACCGGCACCACGACGACCACGAACACAACCCGTTCTGTGCAGAAGATCATTGCCGATGGCGCCGTGGTCATGACCACACCCGACAACAAGAAAAGCAATAGCGAACACGCCGAGTACACGGCGAACGACGGCAAGGTCGTGCTGACGGGCGGTCACCCGCGCGCCGAATCTGCCGACGGCGTCGTCACGGGCGACAAGATCACGTTCTGGCGCGATTCGCAGCGAATGGACGTCGAAAACAGCCAGACCGAAACGAACCGCCCCCGCCTGCTGATCTATCCCGAAGAGCAGCGGAAGGAAAACGCCGAAGGGAAGTGAACCTAAGGCGTCGGACCGGGGAACCGGTGCGGAGTCAATTCGACCTCAGCGATGCTGTTGCCGCGCTTGTCAGCCGTGGTGATTCTGGTACACTGCCATCCAATGAATCAAGGTGGGCATTGAAGATGGCGATGGATGTCGTTTGGGGGCAATGGCATTGAGCGAGTCGGCAGACAATAATGTCCTGCTCCGCACGCAGGGGCTTGTCAAGATTTACGGCGGGCGGCGCGTGGTGGATGGGGTGGACATCTACGTCCGCGCCGGCGAAGTTGTCGGTCTGCTCGGGCCGAATGGCGCGGGCAAGACCACCTCGTTTTACATGGCCGTCGGCCTGATCAAACCCAACGCGGGCAAGGTGTTCTTCGACGGCCAGGACGTGACGCGGCAACCGATGCACAAGCGGGCCCGGCGCGGCATCAGCTACCTGTCCCAGGAGCCCAGCGTCTTCCGCAAACTGACGGTGGAAGAAAACATCATGGCGATTCTCGAGACGCTGCCATTGTCAGCCGAGGAACGAAAGTTTCGTCTGGATTATTTGTTGGAAGAACTGGATATTAAGCCGTTGGCCAAGAACAAGGCGTACACCCTGAGCGGTGGCGAACGGCGACGGCTGGAGATCACGCGGGCGCTGGTTACCGGGCCGAAGTTGATGCTGTTGGACGAGCCGTTCAGCGGCGTCGATCCGATTGCGGTGCACGAGGTGCAAAAGATCATTGTCGAGTTGAAGAACAAAGGACTCGGCATCCTCCTGACCGATCACAACGCTCAGCAGACGTTGCGCATTGTCGATCGGGCGTACCTGATCCACCATGGCAAGGTCGTGCGCGAGGGCACCAGCGACTTCCTGACCAACGACCCGCATAGCCGGGAGATTTATTTGGGGCCCGACTTCACCATGTGAGGCGGGTTGCCGAGAACAAGAGGAGAAGGCTTTCATGGACATGACAGTGACCGGTCGGCACGTGGACGTCACGCCGGCCATTCGGGAATACGCGGAGAAGAAACTCGATCAAATCGGGATCGATTTCCCGCGCATTTTGAGCGCGCATTACATTTTGGAAGTGGACAAGTTCCGCCACATTGCGGAACTCGTGTTGCAATGCGGCAACCACATCACCATCGAAGCTCGCGAGGTCAGCGAAGACCTGTATGCGTCCATCGACCGTGTGGTGGACAAGGTGGCGCGCCAGATGCTCAAGTACAAAGCCAAGATCCAACGTCATCGCCCGCGCAAAGCGGTACTGTACCATGTCGACGAACAGGTCATGACGCATGACCTTCATGAGGAGGAAGGTACGACGCGGATCGTCCACACGGAGAAATTCGCGATCAAACCGATGTTCGTGGACGAAGCGGTGTTGCAGTTGGAACTGTCGGACCGCCAGTTTCTGGTGTTCCTGAACGCCGAGACGGAGAAGGTCAACGTCATGTACCGGCGCAAAAAGGGCGATTTCGGCCTGATCGAACCCACCCTGAGCTGAGCATGTCAACCGCCTCCGTCCCTACCGTCACCGTTGAGCGCTTCTACCTGAATCACGCCGAGCAGCTGCAGCTCAGGCTCATCGCCGGCGGCGCGGGCCTGTCGCGCAAGATTCAGGAAGGTTCGGTGAACCGGCCCGGGCTCGCGTTGGCGAAATTCTTCAAGTATTTCGCGATGAAACGCGTCCAGGTAATCGGCGGCGCGGAGTGGGCGTTCCTTAAATCGCTGGGTGAGGAGGAAGGCGCCAAGCGCATCGAGCGAATGCTCAAGTCGAAGATTCCGTGCCTCGTGTTCGCGCGCAATGTCAATCCCCCTCCGCTCGTGCAGCAAAAATGCGACGAGTATCAGGTGCCGCTGTTCAAGACCAAGATGGTCACGATGAAGTTCATCAACGCCGCGACCATCGCGCTGGAGATGGAGTTTGCGCCGCAGATCAGCGAGCATGGTTCCATGGTGGACATTCTGGGGATTGGTGTGTTAATTCGTGGGGAGAGCGGCATCGGCAAGAGCGAGAGCGTGCTGGCACTGTTGGAACGGGGCTACAGCCTCGTCAGCGACGATATCACGCGCATCCGCCTGCTCGAAGGCCGCGAGTTGGTGGGAGCCTCGTCCGAGACGACGCGCTACCACATGGAGATCCGCGGTCTGGGCATCATCAATGTCCCCGCGGTCTTCGGCGTCGCAAGCGTACGCCCGGAGAAGAACCTGAATTTGGTGGTCACCCTCATGGATTGGGACAAGATGGAAGAGGTCGACCGCATCGGCATCGAGCGACAAACGTACAAGATCCTCGGGATCGAGGTGCCGCATGTGATCATCCCCGTGCGACCGGGCCGCGACATTGCCCGGTTGATCGAGGTGGCGGCGCTGGACCAGAAGTTGAAGAGCCTGGGCCACAATGCGGCGCGCGAGTTTAACGAGCGGCTCATCGAGCGGATGCGCACGCCCGCGGGATCGCAACGGGAGCAACAGCGCAGATGATTCTGTCGCGCAAAGGCAGCAGTGGTTCGGAAACCAGGACGGCGAGCCGGGCGGTCACGGTGATCAACAAACTCGGTGTCCATGCGCGACCGGCGGCGCTGTTCGTCAAGACGGCCAACAAATTTGCCAGCGATATCACCATCGAAAAGGACGGCGAACAGGTCAATGGCAAGAGCATCATGGGTCTGATGATGCTGGCCGCGGGCCAGGGCTCCAAACTCGTTCTCATCGCCGAGGGACCCGACGCCGAAGCGGCCGTGCGCGAGCTGGAATTATTGTTTCAACGCAAGTTCGACGAAGAGTAGGCGGACCGAAGCCATATGGCAGAACGCAGTTTCCAAGGTATTGGCGTGTCCCCGGGCGTTGCCCGAGGCAGGATCTATGTCTATAGCGTGGCCGAAGAGGTCGTCCCCGAATACGACGTTGCCGCCGAGGACGTTCCCAAAGAGATCGCACGTTTCGAGCAGGCGCTGATCAAGACGCGCGAGCAGTTGCATGAATTGCAGAGCCGGATCGCCTCGGGCATCGGTTCCAGTTCGCCGTCGACGATCCTCGACGTGCATCTGTCCATTACCGAAGACCCGGCGCTGATCGATTCGGTCATCAACCGCCTCCAACAGGAACGGAAGAATGTTGAGTTCGTGTTTCATGATGTCAGTCGCAAATACGTCACCACGCTTTCCGAGTTGCAGGACGAAATGTTTCGCGAGCGGGCGGCGGACGTGCAGGACGTCGCGCGCCGCATCATGCGCAATCTCCTCGGCCATGATCACCGCGTGCTGACCAATCTGCCGCCCGATACCATTGTCGTGGCGCACGAGCTTTCGCCGTCCGACACCACTTCGCTGGACCGTCAACACGTCAGCGGGTTTGCCACCGACGTGGGTAGCCACACGTCCCACACCGCGATCGTCGCTCGTTCGATGAACCTGCCCGCCGTCGTCGGCCTGCGCAACCTCAGCCAGTTCGTTCATGACGGCCAGCGGGCGATCCTCGACGGCTACAGCGGCACGTTGATCATCGCACCGAGCGAGCAGACCCTGTTCATCTACGGCCAACTGGAAGTCAAACGCCACAGCGTTCAGGAACGTCTGGATGCGTTGCACGATCTGCCGGCGCAAACGCTCGACGGCCATCGCATGATTCTTTCGGGCAACATCGAGTTGCCGACCGATACGCCGGCCGTGCTCGCCGCCGGCGCGGAAGGCATCGGGCTGTTTCGTACCGAGTTCCTCTATCTTAACCGCGCGGAGTTCCCCAGCGAAGAGGAACAGTATGCGCAATACGTCGAAGTCGCCCGCGCGGTGAAACCCCACTCGGTCATCATCCGCACGCTCGACATTGGCGGCGACAAGTTCCGTAGCGAGGACACCACGCCGGTGGAGGTCAACCCGTTTCTCGGCTTCCGCGCGATCCGATTCTGTCTGGCCAACGTGGACATCTTCGAGGCGCAACTGCGGGCGATCCTGCGCGCCAGCGCCGAGGGCAACGTCCGGATCATGTACCCCATGATCAGTGGCGTGGCCGAGGTGGTGCAGGCCAACGACATTCTCCGACAGGTCATGCATGACCTGAAGAAAGAGCGGGTGGCGTTCGACGAACAGATTCCGGTCGGGGCAATGATCGAAATTCCTTCGGCCGCGCTGACGGCCGAGATGCTGGCCCCCGAGGTGGACTTTTTCAGCATCGGTTCCAACGATCTGATCCAATACACCATGGCCGTCGATCGCGTGAACGAAAAGGTCGCCAATCTGTACGAACCGACCCACCCCGCGATCCTGCGGCTGATCCGCTCGGTCGTGGAAGCCGCGCATAACAACAACATTTGGGTGGGGGTGTGCGGTGAGATGGCGGGCGAACCGCTGTTCGCGCCCCTGCTCCTCGGCATGGGGATCGACGAATTGAGCGCCGCGTCGTCGAGCCTGCCGCGCGTGAAGGAAGTGATTCGTCGCCTCACCTTGCGTGAAGCCCAGGAACTCGCCGCCGCGTCGTTGCATGCCAATTCCGGGCGCGAAGTGCTGGCGATGCTCAACGCGCTATTGCAACGCGTCGATCCAGACCTGCTCGCGTAAACCAGACAGCCAGGGCTCTTCGGGAACACGCGGCGTGAAACCACTGATTCCGCTTGGCGGTTGCGCCACGAGCACTCAGGCGTCAGAGTATTCTCGTGGTGGGTTTGCTATTCGTACTGCTTGAAATCTCAAATCAGGACACTGCCAAAATCGCTTGTGATTTGGCCATCAGTCCAATACAATGTTTGGCCAAGTCGGCGAGGTTGATGACCAGGCTTTGAGTAGTACCTCCCTGAAATGAAGGATTGTATGGATAAGAGACGGTATTTGTTTTCATCGGAATCGGTGACCGAGGGTCACCCGGACAAGGTTTGCGATACGATTTCGGACGCGGTGTTGGACGCCTGCCTGAAGCAGGATCCGAAGAGCCGCGTGGCCTGCGAGACGCTCGCCAAGTCCAACCTCGTCGTGCTCGCCGGGGAAATCACGACCAAGGCGCACCTCGACTACTGCAAGATCGTCCGCGAAGCCATTCACGAAATCGGCTATACGAAGGACGTCAGCACGGTGTTCAATGATGAGGACTGCCAGATTCTCACCGCCATCGTCAAGCAGAGTCCTGACATCGCGCAGGGAGTGGATGACAAGGCGGCCGAAGGCAAAGCCACCGCCGAGCAGGGCGCGGGCGACCAGGGATTGATGTTCGGCTTTGCCTGTACCGAGACGCCCGAGTTGATGCCCGCGCCGATCATGTATGCGCACAAGCTCGGGTTGAAACTTTCCAAGGCCCGCAAGAGCGGCCAGATCAAATGGCTGCGTCCCGACGGCAAGACCCAGGTCACCATTGAGTACGAAAATGACAAGCCCGTCCGCGTCCACACGGTCGTCATTTCCAACCAGCATGCGGACAACGTGAAGCACACGGAGATTGCGGAAATTCTCATCGAGGAGATCATCAAGACGACCATTCCGAAGCACCTGCTCGACAAGGACACGCGCTATCTGATCAATCCAACCGGCCGTTTCGTTATTGGCGGCCCCGAAGGCGACAGCGGACTGACGGGCCGCAAAATCATCGTGGACACCTATGGCGGCATGGGGCGTCACGGCGGGGGCGCATTCAGCGGCAAGGATCCCAGCAAAGTGGATCGTAGCGCGGCGTACATGGGCCGTTATATCGCCAAGAATATCGTGGCGGCGGGCCTGGCCGAGCGCTGCGAAATCCAGTTCGCCTACGCCATCGGCTATCCGGAACCTGTGAGCGTATCGGTCGATACGTTTGGCACCGGCAAAGTTTCCGCCGAGAAAATCGAAAAGGCTGTACTGGAAGTGTTCAGCTTCAAGCCGGCGAACATCATCAAACAGTTGAACCTATTACGGCCGATTTATGGCAAGACCACCAATTACGGTCATTTTGGGAAGACCGAGGACCTGGATGCGCTCACGTGGGAGCGCACCGACAAGGCCGAATCGCTGAGAAAAGCCACTCGCTAGTCCAAATTGCTACCGGAACACTCGATTGGTGGCAGGTTTTGGCCGAATGTGTAAAGCGGTTGACCTGTGCGCAACATCGACGGCGTAAGGGTTGCAGAAGTCTGCTGTATGAAATCAGGATGAAGAAGTTCCTCCACCATGTTGTCGCGTCCGCAACTGGGCTTGCACGAGCTTTCTTTTTGCTCTTGGCGTTGCCTTCCATTGTCACCACTGTTCGCGCGGCCTACCCATCGCCCACTGACTGGCGAAACGAGAACATCTACCAAATCCTGACGGATCGCTTCTACGACGGCAATCCGTCGAATGATAATGTGGAAGCCAGCCACGGCTCGCCGTATGCGCCAACAGCCAACAACGGCATCAATGGCGGCGACTTCCAAGGCATCGAGATGAAGCTCGATTACATCAAGTCGCTCGGCGCAACCGCCATCTGGATCTCGCCGATCGTATTCAATGTCGGCGGAACTTCCGCTTACCATGGCTACGGCGCACAGGACTTTTACACCCTGGCGCCGCACTGGGGCACGATGACCGATCTGTCCAACATGGTCGAGGCCGCGCACGCCCGGGGTATCAAGGTCATTCTCGATCTCGTCTGCAATCACACGGGCACTCTGATCACCACCAATAACGCCAGCACCAATGCCGGTTGGCCGAACTATGTGGCGCCGCCCGGCGGCTATCAATTGCAGTACATCAACAATAGCAACCAGCATGCGTTCCCGTTTAACCCGACCAACGTTTCCCCGCCACAGCTATCAAGCATTTTTCACACGAACGGCAACATCGACGCGTTCAACTATCCATCGGGCACCTAGGAGGTGGTGCTCGGAGAATTGGACGGCTTGGACGATTTGCGTACCGAAACCACCTACGTCCGCACCAACCTGATGAACATTTACACCAACTGGGTTGGGATCGCCGACTTCGACGGGTTCCGCGTGGACACGGCGATCGAAGTGGACTACGGCTTCTGGCAGTACTGGTGCCCGCAACTGCACCAATTTGGCACCACCATCGGCAAATCCAATTTCTTCATGTTCTGCGAGGCCGACTCCGGCAACGAGCAGCAGATCGGCTCCTACACGGGGACGGAGGAAGGTGGGCCGTTCATGTTCGATGCGACGCTGGACTACGCGCTGTATTACAACTGCATCAACTCGGTGTTTGCCACGGCCTCGGGCGACACGCAACAGATCGAGTCCCACTACGATAACATCGCCACGTATTACGATTCCAACTCCTGGTATCGATTGGTCACATTCCTCGACAACCACGACCAGCCGCGGTTCCTGAGTTCCGACAATGCCAATGGCAACACCAACAATTTGACCGTAGCGCTGCAGTTTCTGTATACGTCGCGCGGCATTCCGTGCCTGTACTACGGCACCGAGCAAGGGTTCGAAGGCGACGACTACAATAACGACAACCGCGAAGACATGTTCGCGGGCGGATGGCAGCCCCAAGTGCCCGTTGCGGGCGACAACTTCAACGAGACCTCTCCGCTCTTTCAGCAAGTGGCCCGGCTCAACAACTTCCGCCGGCTCTATCCCGCATTGTGCACCGGCGTGCATAACAATTTGTGGAATAACCCGAACGGGCCTGGACTGTTCGCCTATTCGCGCGTGCTCAGCAACGAGGAGGTCTTCGTGTGCTTCAATACCGCAGCTACGAGCCAGACGTTGACGAATCGCCCAACGACGTACACCCCCGGCACTGTCCTGGTCAATTTGCTCAACACCAACGATACCATTATCGTGACCAGCGCTTTGGGCACCAACGCCACGCCGCTGATCACCGTGCCGGCCATGACCGCCAAGATTTACATTGGCCAGTCGCTGGTACTGCCGCTGGATCCCGTGGTCACGAACCAAATCCCGTCACACGCGGCGACGAACGTGTCCATTGCGGCATCCGTCGTCCTTCGGTTCAGCAAGCCCATGAACACCAACTCGGTGCAGGAGGCATTCTCGGTTACGCCAGCAACATGCACGTGTATCAGCACCGGTTCGCTCACGGTATGCTCGGCGCAAGCCTCCCCGAGCACATCACCGATAGCCGGCTCGTTCACGTGGGACACGTTGCAGGACACCATGACATTTACGCCGAGTGGCGGATGGTCCCCGTCCACGACGAACCTGGTTCACTTGGGCACAAACGCAGTCGATTCGGTGAGCGGCAATTCGTTTTTCGGAGCGTTCGATACCTATTTTGTGACCTCCAGCAACACGGTGGTGGACCTCACGCCGCCGACGGTGTCAATTGACACGCCCACGAATGGCGCCACGGTCGTGGGGACACTTTCGATCACGGGCACCGCTTCCGATAACGTCGCTGTGGCGAGCGTCCAGTTCAGCATTGACAATGGCAGTTGGGTCACCGCGTCGGGCACGACCAATTGGTCGTTCTCGCTGAACTCGCAATACATGCTGAATGGGCTGCACACAATCTACGCGCAGGCGACCGACACGTCGGGGAACGTGTCGACCATCCAGTCGGTCACGGTCAACGTCTTCAACGTGCCGGGCGCCTATCTCACGCGCGTCAGCCCCGGCGACCCCTACACCGTCACCGATTGCACCGCCAACGTGTGGGTGAAAGACCAGACCAACAGCTTCAACTCCTTTGGTTATACCGGCGACAGCCTCACCGGCTTCGTCAACAACGCGATCGTGGGCATTTGTTCGAATGCGTATCGGCTGTATCAATGGGAACGCTACAGCTCGGGCGGCGGGTTCAGTTATCTCTTCGATTGTCCGGAAGGCATCTATCAAATCCAGTTGTTGGAAGCCGAGACGTACTGGAGCACCAACGACCAGCGTGAGTTCAACCTGTTCATCCAGGGTCAGCAGGTGCTCACCAACTTTGACATCTTCGCGGCTGCCGGCGGCAAGAATATTCCCATCACTCTGGTGTTCACGGCCATCGTCAACAACGCGCAACTGGATATGAACTTCGTGCCCGGCGCCGCCGACAACGCACGGGCCTCGGGTATCCAGGTTCTCAAGATTGGCGACCTCGACAGTGATGGCGACGGCATTCCGGATTGGTGGATGCTTGGCTGCTTCAATCACCCCACCGGCCAGTCCAACGACAATTCGCTGGCCAGTGATGACGCGGATGGGTCTGGTTTCTCGAACTTGCAGGACTACCTCGCGGGCACCGACCCGCTCGATCCCAGCACCACCTTCCGCATCACGAACATCACCATTACGAACAATACGGATGTCCAAGTCACGTGGACAACCGAACCGAACAAAACCAATCAGCTGCAGAGCAGCAGCGTTATCGGCACCAACAGCGTGTGGAACAGCGTTGGCACGATCACGATCGGCACCGGCTCGCCCGCCACCCAGACCGATCCGGGCGCGGCCACCAACAATCCGCAGCTGTTCTACCGCGTGTTGCTGGTGCAATAGGTTAAGTGTCCCACTGCCCGCGTGCCTCAGTGTGTCAGCCAGCCGAGATGGAGCACAGAGAGAAGCAGTGCTGACAAGATTCCGTTTCGAAGACCAACCTTACGGTCGGCCATCTGTCGCCAGACGCACAAGCTTGCAAATGCCGCGGACGCTTAGGCTGCCGGGAACGGTCACCCGGACAATGACCGTGTCGCCGGCCGTTTCAATGTGGCTGCTGTCCAACGCTTGGCGCACCGTCCGTTTTGTGTCGCTGTTGCCGTAGACATCGACCACCGACCGGGCCATTTCCCGCCAGCTGATCAATGTCGTAGCGGTCGCCGCAGCGGCTTCGGGGCTTGCGGAAATCAACCGCGCGTCGCACTGCCAACGGTCGAACGCCAACTCAGCCTTGATGGCCACAGCGCGCACTCGTGATCGGATGCTGCCGGGTAACAGCGAATCCGGTGTCGCCAGGACCGCCACCATGCGCAGGGGCTCCACGGTCTGTTCACATAGCAACGTCGGGTCCCCTTTTAGCATTTGGTCAAAGGCTCGCTTGAGCGGGCCAGATCGTTCGGCGGGACCGAGCCAGGTGACAGACGGAGCGCAAATCAAACGCAGCCAGTTTTCAAAGGGTGTAAAGAGGTCTCCATGCTCAAACCGGAGCCGATGCCGTCCATTGGGAACCATCTCATCAGGGATGTTGTCAAGAGTGTTGAACACCTCCACGACCACGTCGGTCACACTGTTCCCTTCCTGTCGATACGCCGCGACTACGAGAATCGGCTCGGAACCAAAGCGATCATCTGACGACTGGCTCTGGCGGGAAAACTCTGATGCGACGGTTCGAAACACGGGTTCATCCTCTGGGAAGGCTCGACGCAACAACGAAACAGGATTGCGGAACTGGGTTGGCACATCTGCTTCCGCTGCCCCTGGCGACAAAGTCTGAGCCGCTGGTGAAATCGATGGGATAATATCGCGGTGGTCGCTGAATACTGGCTCGCCGAGGTCGGCTACAAGTACGGGGTGAAAGCCGGAGAGCTTGCTTGCCGCCGCTGTGGTATCAATGACCATGGGCACGTGGATGCCGCTTTCCCGTTCGTCGTCCCGGCGGCTGTATTCATATGCGACCTGGAGATGTCCCAATTTTCTGGATAGCGCTTCGTTGCGCAAATCGCGCTCCAAGTCAGCCAGGACTCGAACCGCCTGACGCGTGTCATCGCCTGGCAATTCTGACGCCGCTCGGAGCCGCGTCTCATAGCCCGCTTGAATCAATGAGGCTTGCACCTCATGATATGCCTCCAACACCAACGAGAAGGCTTCGTCCTGATTCTGGAGTTCACGCGGAGCCGGTGCGTGACTGAAGGACGGTGATTCCGCACGAGCCACTCCAAGCGCAAGTGCGCTGGTCGCCACTAGGACACTGATTCGCACTGCCGCGAAATTCATGGTTCCCCCGCCCACGAGCGGTCGGGCGTCCATCCTCCTTAATTCAATTCTGGCAGAAACACTGCGTCGTTGCGTTGTCGCACCTGCACGCCCGCAGATGGGACGGTTGGACCCAAAAAACAGGCCCGCAACAAGCTTCCTGGTGCACTTAGAGCACGAGCGATTCAGGTTTGCAAGATGTTTCGCGCCGCAATGAGCGCAAGGCGGTCAGGAAAAAAACCAAAAACTGTTGGCGGCAGCAGCCCGATGCGCCCGTTCATGCCGTCAGCCCTGAAAACTGCTGGTGCCGGGGGCGGGCGTCATGTTAGAAGGTTTCCTGCCGATCCTCGGGAGCCAAACGCATATCGAAATGCCTGGCGTTGCCGGAGTCGCGCCTCTGGGCCCCGGCGGCGCACACCGGCCGATCGGCGAAATCCACGGGTATTTCGTTGATTTGCTGGCTTTCGGATTGTATGTTTTGTGACTCCAAGAACTTGGTCATCTAAACAATGGCGACGGCAAAATAGTTATGGCAACCATCAAACTTTCTCCCCCACGAACACAACTCACCAGGGCCGCCGGCAACGGCGCCAAGGGCGATTTCAAGGTGCGCGATCTTTCATTGGCCGACTGGGGACGGAAAACCATTCAGGTCTGCGAACAGGAAATGCCCGGCCTCATGGCCATTCGCGCCAAGTACGGCCCCTTGAAGCCGCTCCAGGGCGTGCGCATCACCGGCTCGTTGCACATGACCATCGAGACGGCGATCCTCATTGAAACGCTCGGCGAACTTGGCGCCTCGGTGCGTTGGGCCAGTTGCAACATCTTCTCCACACAAGACCACGCCGCGGCGGCGGTTGCAAAAGCGGGCGTTCCCGTGTTTGCCTGGAAAGGCGAGACACTGGAGGAATATTGGGACTGCACGATCGAGGCGCTCACGCACCCCGGCAATCTCGGGCCGCAACTGGTCGTGGACGACGGTGGTGACGCGACCCTGTTGGTTCACAAGGGCTATGAACTCGAAACCGGCAGCGATTGGGTGAACACCGCGAGCGCGAGCCACGAGGAGGAGGTCATCAAGAATCTCCTCAAGCGCGTGCGCAAGGAGCGCCCGGGATTCTGGCACACCATCGTGAAAGACTGGAAGGGCGTCTCCGAAGAGACCACCACCGGCGTGCATCGTCTCTATCAGATGCTCGAAAGCGGCACATTGCTCGTGCCGGCCATCAACGTCAACGATTCGGTGACGAAATCGAAGTTTGACAACTTGTACGGCTGCCGCGAGTCACTGGCCGATGGCATCAAGCGCGCGACCGACGTGATGATCGCCGGCAAGGTGGCGGTGGTGTGCGGCTACGGCGACGTCGGCAAAGGCAGCGCTCATTCGCTGAAAGGGTTTGGCGCCCGCGTGATTGTCACCGAGATCGACCCGATCAACGCGTTGCAGGCGGCGATGGAAGGGTTCCAGGTCGCGACCGTCGAGGACACGCTCGGCTACGCCGATATCTACGTCACGTCGACCGGCAACTGCGACATCATCACTCTGGAACACATGGCGAAGATGAAAGACCAGGCCATAGTTTGCAATATTGGCCACTTCGACAATGAGATCCAGGTCAGCCGTCTTAACGAAGCGAAGGGCGTCACCAAACTCAACATCAAGCCGCAAGTGGACAAATACACGTTTCCCGACGGGCATAGCCTTTACCTGCTGGCCGAAGGTCGCCTCGTAAACCTGGGTTGCGCCACCGGCCATCCCAGCTTCGTTATGTCCAACAGTTTCACCAACCAGTGCCTCGCCCAGATGGATTTGTGGAAAAACAAGGACACGAACAAAGTCGGCGTGTATCGTCTGCCCAAGAAGCTCGATGAAGAGGTCGCGCGCTTGCATCTGGAAAAAATCGGCGTCAAGCTCACCAAGCTTACCAAGAAGCAGGCCGACTACCTCGGCGTGCCGATTGACGGACCCTACAAGCCGGAACATTACCGGTACTGAGCAGGTCGCGTTTGGTTTTGACGATGGACGCGTGTGGTTTTTGCGTGGCGCTCGCAACCGGCCTGTCGTAAGGCTTCATGACAATCACGATCTACTCCAAACCGGACTGCCACCTCTGTGGTCTCGCCAAAGAAGTGATCGAGCGCTGTCGCAAGAAGGCCCATTTTACGTTCGAGATGATCGACGTTTCGCAGAATCCGGAGTTGTTCGAACGCTACCGAAACGACATCCCGGTCATCTTGCTTGACGGCAAGGAGATCGCCCGCCATTTTGTGCGGGAACGCAAGTTGCTGGAACTGTTGCACTAAGCCAATACACGAATGGAGGGAACATTGCGGATGAACACAAAATACGCCGCCATCTTGGCTGTTGCCGCCGCGCTCGTTGTCGGCGGTCTGTTCATGGTCCAGGCGCAGACGCAGGTCAAACCCCCGCCGGCTGACCCGCGCGTCGACAAAATCATCGACCAGAATGATCAAATCCTGAAAAATCAGGACCAGATCCTCAAAGACCTCAGCGACCTCAAAGAGGGCGTGCTCCAGTTGCGCCGCCGCTCAAGCTGAGGCGGCCGCGGCAAATGCAATCTCCTCGGCGATTCTTAGCGCGGTGCGGGCGGGATTGTTTGCCGTGATAATGGGCCGGCCGACGACAATGTAGTCGGCGCCCGCGATGATGGCTTCGGCGGGCGACATCGTGCGCCGTTGGTCGCCCCGCTCGGACTATTATCGGGCGGATGCCGGGGGTGACGATGAGGAATTTCTCGCCCAGCATTTCGGCGTGCACGTTGCCACCCACGCCTGTCAACGCGGTGACGCCTCGCAACAACGGATGATTGTCGACCGACGCGGGTGAACAATTGGCTGCTCACTTTGAAGACCCCACCACGTTGCGCAGAACCAGTGCGGCGGCCTCTTGAAAACTGTCCGCGTCCAGCGCCACGATAAGCTTTGATTTCATCCAACCCGCGTGGTAGGGAAAACTTCGTGACTGCACAAGCGCAACCGCAGCGAGAACCAGCTCCGGTGACCGTGTTTTCTCCCGCAAAAGTCAATTTGTATCTCCGCATCCTGGGAAAACGGCCGGATGGTTATCACGAGCTTGAGACGGTGATGCTGCCCCTCGATTTCGGGGACGAGATAACGTTGCGGCCTCTCGATGACGGCCTGTTACTGGAGTGTGACAATCCGAGCTTGCCGGCCGACGATTCGAACCTGGCGTTGCGCGCAGCGAAACGACTCGTGGAGCGATGCGGCGGAAAACGGGGAGCGAAGATCGCGTTGACGAAGCGCACGCCGTTGGCCGCGGGACTCGGCGGCGGCAGCAGCAATGCTGCCGCTGTATTGCTCGGTCTCAGGCAATTGTGGGGACTGGAAGTCGACGACTCGATGCTTCACCAATTGGCCGCCAGTCTGGGGTCGGACGTAAACTTCTTCCTGGCGCGTGGAGCGGCGCTGTGCCGCGGTCGCGGCGAACACATCGAGGTGGCTCCGTGCAAACTTTCCGCGTCGGTACTGCTGGTCAATCCAGGATTCGGCATCTCAACCAAATGGGCCTATGAAAACTGGGGCAAGGCAGTCCCTCTCGGGGCGGGATTGACAGCGTCGCCGCCTGAAGTTAGTCTGCTGCTGCGTGCCCTGGCGGAGGACGATCTGGCTGAGGTTTCGCGATGCCTGTTCAACTCGCTTGAGGCACCGTCGATTCGCAAGTTTCCCGTGCTGGAGTTGATCAAGGACGCGATGCGCGGCCATGGGGCGAGTGGGACGCTCATGAGTGGTAGCGGTGCCACGGTTTTTGGGCTGTTCGCCGACACCCGGGCCGCGGAAGAATCAGCCCGAGAAGTCCGTGAACAATTTGGGCCAAGTATGTGGACAAAGGTGACGCGGTTCGCCTACGCCTGCCTTCGTTAGCGGGACTGCGGTCGGACTGCCCGGTAGTGTAATTGGTAACACAGCGGCCTTTGGAGCCGTA
>Ga0116126_1000936_pt1 | contig 19562 bp, 15 predicted proteins | sample June2015DPH_16_5_FD_89730 | JGI IMG/M metagenome (GOLD analysis project Ga0116126, IMG submission 89730) | Peatland microbial communities from SPRUCE experiment site at the Marcell Experimental Forest, Minnesota, USA - June2015DPH_16_40 | ecosystem: Environmental > Terrestrial > Soil > Wetlands...
CCTCTTCCTCGCCAACCTAGTGTTCATCAGCATCACCAGCACGCGCGAGATCATCTCCCTGTTCTCGCACCGATGGATGCCAACCGCCGCCGGGACACTGCTGTCCACCGCCGTGCGCTTCGTACCCCTTTCACTGACAGAAGCCCGGCGGATCTACGACATCCAACGCTGTCGCGGGTTGCGCTTGCGCCCGTGGGCGCCACGGAGTTGGTTGCCCATCATTGTCCCGTTGTTCGTATCCCAAATGTGCCGGGCGCATGACACGTCGGTGATGCTCGTCGTGCGGCGCATGGCGCCAAGAACCGGGGCCGCGTCGACCCGTAAACTGGGGTTTGCGGACTGGCTTGTCCTCGGGTTGGCCCTTGCCGTCTGCATCCAAACGCTGCTCTAAAGGAGAGACCACATGCCGATCAACCGACAAATCCTGTCACGCCTGCTGGCGCAACTGCCTCAGCCCGCGCCATGCCTGAAAGACCTGCATATATTTCTCCATTGGGTAATCGCCAATTGCGACCGACCTGCCCTGGCGACTTTCTTCCGACCCTACAATGCAGCCGACACGTGTTACCAGAGTTCCTATCTCGGGGACTTGCTCGGTCGGCCAGTGACCGAAATCGCCGAGATGTTCGCCGACTCCGATGATGCTCTCCGATTGGCAGCGGTCAAAGCCTGCCTCAATGGATCGCTGCCGATTCCCACGGACATCTTCGATGCCAACGCGGTGGACCCATTCGCCGAAATGGTCAAGCACTGCCGCAGTTGTTTCATCGGACACTTCACACAGGCGGAAATCTGGCGCGCACAGGGATATCCCGTGACCATCATCGAGCTTCAGCCGCGCCCCGGCGATATCCACTGGAATGACTCCAAACCTGCGCTCCGCAACACGGAGATCGTCTTCATTACCGGTTTGACGCTTATCAATGACACCTTCTTGGAAGTCGTCAGCCGTACGCCCCAGGCCAAGTACCGTGTCTTGCTCGGACCGACCGTGCCCTGCAACCCGCTGTTCTTTGACTATGGAGTTCACCTCATCGGATCAACCCTGATATCCGATGTCGGTCTCGCGATCCGCTACTGCCAACACGGGGGAACCAGCGTCCGCCACGCGCCCCCCGGCGCCTTGCGCAGGGTCAACCTGACGAACCGGCCTGAGTTGAAGGCGGAACTTGACCGCGTGATCAGACAACGTGCCTTGGAACGTGTTTGAAGAGGGAGTTCCCGACTTCCAGTGCTGCACGGAATCCGGTTCAGGCTTGGGCTGCAAACTCCCAGGTGCTACCCGGCTGATCTGACCGAAACGCAGTCTCAAAAAAACCCGAGGCAGGTCTCAATATCGCAACACTTGAAGCTCTGGTCGCCCGTCGAAATGCTACCCGAATCCGTTGACGCCTCCTGATTGACGCTCCCTAAATCCCCGCCAACGTCTTCAACACTTTCTCCAGCTCCACCCGCTCCGAAGGCCACGTTGACTCCGTCCCGGAGTTTCACGTGGTCCACCGTCCAATGGGCGTTGGATATTGGATATCGAACGTCAATCCGTTCCCAACGCCCTCAGAACATTTTCCAATTCAAGTCGTTTTTGTTCAAACTCCTCATCGCTCAACCCTGCCGCCACCACCATCGGCGCCCCGATCCGCAACGTCGCCCGCGCAAACGGCAGCGGCACCATGAACCCATCCCAACTCTTCATCGTGATCTTCCGCGACACATCCCACGACACCGGTATAATCGGCGCCTGCGTCAATTGCGACAGGCTGATCGCCCCGCTCTGGCACACGTACCTCGGCCCCCGCGGCCCGTCCGGCGTGATCCCCGCGTCGTACCCGAGATTCACCATCTCCGTCATCTCCCGCAACGCCGCCTTCCCCCGCCGACTGCTCGACCCCCGCACGCATATCAAATTGAACTTGTCCAACACACCCGTCAGAAACTCCCCGTCCTTGCTCGCGCTCACCAACACCGCCACCCGGTCCCGCTGCCGCGAATGCCAGTGCTTCCGAAACAGGTACGGCAACAAAAATATCCGATTGTGCCAGAACGCAAAGATACACGACCGCTCCGGCGTGTCCTGCAGCAACCCCGACGGATCTTCCACCCGCCAGCGCAACGTCCCGCCGATCCCCGACACAAAAATCCTCAACACCCACCCGATCATGGAAGGCAACCGCACTCGTTAACTGCGTTCTCTCTCATCCCCAAAAATCTCGATTCTCTACCCTCCCAGTCTCCCCATTCGCATTCCCCGAGTCAAGGCCCCTCCGTGGTAGCCGCCCCGCTGTAGCCGCGCGCGATGAGCGGGGATCCTTCGCCTTCGCACTTGGTGGTGGCGGTCGGAGCCTGTCCTGAGCTTGGTCGAAGGAACCGCCGTCCTGTCAGCCGTGGCGTCAGTGGAGATAAGAACGAGGTAAATTGCCTCCCCGCGTTGGACGCTTGGCGAACCTTGCGGTTTGAACTAGCAAGGTAGCGCACCTAAAGCTTCAAGGCGTCCTTCGCATCCCTTTCTAGGGAGAACGACATCCTGAGCGTGACACACTCTCTCACAAATCCCATGGCGAAGTAAGCCACGGCTCCCGCCAAAGTCCTTCGATACAGGACGTCTGCGGCAACAAAAAAACAAGCCACGCATAACAAAAGAAAGACGAGGTACAATTTCCCCCACGTCGTCGATGTGAGGGCCCGCTCAACGCCGAAAACAGATCCCGAAGCCAGAAATACCCCACGCGATTGCGCAACGCTTTGCAACTGCATGTAACCGCCAAGCGCCCCGCAGCAAGCTCCCGCAATCAGCAGTGACCAAGGAAATGGTCGGAATACAAACCACAGGGCGGCGACGACTGAACCCCACATTGCCACGATGAATATGTTTGTTTTTCCTTTGAGGAGTGGATTTACGTCACTTGACCGACTCGATTTACTCATCCTCGGAACCATTGATTGCTCGCAGTCTTTCGTAAGCTATCAAGTACGCACCGCATTAAACCCCTGTTGAAACCGCGAGGGAAGCACAAAATAGGAGTTCACTACTACCTAGAATTGCCGGCCTCGACGGCCCCACCCCCTCAGGAGAGGTTCCCCAGTTGAGCCTTCTCAAGATGGCTCCCCGCTTTGGACGGTTTGCGAATCTTTACGGTTCAGTTGCCGAGACGACGCACCACGCGGCTCCGCAGATAACCACGGCGAGAGCAACACAGGCTAGGACACCCTCATTACGGGGACGAGATACGATAGTAGCGTGCGCCCGTCGTCGTGTTCGTCGCGCCGCCCACGTCCAGATAATTGGTCGTGGCGGTGGTGGCGACGATACTGGCCACGTTCGCGAAACCGTTCGTCGAGTAGCTGCCGTTCGCCGTGCCGGTGGTGACCTGCACATGGTTGTTCGTCGTGCCGCTCGTGTTCCAAGTGATCAAGAGGTCGTTGTTGCCGTCCACGCCGCTATTGGTGACCACGATGGACGTGATTTGGAAGGGAACTGGCGCGATGGCAACCCACACGGGAGCCACCAAACCCGATGCGAAGACTGAGCCTTTCCCGCTCGGGTCAAATTTCAAAAGGTTTCCGTTATCCGGGCACGCTACAAACAAATTGCCGCTGCTATCGAAGGCGAGGCCAAACGGAAACGCGAGCAAGTTGGTCGATGTGAAGGTCGATACTTGTCCGCTCGAATTAAACTTCAGGATTGTGCTGTTGCCAGCGTTCGCGACATAAAGGTTACCGTCAGAAAAGGCGAGACCACACGGGCCGGTTAGACCTGTGGCGAAAACCGTCCCGGTTCCCCCGCTCGAATCGAACTTCTTGATGTTACCGCCGGCTTGGTCCGACACATACAGGTTCCCGCTGCTATCAAAGGCAAGTCCCATGGGCGCGGTTATACCTGTGGCGAAGACCGACCCGGTTCCCCCGCTCGAATCGAACTTCTCGATGTTGTTGTAGGCATAATTGCCGACGTAAAGATTGCCACTACTGTCGATACCCAGACCGAAAGGTACGTTCAGGCCAGAGCTAGAGTCGGCAAAGAGCGATGAGTTTCCGTTCGAATCGTACTTGTAAATTGTGTCGCCTGCCCTTACCGCGTAAAGACTACCGGCAGGATTGAAGGCGATCGCGCCCGTGTCGCCGGCAGCGAAGACCGACCCGGTTCCCCCGCTCGTATTGAACACCATAATACCGTTGGTTGGATTGCCCGGGGAGATCCCGATCGTGACGTAGATGCTATCAGCATGTGTACATGGGATCGTAACGCAGAAACCCAGAAGCAATGTGAACAGGCGACTTGTGGCTCGTTTCTTCAAGCTCTTACCCTGCCCCGCTGGGACAATAGTATATCCTAACCATCCCCAAAATCGCAAGCCCCGATTTGGCTGCCCTAGACACCCACTTGAGCAACGCCGGCCTCGACAGCCCACACCCTCAGCAGAGCTTCCCCATTTGCGACACTCAAGATCGCTCCCCACTTTGTACGGTTTGCGAACCCTTCAGCTCAAAATCCCAAGGCGGTCACGCCGACCGCCTACGCAATCGCTAGCCGCAGAGCAGGGCACCTAACCCCAGAGCCACCATTGTCCAACTCGCCGGCTCCGGAACCTCCACCGCAAGAAACGTTGGATCGTCCAACCCCGTGTCGGCAAACAAGGAGCCGACGCCATTCGTCCCAAATTCCTCGATCGTGTTGTTCCCATGGTTTGCCACGTACAAGTTACCTGCGCTGTCAAACGCCAGGCCCACCGGGCCATCCACGCCCGTGCTGGCGAAAACCGAGCCGACCCCGTTCGTCCCAAATTTCTCAATCGTGCTGTTTTGTAGGTTCGCAACATACAGATTGCCGACGCCATCGAACGCCATGCCCGCCGGACCGGGCCCGCTACTAGCAAACAGTGACCCCACCCCGCTCGGCGCAAACTTTACGACCGCGTCGACGCTGTAGTTCGCCGCATACAGGTTGCCTGCACTGTCAAAAGCAAGCCCTAATGGTCCATTCAGACCGTTCGTGGTGAAAATGGAGCCGACCCCACCGGAGGTGAATTTCTCAATCGAGCTATTGCTATAAACCGCTCCATCGACGTTGCCCAGATTCGCCACGTACAGGTTGCCCGAGCTATCGAAAGCCAAGCCCTCCGGACTATCCAGGCCGTTTGTGGCGAAAACCGATCCGCTACCACCGGACGGTATCTCCTCGATTGTGTTGTTGTTCTCGTTCGCAACGTAGATTATGTCCGCACGTGCGCTGAGGGGACTGATAAGCAAAACAGGGCCGAGCACTCCAACCACGAGAGCCGTCGTTTCGATAGCTTTCCTCATATCTCCGCGCCCCGCCTTACACCACAAGGAAAACCTGCGTTTCAGCCTACATCGTAACATCTACACGCCTCAACTTCCAAGCAAAAAAACTCTCGAAACGAAACCTGCAGCCAACCAGAAGGTAACCACCTCCTCAAGTAAGACTCGAACCGACAGTGGGTGCGATATGCGGTCTTGCCGGCTTCTCCGGTTTTACCGGTTCTAACGGTTTTTCCGATTTACAACGCTTCCCGCCTCACCCCTGAAACTGCAGGTCGTGCAGCCGCTTGTACACACCGCCCCGCGCCACAAGCTGGTCGTGCGTCCCCTCTTCCACCACGCGCCCCTTCTCCAGCACGATGATCCGATCCGCGTGCTGCACCGTCGATAACCGATGCGCAATCACCAGCATCGTGTGCGACTTCTGCTTTCGTCCGCCCCACATCAATTCATCCAGCGCCGCCTGCACCACCCGCTCGCTCTCCGTGTCCAGCGCGCTCGTCGCCTCATCCAACAGCAAAATCGGCGGGTCCTTCAATACCGCCCGCGCTATCGCCAGACGCTGTCGCTGTCCGCCCGACAATTTCATCCCCGCCTCGCCAATCACCGTGTCGTACCCGTGCGGCGTCTGCAGGATGAACTCGTGCGCGTGCGCCCGCCTGGCCGCGCTGATGATCTCCTCGCGCGACGCTCCCGGTTTTCCGTAGGCGATGTTGTTGGCCACCGTGTCGTTGAACAAGAACGTTTCCTGTGTCACCAGCCCGATCTGGTCCCGCAACGATTTGAATGTCCCTTCCCGAATGTCCACCCCGTCGATCTTCACCGCGCCGCTCGTCGGATCGTAAAATCGCGGCACCAGATTGAACAACGTCGTCTTCCCCGCCCCGCTCGCGCCCACCACCGCCACCACCGATCCCGCCGGCACCTCGACGTTCACCGACTCCAGCGCCGCCCCGTCCCCGCCGTAGCAGAAACTCACGTTCTCGAAACGGATCGACCGCTGCAGCGGCTTCAGCTCCCGCGCCTGCGGCGATTCGACCACCGTCGGCTTCGTGTCCAGCACTTGGAAAATCCGTTGCGCCGCGCTGAGACTTTCCTGCAATTGCATCTGCACGCCGCTCAGCTTCTTCACCGGCTCGTACAGGAAAAACAACCCCAGCGCCATGGTCACCAGCGTGCTCGGCGCCATCCCCGTCCGATACGCGTACAAAAACACAAATGCCGCGCCCACCCCCGAGATCATCTCGATCAACGGCGTGGAAATCGCCTTGGCCCGCACAATCCGCATCCGCTGGCCGAAGAAGTCCCGGCACAACTTCCGAAAGTCCGCCGCCTCCCGCGCTTCCATGCCGAACGCCTTCACCACCCGCATCCCCACCAGCGCCTCGTGCAGCACCGATACCAGTGACGCCTGATGTTCCTGCATCGGCCGCGCCGCCCGGCGAATCCTCCTCCCATACACCGTGATCGGCACCAGACACAGCGGGAACAACACCAGCGTAAACAGCGTCAGCTTCCAGTCCACCGCCAGCAACGTCGCCAACACGCCGATCAGCGTGCACGGCTGCTTCAAAATGTCCGCCACCACGATCGTGATCGAGTTCTGCACCGCCCCCACGTCGTTCGTCGCCCGCGAAATCAATTCGCCCGTCTGCGTGTCGGTAAAATAATCCAGCGACAACGTCTGCAGATGCTCGAACAACAACGAGCGCAAATCGTTCACCACCCGACCGCCGACCCAGTTCATCAGATATGTTGTCCCGAAATCACACGCCCCGCGCACGATCATCACCAGCGGCAACAGACTCGCGTACGCCAGCGCCTGCCCCCACCCGATCGTCTGGCCCTGCTCGAACACCCCCGACCACACCTTCTTCACCACGCCCAGTGTCGCCGCGTTGCTCGCGCTGTACGCCACCGCCAGCAAAATCCCCATCACCAACCGACCCCGGTACGGTCTCACGTACCCGAGCAGCCGACGGTACAACGGCCAGATCTCCAACTTCGTTCTCATCCCCCGCCGCGACTATACCACCCGCCCCTGCGCGGATGGAATGGGAATTCTTTCGCGTGGTGGCGCATGCGCCTGCCCGGCTTGCCCCCTTCGTGCGTTCGTGATGAAACACCCCGTTCCACCGCGCCGCAAAACGTTCGTTTGACACCATCGCGCACGCTTTGCTACAAAGTGTCCACCGAGTTTCAGTCCAGCGGAAAGCGATTCACTATGGCCAAAGTCGTTCTTGAAAACGTGTCCAAGGTCTACCCCGGCGGCGTCAAAGCCGTCGATAACGCCAGCCTCGAAATCAGTGACCAGGAGTTTGTCGTCCTCGTCGGCCCCTCCGGCTGCGGCAAATCCACCACCCTGCGCATGGTCGCCGGCCTCGAAGAAATCTCCAGCGGCACGATCTTCATCGACGGCAAGCGCGTCAACGACGTCCCGCCCAAAGACCGCGATATCGCCATGGTCTTCCAGAATTACGCGCTCTACCCCCACATGACCGTCTACAAAAACATGGCGTTCGGCCTGATGCTCCGCAAATACCCCAAAGCCGAGATCGACCAGCGCGTCCGCGAAGCCGCCCAAATCCTCGGGATCACCGACGAACAACTCCAGCGCAAACCCAAGGCCCTGTCCGGCGGCCAACGCCAACGCGTCGCCGTCGGCCGCGCCATCGTCCGCAAACCGAAGGCCTTTCTCTTCGATGAACCGCTGTCGAACCTCGACGCCAAAATGCGCGTCCAAATGCGCGCCGAAATCTCCAAGCTCCACGACCGCCTCAAGTCCACCATGATCTACGTCACCCACGACCAGGTCGAAGCCATGACGATGGGCGACCGTATCGTCGTTATGAAAGACGGCATCATCCAGCAGGTGGACGACCCCATCGCGCTCTACGACAAACCCCGGAACATGTTCGTCGCCGGCTTCATCGGATCGCCGCCGATGAACTTCTTCAAGGGCGCCATCGCCCAGCAGCAGGGCGGACTCTGGTTCGTCGAACAACCCGCCAGCGGCAGCGGCACGAAAGGTTTCTCCCTGCGCATCAACGATGACATGGCCAGAAGACTCACGGGCCACGTCGGTAGGAACGTCGTGTTCGGCTCACGCCCCGAGGACATCAACGAGAAAACACACGCCTCGTTCGCCAGGCCCGACCAGACCGCCACCGCTACCGTCGAAGTCGTCGAACCCATGGGCGCGGAAATTTATCTGTACCTCAACACCGGCAGCCATTCTTTCGTCGCGCGCGTCAACCCCCATGAAAAAGCCGAGGTCGGCCAGAAGCTCGACATGGCGTTCGACATGCCCAAGAGCCATTTCTTCGATTCCCAGACCGAGCAGGTCATCGTGTAAGCGTTATCGGCCGTCGGTGACTGGTCACCGCCTGGCCTTGCCGTAAACATTCGATGGATTGTGGTGGCGCGTCATCGCCGGGTCGTCGCGCACCCCCAAAAAACATGAACCTCAATCGCGATAAGCTGCCCCTCACCCGCTGGCAAATCACGCTCCGCATCATCGGCGCCATTCTGTGCACCGCGTCCGCGCTCTTGGTCGTCCTCGGCTCGACCGTACTCGCCAAACAACTCCAGGGCCCGCGGTTCCTCCTCTACTGGACGTGGTGCATGCTGCTAACCATCGCGGCCATTGTCGTCGCCGTCGGGGACATGCTCCTCGTCCGCCGCGCTTCCAAACGCACCCGCCGCGAACTCTTCCGCCAGCAATTCATGTCGTCCGACCTCGGCGAGAAACTACGCAAGCGACGCGATCAGTAGTGTGCCGCTCCTCAATCCCGGTGCTCTGTCAATGTCGATTTGAGAGGTTGACCCTGTAGTCGCAGGCTTTCGTCCGCGCACCCTAAGAGGCGTGGCTACATGGCAGATGAAGGTTGACGCAACCCTAGTAATTATAATCGCACGACAACGTCCCGGGCGAACCAACTTCCAGCATATACCGCACCTTGGTGACCTTCTTCTTGGCGCGATACGTCTCCTTCACGCTCCGCCAGTTTCCCCAATAACTGACGTTCTCCGCTGTCGGATCCGACGACGCATTCACGACGGCCTGCGGCTTGATCACCCCAAGCCCGGGACTCATGAACTTTATCGCCAGCGTCGGCGAGTTGGTGTTCACCGTCCCGTCGTTCATCAGCCAGATCGTGTTCCCGCCCAGGCCCGGCGTGCCATTGGTGATCACGAATCGGTCCTCGTCCGTCAGGGCGTAACAAAACGACTTCCTCGTCGTCTCGCAATACTCCAGCACGCACGTATGACTGGTCACTTTGACAAACCGGACAATATCGTCCTCGTTTGTCTCCGGTGAAAGGTAGTTCGACGCCATCCGCGCCAACTCGAAATTATCCCGGTTCGTATGGATGATGTCATCGACGCAGAAGTTCGTCGTCGCCGTCAGCGTGTAACTCAGTTCCGCCTCCATCAACTGCGGCTGCGGCACCAGCATCATCAACTCGAAGTCCTTCGCCGCCATCGACACCCCGTTGGAAATCTTCCCCTTCAACACCAGCGCCGGCGCCTTTCCGCCCTTCAACCGAATGTCCAGATTGCTCATCACCATCGTCGGCACATACCCCGCGTCGCAATCCCAATAGCCCGTCAGGAAAAACGAACCGCCAAATGGCCCGTTCGGTACCGCCATCTGAATCTCGCCGCTTCCCTTGACCACACCCACCGGTACCACGTTCGTCCCGTCGATATTGTACGAAAACGCCAGTTCGCTGAACATACCCACCGCCTGACCCTTCAACGACACAGCTATACTGCTCGCGTTCGTCGCCGAATCATCCGTGCCCTCCACCACCCAGAATTTTTCGTTCACGACGTTCGTATCGGCAAATGCCGCGCCGCCAGCCATCGCGCCAATCCCCACCAGCGCGATCGCGGCAACACGACAGAAGCTGCGGAAGCAACGATTCATAAAGGGCCCATCCACAGTAGTCGTGACCACCAGGCCTGTCAAAGTTTATCGGCATCTTCCGCGCCAATGCCGCGTCCAGTTGGTCACTTCGCGGGCACGTCAGACGACAACCGCCGGGCTTTCAGATTTGCCAGCAATTCCACGGTGGTCGGGTTATGCGGATCCAAACTGAGCGATTGCTCGTAAGCGGCTTGGGCCGCCGCCAGATCGCCTTGTCGTTCCCGGATCTGGCCCAGTACACCGTAGCTGATCGCCGGCTCGACGGCAGCATGAATGTTGCGCTCGCACTGGGCGATGCCGTCCGCGTCGCGGCCCAGTTGGTAGTACAGCATCGCCAGATTCACACTGCTCACGGGCTCATTGGGATTGATTTCCCGTACCTTCTCGAACGCCGCGACCGCACTCTCCAACTGATGCTGCCGCAAAAACCCGATCCCCTCCTGCACGTAACGGGCGCTGCTGTCGTAGGCATCCGCGTACGCCACGAACTGGCCTCCCTTGTGGCAGTCATAGATGCCATAACCCGGGAACCGAGCGTCGGCGGGCTGCGCAAAGTGCGTGTCCGCGTACCGCGCGAGCAACGGCACATACGCGTGGTAGTCATGCGTGAACACCACGTACCGCACCCGATTGGTGGGATTGCGCAATAGCTCCCAGCTCTCGCCGCCGTTGGGAATCACGTGGCGCACCCGGCTCAACTCCAGCAGCAACGGGTCGGTGAATGCGTACCCCGTGAACAATATCGTGTCGTCCGTCGTGGAGTGTGACGTCAGCCAGCGCGCCGCGTCACGCGACGGCCAGCCGGCGGGCCGATCCAGCACCGCGGTCGTGTAATCGCTCGCCGCCAACGCCGGTCCCGGATACGGCAACGTTACCCCGTTCAGCAAACGCATCAGCAGTATCGCCGACACCGCTCCCGTGCCTAACCACTTCCACCCGCCCTGCAACGCCGTCAGCGCCACCGCGGCAAACAGGCACACGCTCGGAATCAGCCAGAGCAGCTCCACGTGCCCATCTCGAAAGAACGGCGTCACGACCAGATTGACCACGGGCAGAAGCCAGACCAAAAGCCGACGGTCCGCCACTGAGCCTCCCGCGGCGCGAACGCCCACCCGCACCGCGCCGATTCCGGCCACCAGCAGCAACACGCCGTAAAAGCCAATCACGGACCGCAGGTGCAACCCCAGTCGGGTCAGCGATGGCCCGAATTGACGCGTAACGCCCGGCTCGTGAAGAAACGTCATGGGCTGACCCCGCAACAGGATCACCGATGCCACCAATGCCAACGGCACGATCGACAAACCGAGCACCGCGTAAAACGTCCGGCGTTGGCGTGGATTCTCGAACAGAAAATACCCGGCCACCACGAGGAATCCCCAACCATACAGCGCCGTCGCTTTCGTGAGCAGGGCCAACCCTAGAAAAATCCCCATCCCGACGAAACTCGCCAGTGAGTTCGTCTCCCGCGCGCGCATCAGCCAGGCCAGCGCGCACAGACCGAAGAACAACGCGATCACATCCGGAATCCCCTGCGCCGAGTAGTAGACAGGCAACGGCAGCACCACCAGCAATGCCGCGCCAATCAACGCGGCCACGCGCTGGCCGGTCAACCGAAAGATCAGTGCCCCCAGCGGGAAGATGGAAAGTGATCCCGCCAGCACGGGCCACAAGCGCAACGCCAGCTCGTTGGGCCCAAACACCTTGACGGGAACGCTGGCAATCAGCGGAAACAAAAGGTCAGGCCGCGGTCGCGAACTTCGCAACGCCTCGAACAACAGTCGTTTGTCCAACTCATACAGCAGCCAGTGCGCCTCGTCGTAGTTGCAGATAAACCCCGTCAGATGATACGCCCGCAGCGCCGCCGCCAGTCCCAGCAACCCAATCCACACCGCCGCGAGCCGCCATGAATGTTTCCCAGCAGAGTTCATTCGTCAGGAACCTGCCGACAGACTAACGGAAAGATTACTGCGCTGTAAAGGGGTGGTCGCGAGACCCGTTTACCGCCAAATAAACACGCTGAACACGCTCGCGTAATCGTCCGTCCACAGGCGCGCTCGCAGATGCGGCGGTGGACGTTGCCAGCGCGGATCGCGAATCAACCCCGCTAGCGTCTCCGAGCGCCGCGCCATGACCACCCACTTCGACGAAATCTTTCCCGTCGCCAACAACTCGCCCTCGCCACCGCCCGATTCGTTCTGAATCACGCACGACAGCCCCGCGTTCTGCGCCAGCACGCCGAGCACGCGCTCCAGCCGCAAATGACGGTTCGAAATATGGAAAATCAGCAACCCGTCCGGCGCAAGCTTCTGCAAATACAGCGCCAACGCCTCCCGCGTGATCAAGTGCAGCGGGATCGTGTCCGACGTGTACGCATCCAGCACCAGCACGCCATATTGACCGTCGTGCGCCTGCTGCAATGACAGCCGCGCGTCGCCCAGCACGACCTCCACGTCCGCCGCGCAATCATGCAGGAACGTAAAATACCGCGGGTCCTCCGCGATCTGTTCCACCGCGGGATCGATCTCATAGAACGTCCATCGCTCGCCGCGCCGGCCGTAAGCCGCCAGCGAGCCCGCTCCCAATCCAATCACGCCCACGCGTTGCTTCACCGAATCGTCCAGCGCCGCGAACGCCTGTCCGAACGGTCCCCGTTTCGTGAAATAGGACAACGGCTCGTCCCGCTGCCGCGGATCGACGTGTTGAATGCCGTGGATTGTGTTCCCGTGCATCAACCAATGATACCGGCCCTGCGGGTCCAGGCTGATGCGGTGGATGCCGAAAAAATTGCGTTCCACCAGCAACGTGCGGTCCGCATACCCCGGCACAAACGCGCAGGCCACCAGCACGCCTGCCAACGCCAGCCCAAACCGCAGCGGTCGCCGCAGGAAAAACAGGCAGAGCACCGTCGGCACGCCGTACATCACCGCCAGAGTGACCGGCAACGGCCACGTCGTTCCGCTGCGCAAGGCTTGCAAAAGATTCGCCGCGAACAGGCCGATTAACAGCGGCAAGGCAAAATCGAACAGCCGCTGCCGACGCGTCGCCGGCGCGGGCGCCCAGGCCGGCATCAACAGACACGCCAGCACAAGCGTCAGCGGATACTCCACCACCGTCGAAAAAATCACCGGCGCCAACATGGCATTGAACATCCCGCCCAGCACGCCGCCTGCCGACAGCCACAAATAAAATTCCGTCAGGTGCGCCGTCGATGGCCGGTCGTCCGCCAGTTGGCCGAGGCACACCATCGACACGATGAACAAACACGCCAGATGCAACCCGATCAGCAAACCGATCGGGTGCACAATCCGCGCGATCAGCGTCGCCACCACCGCGGCTACCGCCACCGGCAACGCGCCCGCCATCCACCGACGCGGCACCAGCCGTCGCCGCGCAAACACCAGTATGAACGCCAGCAGGTAGATCCCCAACGGAATCACCCACAGCAACGGGATCGGCGCGACCTCCGACGTGATGTACGTCGTCACGCTCAACATCAGGCTGCACGGCACAAACGCCAGCACCGCCCACCGCCACCGACGACGCGCAGCCAGTGTTTCGGGACAAGCGTCCGCCGATGCCTCGACGGAAGAATATTTCGTGACGCCGGAAATACGAAGTTTGCGCGTGATCCACAATCCGCACACCGCGGTCAGGCCCGCCAGCAAATCGTACCCGACCGTCCACCACTGGCTCTGTTGGCTCAATCGCAGGTGCGGTTCGATGAACGCGGGATACCCTACCAACGCGACCAGGCTGCCGCAGTTGCTCGCGGCATACAAAAAGTACGGATCAGCCGCGTCGCGGTGCCCACTCACGGAAAACCAGCGTTGCAACAGCGGGCTCGTGGCCGACACAACGAAAAACGGCACGCCGACCGTCATCGCCAGCACCGCCAACAACCACGGAATCGGATTGTGCGTCGTGGGTGGCGCCCAACCGTGCGGGATCACCACCGGCATCGCCAGAAACGGAAGCAACAGCAGCACGGCGTGCAGCGCCGCCTGGCGTCGCACGCCCAACCACCGCGTCGTGAAATGCGCGTAGGCGTATCCGGCCAGCAGCACGGCCTGATAAAACACCATCGCTGTGTTCCACACCGCAGGCGAACCGCCCAGCAACGGCAACACCATCCGACCGACCATCGGCTGCACGGCAAATAGCAGCGCCGCGCCGGTGAATATGGTTATGCCGTAAACGATCAGCATCAGTCTCCCCCCAAGAACGGCCACTAAACAGCAGACTTTGTGCCCAATCAGCGGCTCTGAATCTGGTCAATGGCCCAGGCGGCGTGCTCGCGCACCAGCGGTTCGGGGTCGGCCAATGCCCGCTCCAGCGCGGGCAGGGCGGAGGCGTCGCCGATGTTGCCGAGCACGACGCACACGTTGCGGAGGAAACCGCGGCGCTTGATGCGGAAAATCGGCGTGTCACGGAAGAAATTGCGAAACTCTTGTTCGTCCCAGGAGAGAAACTCGGTCAGCGGTGGCATCTCGCGCCGCTGAAACTCGCGCACGGGTGAGAGCTTTGCAAACCGGTTCCACGGACACACCTCGAGGCAATCGTCGCAGCCGAACACGTGGTCGCCGATCAGCGGCCGCAACCCGACGGGAATCGCGCCTTTCAACTCGATTGTCAGATAGCTGATGCACAACCGTGCGTCGAGTTGGTACGGCGCGACAATGGCGCGCGTCGGACATGCGTCGATGCAGCGCTGGCACGTGCCGCAGTATTCGCGCTCGGGCTCGTCCGCCGGCAATGCAAGATTCGTCAGCACCTCGCCCACGAAAATCCAATTGCCCAGCCGCCGGCTGATGAGGTTCGTGTGCTTGCCAATGAAACCGATCCTCGCTCGTTGCGCCAGATCCCGTTCGAGAATCGGCCCGGTGTCCACATACCACAACGACCGCGTGTCCGGTCCGCCGAATCCATCGATGGCCACCGCAAGTTGCTTCAGCTTCTCTCCCATCACCTCGTGGTAGTCGCACGCGCCCCACGCGTAACGGGCAATCTGAGGTGTCGTTGTCGGCCGCGTCTCTTTATCCCGCCCCGAGCGGGGCTGACGCGGCGACTCCGTATTGTAATTCATCCCCACGACCACCACCGACTGCGCATCGGCCAGAATTTTGGATGGATCGTTGCGCTTCTCCGCGTTCTTTGCCATGTAACCCATCTCGCCGTGAAACCCCAACGCGAGCCACTGCTGGAATTCGCCCGCGTGCTGCGGCGGTTGCGCGTTCGCGATGCCGACAAGATCGAACCCGATCGCGCGGGCCTTCTCTTTGATTTGTGCCGCGAGTTTACCCCGACTCCCAACTCGGGGCGTCCCCGCCCGCCGAAGCCTTGGCGAAGGAGGGTCGCTTGCCGTCGTTGTCTCGCCCGTCGTCGCGGGCGGCGCGCCCGTCCTACAATCCCGTTTCCTGTTTGTAGATGCGGACGATTTCACCGGCTTGCTGCTCCACGGTCATCGCCGAGGTGTCGATTCGCAACGGAATTGCCTTGTACAACAGTTCGCGGTCGCGCAACAGCGTCTCGATCCGCGTGCGGCGGTCCGCATCCGCTTCTTCCAACAAGGGGCGGTGCTTCGCGTGTTTGGTTCGTTCGTGGGCGACGCCAGCGTCCACCCAACAGCAAATGACAACACCCGTGCGCCCGAAATCTCGAAGGTTGTTCGCATCCAGTACGATGCCGCCACCCGTAGCGATGACCTGATCTTCTTCCGCAGCCAGCTCACGGACCAGCGCCCGTTCCTGCTGACGAAAAAAGGCTTCGCCTTTCGTCTCGAAAATGCCTGAGATCGTCTGGTTATGGCGCTGCTCGATGACATCGTCCATGTCCACAAACTTCATCCCGAGACGCGCGGCGGCGAGTTTGCCCGCATCCGTCTTGCCGCTGCCCATGAATCCCACCAGCACCAGGTTTTTCATTGTGGTTGATTGTAACAGATTCCGCTTCCGGCGAGCAAGCTGTTGCGCTATAACAGGGGCGTGAAGAAATCCGCCTGGCAAAACCGCATCATCCACGGCGATTGCCGCAACGTCCTCCGTGACATGCCGGATCAATGCGTGCATCTGGCCGTCACGTCGCCGCCGTACAACGTCGGGCTCGATTACGATGGCCACAACGACCGCATGTCCTACACCGAGTATCTCACCTGGCTCCTGCCGGTCTGGCGCGAACTCCACCGCGTCCTCGTCCAGGGAGGCCGATTCGCCCTCAACATCGCGCCGACCAGCATCAAGGATTTCAAACCGATCCATTACGACATGGCTGCGCAGCTCCGCGACCTGGGTTTCCTCATGCGCACGGAGATCCTCTGGTACAAACAGACCATGCGCCGCCGCACCGCGTGGGGTTCGTGGAAAAGCCCGCGCAATCCGCACATCCTGCCAAGTTGGGAGTACGTACTCGTCTTTTCCAAAGGCTCGTGGACCCTCGAAGGCGACAAGAAACTCGCCGACATCGCCGGCCAGGAGTTTATCAGGTTCTCCGACGGCTTCTGGCAAATCCCGCCGGAAACGCAGGGCCGTCAGCCGTTTCTGAAAAGTCTTTATCCACCACGTCGCGGAAGGAAGACTGCCCAACCGAAGCCAGACGGCCATCCGGCTCCCTTCCCGGAAGAATTGATCTATCGCCTCATCAAATTCTATACGTATCGCGGCAACGTCGTGCTCGATCCATTTGGCGGGACGGGCACCGTGGCGGTCGTGGCGAAGAAAACTGGCCGTCACTTCATCCACGTGGACATTTCGAGGAAGTACTGCCAGATCGCGGCAGAACGGTTGGCGCAGCTACACGCCTGACCGGTCATCTCCCGTGCAACTGCCGCATCAACTCACGCGCGGACACCTGGCCGGGCGCGACGGGCTGATCCAGATAGCCGTACGTGAGACAGGAACCAAGCCTCGGGAAATCGATCCGCGTTTGCGGGCCGAGCGGTCCCATGCCGAGCACGCACAACGGCGTGGGACGTTTCTCCGCCAGCAGCGCCCGCAACGTGGCGAGGTCCTCCTCCGTCTTGACCATCGTGGCCACCTTGGCCACTGTGCCGTAGCGGGCCGCGCGCTCGACAATCACCCGCAGCTCCTCCAGCGGCGGCGTCCGGCCAAAATCGTGGTGCGACACGATCAGCGCGCGCTTGTGTTGGCGCGCCAGCACCGACACTTGTTCGATGATCGGGCTGCGCAATTCGATGTCCGCCGCCGCTAGATGGCGCAACGCTTCCTCAAACACCGGCAGCCGCAACTCATCCGGCTGCTTCCATTTCCCGCCCTCGGCCGCCAGACGAACCGTCACCACCACCGGTAGCCCGCGCGCTTCGATGGCTTGCGCCTGTTCGAGCCAGACCGGTTCGGCGCGCGGCGAATGGGGCGCGTACGGACCGATCAGGTCCACCCGCACTTCCACCACATCGCAATCGCGCTCGGCACGCGCCGCCAGCCGGGCCAGCGTCCCCTCTTGCGACACGACGCCGACAACACGCGGCGTGTCCCCGAGCGTGCACTGGCCCAACGCTTTCTGCGGATTTGTCATGGGCGGATATGGTATCCCGCGGCGGCGCAAACGGGAAGCGATTCCTCGCTTGACTGAAAGTTTTTCATTGGCGACCGCGGACAAAAGTTCTACACTGAGTCGTGATTGTGCGAGACGCCAGTCCAACCATGAATAACATCTTGAATCAGTTGATCCAATTGCAGGAACTCAATTTTGCCAGGGAAGAGCAAAAGGCTTCCAACCCCAGGATGCCGCTCGCCCAGTTGGAGAAATCCATCGCTGAGATCCACGCCCAGTTGCCGCCCGACATCGCCGAGCGCTACGACCGCTTGCAACAACGCTACCCGCTCGCCGTCATTCCCCTGGCCCACGGAAACTGTTCCCGCTGCGGCTTGGCTGTGCCGCCGGCCGTCGTCAACGCGACGAAAGCGGGAGACCAATTGCAAAACTGCCCGCATTGCGGCCGATTCCTGTATTTCCCCGACACCGTCGCGCGACAGCCGAAGAAGAAGTACGAGGGAGATCGACCCGTCGAAACCGGCATCGCCCGTTTTTCCGCGGCAAACCTGATGGTCCCGAAACTTGAGGCATCGACGCGCGAAGGCGTCATCCGCGAGTTGGCCAAAACGCTCGGCGAGGGCGGCTTCGTCGAAGATACCGCAACGCTGACCGAGTTGGCGCTGCGCCGCGAAGCGATCGTCAGCACCGCCGTGGAACACGGTCTGGCCTTCCCCCACGTCCGCGATGTCGAAGGCGGCGGCCTGACCTTTGCCGTTGGCATGAAGGAGAAAGGCATCAAATTCGGCGCGCCCGACGATCATTTGAGCAAGATTTTCTTCTTCATTGTCATCCCCACACCCGCCACCGCATTTTATCTGCGATTGCTGGCCGGGCTGGTACGCACGTTCGAGTCGACGGAGGCCCGCAAGGAATTACTCGACTGCGACGCCCCCGAAAAGATGTGGAAGACCCTCGTCAAGCTCACCAAAACCACCGTGCCGTAAGAGCTTCACACGGAATCGCGAAGACGTAGGGTATTACATTTCTTCTCGAAAGCCGTTTCGCCACTTCCAAAACAAAGAGCCCGCACTCATTTCTGAATGCGGGCTCTTGTGAAATTACCCCGGCAGCAACCTACTCTCGCGCAAGCTATACAGGCACTACCATCGGCCCTGCAGCGTTTCACGTCCGTGTTCGGAATGGGAACGGGTGGGACCACTGCGGCAAAACCACCGGGAAATCTTCGAAGCCGTCGGCGATCGGCGTCTCGCCGTCCGCCGAAACGGGGCGGAGGGCCAACAACCGACAACTTCTTTGTATAAAGAACAGGTTCTCTGATAATTGCATACAGCAAGCGGGGCTACAACGGCTGAGGTTGTTAAATCACTTCCTTCAAGCTCTCGGCCTTCCGCAATCAGTTCCCAGCTTGTGACTGGTCCCTGACGCGGAAAGCGTCGCGCTTGAAAATTTAAGTGATCAAGCCTCACGGCTGATTAGTACCGGTCAGCTCACGTGTTGCCACGTTTACACACCCGGCCTATCAACGGGGTAGTCTTCCCCGAGCCTTCAGGGTCTTGCGACCGTCAGACGTAATCTTGGGAGGCGCTTGGCGCTTAGATGCTTTCAGCGCTTATCGTTTCCGCACACAGCTACCCGGCGCTACTCTTGACAGAATAACCGGCATACTGGAGGTGCGTTGTTCCCGGTCCTCTCGTACTAAGGAACAAATCCCTCACGTCTGCTGCGCCCACAGTGGATAAGGACCGAACTGTCTCACGACGTTCTGAACCCAGCTCGCGTACCGCTTTAACCGGCGAACAGCCGGACCCTTGGGACCTTCTCCAGCCCCAGGATGCGATGAGCC
>Ga0116126_1000942_pt1 | contig 19501 bp, 16 predicted proteins | sample June2015DPH_16_5_FD_89730 | JGI IMG/M metagenome (GOLD analysis project Ga0116126, IMG submission 89730) | Peatland microbial communities from SPRUCE experiment site at the Marcell Experimental Forest, Minnesota, USA - June2015DPH_16_40 | ecosystem: Environmental > Terrestrial > Soil > Wetlands...
AAATGTTGGGCCTTCTGGACATACACCCTGGTCTGGTCGCCGGGCGCGATGCGGCCGCCGACAAAGGTCGAGCAGACGCCAAGCCGCGTGCGATTGTCGATCTCGTAACGCACCGCATCCACAGTGAGCGAGACGCGGTCGGGCGTGCACCGATGCGACGAGGAGATCGAATAGACGCGCGGCTGCAGCGGATCGAGGGCCTCGATGAAGGCTTCCGGATCGGGCCTGATGCCGGGGAATTTGTGCAAAGCCGCGAGCACGTCGAGCGTGGCCGCATCGCCATCCGGATCCTCGCCCGCGGCGAGCCGCTTCGCCTTCTGCCTGCGCTCGCCGCCGGTGAGATAGGAAATGAGCTCGAACAGCATGTCGGGCGCCGACGACAGCGAGACGCCGTCGGTCAGCACCTCACGGAGCGTGCGCTCGCCGATGGGAAAATCCGCGGGCGCTTCGAGCGCGGCGAGCACCGCCGTCACCAGATCGTGGTCGTTGGTGGGAAAAACACCGAGGGAATCGCCGACCACGTAATCGAGATCGGTGCCGGTGAGATCGAGATCGACATGCCAAGTCTCTTTTTCCGAACCCGGCTTGTTGAGCCAGCGGCGCGAAAGGAAAGTGGCATAGACCGGATTGTCGCGGGAGCGGCCGGGCGGCGAGGCCGGCAGGGGTTTTGTTTGCTCCGGGGCGGTCTCCACCGCCGGGGCGCCGTCGAGCTCCGCATACAGCTGCTTGAGCATGCGGGAAGTGTCTTTGCCTCCCGGCACGCACAGGTTCAGCCGCTTTTCGGATTTGCAAAACAGCGCGTCCGCGTAATCCTTACAATTGTAGCCGCATTGACCGCAATCCTGCTGCGCCATCGCCGCCATCAGCCGGCGCGGCAGCGGTTTGCCGTCGGCGAGCTTCATGCGATCCGGCAACGGCATGGCGGGATCGTGCCACGGCGCGCCGTCGTCGGCTTCGGCCGGTGCCGCCGTGGGGGTGCCATCCATCAATCCCGCCAAAAGCTTGGCGGCATCGACGGTCGAAAGCGGCGTAACGCTCTCCTGTAATCCAAACACCCCGGCGAAGAGTCCATTAAGCCAGGTGCGCTGCTCCGGCGTGAATGGCGCCGACACGGGAATGAATGACGGGATCGGCGGCCGCGGCGTCACGCTCATTCGGCGGCCTCAAGATCGGTCATCGCCTTCAACGCATCGATCTCGTGCCGGCGCGCGAAGGTAAGGAACGCCTCGTCGCGGGACGCGCGATGTGCAAGGTAGGCCTTCAATATGCGCGCGACTATGCGCGGCGCGTCTTCCGCGACGACATCGCGATAGAGCTCGCGGCCGAGCCCAGCGTTCGGCCCAAAGCCGCCACCGACGAGAATGTGATAACCCTCGACCGGATCGTCGTCTTCGTTCGCCTGAACCTTGCAGGCGAGCAGCCCGATCTCCGAAACAAAATGCTGCGCGCAGGAGTGATGGCAACCGGTCAAATGGATGTTGACCGGCGTGTCGAGCGCGACACGGGTCTCGCACCAGCGCGCGATCTCTTCGGCGTGGCGCTTGGTGTCGGAGGCCGCGAACTTGCAGCCGGTATTGCCGGTACAGGCGACGAGGCCGGAGCGGATGGCATTGGTGTTGATTGCGAGACCGAGCGTTTCGATCCGGTCCGTCGCGGCCGCGAGGTTTTCAGCCGGCACACCAGAGATCAAAAGGTTCTGCCAGACCGTCAGCCGTAGATCGCCGTCACCGAGTTCGTGTGCGACGTCGGCAAGGCCGCGCATCTGCGCGACTGACATCCGCCCCACCGGCACGACAACGCCGATCCAGTTCAGTCCCGCCTGCTTCTGCGCATGAATGCCGATATGCGCAGTGCGATCGAAAGCCGGACGCGGCGCCACGGCGCCAAGCGCAGCGCGATCGAATTTGCGGCCGAGCTTTTCCTCGAGCAGGCCAACGAATTTCTCGACTCCCATGGCGTCGAGCACATACTTCAGCCGCGCTTTGGAGCGGTCGGTGCGATCGCCGTGATCGACGAAGATACGCACGACAGCGTCCGCCACCTTGCAGGCATCTTTCGGCTGCACCAGCACGCCGGTGTCGCGGGCGAAATCGTGATGCCCGGTGATGCCGCCGAGACAAAGCTTGAACCAGATGCCGGGTTCAAGGCCGAAACCGCCATTCACCTGCACGGCCTGGAAGCCGATATCATTGGTATCCTCCAGCACCGGAATGAGGCCGGCGCCGTCGAAGGCGACGTTGAACTTGCGCGGCAGGCCGTAGAGCGAGCGGTCGTTGAGAATGTGGAAGTGCCATTCGCGCGCGTAGGGACGCGTATCGATGAGTTCCTGCGGGTCGATGCCGGCGGTCGGAGTGCCGGTGACGTTGCGGATATTGTCGGCGCCGGAGCCCCGCGAGCACAGCCCCAAATCCTGGATCGCCTCGATCATGGCGACCGCGTTGTGCGCCTCGACCTCGCGGATCTGCAGGTTCGCGCGCGTCGTTACAAGCGCATAGCCGCCGCCGTAGCGCTCGGCGAGATCGGCGAGGCCGGCGAACTGGGCGGCTTTCAGAATTCCGTTGGGAATGCGCAATCGGCACATATAGGAGTTCTGGTTCGGCGCGACGTAAAATAGGCCGAAGAACCGCCAGCGAAAATTGTCCGGCGGCTTTGGATATTCCCCTTTGGCCGCGTGCTCTTTCAGCCGCTCGTAAGTATCGAACGGATGCTGCTCGCGCTTGAACTTTTCCGGATCGGAGAGTTTGCCGCCGGAAGCGAGCACACGTGACTGCGCCTTCAGCCCGGCCGCGTCCGGACCCGTGGGCTCGGACGCCGGGACAGCGCCGCCAACAGTGGCGGCGCCGGCGACGCTTTTCGCCGCCTTGGCAATCTGGACACCCGCGACGAAGCCTTCCAGGTAGCGCTTCTGCTCGGAACTGAAATCGCCGCCCTGATCTGTCGCAGCGGGTTTGAGGTCCGCCTCGTTCATTCGGCCGGTACCCGCGTCGGCGCCGTCAGCGGTGCGGGCGCCGCGATGCGCGGCTTGTGAGTGATGTAAAGCGCGAGCCCGGTGAACACGAAACCGCCCACCAGATTGCCGAGCGTGACCGGGATCTGATTCCACACCCACCATTGAGCGACGGTGACCTTGGCGCCCATCATCATGCCGGTCGGGATGATGAACATGTTCACGACGGAATGCTCAAAGCCCTGGGCGAAAAAGATGAAGACCGGCATGTAGGCGCAGGCGATCTTGCCGATCGTCGACGAGGTGCTCATGGCCGCGACGATGGCGAGGCAGACCATCCAGTTGCAAAGGATTGCTTTGACGAAAACGGTAATGAGGCCGGCGTATCCGAGCGCTTCGTAGCCGATGGTCTTGGCCTCGGCGATGGCGACGATTTTTGCGGCGACGCCGGCCGGCGCCGTGGCGCCGAAATTGGTGAGCGCGATCGCCAGCAGGCCGCCATAGACGACGCTGCCGATGAGATTGCCGAGGAAGACCCAGCCCCAGTTGGCGAGCATGCTCTTGGCGTCGGTGTCGTGCTCGATCCAGGGAAGCGGCAACAATCCGAAGCTGCCGGTGACCAAATCGAGACCGAGGAGAACAATGAGGATGAGGCCGACGGGGAAGATCAGCGCGCCGACCAGCAGTTGATTGGTTTGCACTGCGCCGGTGATGGCAAGGCTAGTCGCGGCGGCGAGGATGGCGCCGGCGAGGCCGCCCCGAATGATCAGGTCAACCGGGGGCAGAGCGAGCTTGGTGCGCCCGGCATTGATCATGGCGGACGCGACGTCCGCCGGCTTCACGTAATCCATATCTCGGCTCCCGTTGGGCGACGGCCGCCGAGACGTCTTCGCAAAGCCATCGGCAGACCAGGGCTCCCCTTTTGCTGCGAAGCAGCAAGCACTGTGCCAGCCGTATCTTATTGATCGAATTGATTGTTTTGTTTCAGCACCCAGGTGCTGCCGCGCATTGCGGCACCCGCCGTTGAAATCTTGGGCACGGCCGCATGAGGGGAACCAGTGTACCGGGCCACAGTTTCGCTCGCTTCCCAAACCAGGGAACTGATCTTCGGTCGCAAGCACCAAAGCACTGGGCCATCGCAGATGTTTTTCATCATTTCGCTGATCGCGGGCGGCATGCGCGGCGGCTTCGGCCATCGCCTTTAGCCTCGATCACATCGAGGTCGCTTAACGGCGCACTGCCAGGTTTTCCGGCAGCGTTCCTATGTCGGCGTCCCTCAATCTTCTTGCTTCTTGCTGCGGTGAACGCCATGGACGAGAACGCCGGAGCCTTGCGGCGGCAAGGCTATTCATTGCCTGCGAAAAATCATCGGCGCACATCACTTCGTGGCCAACCTAACGCTGCCCTACGGCCGCGTGCTTTACGATTACAACAAAGCCTGATCCCGTCACACAGATGTAACGCAACGAGCCTTTGCTCGGAGCGCTCCGGCAAACAACGGAGCGGCACCGGAGGGCGCTATAAAAGCGTTGGATGTCATGGTTCGCGACGTCGTCACCGTGAAGCCGGAGGACAGCGTTGCCGAAGCGGTGCAGCTTCTCGCCGAGCATGACGTCAGCGCGTTGCCCGTGGTCGATGATGCCGACAACATCGTCGGCGTCATCAGCGAGGCGGACCTGATTCACCGCGAGGAAATCGGCACCGAGAAACAGCGCCCGCGGTGGCTCGAAGCCATAACCCCTGCTTCGACGCTCGCCGAGGAATTTGCCAAATCGCACGGCAGACGCGTCGAAGAAGTCATGTCGACCGATGTCGTTTCCGCGTCCGAGGATACTCCGCTCGGCGAGATCGCGACCCTTCTTGAACGGCACCGCATTAAGCGCGTACCGATCCTGCGCGGCGGCAAGCTTGTCGGCATCGTCAGCCGATCGAACCTCATCCAGGCACTGGCGTCGTCGCAAGCTTCAACCGGCGCCGGCTCAGCCGGAGCTTCCGATCGCAAGATCCGCCTGGAGCTGCTCGACCGGCTCGACGATCAAACCTGGACCGATTTCGGCGAGCGCAACGTGATCGTGAACAACGGCACCGTTCACCTATGGGGCCTGGTCGGCTCGGCGGACGAACACAAAGCGCTCCTCGCTTTGGCCGAAGGCGTGCCTGGTGTGGTGAGCGTTTCCGACGAGATGATCCCGGGCTATTGAGGAACCGCAGACGCTCAACGAAGTCTACGCCCTGAACCACGAAGGTCGGCTTGTGACTTCATGTGGAACGTTCCTCGTCCTCTAATTGCCTTTGGTCGAATCCGATACGGTGTCATTGGACAGCAGCATTTTCGCTACAACTGACCAGGCGAGATTTTTCAGCTCGACCAGTGGCGGATTGTCGAATTCGGTCGTCGTCGCGGCCCGTTGCGCACAGCCTTCCACCAGAACGGAAAGCTTGATCTCGCCATCGGTATAATAGAAATCACCCTCGCCGTTGCGTCCATCGAGCGTTGGCCCGATGCCGGTGACCTCATAGATGCTTTTGACGACCTTCGCCGCGGTGAGATCGGCGGTCAGTAGCTCCCGTTCGGCGTCGATATCCGGTCCGATGTGATGCGTGATCCGCGCGTCATCGTGGCTCAAGCCGACGCCGCGATCGTAGGTCACCGCGCCCAGCCAGACGGCCCGCCCCTCTTCGCCATGGTCGAGCACCTTCCAGAACCGAACATGGTGGCGCCGGTCGGCGCTCTTGCCAATCGGCATTTCGAACGCGAGATCTTCGTGCTTGCCCTCATAGAATAAATGACTCACGGGCGCGTCGTGATACGGCCGATCAAGCAGAACGCTGCCGACGATCTCGATACTCGAGCGTAAAGTGAGAGGATCGGCCGGATACCACTTCGCGGCATCCATGGCGCAAAGCACGTCGTCCTTCGATCCAACGGCACCCACATTGATCGGATCGCCCGGAATATCGGCTCCGGTCCGCGTGATCATGGTCAGGCCGGCAAGACCTTTTTGATGCTCGTAATGCGTCAGTGGAAGCAGGAGGTAGGCCAAAAGGCCGTACAGACCGGGGACAGCGGTCAAAACGGCAAATACGAATTTGGAATCCCGGCGGGCGGCCTGAAGCATCGCAAACGATCCTCAGGCGTATTTGACCGACCACGGCGGTTCGTTCAACCGGATCGAATGCCTTGATTGGTTCTCCTCGATGACCGCTTGGAAATTTCGCTTGCCGTTCACCGCGCTATCGGCCATTCAGCGCCGTGCAGGGTAATGAGCCGCCGCGTCGGCAGACCTGCTCGACGCACTTTTGGCGCGGAAGTACGCTGCCGGGTCGCACATCGCTGTCGATTTTGCCGTTGCCCGTTCGACTGTACGGCGCTGCGAAAGGAACCCATATGCAGTACCTCCTGCTCATCTACGAAAACGAAGCCAACCGTAAGAACGCCGATCGCTCCAAGATGATGGAAGAATACGGCAAATTCACCAGTCGATCGTCGCCAGCGGCAACTTCAAGGCGGGCGACGCCCTGCAGCCGACCTCGACCGCAACCACGGTGCGGCTCAAGGACGGCAAGCCGGTCGTCACGCATGGCCCCTTCGCCGAAACCCGTGAGGCGCTGCTCGGCTACTATTTGATCGACGCCAAGGATCCCGATCAGGCCCTGGAAATCGCGGGCCGGGTTCCGTCGGTGCAAATCGGCGCCATCGAGGTGCGCCCGGTCATGGTGTACAACTAACGCGACGGCGACACGCCGGGCGACTCTCTTTTTCGAAGCCCGGTTCATGTGACACTAAGCGTAAGCGCGATCATGGCGGATCAAATCGGACTTCTGTTCCGCAACGAAAGTGGCCGCGTGCTGGCCACGCTGATCCGGCTTCTCGGCGACTTTGAGCTCGCCGAGGATGCAATGCAGGATGCCTTCGCGGCTGCGATTCATCAGTGGCCGAGCGAAGGCATCCCCGCAAATCCCCGCGCCTGGTTGGTCAATGTCGGCCGCCACAAGGCGATCGATCGCCTGCGACGCCACATGCTTTTTCTGGCAAAGCGCCGGCAGATCGAAGCCGACCTCGTGTCCGAACATCAGATCGGGCAATGGTTTCCGGAAGGTTCGGCCGAAGACGGCGAGCTGAAAGACGATGTCCTGCGCCTGATCTTCACGTGCTGCCATCCGGCTCTGCCGGAGGAAGCCCGGATTGCTTTGACGCTTCGAACCATCTGCGGTCTGACGACCACGGAAATCGCCAAGGCATTCCTGGTGTCGGAAAAATCCATGGCGCAGCGTCTGGTGCGCGCCAAGACCAAAATCCGCGACGCCGGCATTCCATATCAGGTGCCATCGCGCGAGCTGTTTGCGGACCGGCTCGACGGCGTGCTGGCGGTGATCTACCTCATTTCACGGAGGGCTATGCCGCAACATCGGGGCCGAATCTCATCCGCGGCGAACTTTGCCGGGAGGCGATCCGGCTCGGGCGCCTGCTCGTCGAGGTCATGCCGGATCGCGCGGAAGCCAATGCCCTGTTGGCGCTGATGCTGCTTCACGATGCGCGGCGCGAAGCGCGCACCACCCCGAATGGTGACGCCATCGTGCTTGATTCGCAGGATCGCTCGCGCTGGGACAAGGCGCAGATCGCCGAGGGACTGAGCAGGGTCGAAAGCTCTTTGCAGGCTCTGGTGCGGCCGAGCACCTACGCCGTGCAAGCCGCGATCGCGGCGCGCCACATGCGAGCCCCGCGCTATGAGGATACTGACTGGCCTCAAATCGCCGGCCTGTACGAGGTGCTGATACGCATTCACCCCTCACCCGTGATCGAACTCAACCATGCGGTTGCGGTGTCGATGGTTGACGGACCCGAGCGCGCTTTGCAACTGGTTGACTCGATCGGTAAACGCGGCGAGCTCAACCGCTATCACATGCTGCCCGCCGTGCGCGGCGATCTTCTGCGGCGTATGGGCCGGCAGGATGAGGCCGCGGCGGCTTACCGGCAAGCCCTGCAAAGCGTCGACCTCGAGCCCGAGCGGCGCTTCCTTGCCGCCCGGCTTGCCGAGCTAAACTGATCGCCAAAAGGCTTCAAACCCGCCGCTCACTGAAAGTGCGACCAGGCCGACGTCACCACCCACTTAACCGTCGCCTCCACGATCCAGCCGAAAATCGCGATCCCGGCAAAGCCGATCGAAGCCCACGCCGCATCATGCATCGTGCAACTCCAATGCGCAGCCGCGCTTTGGCGCGGCGCTTATGGCTGGGAGGGGTTTGCGCACCCCGTGCACGCGTCACCGTTTGTGACCACAGTCCTATGATCAGTGACAGTTAAGTCGCTGTTTTGGATGCTAGGCAGAATGCACCGAATTGGTGACAATCCGCCGCATGGCAAAACGCTCCCGGACTTCAAAGCAATGGACCGGCCTTTATCATGCGCGCCAGGCCCGCGGCATGAGCCGCTCCGAGCTGGTGCGGCTGTCCGGAATTTCCAAGCAGCAATTGTCACGTCTGGAAAACGGCCACATCAGGTTGCGGCTTGATCACCTGAAGCCGTTTGCTTCGCATCTTGGCTATACGCCGGAGCAGATTTTGCTGTGGGGGCGATTTCCCGGCACCGGCGGCAGCCATGTTGGATCAAGCGACGTGCTGCGCGAGGAATCCCCGCAGGAGGAGTTCCTGGGCCCCTCGCCGGGTCAGGTGCCTGAACTCGATACCCGCGCCGGGCTTGGCGGCGGCGGCCTGCCGGCGCGAGAGGTGCGCAAGGATGGAAGCCACGCCGACCCGCTAAAGGCCGAAGGATGGCTGTTTCCCAAGAGTTTCGTTCGCGAGCAGCTTCACTCTTCTCCGGGGCGGCTTCTGGTGCTCGACACCACCGGCGACAGCATGGCGCCGACGATCGTCTCGGGCGAGCGCGTCATCGTCGATACCGGACACAAGACGCCGACGCCCGACGGGCTCTACGCCATTCGCGACACCTTCGAGTGCATTGTGGTCAAGCGCCTACAGGTGCTGCGTTCGTCGCGCCCGACGCGCGTCAAGGTCATTTCCGACAATCCGAACCATCCGAGCGAGGAGGCCCCGCTCGGCGACCTTGAAATCGTCGGCAAGGTGCTGTGCTGCCTCAAGCTGTTTTGAGCTAGTCGCCCCTCAGCTTTCAAAGAACGATCCGCATCGGGCCCGTGCAAACGGGTGGCTCCACTTGGGAAACGCCGCGCTGGCGGCGATAGAGGTGATTCGCTAGGACTGTCACCTATAAAGTGACAGATAATTGACAAAATGTCACTCTTTCAGCGACAAAACTCATATCGTCGCGCCCGCTACCCAAGCCACGGCGACCCTGAGAAAAGATGCCGCTCGACCAGCATTCGACTAATGTGCGCAGGCCGAGGCATGAGCGCGACACCGCGCGTATGCGCCGGGCCGCCGAGGCGGTGCGTGTTGGACCAAAGCCGGCCATGGCGGCGGCGCTTGCGCAAATCAGCGCGGCGTTCGACGAGGCCGCCGCCATCCATGCTTTCAAAATTAAAGTCGAGCGGCTCATGCGCCTCGAGCCGGATCACCCTGCGTTACGTGCTCGCTTCGGCGCGCGCACGCAGATGCTGTCCGGCCGCGGCCTCGATGCGGCTGTTGTCGTCGTCGAGCGCTGGTGGCGCGACGAACGCAAGGCGTTTCAGATCGCCAGTGCCTTCGGCTGCGCCACCCGGCTCTCGCTCGAAATCTTATGCGAGTTACGCCTCATTCTGCGATTGATGCGCTTCAAGCGCATGGAGGCGGAATATGACAGCGGCCTCGCGGCGCTGTGCAATGTGCCGATCGCGATGCCGGCGGAATGAACACCGGGGCCATGCGGCGAGACGCGCGTTCCGGTTTACCCCGGGCCGGGGTTGAGGACGCGGATGTGGAGCTCGCGCAGTTGCTTGGCAGTAGCTTCCGACGGCGCGCCCATCATCAAATCCTCGGCACGCTGATTCATCGGGAACAGTACGACCTCGCGCAGATTCTCTTCCCCGCACAACAGCATGACGATCCGGTCGATTCCGGGCGCGATGCCGCCATGCGGCGGCGCGCCGAGCGACAGCGCATGCAGCATGCCGCCGAATTTCTGCTCCAGCACGCTTTCCTCGTAGCCGGCGATGGCAAAAGCCTTTTTCATCACGTCAGGACGATGATTGCGGATCGCGCCGGAGGACAGCTCGACGCCATTGCAGACGATGTCGTACTGGATCGCCTTGAGAGCCAGTATTTTATCGCGGTCGGCGGCGTCGAGCGCGAGAAATTCCTCTGCGGGCAGGTTCGGCATCGAGAATGGGTTGTGGGAGAACTCTATCTTTTTCTCTTCAGGGTCCCAGCCATACATGGGGAAATCAACCACCCAACACAGTTCAAATCGCTGTTTGTCAATGAGACCGAGCTCACTGCCAATTTTTGTACGAGCGAACCCTGCGAAGTGAATGAATTCGACGTCCTTAGCTGCAATAAAGAAAACCGCGTCGCCCTCCTTCAGTCCAAGCTGTGCGCGAAGAGCCTCGGTTCTCTCGGACCCAATGTTATTGGCGACAGGACCTTTTCCAACGACGCTCTCGTCGTACTTGCCTTCTCTTCGCGCCTGCTCCTCAATTTGCCGAAGTGCGACGTCCGGGTCATCAGACTTTGGCGAATCCGACGTGATTACCTGTCCGGTCGCACCTTTTCTCTCAAAGATTATGTAGCCGAGCCCCGGCTGTCCTTCGCCCTGCGCCCAAGAATTCATGCGATCGCAGAAGGCGCGCGAGCCACCGCCGGGCGCCGGAATTGCCCAAACCTTCCTATCGGGACCCTGTTCGAGGAGGCGTGCAAATATCTTAAATCCGGAGCCACGGAAAATTTCCGAGACATCCTGCATTATGATTGGGTTACGCAAATCTGGCTTGTCGGTCCCGTATTTTTCGATCGCGTCTTGGTAGGGAATACGCGGAAACTTCGACGTTACTTTCTTCCCGCCCCCGAACTCTTCGAATACGCCGCGAATGACAGGCTCCACCGCGTCGAACACGTCGTCCTGCGTGACGAAGCTCATCTCCAAGTCGAGCTGATAGAACTCGCCGGGCGAGCGGTCGGCGCGCGCATCCTCGTCGCGAAAGCATGGCGCAATCTGGAAATACCGGTCGAAGCCGGAGATCATGATCAGCTGCTTGAACTGCTGCGGCGCCTGCGGCAACGCGTAGAATTTTCCCGGATGCAGGCGCGACGGCACGAGATAATCGCGCGCGCCTTCGGGCGAAGAGGCGGTGAGGATCGGCGTCTGGAATTCGAAAAAGCCCTGCTCCTTCATCCGCCGCCGCAGCGAGTCGATTATGGCGCCGCGCTTCATGATGTTCTGGTGCAAATGCTCGCGGCGCAGATCGAGAAAACGGTACCGGAGCCTGATGTCCTCGGGATAATCCTGCTCGCCAAACACCGGCATCGGCAATTCGCCGGCCCGCCCCAAGACCTCGATCTCGCGGATGTAGATCTCGATCTCGCCGGTCGGCAGGTCGGGATTGTCTGTTCCTTCCGGCCGCCGCCGCACCTTGCCGTCGATGCGCACCACCCATTCCGAGCGCAGCGTTTCCGCCACCTTGAAGGCGGGGCTGTCGGGATCGGCCACCACTTGCGTGAGGCCGTAATGGTCGCGCAGATCGATGAACAGCACGCCGCCGTGGTCGCGGATGCGATGGCACCAGCCCGAAAGGCGCACTTCGCAGTCGATGTCGCTCGCACGGAGCGCGCCACAGGTATGGCTGCGATAGCGGTGCATTGTTGCTTGCTATTCTCTCTCAGGTCTTCGGCCGGAACGCGGAAAGCGCATGCGAGAACGCCTTTGTCAAGGCGAGCATGGCGCCAGTTCCTCGTTGCCGGGCCCAGCCCGGCGACGCATGCTGCCGCGGCGACGTCGACGTGCGAAGAGTTCGCACGTCACACGTGAATGGGTGCCAGTATGGCCAAGAAACCAACCAGAGGGGCAAACACCGTCCCCCAGCAGATGACCACGGCCGAGGCCGCCGTCCACGCGCTTTCGGCCCACGGGCTCGACACGATCTACGCACTGCCGGGCGTCCACAACGACGACTTTTTCGACGCGCTTGCCAAAAATGCCGCCACGATCCGCACGGTGCACACCCGCCACGAGCAGGCCGCCGCCTATATGGCGCTTGGCGCCGCGCTGGCGACCGCCAAGCCGCAGGCCTATTGCGTCGTCCCGGGGCCTGGCTTGCTTAACTCGTCGGCGGCGCTCCTCACCGCTTACGGCATGAATGCCCCGGTGCTGGCGCTGTTCGGCCAGATCCCGCAGGACGCCATTGGCCGTGGCTTCGCGCATCTGCACGAAATCCGCGACCAGGCCGGCATCATTGCGCGGCTGGTCGACTGGTCGGCGCGCATCCGCGCACCAAACCAGGCGCCGCGCCTGATCGCCGAGGCGATACGATCCATGTTTACCGGCCGCCCCGGCCCGTCGGCACTCGAATGCGCTATCGACGTCTGGGGACGCTCTGGCGCGGTGCGCTCGGTAGCTCCGCTTTCCGCACCCGAACGGCCGATCGACGAAGACGCCATCAAAGCCGCCGCGAAGCGGCTTGGCGCCGCCAAAAGGCCGTTGATCGTCGCCGGCGGCGGCGCACAAGACGCCGCAGTCGAGGTGAGGCTCCTCGCACAGCTCCTGCAAACGCCGGTCCTGTCCTACCGGCGCGGACGCGGCGTGATGGATGATCGCGATCCGCTTTCCGTCAACCTGCCGCTCGGCCGCGAATTGTGGGCGGAGGCGGACGTCGTCCTTGCCGTCGGCACCCACCTGCACATGCCGCTGCTACATTGGGGGACTGATCGCAACCTGGCTATCGTCCGCGTCGATGCCGACCCGGACGAACCGGCGCGCATCGTCAAGCCTAAGGTCGCACTGATAGGCAACGCGGCGCCGATATTGCGCCGTCTGCTCGACATCCTGCCGGCGCACAATGCGCCGCGGGCCTTGCGCGCGGACGAGATGCGGGAGCGCCATGCCCGCATGCAAAAGCGTCTCGCCAAGCTTCAGCCGCAGCTCGCCTACCTCGCGGCGATCCGCGCCGAATTGCCGGAGGACGGCATCTTCGTCGACGAAGTGACGCAAGTCGGCTTCGCCGCCCGTCTTGCTTTGCCGGTCTACCGCCCGCGTACCTTTCTATCGCCCGGCTATCAGGACAATCTCGGTTACGGCTTTGCCACCGCGCTCGGCGCGCAGCACGCGCGCCCGGACGTGCCGGTGTTGTCGATCAGCGGCGACGGCGGCTTCCTGTTCACCGCGAGCGAGATGGCGACCGCCATTCGCCATCGCATTCCGCTCGTTACGGTCGTGTTCAACGACGGTGCCTTCGGCAACGTCCGCCGCATCCAGGAGGAGCGCTACGGCAACCGGCTCATCGCTTCCGACCTCGCCGATCCGGATTTCGTCGCTTTTGCCGAAAGCTTCGGCGCCGCGGCCATGCGCGTAAAGAGCCCGCCCAAGTTGGGCCGAGCGCTGCGGAGCGCCTTCGCGCGCCGCGACGGCCCCACCCTCATCGAAGTGCCGGTCGGCGCCATGCCGAGCCCATGGGAATTCATCCTGATGGGCCGGGTCCGCGGCGGCTAGGCGCGATGTTACGACGCGTTCAGACCTCTTCGCTCCGGCGCCGGCCTTGCCACCCGTGCGGCATCCGAACGACACTGTGCGGCGACAATGGTGTTTGATTCCGCTATCACATCCTCAATGCAGCCGATCACAACAACGTCCGAACTTGCCGCCGCGTGCAGGCGGATGGCTTCCTATCCGTTCGTCACCATCGACACCGAATTCCTGCGCGAGACCACCTATTATCCCCTCCTGTGCGTAGCGCAAATGGCCTCGCCCGATGAGGCCCTGGTCATCGATGCACTGGCGCCCGGCATCGACCTTACTCCGTTCTTTTCGCTGATGGCGGACGAGAAGGTCATGAAGGTCTTTCATGCGGCGCGGCAGGACATCGAAATCGTGTGGCACCGCGCCAAGCTCATCCCCCGTCCGATCTTCGACACTCAGGTCGCGGCGATGGTGCTTGGTTACGGCGATTCCATCTCCTACGACCAACTCGTGCAGCGCATCACCGGCGACACGCTCGACAAATCGCACCGCTTCACCGATTGGACGCGCCGGCCGCTCTCCGAAGCGCAGCTCACATACGCCACCTCCGACGTGACGCATCTGCGGAACGTCTATCACGCGCTGGTCGAGGATCTCGGACGCCGCGGCCGCGTCGACTGGGTGCAGGAAGAGATGCACGTGCTGACTTCGGCCGATACCTACCGCATGGACCCGGAAAATGCCTGGCAGCGGCTGAAGACGCGCGTCCGCAAACCGAGGGAGCTTGCCGTCCTCATCGAGGTCGCGGCGTGGCGCGAGCGGGAGGCGCAATCGCGTGACGTGCCGCGCTCGCGCGTACTCAAGGACGAGGTGATCGCCGACATCGCGGTGCACGCTCCCACCACGACCGAGAAGCTCAAGAGCCTGCGTTCGCTGCCCAAGGGCTTCGAACGCTCGCGCTGGGGCGAGGCGATCGTCGCTGCGGTCGAGCGCGGGCTCGAACGCGATATAAAAACGCTGCCGCGTCCGACGCGCTTGCCGCCATCCGCGAACGGCACGGCAGCGGTCGAGCTGCTCAAAGTGCTGTTACGCATGATCTCGGAAAACCACCACGTCGCCGCCAAGGTGATCGCCACGGTCGATGACCTTGAGCGCATCGCCGCGGATGATGCCGCCGATGTTCCCGCCCTTACCGGCTGGCGGCGCGAGCTATTCGGCGAAAAGGCGCTGGCGCTCAAGCACGGCGACCTTGCGCTTGCAATCGAGAAGGGCAAGGTCGCCGCGGTCGAGCGCGGGTAACGCTCCCAAATCGTTCGGCGAAACAAATGGGGCCTAATTAGCCGGCTCCGAACTTTCGTGAACCAGCATAAAGGGAATACGCGTATCCGAGCAGCAAAACTGCGTAGGTTCCAACAAACAGCCATCCCGACCCGTTCATGACGCCGGTCAGCGTAGCCCATGTCGCGACGACGATTCCGACGATGTTACCCACTGATGCGCCGATCAATACGGCGCGTATCGCGATCCAGTCGTGAGACTGTCTGACAAACCAAATGATCAGGCCGAAGGTCAGCAATGCCGCGCCAAAGAATCTGAAGCCGAGCAAGGTCCCAGGACTGGGTGCAATGCCGTAATTAGGAAGCAGAACTCCCGGTACGAGCGTGTACCCGATACCGTTGATTACCGTGATGACTGCGGCGATCGCTAAAAAACGTTTGAGATTTTCCATGACGTCCCCCTTTTGTTGCCCCTCGTCGTCACCACCGGGATCGACCCGTGCCCGCGACGAAACTCGCGGTCAAACACTGAATTCGCAGCGCGAACTTTCACCGCATTTGGTGCGCGGCGGTATTCAATAGTACGGCCGCGCCGTTGGCAACGTCCTAAAACGCGCCCGGTCTATCCCATCAGCATGACTGGATCGCGCCCGATCAGGCGCGAAAGCGAACGCAGCCGGCTCAAGACGCGCTCGCCGCCGAGCGCCGCGAATTCACCGGGCAAGCGCAAAGCGAGCCGGTGCCGCTCCACCGCGAGCGGCGTTCGCGGCAGTACGCCGGGCATGGCGGCGGACACGACGTAGGCGAGCCGTAAAGCCGCGCCCAGCACGCGGGCGCGGTCAATCATGCGGGTCGAGGCAAGCTCCCGCAGCCGCGGCGAAAGCTCGTCGTCCATGACCAATCCGACATGCCGGTAAAACACGGCAAGCGCCAGATAGGCGCGGCCCGGATGGTCGATCGCGGTGAAGCCACCGTGCGCGATGATGTTGAGCGATTGCTCGCCGCGGTAATCGGGATGCGCCCGCCAGCCGATGTCGGCCAGAAGGCAGGCGGCGTGACGAAGGCGGCGTTCTTCAGCAAGTTCATCGAGACCCGAGGACGCCATGAAACGGTCGGTCCAATCGATCAGTTCTTCGCCGTGGCGCGGTGAACGCGAGCGCAACTGGTTGAGATCGCGCGCCGCCTCGATCAGTGCGTCTTTCTCCTTGTCCTTCTGCTTGAGCAGCGAATAGAGCAGCCCCTCGCGCACGCCGAGCGCAGAGAACACTACTTGCCTCGGCTTGCCGATGCGGAGCACGTATTCGAGCACCAGCGCCGCATAGGCAAGAAGCGGCCGCCGCGCATTTGCCACCACTTCGATGTTGGAGAGCGTCTCGACATCGACCCGGTGCACGAGGCGGGCAAACTCAAGCGCCTCATCGGCCGCAATGGCATAACCATGCATGACGTGGAGCGGATATCCGGTCTGCCACATGTGCAGCCGCGCCAGCGACCGCCAGGTACCGCCGACGGCGTAGAACGTGCGATCCTCGCAGTCTTTGAGCATGGGCAGAGAGCCAAGCGTCTTCTTGACAAATTTCTCCGCCTTCTTGAGCGACTTTGCCGAAATGTCGGCCAGGGCAAGGCCGCCAAGCGGGCGTGTGAGCCCCCGCCGCGCGCGCGTCCCGTAGACGTCGACAAGCTCGAGCGAGCCGCCGCCGAGATCGCCGACCACGCCATCCGCCTGATGGACGCCTGAGATAACACCGAGCGCGGTCAACTCCGCCTCGCGCACCCCCGAAAGCACGTCGATATCGGTATCTATGATTCGCTCTGCGAGCTTGATGAAGGCGCGGCCGTTCTTGGCGTCGCGGCAGGCGGCAGTGGCGATCGCCAGCGTTTTCTTCACGCCCATGGTCGTACACAGCGCGCGATAGCGTTTGAGTGCCGCCAGAGCGTACTCGACGGCGTCGGCGGCAAGAAGTCCGGTCGACTGCACTTCGCGGCCAAGGCCGCACAGCGCCTTCTCGTTGAAGAGCGCCGTCGGGCTGCGGGACAGCCCTTCGTAGACCACGAGCCGCACGGAATTCGAGCCGATGTCGACGACGGCCAACGGCGGACCATGGCCGAGGCGTGCGGGGGCGGCTTCGATCTTGGAGCGGCTCATGTGTCGAAATCAGCGCGGGGCCAAACGGGCGAGCGTTCCACGTCGCTCACATCCGCTCCGCGCGATGGCGCAGTCGCGGAACGGAATCCTTCGGCGACTTTCCGCGCCCCGACAGGCTCGGATTCGTCATGAAGTAAGTGTGTGCATTGAACCGCTCCTCTTCCGCGCCGGGCTTGATGCGCGACGAGGAGCCATCGGCCAGGAGCTGCCAGCTCTGCTCGTTGTCCTTGAGATTAGCCACCATGATCTGGTCGAGCACCTGCTCGTGAACGGTCGGATTGATGATCGGACACAGGACTTCGACGCGCCGGTCGAGATTGCGCGGCATCATGTCGGCGGAGGAGATGTAAAGAGCGGCCTTGCGATGCGGCAGACTGTGACCGGAGCCGAAGCAATAGATGCGGCCGTGTTCGAGGAAACGGCCGACGATCGACTTGACGCGGATGTTTTCGGATAGTCCCGCAACGCCCGGCCGCAAGCAGCAGATGCCGCGCACGACAAGTTCGATCGCGACGCCGGCGCTCGAAGCCTGATAAAGCGCATCGATGATGTCGGGATCGACCAGCGAATTCATTTTCATCCAGATGGTCGCCGGCCGGCCGGCCTTGGCGTTCGCGATCTCCTCCTCGATGTGCTCGTGGATCCGCTTGCGTAGCGTCAACGGCGAAACCGCCATCCGCTCGAGCCCAGCCGGCTCAGCATAACCGGTCACGTAGTTGAACACGCGCGCGACGTCGTGGGCGATGACGGGATCGGCGGTGAAGTACGACAAGTCGGTATAGATGCGCGCAGTCACCGGATGATAATTGCCGGTGCCGACATGCACGTAAGAGGCAAGCGAAGCGCCTTCGCGGCGGACCACAAGTGAGAGCTTGGCGTGAGTCTTGAGCTCGATAAATCCGTACACGACCTGCACGCCGGCGCGTTCGAGATCGCGCGCCCAGCGGATGTTGGCCTCCTCGTCGAAGCGCGCCTTCAGCTCAACGACTGCGGTGACCGACTTGCCGGCCTCGGCGGCCTCCGCCAGCGTCTTGACGATCGGAGAATCCGCCGAAGTGCGATAGAGCGTCTGCTTAATGGCGACGACATCCGGATCGCGCGTCGCCTGATGCAGGAAGTCCACCACCACGTCGAATGACTCGTAGGGATGGTGGACGATGAGATCCTTCTGCCTGATCGCCGCGAAGCAGTCGCCGCCGTGGTCGCGGATGCGGTCGGGATAGCGCGGCGTATAGGGGACGAATTCGAGGTCTGGCCGGTCGAGGCTCGCAAGCTGCGACATCTCGTTAAGGGCCAGCACACCGTCGACCTTGAACAGGGTGTCGTCGGTGGCGCCCAGCGCACGCTGCACGAAGCGCTGCAACTCCGCCGGCATCAAGGCCTCGATGTCGAGCCTGATCACCGAGCCGCGGCGGCGGCGCTTGAGCGCGGTCTCGAACAGCCGCGCCAGATCTTCCGCCTCTTCGAGGATTTCCAATTCCGAGTCGCGGATGACGCGGAACGCACCCACACCCTTCACGGCGTAGCCGGGAAACAGCTTGCCAATAAAAAGGCGGGTGGCGCCTTCAACCGAAATCAGCCGCACCTCGCCGCCTTCGCCGGCCTGCGGCAGCCGCACAAACCGTTCGATGCGGTTCGGCATGCGGATGAGCGCGTTCATCGCCCTGCCGTCCTTGGCGCGCGCGAGCTGCAAGGCGATGGAGAAGCCGAGATTGGGAATGAACGGGAATGGATGCGCCGGATCGACGGCGAGCGGCGTCAGCAGCGGGAAGATATGCGAAAGAAAATAATCTTCGAGCCAGGATTTCTCCGCCTTGGCGACGTCAGGACCGTCGATCAGCACGATGCCGGCTTTGCCGAGCGCCGCCCGCAGCTCGCGCCACTGTGCCTGTTGATCCTCAACGAGGACTACAACGGCCTCGGCAATCCGCACGAGCTGCTCCGCCGGGGTCAGCCCTTCGGGACTCTTAGTGCCAATGCCGGCGCGCACCTGCGCCCGAAGGCCGGCAACGCGCACCATGAAAAACTCGTCGAGGTTGTTCGCCGAGATCGAAAGAAATCTCAGCCGCTCGAGCAGAGGATGTTCGCGATTGGCCGATTCCTCGAGAACGCGGCGGTTGAAATTGAGCCAGGACAGTTCCCGATTGATGAATCGCTCCGGACTCGAGGCCAAAGCCGACGCCGCGTGCCGCTCCGCCGGCTCGGCCAGCCGCACCGGCGCATCGAGTCGGCGCGCCTGGCCGGATTCGAGCGTAACCGCAGTCGCTTGGCCGCGATCGACCATGGCAGCTCCTTGTTCTTCGAGCTTCACACTCGCTGCCCTCTGTAACGATTCGATGAATTCACACCACTGAGATAAGGCGGCGCGGTGTCAGTCCGTCAAGCCTACCCCTGGGGCGAACCGCAAGCCAGACGGCGATCAGGTTTCGCGCCCGAGAATCAATGGGTTACGCATGTTTAATGGTTGACGGCTTGGGCCAGGAGGACTATCTGCCGCTCGTTCGCAGGAAAAACGACCGCGAACGACTTCGAAACTGGCAAATGGGCCATGGGCAGTTGCTACTTCGGTA